>Ga0209061_1000468_pt1 | contig 103030 bp, 71 predicted proteins | sample Coa_R1_10_FD_187157 | JGI IMG/M metagenome (GOLD analysis project Ga0209061, IMG submission 187157) | Surface soil microbial communities from Centralia Pennsylvania, which are recovering from an underground coalmine fire - Coalmine... | ecosystem: Environmental > Terrestrial > Soil >...
TTAGGGCGGAATGGGGATGGGAGCCATCCTTATGGTGGTTTGGTGTTAGGTTTGGGGGGTTGGTTATATGGGGAGACGTATGGGGGTGGTGGTTATGGGGTGGGGGTGGTGTTTAGCGTGAGGGAGGATGGGAGTGGCTACCGGGTGTTGCACACATTTAAGGGTGGTGTGGAGGGTTCTCATGCGGTGGGGAGCTTGTTGTTATGGGGTGAGAAGTTGTATGGGGTATGTAGTGAGGGAGGGAGTTTAGGTGGGGGATGTGTGTTTGTGTTGGGAGTAGTTGGGGAGGGTTATAGGGTGTTGCATAGTTTTGGGGTAGATAGGGAGGGTTGGACGGGTTTAGGTGGCTTGGTGTTGTTGGGCAGCGGGTGGTTATATGGGGTGACGGAGGGTGGAGGCGTTGGTGGTGAGGGAGTGGTGTATCGGCTAAGGGCGGATGGGAGTGGTTTTGGGGTTGTGTACGATTTCGGGAAGCGGTTGAGGCAGGCCGTTCGGAGATGAGTTTCTTTCTGTGTTGGTACACAGAAAATAAACCTGTCAATCTCCACAGGGTTGAAGCCTTAAAAACATACACCACCTGAGTTTAGGCCAGGCTGCGGAGGAGACAATATAGGACTCATGTGACCATTGAAGCAGCTTCTGCTATAGGAGGAAAACATCGTCAGTGGCATTGTACGGTGTGTGATACAGGTGGAATGTCTGAAAATCAAATAGACATCTACATACCTGTTCGTAACGATAAAGAATGTGATAACTACTGGAAAACCGGGTTTTACTGTGTTAAGTGCACGCTAGGGAGATAGCCATGCGGAGCGTGATGTGCCTGCTTATGGTGCTTACAGAGTTACTTGCCGGTCTGGTGGCGGGTGTAGGTTTTGCAAAGGCCGCACAAGTCAATTCAAACCCGCAATTCTGTCGAAATTGGTTTGTATCGCCACCGACGGATTATGAGTTGTGTGGCAGCCGTATTGCCTTCCCCATACCAACGGGTTGGCATATCTCAGACATCTACGATGACTCTTTCGGGAAGAAGACCATACTTCCTTTTTCTATTTTCGAGGAGAGCCCAACAGCCATTAAGAGGCGATTTGGGGTGGATTGGACACGCAATGGCCTATTTCTGAGTTTTGTTTCTGACGACGGCAATAGCGATTTAGATTTTGTTGTGCAGATTTTCTTTGTTGACGCCGGGAGCTTGCCAACACATGAAGGGGTTCAGGGATGGCCTATCAAAACAGAGCAAGGGTTAACGGGTGTGCTCGACCCACTAGGAGAGGCGGAACTCAACGGCGTTTTTCGGCCGCACTTCGCGTTCTATCTACCTCAGAATCCCCCCATAGCCCTGATTTTGAAAGGAATCTTGCCGTTGAACGCCCAATGGCAGAAGACACTGACGGCGTTTGTAGAAATGGGCCGGAGCCTTCAAATCCTCCCTTACCGTTTAGATTCTCCGGTTCCCATGAAGTCGTCATTGGTGTCTATCTACAGCATTTTCGGTGGTACCTTAGGGGCGGCAAAACCTATCCCCGTTGCGCAGCAAGCCTTACGCCAGACCTATTTCCTTACCCCGCCAAGCGCGTTGCTGCGCGGTTATCGAATCGGTCTCCCGATCCCGACCAATTGGAAGCTCATCACGGCACAGGTTTTCTCTCTGGCGGAAGGAGGCAAGTGGGTAACTATAGCTTCAAAGAGCGCTTTGACAAATACCACTCTGTTCTGGGAGCGTACTCAATTGCACCTTACCCTGTGCCCTCCCGCTACTTCGGCTGGTGGCCGGTCGCCGGTTTTTACGGTGGGTATCGGTGTAGATAATGGTTGGAATATGCTTCCGCAAAATTTTACGCATGAGCTGCCGATCCATACCGCAGGAGGGCTTATCGGTTATCTATCCAACTCCGATGAGGGGAGTCGACTCTTTATCCCCCTATCGGCTTCTCAAGGAGTGAGAATACAGGCCGACAAGAGTTATCCAACGATACTCGTAATCTCTGGCCCGAGCCGAGATGAGCGAGCAGCCTTTTCGTGTTTCCTGAAGTTTATAAAAGGATTGCGGTTATTCCCATAGTTTTATGCTGTAGGACAAGAGTTATGCGAACAATAACTTTTTTCAGTACTATCGTCGTCTCAGCGGGTCTTCTCTTGACAACTCGAACGCAGTCTTTCGCCGGAAAGCCGTTTGGCAGCGCTCAAAATGCCGTTATGGTGCTGCACCATTTCGATCCGGCCAATGATGGCGCTTTTCCCTATGGGCAGCTTGTTGTGGATAAGAGAGGCGCTATCTATGGAACGACAAGCGACCTAGGTGCCTATGATAGCGGAACACTCTTTGAAATTGACCCGCAGGGGCATTTCACATGTCTTCATGCTTTCGGCCCTCTTCATGCCGGCCCTTATTCTCGTGCCTATAACACGGATGGAGCCTGTCCGCATATTGGGCTTAGCCTTGACGCACAGGGCGGCTATCTTTACGGTGCAACTCCCGAAGGGGGTCGAGAGGGAGCAGGAACGATTTTCCGTTTCTCTCTTAAAGACCGTGCCTATTCCTGTCTTTATAGCTTTCAACCCTTAGCAGCTTGCGAGGGCTATAGCGCTCTGCTGCACCCTCAGGCTGTGGTGAGCGATGGATCGGGACTGTTGGTAGGATGCACCCAGTTAGGGGGAGAACGAGGGGAAGGCATGATCTTCTCTTTGGATAGGAGCGGTCGCTTCCGGCTCATACACTCGTTTCCCCCTCCTGTGGAGGGAGCAGAGAATGCAGAGGGTACTTACCCAGATTTTCTTTGGCGTGCCCCTGATGGTTCTTTCTATGGAACGACGCTTATGGGAGGCCGCTATGGAGGCGGCACCGTTTTTAGGCTTGACGTACGCTCCGGCGCATTAAAGGTGCTTCACGCTTTTCGCGGAGTGGACGCGCTTCAGCGGAATCAGGGAGGGGCTTATCCGTCCGGTCTTTTGTGCATAGGGAGCGAACTCTACGGTACCACCTGTGCAGGAGGCGTCTACGGGGGTGGAGTTCTCTACATGCTTGAGTTGGTTTCGGGTAGGTTCCATGTGCTCCATAACTTCGGCGGCAAGCTAGCCCATACCGGAGATGGAGCCTATCCGAATGGGGCTTTGGTAGAGGACTCTCAAGGCGATCTCTACGGTACGACAGTGTATGGCGGGGCCTGCTACATCGGTACGGTCTTTATGTGGCAGCGAAAAGCCCATCGGTTTCGACTTGTGCATAGTTTCGGGCCGAGACAGCCGGATGGTACGAACTCGGATGGAGCATTTCCGCGAGCGGGGCTAGTCCGCGACGCAAGAGGCAACCTATATGGAACGACCTCGGAAGGCGGAGTGTACAACCTAGGCCTCGTGTTTGAAATAAGCCTGCCAGATGCCCACTTCAGGGTTGTTCACTATTTTTCTGGCAGCAGCAAAGGGTATGAACCTCTTGGTGGGGTTGTCGCGCTTGCGAATGGGACGCTCTACGGAACAACGGCTCAAGGAGGAGCTCATCGTGAAGGTGTTCTCTATAGCCTGGATAAACAAAAGCGCTATCGCGTGCTGGCTTCTTTTGACAGGCTCTCTGTTGCTGGAGCGAACCCCAAAACCCCTCTCGTCTTTGATGGGAAACGCTCTCTTTATGGGATAACCGCTTTAGGCGGAGATCAGGGTGCCGGCACCCTATTTCAGGCCACATTGCTCGGTTCCGTGCACGTACTCTACTCCTTTTCTGCCTATGAAACAAACGAGGGAGAAGCCCGAGCCGGCCTTGTAATGGATCGGCAAGGAAGGATTTACGGAGCTACGGTAGGCGCTGCCGTGTGGGATATCCACGGGAATGGGGAGATATTTCGATATGAAAAACCCGGTAAACTCGTCCCAATTCACGTCTTCCTCCGCCCTCAACAAGAGGGGGCACACCCGGTTGCCCTTGTAACAGGTTCCGATGGTCTTCTCTATAGCGTTACGACAAGTGGTGGTCTGTTTGGGAACGGCACGCTCATCTCCATAGACGCTAAAAGGCATTGTTCTGTACTCCATACCTTCACCCGAAAAGGCCCACAAGGAACGAACTGGGATGGTGCAGACCCTACGGCTCTCGCTATAGATGATAAAGGCAACCTTTATGGCGTTACGGCCAGCGGAGGTTCGTATGGAGCCGGTACCCTGTTCATGTACTCCCCTTCCACCCACGAGTTTAAGGTTTTACATGCTTTTTCTGCCCCAAAGCCGCAGGGACAAAACGGTCGGTCAACGGAGGTAAATGCGGATGGCTTAGCGCCCTGTGCTCTCGTTGTAGATCGTGATTCGAACCTCTTTGGCATCGCATCGCGGGGTGGAGCAAACGGTACGGGAACCCTATTCGAGATGTCTCGTGATGGTATGTTTCGCGTACTATTCCATTTTCCTGCTCTCGACGACTATGCAAGGAATGCCTATGGTGCCTACCCTACGTCGCTGACAATCTCTCGAAACAATAGGCTTTATGGCACCACACAACAGGGGGGCCGCTATGGAGGGGGTACCCTCTTTGCAGTGCCGCTAGACGATATCATGAGATAGATTTTAGGATATGTTCCGGGAGGCGACCGACCAATGTATCGTGTAGGGAGAATGCTCCTTTGGTTCTGTTTCATGGGGCTGTGGCCGTATTCTGTTTGGGCTTTGCCGAAAGGTCAGACCTACTACACTCCCGCCTCGCCCTGGCTTGATAACCATGGCCTTGTCTTTACCTTGCCCACCGGATGGAAACTTGTTAAGGCTACTACCATAGGAAATACTCCCATCTCTCTACCCATTTCGCCTACAGGAAAAATTAGCGATTATCCTTATTGGGATACAAGAGGTATCCTCCTTACCGTTAAAAAGGCAAACGCGTCCTCCAGCTATCGTCTTTTTCTTTCCATTACTTCAAGTTGGTACTTGCGTAATGGCTTGAATTGGGAGGACTTTCGTCGCCATCCCTTTAGCACCCTCTCTGGGCTGAAAGGATGGTGGATTACCGATGGACACTACAGCACGAAACAAAGCATTATCGTTTCTGGTGTTTATGTTTCCTGTCTTCTCAACCTCGATGTTCCCCCAAAACAGGGACAGAGTGTTCTCTTCGACCACCCTTACTATCCCGTCATTCTCTTGGGTGTTCCGGAACCTATTAAAGGCCTTAACGCCATTTTACGGCCCCCTACCCTGCAGGAGTTGGCGTTGCTTCAGTCTGTAGGGCGCAGCCTTCATGAGGAGGCAAAACCTTCTCTAGCTCCTACATGGCTTCCTAAGCCTCCCATGCCGGATACGGAAGGAACCTCCTACTACACTCCTCCTGTGGGATACTGGTTAGGCCGCCAAATCCGTCTGACGCTGCCTAAAGGCTGGGCTGTTGTCAAAGACATCGGGGGCTACGCGGAGGCCGGCGGGCCGGAAGGTGCTCAATCGGGATGGTTTAAGTCGGTACCACTCCTTCTCGTTCAGCCTACCCATCCCCATGTGAAGAAAGAGGAAAAGCTGCAAATAAGTTTTTGGGTCAGCAATGCGAGTTATCTAGCTAACGAGGGAAGGCAGGTCGGCAACATGTGGATTTATCCTTTCCACTCTGTAGGCGGGTTGCCGGGGCTTGTAGACTATGCCGATGATGTCTCCGCGTTTTTTTACGTTGAGACTGGACGCTTCGACATAACAGATAATCCGTCTTTTCTCACAGTGGGCTGCCAACTGCCGCAGGCTCCCAAGCTGGCTGCTGCTCTTCGACCCGTTGCCCTCGCCATCCTCGCCAGCGTTACCGTGATACCCCCCTCCCAACAAACCACCAAACCTAACCGCCCCTTCGACCCTGCCTTCCTCTACGACATCACCTTCGACCAACCCTTCCACCCTAATCCCCTCCTCTATGCCACTAACGGACGCCTCTATGCCTCCGCCACCTTCCATCGCTCCCAAAACCCCGGTTTTCTCTTCTCCCTCGCCCCCAACGGCACCGGCTTTCGTATCCTCCACTCCTTCGCTCCTCTCCAACCCGACTTCTCCAACCAAGACGGAGCCTTCCCCTTCGCTCCCCTCGCTCAAGATGCTCACCAAAACCTCTACGGCACCACCTCCACAGGAGGACCCGCCTGCGACGGCACTCTCTTCACCCTTGCCCCCGATGGCTCCCACTTCCACCTCCTCCATGCCTTCTCCGGCCCCGATGGCGCCCTGCCCTATGCCGGTGTCCTCCCCTCCAAAGACGGATGGCTCTACGGAGTGACGGAGGAAGGAGGGCTGTACGGCAAAGGGGTGGTGTATCGGATAAGAGAGGATGGCACCGGCTTTCAGGTGTTGCATTCGTTTGGGGGGAAGGATGGAGCCTATCCGTTGTTGGTGGAGTTGGTAGAGGGGGAGGGAGGTTGGTTGTATGGGGTGACGAGTGGTGGAGGTGTTTATGGGAATGGAGTGGTGTTTGGGGTGAAGGAGGACGGGAGTGGATACAGGGTGTTGCATGAGTTTAGTGCGGAGGACGGTTTAGGGCGGAATGGGGATGGGAGCCATCCTTATGGTGGTTTGGTGTTAGGTTTAGGGGGTTGGTTATATGGGGAGACGTATGGGGGTGGTGGTTATGGGATGGGGGTGGTATTTCGAGTGAGGGAGTAGTGTATCGGCTAAGGGCGGATGGGAGCGGTTTTAGGGTTGTGTACGAGTTTGGGAAGCGTTTAAGGAAGGTATCGGAAAGGTGAGGAGCCGGGGAGCATAGGTAGCCGCTAGCAGGAGCTGCCGGTGGATTCTATGCAGCCCAATGGTGGCTCGCGGCAAAAGAAGCCAATGGCGGGAGCGTGTGGGAATCGAACCCACCAGAGTCGAGAATTGCTCGCCTCTCGCACGATTTTGAAGACCGGGAGGGCCACCAGGCCCCATCCGCCCCCAATAAAAGTATATGGCATCTTGTCAAGAGCCGTACTGCCCATGCTACTCTAAGCAGCGCAACCGCGGTCACCCTTCCTTGGGATCGAGAGCGTGTTAGTGGTTGTTTCGGGTGATCTCCGTCCAGTCGTCGGTACGGAAGGGGAAGGCGGGGAGACCGGCACCGTTATAAAGGTTGCACTGCGGGTTGTCGGCCCAAGCGTATCGAACGGCTACGGGGTCGGGAACGTCGGGCGAGGAGAGCACCACACTGTTGCCTTCGATTTGAGCATCGGCCCAATGCCACTGTTTATCGGGGCCGGCGATCGCGAAACCGGCAAGCTTGTCTCCTTTTGCCACCAGGCCTCCATCGGTGTGATCGAAAAAGACACGAACTGTGTGTCCCTCTACCTTCATCGAACGAAACGTGGGGCCGGAGTAGACCACTTTTTGGCCGTACACTTTGGCCAAAGCGTAGAGCGCGAGCCGCTTGCCAACATCCTGTTTATCTTTGGGGTGGATGTCGTTGGCGTCGCCAATATCAATCGTGCATACGATGCCGGTGTTGGGAACCGTGTGGGCAACAATATCTTGGGACTCGCGCAGTTCCGCCCAAGCGCTTTCGGTTGGATCGGGCTTTTGCGGGCCGAAGTTCGGCAGTTGCACGATGAGGAAGGGGAAGTTGCCCTCGTTCCAGGCGGCACGCCAGTCTCGAATGAGGCCGGCAAGCAGAGCGCGGTACTGGTAGGCCCTGCCCACGTTCGATTCCCCTTGATACCAGATGACCCCTCGAATGGCGAAGGGGACAAGCGGGGCGATCATGCCGTTGTAGAGCACGGTGGGAGCGGAGGGCATAACGCCAAAGCTGTTTGGTGCCGCGTTGGGATTGTCTTCGACCTGCTGCAAAGCTTTTTGAAAGTCGGCCAGTTTGGAGATGGTACGCGCGCTTATCCAGGCTTCGGCCGGGGTGCCGCCCCAAGAGGAGTGGATGAGGCCAATGGGCACTCCCAAAGCCTGGTAGAGCGCACGGCCAAAAAAGTAGGCCACCGCAGAGAAGCCACCCCAACCGCCGGTCGCCACCGTTTGGGGATTGCACTCTACCCATTGATTGACCAAATTGGGCTGCGCCGGATTCAAACAGGCCATCGGTTCGGGAACGGAGTAGAGTTGCACAGAAAAGAGGCGAATTTGGGGATAGTTCGCGTTGGCGATCTCCTGTTGTGCGTTGAGGCCGTTGGCGATGCCGAACTGCATGTTGCTTTGGCCGGAGCAGAGCCAGACATCGCCGGAAAGCACGTTGTCGAACTGCTCCTGCTGGTTATCGGGGCCGGTCACGGTTATTTGGTAAGGCCCGCCAACCGGTAGAGGCCCGATGGTGGTCTGCCAGTTTCCCTTATCGTCAGCCGTCGCTACCGCCTTTTGCTGAAAGTTGTTGCCCGTAACGGTCACCGTGACATTGGCGTTTGGGGTTGTCCAACCCCAGATGGGGTCTTTGCGTTCACGTTGGAGCACCATATTGCTGCTGAAAATGCGGCTCACCAAAGGCAGGTTTGCATTGCCGGTGTCGGTTTGTGCGTAGAGCGGCAGCAAGGCGAAACAGAGGAGCGGAACGAACAGTACAGAGAGAATCGCTTTCATAAAAAACTCCTTCTTGGAGGGTAAATGCTAGAGGACTTTCTCCCCTGCATTATACTATGCGATTCGGGCATTGTCAAAAATCTCTCCTATGCCGCATGACTGGATATCGCTGCCAAAAGTACCGCCACCGCTCTCTACGCAAACGGCAGAAGAAAAAAGATGAGCTGCCACCAGCGCGTCCATTCCCATCAAGGCCAACGCCCTTCTCCTCAGCACCGGTAGGAATGGAAATGCAAGATTTCTCGCCTTCGGCTCGAAATGACAGTTGTGCCATCGGCTCGAAATGACAGTTGTTGATCTTGTCTTCGGGTCGAAATGGCAGTCGTGTTGCCGGCTCTTCAATACCGAGGCGCTCATCCTCAGTGGAGATGAAACGTAAAGACCTCTCAGCTTCGCTTCGAGGTGACATGGGTGCCGATGCCCACCTACTGCAGCCGGAGGGAGACCGACAAGTTTATTGACAATTTTCTATGATAACCTTCCCTTCGGAAACTCACCACAACCGCCCCCTTTCTCCCGAATCGGGGGAAAGGACGGGATAGGGGGCGAGCAAGATAAGCTCACTTTGTTAACTTGCTCTAGAACCGCGAGATTGACAGCTTCAACAGCCCCACCTCCTACCCCTCAGCACCGGTGGGAATGGAAATGCAAGATTTCTCGCCTTCGGCTCGAAATGACAGTTGTTTATCTCATCTTCGGGTCGAAATGGCAGTCGTGTCGCCGGCTCTTCAATACCGAGGCGCTCATCCTCAGTGGAGATGAAACGTAAAGACCTCTCAGCTTCGCTTCGAGGTGACATGGGTGCCGATGCCCACCTACTGCAGCCGGAGGGAGACCGACAAGTTTATTGACAATTTTCTATGATAACCTTCCCTTTGAGAACTCATCATAACCGCCCCCTTTCTCCCTAATAGGGGGAAAGGACGGGATAGGGGGCGAGTGAGGTGGGCATGCTTTATTAACTGTCTCTAGAACTGTGAGACTGGCAGCCTCGACAGGCCCATCCCAACCCTCCCCTACAGGGGGAGAGCAGTATCCCCCCGCGTGCGGGGGGAAGAGAGGGGGGCTTGGGCGTCGGCATTCTGTAGTCTCACCTCCTACCCCTCAGCACCGTTGGGAATGGAAATGCAAGATTTCTCGCCTTCGGCTCGAAATGACAGTTGTGCCATCGGCTCGAAATGACAGTCGTGTCGCCAGTTCTTCAAGCCCCCACCCCTCCCCCTGTAAGGGGAGGGGAAGAGCCGCTTCAGCGACCCGAGAGATTCCCTCCTTCAAGCAGGTTGCCGTCGTTAACGGCGCGCCGTTGTCGTTTTCGGAGCCGGTTCAAAGCCGAACTCCAAGGCGTTTGCCCAGTGCTCTACCCAGTCCACATGGAACGAGCCGTTAATACGGGCGACACTGCGCAGGCGCGATAGCTCCATGCAGCCGGGGTTGCCCCCATCGTTAACACGGTAGGAGAACTTGATGGTTTCACCGGCATCCAGGCGCTTCTTGACCCAGGGAATCTCGTACCAGGGAATAGCGCACTCGACAATGCGTGTGTTGCCCACCTGTTTTATCACCAGTTTTCCGTTTTTAACAGGGCCATCGTAGGGCGACTTAGGCTGTCGGGGGTAGAAGTGCTTGTGGGGCATACCCGGGTACTCCAACCGCCATATCTCCGTGCCGCCGCCGTATTGAGGAGCTACCTTGTTCAAGGCATACTCATAGTCGGTATCCTTGTAGGTTGTGAAACCGAACTCGGTGCCTTTGGGGTAAGGGTACCAAGGCTTGAGGGACTGCGGAAGCACATTGAAGGCGATCTGGACGTTGTCGAAATAGGGCGCGTTCCCTGCAGGCAGGATGGGGTCTTTGCGATAAGAGTAACGCCGCACCCCTTTAGGCCAGTGGAGAGGGATGAGGGTGACCTTGCCGGAGGCGTCTTTTTGAGGATAGTAGCAGACCTCTGGGTAGAAAAACTGATCGTCGTCGCGAGTTGCGAAGCGTAGGGTGCCGGGTTCAGGGGTATCGTCGGCGATACGGGCGGCGAAGTAGAAATAGTGCTTATCGTAGGCTAGGTAGGCCACGGCGAAGCCCTTTTTCACATTTCGGGGCAGGGCTTTAAAAGGATACCAGGCCTGCTCGGTAAGCGAACCTGCGTTGCTGTTGTCGCTTTGTATGGGTTGCGGCAGCACGCCTTTCCAGTCGCTCAGATCGCCATCCACCTTAATGGTGCGATAGGCGATGTAGTTGACATGCATTGGCTCATCCCAAACGGTTTTCCCATCCTTTCCGGCGTCGAAAACCAGATGAAGCGGGTAGGTGTTATCGGGTGTGGGAGTGCCGGCGATAATCCGCACATCCACCTCTTTGGTTTGGTTGGGGCCGAAAGAGAGCGTGGAAGGAGCGCTTATGCGAAGGTGACCTAGGCGAACTTCCAACCGGCCCGATAGGGGGCGGTTGAGCAGATTGGTGAGATCAAGGCGCAGTATCGGATGCTGTGCGATGGGAGCCGTCATGTCGTGAGCGACGGTGGCGATAGGCTCGAAACCTTGAATGAAGCCGTTTTGAATGGCCTTGAGGAGGGCGGCGAAGGCGCCTTTCGTGCCGTTCCCGCGCAAGAAAAACCCTCTTCCATCTAGCGGCACCACAATTTTGCCGTTGTGCGATGGTATCGGGTTGCCGTAAAAGTCGTAGAGGGTGTAGGGGCCTGCCTTGAGGGTGAGGCTGGCACCGGAAAGGGCCTCAGGCGTTTGTATGGCGGTGATAAGCTTTTGGCGTTCTGTGGCGGGAGCGTTGGGCGGGAGCGCCGCAAGTTGGGCGCGAAGTTGTGCCTTATGTGCCAGCTCGGCATAGCCTCGAGCCGTCCAAAAAGGAAGGTTATAGGCGCCAAACTCGGCGCCGAGATCGCCCACAATCACCACCGTGCCGTCTTCGGGGTTGGAACGACCCTCCGCGTCGGGCCGACCGTCAAATACCATGACCCATGGCAGGCCAGGTCGGAAGAGCAGCCGTTGGAAGGGGCGTTCCCCAATGAAGTGTGTGGCGGCGCTCACCGCAGCCGCCGTAGACCAGACCTCGTAGTTCGGCACGTAGCGGCGCTTGCCGTCCGGCTCGGTGATGAACTGATCTTGGACTTCACAGACGTTGCCGTGGTAAACGCCCATCGCGCGATCGTAACCGGCCGCCCTGTCGCCGGCGACGACGGCTGCCACCCTGTCATCGGTGTTGGCCACCCAGCTCTCGGTATCCCATATGCGCACGCGACCGTAGGGGCCTTTGTGGTTCACCCAGGCTTTCACGGTGGCGTGAGAGTCCAGTCCCTGATAGTGAATGCTTACGAAGTCGAAGATATTGGTAAACGTGTCTTTGCCATCGCAGAAAAGCTTATCTACGGCGTTAGAGGTGGAGTCGCATCCACCCACCAGCACCTGTACACCGGCATCTTTTCGTGCCTGAAGTATGCCTTGGGCCATGTGCCAATAGATATCGCGATAGCGCAGCATGTCGGCGCCCCAGCCGGAGATGGAGATGCCCTCCCATGGCTCGTTCCAAAGCGAAAAGGCGTTGATGGGGCCTTTAGGCCATCCGAATTGGGAGGCGAAGAGATAGCACCACTTTTGGAAATCGGCATCGTAAGAGGGCAGCCAAGCGAGGTCGAACTTTGTGTCGAGCATAACGCCTTGGTCGTTCAACCAGGGGCGCGGGCGTCCGAGAGGTTGGGTGGGGCCGTAAAAATCGCCCCCTCCGGCCATAAAAAGCACGGCGATGTCGTTTTGCTGAAAGGTTTTGAGCTGCTGGGCGACGTTGTTGTACCAGTCGGCCCAATCTTTGTCGGTGGTGGGCTTATAGCCGACCCCGAAGCGCACCGCATGGACGCCAAGACGCTTTAAGACCGTAGCGGGAATATCGGCATCAAGGCAAAAGTGCGGGTATTGAATGCGTTGAGAGGAGTGGGCAAACGTGCGGATGCAGGTGGTGACGAAGACGCGCCCGTCGTTGCCGAAATCAAGGATGAGCGCGTACCCACCGAAACGTTGGGGTATGTTCGGCTGAAGGGTGTAGGTGGCCGAACCTTTGGGGGCGAGCGCCAAGGAGAACGACTTTTGCACGGTTTTGGAGATGCGATAGAGGTGAGGCACCCAGATATTGCCCGGAACCCCGTAGGTGCCATAGCCGATGATCTCCGGGGTGCAGGTTGTATTAAGAGGCTGATCGGTAAGATTTTGAATCTGCACGACAAATGTCGCCTGCTCTCCCGGAGTCAGCACGTTGGAGACACCGGCCATTTTCAGCAGGATGACGTTGAGAAAGCGATTCTTTTGGTGTGGAGGGACGTTGAAGGTCTGTTGAAAGTTGACCATATCCTCTCCTTCTACCATTTGGGCGTGGCAGGTGGGGAGGGTGAAGAGCAGCAGGCCAAACAGGAGGCCGGCTATGTAGGCAATAGACCGAAAGCGATATGGGTTCATGGAACGGTTCACTCCTTAAATGCTACGTATTATATATTGGGCTTCATTTTTAATGGGATAGGGCACAGGGCGCACCTATCCTAAGGACGCTTTAGGGAACGCGCTCTCCCCTTGCAGCGACCCAGAGCTTATACCAATCCTGTCGGGTGAGTTGAATTTGCGCTGCCCCGGCCGCCTCGCGGATGTGATCGGGGTTATTGGAGCCGACCAGCGGGATGATGCCGGCAGGGTGACGAAGAAGCCACGCGATGGCCATCTGTGCGGGGGTGGCTCCGCCATAGTTCGGGCTAAGTTCACGACATGCGGCGAGGATGCGTTCGATGCGTTCTTTCTGGGGATGATCGTTTGGCACCTCGCGCCTTCCGGTAAGCCATCCTCTGCCGACGGGGCTATAGGCCAGCGGGGTGATCTGCAACTCCTCGCATTGGTCGAGCACGCCATCGCCTCCTCCTCCGGCAGCCCCTTCATAGATGGGGTCGAGACGCAAGAGCGAGATTTCTATCTGGTTAGAAACGAGGGGAACCTGAAGATAGCGCTTGAGGGCGAGAGTTTGATGTGGATAGTAGTTCGACACGCCAACGTAGCGCACCAGCCCGTCGCGTACCAGCTCTTCCAGCACTTTGGCCGTCTCGGCGGGATGGCTGAGCGGATCGGGGCGATGCAGTTGGTAGAGGTCCACATAGTCAACCCCCAGGCGCTGCAGCGAGCCGCGAATGGATTGGCGAATATAGTCCGGGTCGTGCTCGTAGTAGCCGCTTCGGATTCCGACTTTAGTGGCGATAAATATCTTTTCTCGAATGCCGGGGATGGCGGCCAGGCACTCTTTAAAAATCGCCTCGCAGGCGGTGCCGCCATAGATGTCCGCATGGTCGAAAAACGTGATGCCGCTCTCGATGGCAGCTTCAAAAGCGGCGATGGCACGTCGGACGTGCTCTGGCCCCACCTCATTAGGGTTCCATGTGCCGGCAAGCCCCATGCATCCAAGCCCAATGCGAGAAACGGGCACACCCTCCGGCCCGAAAGGCTGTGTCGGCATGGTATGGGTCATTTTGGTTCTATCTCCTTATCGTAGAGCGATGGAGGGATCGCGCGGGCGTGGGATGCTATACCACACCGCATCGCAAACCTCCAGCTCTTCTTGGTCTAACTCTAGGTGAACGGCCTTGAGGGTCTCTTCGAGCTGTTCGGGGCGTGTTGCCCCGAGTATGGCGCTTGTGACGTCGGGCTGGTGAAGCACCCATGCGAGGGCGACTTGCGCCAGCGATTTGCCTCTGGGTTCAAAAAAGGTGCGCAGGGTCTCCACCGCGGCAAACTGAGCCTCTTGCCAGTAACGCTCATGGTATATGGGCGAGCGGCCCTGCATGATGTCGAAGCGAGAGCCGGCTGCAGGAGGGGCGTCACGCCGGTACTTGCCGGTGAGGAAGCCCCCGGCCAGCGGGTTATAGGTGATCACGCCGATCTCCTCTTCTCGGCACAGCGGCAGCAGTTCGTACTCGATCTGTCGGAACAACAGGTTGTATCGCGGTTGCACCGTATCGAATCGGGCGAGGCCGTGTTTATCGCTAACCCATAAGGCCTTCGCCAGCTGCCAGGCCTGGTAGTTGGAGCAGCCGATATAGCGTACTTTCCCTTGATGCACGAGGTCATCTAGGGCGCGGAGGGTCTCGTCAATGGGGGTGTCGGGGTCAGGGGAGTGGGTTTGGTAGAGGTCAATATAGTCGGTCTGTAGGCGCTTCAAGCTGGCCTCTACGGCCAGCATAATATGTTTGCGCGAAAGCCCCTCATCCCACGGCCTTGGGCCCATTGTTCCGCGGCATTTTGTGGCGAGGATAAAGTCATCGCGCCGATTCTTCAGCCACTTCCCCACGATCTCTTCGGTGCGCCCTACGGTTTCGGGCGTCACCGGCACGGGGTAGACATCGGCGGTATCAATGAAATTGATGCCTGCATTGGCCGCCTTATCCATGATGGCAAACGCGGTGGCTTCATCGGCTTGCATTCCAAAGGTCATGGTGCCCAAGCAGATTTCGGAAACTTTTAGGCCGGTGCGGCCTAAGCGTTTCAGCTTCATTTTTCGTTTACTTCCCGGTTGGCATGAAGTTATGTGGTTCTCTATTTCGTTCAAAGGGTGCCGATTTCCTGCTAGGTTCGGGCAACACCGCTCGCCGGGGAGTTCCGCGTACAGCGGCCCAAAGGGCTAGGCCCGTTCGGCCCTTGCCCGTCTCTAGTAGTGGGTATGGAATCTCTGCTGCTCCCCAATTGCAGCTTGCCCTGCTTCAGTATCATCGCCCATTGCCTCCAGGCAAAAAATTTTTGCTCAACCCTTGACAACACATTACCGCTTTGTTATGATACAACTACACAACCCTGCAAACCTTTACTGCTACTTCACTCGTTAAGGAGGTCGCAACTGTGAAGGCTTTCGCAGTGAACCGGCTCGTGGCGTGTTTAGGGCTTTTGGCCTCTTCCCGTTTTGCCCCCTGGCAACGGCTCTGTGCCCTTACCACTCTCGGCAGCTTCGTTTGGAGCTGTGTGCTCTCGGCTCCTTGTGTGGCCTTTGCACAAACTCGTGGAAATACACCAAACATAATTGCTAACAACAAAAACCCATGAACTTTCTCAAGCCTAGCGGTGGGAACTGCCGCTGACTAATTCTGTTCGTAGAGGTGATTAATGCAGCCAAATATCACACCCCCTTCATTTCGGTGTCCTAAACAGCGGCTGACCCTGTGGCAGCGTTTAATGCATTGGCGGGGCGCTTTTTTCACCGGTGTGTTTATAGTCGCCCTGATTGATGCCTTAGCTCTCACCCTCCCATCGGGCACTTGGGTGCAGACTGCCATATTCACAGATGGGATGACTGCTGTATTGATGACTTTTTTTGTCACGGCTGCCGTTAGTAACGTTGGATACGCCCTAGCCCTGTGCTGTCGGTTGTACGGTACCCAGATACAGATAAGCGACGGGGCTCTTGTTGCCATAGAAAAGAAGAGCGAGCGACGCATCCCCCTCGACAAGATATTCTCCGTGGAATCGCGTCGTGGCTATATGGTGGTTTTGGGAGCCAGCACCAGCATAGCCATCCCTAAAATCTGCTTGACCGATGAAATCCGACAGTTTTTTAAGGGACTGGCCAACGAGGCCAATGCGATAGAGGTGACACCCCAAGAAGTACGAGATCGCCTTAGTAAAGGCGTGGGAGTATCCTTCCAACAGCTTGACAAACGCTTCAGCAGAGGCAATATGACCCAGGTTGGCGCTGCTTTACTCTATACCTATGGTTTCGCCTTTGCTCTTAACAATATCGCTCACCGAACGGTTTCACTTGTAGTGTTGTTTAATTTGATCTTTTTGGGGCTGTTTATAGTTTTATGCTGGCTTTGTGTGGTTGTACCGATATGGAACTTTGTAGACACTGTGGCACTGTCAGGCGTACTTGATGATACTTCTGGAGACACGCTTTACTTTTTGGAGCAAGTGCGTAATCCGGAGGCTTTGAAGGGCGCCTTTGTGGATTTGGTGCGTTGCCTTCCCATTCCTATAAAGGGGGAGGTAGACATCACGTCTACGTCCAGAATGGCCGTAGGCCTCCTGAAGAAGGTGCTGCCGGTTATCTCCTGTGAAGAGTTTGGTCAGCTGGACAAGATAGAGAAGCGGATGCTGTATTCCTATCCCGATGCAGAGTTTTTTGTGCAGGTGGTGGATGTGTTTGTTCGGTGTGGGAGTTATGAGGATATAAAGAGCCTCTTGCAATGCATAGAGTCGGCCGGGGCTTATGGGAACCCTAATCATGTGTTGGGGCATTGGCCGAACAAGCAGGTGAGCCTGGAGAGCTTGAGGACACGGGTTGGGGCGCGTTTCGATGCGTTGGGCACGCAACAGACGAAGCTGTTACATCCTGCGGGGGTAGAGACCGGTTCTGATGAAAGCCTTCTTCACCCGGCGGAGGGTTCGGGTTCTGGGTGCGGTTCTGGGGAGCTATTGCGTGCCGGTGAGGAGGCGGGGGAACCGCAAGGGGCGGAGAAAATCGGGTCGGAGGACTAGCGCGGAAGTTTCGTTTTCGGCGTGTAGCCATTCCCAATAAGTGTAAAGAAGGAGGAAGGAGTATGTCTTTAATCAAAGGTTCAGGGAAGAAGAAGTTATCGCCAGGGGAGTTAAGGCAAGTCATGTGGGTGTGTGCGGCGATGAGCGTGTTAAGTGTGGTGATGGCTCAGTTTGGGGTGATGCATACGGAGGGTCGTATAGCGGCGGTTAGTCGTGTGTTGTCTCAGGGTTTGCGAGTGGAAGGAGCGGTGACGGATGTGGAGGAGGGGACGAAGGGGGGCAAGTCGGTTGAGTACGCCTTTAGTGTGAACGGTCGTCGGTATCAAGGTTCGAGCGAGGTATCTGGGTCTGTGGGATTGCAGGTAGGGCAGCGTGTGTGGGTAAGCTATCTTCGGGATAACCCATCGGTGAACACTTTGTCGGATGGGGAAGAGGCAGAGTGGTTAAGTCAGAAGGTAAAGAGGTTCCGTATAGTGGAGGTGTTGTCGTTGGCAGGTGGGATAGGATTATGCGCGCTCTTGCTGTGGCTAAGCAAGCAGGAAGGTCGTAGCGGAGGTGGGGGCTAGTGGAACGCTCTTTATGATTTTGCCGAGCGCCCCTACTATGGTGAACTGAATGCAGTGTTAGAGGAGGACGGGAGCGGGAAGATAGTGGCGGAGGAGACGTTTGGCCCAGAGGGACCGTTAGCTCGGAGCAGTGGGGGCCGGGTGTTGTTGTACACGTCGGATGGACAGGGGAACGTGAGCCAGCAGATAGATGCGGGGAGTGGGAATGTAGTAGCGAGTTACCTGTTTGACGGGTATGGTATGCGGAAGGTAGCGAGCAATGACCCGACGGCACCTCAAGACCCCTACAGTGGTTATGGCGGTTTAGCGGGCTACTATACGGATTGGGAGACGGGTTTAAGTTTATTGGGTTTTAGGTACTATGATGTGGCCTCAGGTCGTTTTTTGACGCGCGACCCGATAGGGTTTGTGGGAGGGATAAACCTGTATGAGTATGTGGGCAATAGTCCTATTGGGCTAGTAGACCCGGCAGGAACACAGTTTCGTCGAGATAGGAGCAAATGTTTGGAACTTTATAACAAGTTAGCGGAGTTAGTGGACAAAATTAGAAACCATTATGATAGAATCGCGTCTGACTTATGTAGACCAAAACCAAAAAATAGTAGGAAAAAGAAAGACCCAGGGGAAAATGATCTAGATCACATAAAGGAAACAGGTCAAATGATACAAGACTATGAACAGGAATTGCAAAAGTATAGGACCTACGGCTGTACGGACATCACTGGCCCGCCGCCTCAGATTCCTCCTGCACCACCAGACGTAAACAATGCCCTGCAAGAGTGGTGTAAGCAACATGCAAGAGAGTGTCTTGTCTACCTCCAACCTCGACCTGTTCCTCCTATAGAAGATGGAGAACGCGAGTTTAGCCCGATAGCAGGGGGTGTGATAGTCGCAGGAGGGCTTGTTCTTGGGTGCATATTGGTTCCAGGATGTCTTGAGGTGGTCGGAGGCGGGCTTGTGTTAGCAGGTGTAGCTGCGGCCTTGTAGAAGTAGGTTCTGTTAGAGGAGAGAGCTTTGAAAAAAGAGAAGCGAGGGTTAAGCCGTTTACGCTTACCGGAGAAGAGCGTTTGGATGCAGAAAGCCCACAAACGTCTCTATTTTGTAGCTCAGGCACAAAAGGAAGACCTTAGCAAGTGGAGTTTTGAGACATGGTCTTATTACTTATCTCTGTTTTATGATGCGGCCGTGAGCGGTCAAGCGATCTATTCTCGGCTGTGTCGTTGGCGTGAGACTGCGGATTTGGGGCAAGACCGTGTGTTTTTGCAGACCTTAGCGGAGGATATGTACGGGTATTTTGTGCCGTTTATGAGGAGATGGTGGGATATAGGGACGGAGAGAGATTTTGACCCTGATGATAACCTAAAAGCCCTGCCTCCTGAGCAAATATGGTATCAAGAGCATGAAGAAAAGCATGAACATGTCTTTGCATATCAAAGCTTAGGTTCTCTTTTGAGTCATGGTGCCTATTTTACCTCTTATCCAAAGATTTGGAACTGTGTCGAGGAGGTATTGGAGGGTTTTGTGGAGGATGAGGAAGAGCGGGTAGGTTGGTATGGGCGACTGGATTGGGTAGAGCCGGAGGCGCATCGGATGTATTTAGCTCGGATGTTGGAGAGTTGGTTACGGGTTTATGGGCAATACAAAGAGGCGGTGGAGAGGGTCTGGCACAGCTATGTAGGTCGTTGGGGTTGGTTGTATTGGGGTCGGATAGTGTGGGGTTATATGCATTTGTTGGGGGCGACCTATCGTTTGTGTGGGGGTTTAGGGAGTTTGGTATGGTCTCAGAAGGTCTTGGGAGGATACAATTGGTCAGTGCGCGGGGTAGCGCGAGAGGAGGAAGAATGGCATCGTGTGGCATGTCCTGGAGGGAAGGACTTAGGTGGTTATATGGGGAGGTTGGTTGTGCCCAAAGAGGATGTGGACTGGTGTTTGGCGGATTGGTATGATACGAGTTGTGACCGTGCGTATTGGTTAACAGAGATTTTGGAGGCACGTTTAGATCGGCTGTGGAGTGAGTTGTGCGGTTTGTGGGGTGGTTACTTGATAGATGGAGAGGAATATGGCGGTATTTTATATAAATGGATTGAGCTAGGTCAGATAATACACGAGTATTATGTGGTAGGTCAATCCTATCGCGAGCGTTTCTTGTTGGAGGGGCATTTAGATGAGGAAAGCATGCAGCGTGCGCGGAATACCTTAGGATTACAGGGGATGATGATTTACATAAAAGCGCATTCAGCAACTAGGCATGCTGAGTCGCTGACATTGGGAGCGGGCTTATTGTGGTTATCGGGTCGGATAGAGGGTTTAGACTGGGGTAGTGTAGGTTGGTATGAGGGGGAGGTCGGGGAGCCGCTGGAGGCTTGGGGCTGGAAGTTAGGGGGTTGGTTAAGTGAGGGCAGCAGGGTAAAATTGGGCAAATATCATGGGGCTTTGTTGGGGAAGTTTAGGCGTTATGAGGGATGTCTTGGTGTGGTATGTGGTAGTAGGCGTATGGGGGAAGTGTTGGTAGGTTTGTTAGAGTTGTACGGTTTGACGTTGGAGTTTCTGGGGACGGGTCACCTAATGGAGGCATTGAAGTGGCTGCTTTTGCCTTAACATCCTCATGGATGGGGTCAACATGGCCGGCGCTTGGTTAGTAATAAGATATCGTAGCTATTGTAAGGATTTTTGCGCAATAAACAACTGCTTAACAGCATTTCGCAGTGATTTTATAGACCGCGTACAAGAGGAATTGGTCTAGAATTGCCTAATTTACTTTGGGGATATGTCTTGGTGTGGTGGGATATCCTGGACCGTCAAAACGCTAAAGGAGAGATGCCGATATGTCCTTAACAGTTTATCCCTATAGAAAAATGGGTTTCTTGTTTCTGGGCTTCATGTTAGCGGTTGGATGGGGGTTGTGGATATTTCATGGCTATCTGAGGCATGATGGCGTCTATAAATGGCTGCCTCTGGAACTGCTCTTGGCATGGATACTCAGTATAGTTGCAGGACTTGCATGGGTATCTGAGCGCTACACGATTTCAGACGAGGGGATAGAGCATATCGGTTTATGGGGAGGTAAACGCCTTTCTTGGTCAAAGGTTCTCTTTTGGGAATGCATTCCTCAAGAGAAAGGTAAAGAGAGAATTGTAATTTTTGGGGAGGGGAAGCGTTTGGTGGTTCGAGGAGATTTTGCCGATTATCCGAAGCTGAAACAGGCTTTAGAGGCTCACTTGCACCTTGTGGACCGAAGCCATCCTTAAGTGATGGAGGGCTGGAGTAAGATGCAGAAATCCAACAGGGCTTCGCCTTCCGGTTTCATTAAAGGGCTAGGGAACCTTAGAGTTTGGCTAATACGCCTATTTCTCTATCAGTACTGGATCGGTCTAGGGCTGTTGGGAGTTTATGCGTTATTAGCAAAGCGCAATCGGCATTTAACCTCTTTTGCTCCGATGATAGGGTTGTTGGTTTTGAACCTCTATATTGTTTTGTGGATGATATGGTCTTTTGGGGAACGTCTGCTCAATCATTATCTAGACTTCGAGTTGCAGAGGGTTTGTCTTGAGAGAGATAGAGATGGACTGCCTTTGGTGCTAGAGATTTTGCAAGAGGGCGGCTATGGAGATGGGGTCACAGTGGTTGAGGCCACGTGGGTGTTGGCGGAGTGTTTGCAGCATGAGCGAGTGGAGTTAAGTGAGGCGCAACGCGAAACGATTTATGACTGGCTGTTGGAAGTGTCGTTTTCCGAGCCGCTTTTAGAGCGGCTATTGGATTGGGTTGTAGAGGAGCAGGATCGTCATGCTCTACCCTATCTTGAAGCATTGAAAAAAGAAAAAGAGCTAAACCAAAGGATACGTCAAAAGTTGGATGCGTGTTATCAGTTATTAGCTAAAGATATAGCATGAAGCTGTTCTTCCTTGTAGATGCGCAAGGGGAGCAACTGGTGTGTGGGTTATCGAGGGGATGGATTGCGAGGTTTGGAGCATGAACGTGAGCCAGCAGATAGATGCTGGGAGTGGGAATATGGTAGCGAGTTGCTTGTTTTACGGGTATGGTTTTTTGTTAGTGAACCCGTCAAGTTTTTGACTTCGTCCGTGAGGATCATTTGTACCACAGGACAAAATCGGGGTTGAAAAAAATGCCGTTGCCCGTCTTTGAAATAAGAATAAAAAAGTTCGATAGAACGAACGCACTCCTGATTTTATCCATTCTGAGTGTGCTTATAGTGGTCTTTCTACCAAGATGTGTGCGCTATCCTATTACAAACCTAGAGGGTTTCTGGTGCGCTTTGGGGTTGGGTACCTTGATCTTCATACCATTCGCAGTTACCTTCGCTTCCCTGCTTTGTAATACTACCATGAAGCTCTACCTGAAGGATAACACCCTGTTTTGTGAACAGGCCAATCAGATAACTGCTATTCCGCTCAAAAAGATATCCGATGTGCTACGACTTTCCGAGGGTCTGATTGTATTAGGAGAAGGAAAAGCTATCAGGCTGCCTGCTCACCTGTTGCACAAAGAAGTCTCTACTGCTCTAGAACAATGTGCTAACCCTCTGAACCGACTCCGGTTGGATACAGCGCAAGCGAAATTTTCGGTAGAACAACGGTTGAAACTAGGGCGATTGCAAGCACGTCGAAACAATCTCTTACTTCTTTGGCTAATCCTATATCCCCTTTGCACTACTCTTATCGGTGGAGGGATCCAACAAATTTTTAAGCTGCCTGTGCTGGTGGGTTGGTCTGTTTGGGTTGGGCTAACTCTCTGTGGGGGTACCCTTCTTGCTTGTAGGAGCTATTCATTGATAGAGCGTCTGTTTGGCAATTTAAATAGACAAGACTTGGATGGCCTATTATTATTGGTTCAAATAGCAGACGATGGGGTGATAAAGAAGTATCTTGGGTGGCTCATCGAGCACCTTTATATAGACGCTGGTGCTAGCCCCATAGAGCATCGAATCGTAACCCATTTGCTTCAACGCATACTCCCTACTGTCGCGGCAGAGGATTATCATTCTCTGACCAAAGCCCAGAAGCGATGGATGCTTTTGTGTTACAATGAGAAGAAGTTATGGAAAACTTTTGTGCGCTACATCCTTCAATGGGGTAGTTCCGAAGACTTACGTCAACTGCTCTACGTGCTCAGGTTTCACTCCTGGGATTTGAAACAAGTAGGCGCTGCCCTGGGGGAGGAGATAGAGGAGATAAGGCGAAAGGCTCAGCAACTGCTTGCCGAGAGGGCGCATCTGAGGTCGGAGGAATTGTTGCGCACTTCCGAAGCACCGGTCTGTAGTGGGCATGAGCTGTTGCGTTCTTCTAAGGCAGACGATGGCGAGGAGGACGCTCTTTTGAGGCCTATGCAGTCGGAGCGAGAAGGGCAAGAGTAACAGTAACAGAGGTGCTTTATGAGACAGAAAAAGTGGTTTGAGCTTATTAGGGTTCGGGTACTATGATGTAGTCATGGGGCAGGTTTTGACGAGTGATCAGATAGGGTTTGAAGGAGGGATAAATGGGAAATCTCAAATTTTAGGCCATGGGGTAGGAACGACATGCTCAGTGGCTACCGGCACGCACTAAAAGGCGTGAAAGAGAGAATATGTAGATATTGGTTTTATCCAGACACGGGAAGAGTCCTGAATGGCACACTGAAAGCCTCATTGGTGGTAACCGTACTTAGTTGTTTTCAGTATCTGCTTACAAGGGTCGCCCTGTTTGATAGATCTGAGTTTCGGGGATTTAGCATTCCTAGTGCCATATGGATCTTGGTAGAAGGTCTGACCACATGGTTAATAGGGATGCTGGCCTGGGTGGGGCCAAGTCTGTTCCTCTTGGTGTTGTGGCCGATATTCGCCTGGGTGGAGGCGTTCTGCCTGCATCAAAGGCGTGGATGCCGAAAATATACCATTGATCTTGAACATATCTCGACAATTTTAGATACCCCAAGTGCTTTTGTGGTTTTGGGAGAAGGACAGGGAGTTTTATTGCCTCGTACTCAGACGGTAAAACGCTTTGTGGCACAATTAAGACAGCAAGCTTTTCAGTGTAAGAGTGCAGGAAGGCCTTGGTCACAAGAAGAGCTTAATCATCTTCTGAAGCCGGACTATGGAGCGAGAAGCATCTTATCGTGCTTACCAAGTGCGATGGTTTACGCTATTATAGGGTTGGCAAGTTATGCTATACTACAGGCAGTTTCTGCTAGATATCTTGTTGTCGTTTGTTTGCAGATTTTGTTCATATCCTTGTTTGTTGGGAGTATTCTCACCTACAGTAGTCAAAAATACGATGAAGGGCGTTTTGCCCTGCTATGTCATATTGCCCAGGATACAGCGGTAAATATCAACAAGATAGACTTAATTGATTTTCTTTTTTCATTTTTAACTATCAAAGCATTCGAGCCATCCATGGTACAAGAGTCACCGGAGTATTTCATTGCAGCAACGGCTTTGCTATCCCTTCTGGAGGGTTTATCAGAAGCGGAATATAAGGTAGTCTGGGGAAGGCATGGGCAACGGTTAATAGAGTGGTACCTGCCTGGCGATTTCGACGTAGACAGACAAATCTGTGTAGCTATATTGCAATTGTTATCGCGTTGGGGGGATTATGAGATGCTCCAGAGATATGCATATCGTATAAAGCCATTGACTAGTATTCAGCATACACAGATACGCACGGCTGCCCAAAAAGTGTTAGAGCGGATGGCATGGGAGCAAGTCAAAGAACTGCGTGGAGCGACCTCTTTGTTGCGTGCCACAGAAAAAAATAGCGAGTGTGATCCGAGTACCTTAATGCGTCCATGGCAGGGTAGTGAAGTGGAAAAGGAAAATTTACCACGCGCGGAGTTAGAGGAGAAGGAAGCCGAAACATCTTGACGGAAGATAAAGGCAACTAATTACGGGGGGTGGGACGAGTTATCTGTTTGACAGGTATGGTATACGGAAGGTAGTCAGTAGTGACCCAACGGCGTCTCAAGACCCCTACAGTGGCTATGGCGGTTTAGCGGGCTACTATACGGACTGGGAGACGGGTTTGTGTTTATTGGGTTTTAGGTACTATGATGCGGCCTCAGGTCAGGTTTTGACGCGCGGCCCAATAGAGTTTGAGGGAGGGATATGAGACAAGATACTCTATTGCTCTGCTCGTTCAGTGGGCGTTGGAGTTAAGTAATGCGAGGAGAGGTTAGAAAAGATGTATGTCCAAAACAAATCATAGGCGGCAGTCAGACAACGCTTCGAATACATGGCCGGCTTGGCTAAAAATCCTTACTTTACTCCATATCTTCACTGATTGGAGCCATCCAGTGTTCAAAGGTATTGTGCTGCGGGTAGGGCTATTGGAAGTGCTGAATCTATGCCTAGCAAGTGCCCTTGTCACGATTGATCCTGCACATGCCGCTGTTTGGAGCTTATTTGGATACTTCCCCATCTTTTTATTCGGCCTTTGCTTTCTGGTAAACCCTTTAGGCCGATGGGGATACAGGGTTTGGAGAAGCCTTTTTGCTCAACCACTGCATTGTCTGAGAACCCACTGGGTAAACCTCGCCGTGAACTCACCCGCTTCTTTACAAGCAATTTGGGTAACAGATCTCCCGAATCGATCTTTTTGGAAGCAGGCCTACTATCAAGCATTACTGGCTGAAGTCGTCTGTTCCTATGAGCAGAGAGAATCCCTTCTTACGCTTTTATCTGCGATAGGCCTTTGTATGCAGCACTCCCCCATTGGCCGATGGTGTCTGCATCAGCTATCGCTCCTGTGGGCTACCTCACCGGAAGTCGCTCGCAGGCTGGAGGTTCTCGGTTGTGTGCCTACCGCATCACGGAAGGTAGAGAACCTACAAACCTCGCCGCTTGCAGCTGTCACAAGGGTGTCCGTTTTTCAAACAAAGAAACCATTATCTCAGCAAGAGATACTCCGTCGGCTGCAATTTTGGGCCGGATGGCTTCGGCGAGGAGCTATTTTCTGCAATGCGCTTTATGTGAGTTTCCTCTTAGGCTTTTGGGGCGCGTTGATAGGGGTGTTTTTTCTTTCTGGAGTGCGTTTTTCGTGGTTCCATCTTGTTGAGGTGATCTTACTAAGCGGCTGTATAGGTGGCGTGGTCGTGGCCTACGCGCTGCAAGGTCGAGCAGCTTTTCATAGCGCCACCCTGACGCGTTTAAGTCTTCCTGCTCTATGCCGCCTTCTTTCTCTGCTCCCAGAGCATATAGTCTCTGCCGAAGCTATTCCCCCTTTAGTAGATATCGCCTACTTTGTAGGAGGCTTTGGGTTTTTGGCCAAAGGGCAGGATGGGGCATGTGCAGGGCAACTTCTCAAAGCGATTAATTGCTATTGGGAACGCTTTTTCGGAGATAGTCCTCTGCGTTTGAGACGTCATCACTTCTTGTTTTTGGAAGCGATTTGTCAAGGGGCACATTTTGAGCAGATACCGGGCAACTACAGTAGGTCTATGCTTCTATGGTTACGCCCGTTTATGTTGTCGGGAGCGGTTCATTTGATCGGTTTTACTGAGAAGCAAGAGATGGCAAAGAGTTTATACACTTGCTTGGAAGACTGTGAAGAGCTTTCCTTGCGCCAAGCGTTAACTGTGTCTTTACAGCGTTTAAAGGCTAGGGACAGAGCAGCGAAGACCCTGTTGAGACTGCCACAGTTGAGTACGGTGAACGAAACAGAGTTATTACGAGCGGAGTCCTGTGAGGGCAAGGAAGAGGGCGATTAAACAACGATAGGTTTCACGGATAAGTTCTTTTCGGAGTAGCTGCTCGCGATGCGATTAGAGATGACGGCAAATAAGAAGTTCATTCAGGCTTTAAGACGCTATCGTGTTTTAACGGATATAATCTTTTTATCTGTTTCTTCTTTTGTGTAGGGGTTAAGACGCTAGAAGTGAGTTGGTGTACGAAGGCGACAGGACTATGGGTTGGTGTCCGTTTTCTACTGGTGTTAGGGGTTGACATTCTGCTGCTTATCGGAGTGGTAAGGTTTTGCCATAACATGCAGCGTCGTGAGGCAAGGCATCTTAAGTCCCTTCTTCCTTCTAGCTCAGAACTCGACTGGACGGTTGTTTCGAGGATGCTCCAATTTGTTAGCGAAGGCGGCTCATTAGCTGTGGGCACCGATCTTTATAGTGTGGTGGTGTTGCTACTCGATCAACAATTATCGGTTCAAGCGTCCAAAGGCTATACCGAAGTCCGTAGTAGAGACGTGCAGAATGTAAGGCGCGTTTTGTTGCGGACTTGTGAGTTCTTGGGTTTAGGATACAGCGATTTGCAGAGAACGGAGGCGGTAAGGGCGCTGTTTTGGGATGAGGAGAAGCACCAACTGCGCCGTTGGATTGAAGAGGCATGTCGGCTGCTAGAGGTGCGGGGTGACCAGAACACACTGCGTGCCCTCAAAACACGTTTAGAGCGCATGTCGCGAAGCTCCGATGAAGCTGTAGCCGCTTTGGTACAAGAGAGGTTGCAGTTATGTTATGAGGCTTTAGCGGCGCGGTTGGCGGTTGTGCCGCAACGAGCAAAGGAGAGAGAAGCTCGCGAGTTGTTACGCAGTACGGAACGGAAGGACACCGAGGAGTTGATGCGGCCTTCGTGGAAGGATGCGAAAGGGGAGAACCCTACGCAATTGGTGAGACCCACTTTTACCGAGAAGGAGGGACAAGCTGGAGGTGAACGAGGAGCAGAGTAGAAGGGTTGAGAGTTCAGAAGATGCACGCGTGCTCTACGAATTTGAGCAGCCCAACGCGGGGACTCTGGGTTGTGCATTTTTGTTTGGCTTAGGTATTCTTTTTCTCTTTTGGTTGGTCTTGCAAAGGAGTCAGTCGGTAGGGTGGATACTAGGTGCTTTCAGTTGGTTATTGCTGATACTGATAATATATATGGGTCGCGTGCGGATACGGATAGAGCCACGTGGGGTTTGGCGTTTACCAGTGCATTGGGGCAAGGTAATCTATTTGCCCTACTCCGAGATAGACATAGTGTCCATAACGAATCAGGACGTAGACCACATGCAGGTGTGTCGTTGTTGTTTGGAGGGACGACAAGGGCAAATATGTTTTAGTGCCTCAGACACAGCCGATTTCAATGAAATTGTTGCCTATATACAAGAGCAGATAGCTGAAAGGAAAGGATATTATAACGATGGGGGCAGTAAGTAGTGACCCGACGGCCTCTCAAGACCCCTACAGTGGTTATGGGGGGGCAGGCTACTATATGGACTGGGAGACGGGTTTAAGTTTATTGGGTTAGGGGGCAACAACAAATGAACCGTGATATTTGGATAGATACGGTCTATTCAAAGCTCTATCATTTGATGCATGTTCAGGAAGAGGATATGAGGGTCTGGAGAAGGGAGCATGTGCTGCCGTTGCTCCAGATGTTTTATGACACCGCGTCGCTGAGCACGAGATGTCGAGAGCAGCTCCTTGACGGTGCATCGCTGGCCAAATCAAGTAGGGATACTTTCGACTACTCTCTATTGGAGAACTTCGAGGCCTTGTTTAACAAAATGAGTCGGTCTTGGTGTCAACTTTCGGAAGGGATACTCACCGACCTGCGCTTTACGCTCATGGATGTGCTCTGGCAGCCAGGGTGCGAGTTTCGCAAAGGCCTCGGCCCCATTCGGCAGCCTCACACCAAATCGCTTCTTACGGCTATACTGCCACCGAGGGCTACCGGCAACGCAAGAACATGGTTGCACGCACAGAGAAGATATGAGGCACATGTTCAGCGGTTGCCGTCTGCTCGCGGCTGGAGGTCTACTTGGCTGTGTTGGTGCCGACTTGTGAGAGATTTTACGTGTTTGGCATACGCCACCCACGCTTTCAATGACGTGTTAGCCTGCTGCGATGACATGCCGGCATCCCTTCCATCGGTGGAGGGGCGACTTCATAAGAGAATCCGCATAGAGGAAACGTTTTCAAAAGAGCGATCGGAAGACTGGGGACGGTCTATCCCTTTCAGCAAGATTCTCATGGAGCGTTTAGAGTCTATTTGGCATCGGATGGAGGTCTCCAATTCGGGTCTGAAGGGCTTTGACCGGGAGTTGATACGAAGCTGGCTCTGTCAATTCATTGAATTAGGTCAGGTTCTTTATTATCTGCAGTGGCAAATTGCTCAGCTGCCTTTGGAAGTCGCAGAACCGACGGATATGTCTCTGTTACGACCTCTTCGTGAAAGTTTGTGTGACATCGAGCGCAACGGGTGGGTCATTCACTCATTCGAGGAGGCGACAGACTATGCCCGAGGCTTACGGGGATACAGTTTGTATCCACAGCGCCTTAGCCGGCCCTCAGCCTGTAGAGTGTCTGTGCCGCCGCTTAGCGAGTTAAAAGCAAAGATCGGTCAGATATGGAGAAACTGCCTTTCTTCACAGGAGGTGCAAGATAGCGACTTGGCCGTGTTAATAGCCTACTGGGGACGTTTTCTACAAGAGGCCCAAAGCTATCTTCGGCTGATGGAGACGCTTTGTTGTTCGGATTCGATAGAGCGTGTTATTTCTAGCCTTAGCCGACTGTATGGTCTTTCATGGAAGTTGATGGGAGCGAGCTTTCTTCTCTACGCGCTTTTAGGTGGGTGCTTAGGATGGAGTTGGTAAAGCCTCAAAGATTGGAAGCCGTTGGTGATAGCAGGTGGAATAATTTCAAAACCCTACAGCGGGTATGGCGGTTTGGCGGGCTACTATATGGCCTGGGAGGCGGGTTTGTGTTTATTGGGTTTTAGGTACTATGATGTGGCCTCAGGTCGGTTTTTGACGCGCGACCCGCTAAGGCGCCTCGTCTGCCTGAGGTGTGTTTGGAAAAATATAACAAACAGCGAAAGCACAACAAAAAGTGGCCAGAACCCTTCCCCCCAGAATATGAAAACCTGCCCGATGAGTTAATATATGGGGGCGGAGGCAGCGGAGGGTTAGATGCGGGCAGCATTGTAGGAGGTATCCTCATTGGTGTCGGTATTGGGATTATCGTCGGCGTTACCATCATCACCGGAGGGGCCGATATTGTTGTTATCGGAGCCGCAGGGGCTGTAGCCGCCTTATAGGCAGGAAGTGTGAGGATGAATGAACGACTTGCATCTTATCTGACACCGAAAGCACAAAGCAAAACCTATTCAAAAATGTATGCGCAAGCATGTCGTTTAGCCCTATTTGCCGATAGGGTTTCAGGAGGCGGCAGGTTTGGGCGTAGGGATTTGCACAAGGTGCAGAGGATACCGCTCATCACCCCCGAATACACTTCCGAAAGTTACCTTTCTGGGATGCCGTTCATCGGCTATTTGCTTGGGATCGGTTTAGAGCTTGCCCGCTTCTGTTGGAATGCACGAGTCTGTTGGGAAGCCTTATGCCGAGAGCCAAGTGAAGCGATGTGGAGGTGGCTCTTGGAGTGTTTGCAACAGATGAATGCCGAGGCTGCCGACCAATTTGGGCCGACCCTTGCAGATGGTCTTGACTGCTTGGGCTGGCTTAGTCACACGTGCTCCCTTGACTCTCTCAGCGCCTACATCTGTCATTTGCCAAAGAGCCGAGGTGAAGAACAGTATTCCACTTTGTTATGGAAGGCGGCATTAGGGGCGGAGGATACCGCAGAGCGAGAACACCTTAAGCAACAGCTTCACGGTTTAGGTCTAAGAGAGAGGGCCGTCTCTTGGTGGTTGTTACAACACGAGGCTCTCCAGCAAGCGAGCTATCGTTATTTGTATTTGATCGAGAGATTGTTGCAGGCACGAACCCTTCGTGGTCTCTGGGTTCACCTCAATGACCTCAGGGCAGAGACGCTGGCCTTGGCTGGTGCCGTGCATGCCGCGTCTGGGGTAGAAGTGATGGGGCTAGACCGACTTCGTGGAGAAGACAAACAAGCCGAGGAGGTGCGTTATAAGCAAGAGTTGGCGTCTCATGGAGTTCCGATAGCTCCTGCACCGTTTGGTGAAGCCAAGCCCAGCGAGGAGGTCACCGAACTCACCAAACGTAGGTATCGCCGCCTATCTTTGGAGCCCTATCAGTTGTCGCGAGAGATAGGGGATTTTGTATTAGATATAGATGTCAAAATGAGCTATCAATTAGCGCAGCAGTTATATTCCCGCTTGCGACCGGTAATTGGGCAGCAGAAGTTGGTAAGAGAGAGTGGGAGCCAAGTATGGATAAAGGGGTTAAGTTACAAGGAGGTATCCTATAAGTTATATAGCATGGTTCGTTTTTACCAATACAGTTGGGCGTTTTTAGACCTTCTAGAGCGTTTTTCTGCGTCCTGGAATGATGAGCAGATAGAAAGAGCAGAGAGGAGTATCTCGTCTGATGGAAGCAAAATCGGTCTAATAATAGGGGTTTTATTCGACTTGGAGGATTGGTTTGCCTTAGGGGAGCATCTGCGTAAAGAGGCACGCCGCTGCTGGCGTGTAGGGATAGAAGAATGTTATTGGGTACTCGAAGAAGCGCAGGTGCAGTCGCGGGAGGTATCTTTTGATGAGCCAAAGCGTTTACGTTTCACCGCATGGTTAGAGGACAAGAGGTGGCTGCCGACGCTATATCCTGCCGCCATAGCGGAGATGGAAAGGGTGTGTCGTTGTTATAGACGGGTGTTTGAGGGATTTCTGAATCGTCCGGGTGGGAGTATAGAAGGGGATGTTATTTTATTCAGCTATCTCTACAGTCTTTGCTTTGCACTAGGTAGCATTGGAATCCGCTTTCATCCTTAGGAGAGGAGGGGCGTTGAGCTGATGTCGGGATGCAACTTGAACGTGGAGAGAAGCATTCCTGTTAGAGGCTCCTGGCGGATTCGTGGGATACAACCTGGGTTGGGCGAAAGGTTTAGGTCCGACAGATATAGGGGATTCGGAGTTGGAAGCCGTTGGTTATAGTAGGTGGAATCATCAAACGTTTCGGCGCGGAGACTGTCGTCTTCAGGCGACAGAGGAAGCGCGCAACAAACCTCATTTCGTTCGATTGATAGTTAGCGAATAATTGAGTATACTAAAGTTGTAAAAACCGAATGCACGAAATGTGCGAAAGCACGTAGATCAAGGCTTTATCGGTCTCAAGGCACCCTCTGAAGGATGGGTTCGCGACGGGTCTTCGGACTCGTCGGGCCGTAGTAAACCGGCCGTACTGCTCGGATACGGTGTTGTTTCGAGAGCACAGCGGGTGCGCCAGAGTAGGGGCAGGTTTCCAACCTGCCCCTATCTACTGTCTTTAGGCGGCAGTAGTTCACTTTAGAATGCACTTTAGGGGAGTATATCGGCCTCAAGAACAATGTCGGGGGAGAAATGGCGAATGGTGAACGGGCCGAGGTGCCATGCTTGCTCGAGAGTAGCAACGCCTTCCCCTTCAACGGCCGTCGGTGCGTTTTTCCCACCCACCAGTTTTGGGGCGATGAAGAAGATCACTCGGTGCGCCAAACCGGCCTTAAGGAAGGCCTCGTGTAGCGTGGGACCGCCTTCTACCAATACGCTGATAATTTGGCGTTCGGCTAGGTGATGAACGAGGGCGTGAAGGTCTACTCGCCCTGTAGAGTCGGCGGGCAGAGGAACGACCTCGACGCCGGTTACCTCAAGTTCTCTCGGGGGGGTTGGCGCTGTGGTCGCAATAAGCAGCGGTTGGGTGTGTGGGTTTTGTTGGGCCAGTAGAACGGCAGCACAGCAGGGAGGGGTGCGAAGATGCGTGTCTACGATAACCCGCAGCGGTTGACGCGGTAAGCGCCGACCCGGCAGGCGCGCATCGAGGCGCGGATCGTCGGCGAGCACGGTGCCGATGCCGGCCAGCACAGCCCCGCTTTGGGCGCGAAGCCGATGCACATAGTTCCGGGCTTTGGGGCCGGTAATCCAGCGTGTATCGCCGGTGGAGGTTGCCACTTTGCCGTCCAGGGTCATGGCCGCCTTAAGCGTAATGAGCGGCAGGCCGGTTTCATGGAAGTGGAAGAATGCGCGATTAAGGGCGCGGGCTGCCGGCTCCATTACGCCCACCTCCACGGAGATGCCCGCTTCGCGTAGCTCCGCAACACCTCGCCCTCTCACACGCGGGTCTGGGTCGAGGGTGGCCACCACCACGTGTCGCACACCGGCAGCGATGAGCGCTTTGGTGCAGGGAGGGGTGCGACCATAGTGGCAGCAGGGTTCAAGGGTGACATAGGCGGTTGCACCGCGTGCGCGTTCGCCGGCCTGTTGCAGCGCGTTCACCTCGGCATGGGGCAGGCCGGCGGCGATATGGTAGCCCTCCCCAACCATCACGCCGTCACGCACTAGCACACAGCCTACCATGGGGTTGGGGGCGGTAAAGCCTTTTGTCGCAAGCCGAAGAGCACGGCGCATCCAGCGTTCCGATTCGGTCATTCCTCTTCCTCGTGGCCGACGCCCTTCCCCTCAAGGTCAGTACTGGGGTTCCCAGAAAATCGCGAGATTTTCTGAGGTAGGGTGCCCTCTCGCTCAAGAGAGGATGTTGAGCGACCGGAAGTGGCGATCTGTCGTACCATATCGCGTCGGGCAAGCAGGGCGCGTACTCGTGTTTCGACGATGTCAAGCCAGGCCACAAATAGCAGACTGAGCACCAGCAGGAAGCAGAAGGCCCAGTAGTAGATGCCGAACATCAGTTGCGTTAGGGCAACTTTACGGGCATGCTCTCGTAGGATGGGAGGGTAGCGAAGATCGTGTACGATATGAGAATTCGCATGTACCGCGTGCGAAAGCTTGGGCTGGAGATAGAACCACCCAAATGCGATCATGCCGAGAATGGCGAGCATGAGCAGTGCCCCAACCGTTCGCAGGCGACGCGATCGGGGAGAGAGTGGGAGATCGAGGATGGGAAGGTTTGGGTCTTCTTGGGTCATCGTAGGCTCTCTACGGCGCGGCGAAGCGCGCGCACGCCAGCACTTACCCCTTCCGGGTGGTGATAGATGGCCGTTCCCGCCACAAGCACGTTTGCACCGCGCGCCACCGTTTGCGGTGCGGTATGCGCATCAATGCCTCCATCCACCTCGATAACGATTGGGTGGGAGACACGCGCTACAAGCCGGTGAACTTGCTCGATTTTTGGCAGCATGGTCGCTAAAAACTCCTGCCCACCGAAACCGGGGTTTACCGTCATAACGAGAACGAGGTCAAGGTCCTCCAAAACATACTCCAGCACATCGGGTGGGGTGGCGGGGTTGAGGGCGACGCCTGCCTTCGCGCCCAGGCTGCGAATATGAGAAAGGGTACGTTGCAGGTGGGTGCAGGCCTCCGCGTGCACGGTGATGCCATCGGCACCGGCACGGCGGAAGTCTTCGATGTAGCGTTCCGGTTCTACGATCATCAGATGCACGTCGAAGAAGGCGGAAGAGATGGGGCGCAGGGCCTGCAAGGCCGCCGGCCCCATGGTGATGTTGGGCACAAAGCGGCCATCCATGACATCGAAATGCAGGTACTCCGCGCCGGCCTCCTCGGCCTCTTTAGCGGCTTGGGCAAGTCTTCCAAAGTTGGCCGATAAGAGAGAGGGCGCAATCCGTATGGTGCTCATGGTGTGTTGCCTTTTGGATCGGATTGGGCTTGAGAGGCGTAGTAGACATGCTGTAATACGAGTTGGTCGTTGTAGTAGATGCGCAGGGTGAAGTGATCGCCCTGATAGGTGAAGTCAATAGGCACTTTATCTCCGGCGTAGTGCTGTTCGTCAATAACATCTATCGGGATGCCGGTAGCATCGGTGTAGGATATTCTTACTTCCCAAGGGCCTGGCCCGCTGGTGGCCGTGGGTTCTAGAACGATGGTAGATTTAAATTCATGGGTTTGCAGTTGATCGTTAGAGTTATTGGTGTCGGGTGGGGGCGTGGTTGGATTGTTGTCTGTTGTGTTATCGGATGGAGGGGCTGGCTGGGCGTAATCGGGTTGAGGGCCGTCGCTCACGGTGAGGTCTACGGCAGTGTCGTGTAGCACGCGCTTCTTGTCGGAAACATCTTGGCTCACCACAACGCCCTGAGGCACCGTGTTGCTATAGACCGGTATTACCTGCCCGACTTTTAGTCCCACGCTCTGGAGCTTCTGTTCCGCTTGGTCGCGCGTAAGTCCCACCACGTTCGGGACGTTTACATAGGTAGGGCCTTTGCTGTACCAGACGTTGATGTAGTGGCCGGGGCGTATCTCCTCGCCCGGAGAGAGGTCGGTTTTATAGATGATGTTGCGTGGTTTATCCATGTAATCGCCGTGCAGCAGGAGATGGATATGAAGCTGAGAGGCCAGCTTTTGGGCGTCATCAATGTTCATTCCCACCAAATTGGGGGCGTGAATAGGCGGCGGGGCGACCCAGTAGGTATGGTAGACAGCATAGAAGGCCACCAGCAGCAGCACGATCACGGCCGATACGGCGCCTATAGCGGCAAGGAGGCAGCTGGAAAGGCGTTCTTCACGGGCACGAAGGCGATTGGTAGAGGAGGGCATGGCTATGGGTCTCACGGAATGAGGAGTTTCACCGCCTGTCGCCGCAGCTGACGGCGTAGGAGATTCGGCGCTTGGTTCTGGCGTGGGACGGCGTGGTGGCGTCGCAGAGAGGTTTTCGATGTCGGCAAGCGACCAGGAGAGCGGTTTGCCGAAGCGTAGGGCATCGCGCACCTCTTTGAGGTCATTGAGCAGGTCAGCGGCGGAAGCATAGCGTTGCTCCGGCCGTTTTTGCAAGCATTTGAGGGTGATGCCCTCAAGCGCGCGGGGTACGCTGGAGTTCACCGTGCGCGGGGAGGGAATGGCGGCGAAGGCATGGAGATCGGCAATGGCCTGTGCCGTTTCCGCTGTGTAGAGGGGGGCACCGGTAAGCATCTCGTAGAGAATAGCGCCTAGGGCGTAGATGTCGCCTGACGGGGTGCCGAGGCGCGTTACGGAAAGCTCGGGCGCGTGGTAAGGAGCGCGTGCCATGAGTAGCGCCTGCTGGGCCGAGGGAGAGAGGGCGATGCCTTCGGCGACGCCAAAATCTACGATCTTAACGGCCCCTTCGGGGGTTACAATGATGTTTTGGGGGCGCAGGTCACCATGAGGGAGATCGAGACTGTGTGCCACACGCAGGGCATCCGCGAGGGTACAGGCGATGTCTACGGCTACGGGAACGGTGAAGGGGGCGATGCGATGGATGCGCTCTTTCAGGTTGGTTCCGCGCGCATATTCGGTGACGAAAAAGGGACTTGCGGCTTGCAGCTTAATGTCGTAGAGGGCTGTAATGTTAGGGTGAGAAAGCGGTTGCGCTTTTTGGAGGCCGATCTGCAGACCTTGAAGAAAACGGGCATCGGTAGCACGCTCCGGCACTACCTGCTTCAGGGCGACGACACGGTTCGTTTTCGTATCGCGCGCTTTATAAACGGCGAAGAGAGGCCCTTCCCCTATAAGCTCCAGCAGTTCGTAGCCCTGAATGATAGATAGTTCAGCCACGCGTTTCCTCTTCTTTCGTGGGGTGTGACGTGTGCTCCAGGTCACGTACCCACTGCCAGACGGCCAAAGTGCAGCAGATAACAAACAGAACCAGATAGAGCTTCAAGAGCGGTCCCGCGTCGAGTGCAGACAGCGTTTGTGGCGTGAGAAGCCCGTTGGCTTGCAGCAGGGGCGCGATGAGCCAGCGACCACCGAAAAGAAGCAGCCAAGCCAATACAAGCAGTTGGCGTCCTATAGGTGGTAGAAGTGCTGGTGTCTCTTCCTGCATGCTCTCAGAAGGCGTGTTCGGTTCTGTATTGCTCATACTCTATTTACGAAGCTCTCGCAGGCTATGGTTCGAGGGATTTCGTCAGGACGCAATACTGCCTGCTCGATGGCGCTCCAGAGCCCTAAGAACGACGGAATCTGGAACGTCGGGAACGATCTCGACTTTTCCTATGGCCCGGGCTAGGATGAAGCGGGTTTTCCCAGAGATCACTTTTTTATCTCGGTGCATAATCTCCAGAACTTCAGGGAGAGGCACCTCAGGGGGAAACTGCGTTGGCAAGCCGGCCTGTTGAAGCGCTGCGATAATTCGGTGGGTTGTTTCATCAGGGGTGATCCCCAGTTCCTCGCCCACCAGAGCGGCTGCCACCATGCCGATGGCCACCGCCTCGCCGTGCAGGTAACGTTGGTAGGCCGTGGCCGCTTCGAGCGCGTGCCCAAGAGTATGACCGAAGTTGAGAATGGCACGCAACCCCTGTTCCGTTTCATCCTGCGCGACTACTTCGGCTTTGATCTCGCAGGAGCGGGTAACTGCCGCGGTAAGCGCCTCTACCTCGTAGTTCAAGAGTTGGGGGAGAGCCTGATAGGTCTCCTCGAAAAACGCTTGATCATAAATGATACCGTATTTAAGAACTTCGGCCAAACCGGCGCGCAGCTCTCGAAGAGGCAAGGTTTTGAGGGTCGAAATGTCAATGAGCACAAGTGAAGGCTGATAGAAGGCCCCTACCAGATTTTTGCCTTGTGGCAGGTTGACTCCGGTCTTCCCGCCGATAGAGGCGTCCACTTGGGCGAGCAGGGTCGTGGGGATTTGAATGAGGCGCAGGCCACGCAAATAGGTTGCCGCTGCAAAACCTGCGGTATCGCCGATGACGCCGCCTCCTAGGGCAATGATAAGGCAACGCCGGTCGAGTTGCGCCTCAACGAACTGCTGATAGAGCCTTTCGACGGTGGCCAACTGTTTAAAGGCCTCACCCTCCTCTACTTCGCAGAAGATGGGTTCACAACCTCGTAGGCGCAGTGTGGCGGCCAACGCCTCCCCATAGAGCGCGCGAAGGTTTGGGTGGGTCACGATGGCCACGCGTGCTCCTTTGGCGATGGCGGCGATCTGATCGGCTGCATCGCCCGATGCGATCAATTGGGCGCCAATAGTAATATGGTAGCTTCGTTCTCCGAGATGGACGGGAACGTTTCTTCGTGTGCCGATAGTGCTGTCTCCTTCTCTAACCCCCTTGGGTCACTTTATACAGCAGGACGACTTTCTCTGCCGACTCTTCTGGGCTGCTATGGGAGGTATCTACCACACAATGGGCGGCTTTTCGGTAGGCGGCTTCACGCTCTTCCAGAAGCGCACGGATACGCTCCTTCGGGTCGGCACCTTGTGCCAAAAGTGGGCGTCTATGCACCGGCCCCACGCGCTCGAGTATGACGTCGGGATGCGCCGTCAATAACACGAGCAGACCGGAGGCACGAAGCAGTTCGACGTTGTCCGAGTCTAACGGAACGCCTCCACCGGTTGCGATGACGAGACCTCGATGCGCGGCCAGCTCCTGAATAATAATACGTTCTATTCGGCGAAACCAAGGCTCGCCTTTCTCCGCGAAGATTTGGGGGATGGAAAGATTGGTGCGCTGCTCGATGAGGGCGTCGCTATCGCGAAACTCCATATCGAGCCGGCGCGCACAAAGGCGACCGATGGTGCTTTTTCCTGTGCCCATAAAGCCGATGAGTACCAGGTTGGGCCGACGATCGGTGCGTGTTTCAGGAAGCATGGTGTGGTTGCCAGCCGCGAGCGCGGATCGCATCCAGATAGCCGTTAAGGTTATATTGAAACTCTTCGACGCTGTCGCCACCGAACTTTTCAAGAAGCGCATCGGCCAGGGTGAGGGCGACCATAGCCTCGCCGATAGTGGCCGCTGCAGGAACGGCACAAACGTCAGAGCGCTCAAAGTGCGCTTTCACAGGCTGATGTGTCTGCATATCTACCGAGGCCAGGGGGGTGGGCAACGTGGAAAGCGGTTTCATCGCAGCTCGAATTACAACAGGCTCCCCGTTAGTCATGCCGCCCTCAATGCCGCCTGCATTGTTGGTGCCGCGGAGAAAACCGGCAGACCGCTCGAAGAACAGTTCATCATGGACTTTGGAGCCTGGAACCTCGGCCACTCCGAACCCCATGCCGATCTCCACCCCTTTAATGGCTTGGATGGACATAACAGCTGCCGTCAGTCGGCTATCGAGTTTCCGATCCCAATGTACAAAGCTGCCTAGTCCCGGAGGGCAGTTAAGGGCGACGACCTCAAAGATGCCTCCGAGCGTATCTCGCGATCCCTCCTGCATGCACTTATCAATCGCCGCGATCATTTTGGCTTCTGCGTCGGGGTCGGCACAACGTACGGGCGACTCTTCGGCGCGCGCCGCTATCGCATGATAGTCTATCGGTGGGGTAAAACGGGCATGGATGCCCCCGATGGCCACAACGTGGCTCAGCACCTCGATGCCGGCGACTTCCAGCAGGGCACGACATAGGGCGCCCAGGGCCACGAGGGCAGCGGTGTTGCGAGCGCTGGAGCGTTCGAGAACGGTTCTTAGATCATTCGAGTGGTATTTCAGCATGCCGGCGAAGTCGGCATGGCCGGGACGTGGACGGGTAACCGGTGGTTCTGGATTTTCAACGGGCGTGATAGACATGCGTTCGCGCCAGTTCTCCCAGTCCCGATTGCGCACGAGAAGGGTTATTGGGCCGCCCATCGTGCGTCCATAGCGCACGCCGGAGAGGATTTCGACCGTGTCGCTCTCGATCTGTTGTCGCGCTCCACGACCGTAGCCACCCTGACGACGTTTTAGTTGTTTGTTGATCGCATTGAGGTCAATAGGTAGGTTAGCGGGCAGCCCCTCGATAATAGCCGAGAGCGAAGGGCCGTGCGATTCACCACCTGTCAAAAAGCGGAGCACAAGAACTCTATCCTTTCAAATCAAATGGTTTCTTCTGTGCAGAATCTACCCTATTCCTCAAAAAAGAGCAAGAGAAGAGAACATAACGTCTCCTCCAAAGCGCCGGCGCCCCTTCGATAGAACTACCTCCATTGGCGGCCCCATAGCGATGACACCCTCTGCAGCCTTGTCCCGTGCAGTATGCTCCCTACCCAAAAGATAGCTCTAGGGAGCGATGTATAGGCGTAGATATTGATGAGTAGGGGTAGTATTAGATTTCGGTGTGCGCTCCTTAAGCCGAATGCCAAGGCGATAGAAGCGTGTTGCTGGAGGAATAGGAGAAAGAGGCGGTGTGATGCCGACAGGAAGAGCCTCTAAAGGGTACACTATGTTAAACATCCGCTTAACACCTCGTAGCGACCGCAATGCCATTGACCGCTACGAGGAGGGCAAGTTGTATGTTCGCGTAAGGGCCGCACCGGTAAAAGGGGAAGCCAATCGAGCTTTACTGGCTCTGTTAGCCGAAGCTCTGGAGGTTCCCAAGTCGCGTATGGAGCTTGTCTCCGGCACGACCGCGCGGGAAAAGGTGGTGCGTGTAGAGGGGATGGAGGACGCGGAGCTTAGCGAAAGGCTGCAGCAGCGCCTAAAAAGCGGATCAGATTAGGAGAGAAGATGCCTCAGGTTAAGGTGATCGTGACACTAAAGCCGACACTGTTAGATGCGCAGGGAAGGGTGGTGAAAGAGGCCCTTCACGCTTTGGGTTATACCGATGTGGAGCAGGTGCGCATCGGCAAGTATTTAGAGTTGCAGGTTGGAGCGCAAGAGGTGAACGATAGGCAGGCACTGGAAAATCGCATTCGCGAAATGTGCGATCGGCTTTTGGCCAATCCGGTGACAGAGGACTATTGTTTCGAGATAGAGGAGGTTAAAGTATGACGACGGCCACTTCGACTGCGCGGCGTCATCGGGTGAGGGGGGCAAAACCTCGATTTGCGGTTGTGCAGTTTCCCGGTTCGAACTGCGATCAGGATGCCTATTTTGCGGTGCGCGATGTTTTTGATTGTCCGGTGGAGTACGTCTGGCACACCGAGCGCACATTGAAAGGGTTTGACGTGGTGATCCTGCCGGGGGGGTTCTCGTATGGCGACTATTTGCGTGCCGGAGCCATTGCGCGCTTTGCTCCCATTATGGATGCGGTGAGGCGACATGCAGAGCAGGGGAAGCCGGTTTTGGGAATTTGCAACGGCTTTCAAATTCTCTGTGAGGCCCATCTCCTGCCGGGGGCGTTAGTAAAAAACATCGGTTGCCGTTTTGTTTGTAAATATGTAACGTTGCGTGTTGAGAACGCCAGCACGCCTTTCACAAACGCCTATCGTGTGGGGCAACAGGTGCGAATTCCTGTGGCGCACGGTGAGGGGCGCTATGTATGTAGCCCAGAGACGTTAGAGGAGTTAAACCGTCAAGAGCGCATTCTCTTTCGGTATGCCAGTCCGTCGGAAAACCCGAACGGCTCCTTAGATAACATCGCCGGCATCGCAAATGAAACATTCAACGTGCTCGGTATGATGCCGCATCCCGAACGGGCTGTGGAGAGATTATTGGGTTCAACGGACGGGCGCGGGGTGTTCGAGTCGCTGATCGCCACCGCCGTCGCCAGAGCGTAACGAAAGGCTGAAGCGGCTTGAAGAGCTAGGCCCGGTGGAGAGGAGGAGCCAATTTGCCGAAGATTCTTAGGAAAGCGGCATAGATTTGAGGGTTGACAAGAAAGGGAGTTTGGGTTAAAATAGCCCCATCGAGGCCACAAGCTAAGAGTGGAGAGGCACAAGAGCAGCTAGCGTTGCCTCTCTATGGATGCAGGGCGTGATCCACTCGCACTGCACAGCGATCTCCAAGAAGAAAGTTCTCCGAGACGCCGAATTCCGCGCGTATTCGCGTGCCTAACCGCCGGAAGAAGGGGTTTGTGCCTTTTCTCTCGTTCGAAACGCGCCCCAGTGAAAGCGATTTCGCTGAGGCGACAATCCTCAAGAAAAGGAGTTCACGAGATTGAGCAGACGTCTGAGAAGGAGGATGCCGGCAGCGGTTTCGGCTACCGCGCTCTTTGGTAGTCTTGCTGCCCATCCCGCTTTGGCTCTCCACCGTGAGCCGCTTCGGCATAATGAAACACTCACGGCTTTCGCGCATCGCCACCACTGTACGCTCCACGACCTCCTCGCCCTCAATCATATAAAGGATATGCGCCATGTGCCCGATGGGGCGATGCTATTGGTGCCACCTCCAGAAAAGAGGGTTCATCTTGCAAGCCAACTCCACGCCCCACGCCTCATCCACGGAGACCAGATATGTGTGCGGCTTGGGCCGGGACGCAGCTACCTCCGCACGGCGCTGTTAGATAACGATGCGCCGGTTGTTGTGACGGCTAAGCGGAGTGGGTGGGCGCAGATCGCCTTTCATGACGGCGCTTGGGGATGGGTTGAAGCCCGTTATCTTCGGGTTCCAACCAATGTCCAAATGGCGCACCTGCACCGCCATGAGGCGCATATCTTGCAATTAGCCCGTCGTCATCGTGAGGGGATCGCAAACGAGGCGAAAAGGCACCGCGCGCGTCTGGCCGAGCATCTGGGAGAGGTGCACTCGAAGCATCTATCCCATTTAGCAGAAAGACACATGCACCATCACACACAGCAGATCGCCTATCATAAGGTGTCGCATCGGCGACATCATGAACGGCATTCTGCCATCGGTTCCGATCATACACTGCTCGCTCATGCCTCTCTCCGTTCCGGCCTCGTTCGGTCGGCCCTTGCGTATCGTGGCACTCCCTACGTGTACGGTGGGTCTGGCAGGGGCGGTTTCGACTGTTCGGGTTTTGTGCGGTATCTCTATCTAAAACGGGGAATCGATCTGCCGCACAATGCAGCGGAGCAGTTCCATATGGGCAAACCGGTAAGCCGTAAAGACCTCAAGCCCGGCGACCTTGTGTTCTTCCACACCGTGACGCCGGGGATATCTCATGTTGGGATGTACATCGGCAATGGGCGGTTCATTCATGCCTCTAGCCGTCGTGGCGGTGGCGGGGTACGTATAGACAGTCTCGATGAGAGCTACTATGCCCATGCCTATCGTGGGGCCCGACGTATTATTCGTCATCATGGGGAATAGGGCGGCCAGGAGATTCACAAGGATGGGCGTTCCACCTTCAGGAACGCCCCCTTCGCTTTTTTTCGTAACATTTTTCGGAAATCGGCATCTTACAAAAGAGAATAGAGCCGATTTTAGTCCTTAACTAGGGAAAGTTGGTGTCGAATACAGCACAAATACAAAGAGCTGCTTGGTCGTTTGCACGGGTTCTCATAGAGCTGCTACTCCTTAGTGTGGTTCCTCTGGCGAACGCATGGGCGCGACCTCAGTTTCCACCGATCGTCATCGAGACCTATCATCTAGCGCCGGGCAGCACAGACTATAACGCCGCAAAAAACTGCACACTGTGTCATGTACCCTCAGGCCCGCCTGAGCGCAACCCTTATGGGAAAGATGTGAAGCGTGCCTTGGAGCGCGCGGGCGCGACTATGCTCACCCCGGCCATTCTACACTCCATTGACAATCTCGATTCGGACGGGGATGGCTACACCAATGCGCAGGAGTTCGCAGCGGATACCCTGCCGGGTGATCCTAACAGTCATCCGGATGGCGCTAAAAAAGCCGGCACTTCAGCAGATAGTTCTTCACGCCGTTCGCGTGGTAATATATCCCATGTTCAGGCTGATGCAGTACCAGGTGGAGCTGCAGCCGGGGCAACGTCATCGGGGAGCTTGCTGCAAAAAATACTTCTCCCGCCCCACGCGCACCATCCGGAACTGGTTCATTTCCCAATAGCCCTTTTCATTTTTAGTCTTGTGCTTGATCTGTTAGGGCTTAAAAAACAGAATGAGGCGCTTTATCGCGCGGCATTCTATAACCTTCTTGGGGCCGCGATCATGGCGCCGATCACGATGATCACGGGTTTGCTGGCATGGCAATTTGTCCTTAACGGAGAGCCTTTGAAGGGGACGGTATTATATCATCTCGTGTTTGCCTCAGTCACCACTGTTCTCCTTTGGAGTCTGGTGGGCTTACGGGTCAAGCAAAGATCCACGGCTTCCTCTCCATCTGCCTTTTACTGGGTGATGGGGGTGGTCGTGTTGGTTTGTATGCTGATAACGGGATATTTAGGGGGAATTCTTTCCGGTGTCAACGGATAGGCATTTTAAAAGGAGATTAATCGAGGAAAGAGCAAAAAGGGCAAGATGAATCGAAGAGACTTTTTAAAAAGTTCGACGTTAACCACATTGGCGATGGCCGGGCTTTCTTCCGAGCCTGTTACGCTTCTCGCACAGGAAGCCAATGCCGCTGCCGGCGATGCGCCTTCGGGGCCGCCGATAGGATGTGGCGTTATCGGCTTGGGTGAGCGTGGGCGGGAAGTGGTCAATACCCTCAACCATCTAGCGACATTGCCGCCCGTCGCCATCTGCGATATTTATGAGCCATTTTTGAAACGGACTCAGGAGGCGGCTCCAAAAGCCGCTGCCTACAGCGACTACCGACAGTTACTAGAAGATAAGAACGTACAAGCGGTTGTCGTAGCGACTCCCACACATCAACATAAGCAGATCGTGCTTGATGCGCTGCAGGCGGGAAAGCACGTCTACTGCGAGGCGCCCATCGCAAACACATTAGACGATGCCAAAGCGATAGCCCAGGCCGGGCAGGGCGCTGCCCCAAAGCTGATCTTCCAAGCAGGCCTTCAGCAAAGGGTTCACCCGCAAAGTCTGCATGTCTATAAGTTCATTCGATCCAACGCCTTGGGCACGATAGCGGCTTGTCGCTCGCAGTGGCATCAGAAAACGAGCTGGCGACGGGCTGCCCCCGACCCACAACGCCAACAGGAGATCAATTGGCGTTTAGATAAGTCCATCTCACCGGGGCTTATGGGAGAGATCGGCATTCACGGCATCAACTTAACAAGCTGGTACGTGGGCGGGTTGCCCATTGCGGCCACCGGACGAGGCGGGGTGCTCTTTTGGAAGGATGGGCGCGAGGTTCCGGACACGGTGCAGGCCATTATCGAGTATCCGGGTGGGGTCAATCTCGTGTACGACATCACCCTTGTCAACTCGTTCGATGATAGCTACAATCTGTTTATGGGGTCTCAATCGGCCATCTTGGTTCGCGGCGACAAAGCGTGGATGGTTAACGAGGCGGATGCCCCCCTAGAGGGTTGGATCGTCTATGCCCGCAAGGAGCCGGTAGGCGATGACGTGGGTGTGGTGCTCGTCGCCGATGCCACCAAGCTGTTGGCCTTGGGGCAGATGCCCTCCCAGGCCAAACAGGAAGACCCCACCAAAACCATGCTCTACCATGCCTTAGAAGCCTTTGTAAATAGCATCCATGCTGGCAAGCCCTCTGAGGCCGGCCCGCTGGAGGGCTATCAGGCGACGGTGGCGGCGCTTAAGACCAATGAAGCCATCGTCAATGGATCGCGGCTTGAGTTCAAGCAGGAATGGTTCCAACTAAGCTAGAAGTTATAAGCACGGAAAAACTTCATACCGAGTAAGCTAGAGGAGAGAATTAGTCTATGAAGAGTTCAGACAAGACGGACGGTGCCACTTCACGTCGTGACTTTCTTAAAACCGCCGTGGGGGCCGCCGTCGGAGGGGCTGTAGGGGTTCAGGCGGTGAGCACTGCGGCGGAGCCGGTAAAAACCTATATGCCCTCTACCGCTGCCGGAATGGCGCGGGTGATTGGTGCCAACGATCGCATCCACATCGGCCATATCGGGCCGCACTGGGAAGGGCAAGGCGGGGTGCATGCCCGATTCCTCATGCAGCACGCGCAGGAGTGGAACGTAGAGTACGTGGCCATTGCCGACATCTACACCGTTCACCTGCAGGAGGCACAACAACATATCGGCCTCAAGGATAGTCAGTGCCATATTGACTACCGAGAGATGTTGGAAAAGCACCCGGAGATTGATGTGGTCTGGATAACGACCCCAGAGCACTGGCACGCGCAGCAGACGATAGACTGTCTGGAGGCGGGTAAGGATGTCTATGTGGAGAAACCGCTCTGCAAGGGGGTTGAGCCGGCTCTTAAGATTAAAGAGACGGTGGAGCGCACCAAACGCGTGCTACAGATGGGAACGCAAGGGGCAACCGATCCGACCTACCATCGCATTGCGGAACTGATAAACTCCGGGAAGTATGGCGAGGTTGTTTGGGCACGTGGCTCCTATTGCCGCAACACGCCAAGCGGTGAGTGGGATTACTACCCGTTGGAGCCGCAGGCTACCGAGGAGAATACCCACTGGCATATCTTCGAGCAGCCTTGCAGGCGCAAACACCCCTTCAGCAAAGACCGATTCTTCCGCTGGCGCAAATACTGGAGCTACTCGGCCGGTATTCAGAGCGACCTCTTCCCGCATGTCCTCGCACCCTTCCTCATCGCCATCGGCAAGATCGAGTGGCCAAGGCGCGTGGTGGCTGCTGGCGACTTGCTGTTGCAGAAAGACCGTGAAGTGCCGGATACCGTGCATATGATCATCGAATATCCTTCGCAGTTCACGGTGGTTCTTTCCGGCTCTACAAACAACGACCACGGCTATACCCCGACGATCTGCACCAACAAGGCCACCATCGAGTTCGCGATGTTTGGAGGCGGCAACATCCAGATCATTCCTCAGTCGCCCTATGCCGACCAGGTAGACCCGCTCAACGAGCATGTGCCGGGCGCCAGCGAGGCGATAGATAACCACGAAAAGAACTTCCTCGATTGCGTGCGCGATCGTACAAAGGTACCCAACGCCAATGTGGATCTGGCGGCGAAGGTGCAGGTGGCCATCGGGATGGGCGAAATAGCTTATCGCGAGAACCGCGAGGTGCTTTTCGACACAGAACGGCTGCGCCTTATCTAACCAGAACGGTACTATTCTGAATCACCGATGCTGTCCATGGGTCGCAGAGCCCATGGACAGATGTTTTTGTATAAGGATTTGCGCCAATGCCCGAAGTGCGTTTGGCCTGCTATGCCATGGCCACGCGGTTTGAACTGATTTTGGTGGGAGAGGACGCAGTCTATCTGAGGGCTGCCGGAGAGGAGGCCCTCCGAGAGATCGTACGCATCGAGGGGCTTTTAAGCATTTACCGCCCCACCAGCGAGCTGGCACGTATCAACCGGATGGCGGCGGAGCGTGCGGTCTACGTGGTGCCGGAGGTGTTTGCCCTCCTCAAGGCTGCGAAGCGGTTGTCTCTACTTACCGACGGCGCTTTTGACATGACCGTAGGGCCGCTCGTGCGGTTATGGCGCGCGTGTGGAGAGACAAACCGCGAGCCTTCCGCGGCGGAGCTTGAGGCAGCCCGAGCGGTTGTGGGGATGCAACTGGTGGAGTTGAACGAGGAGGCGAGCACGGTACGCTTTCTTCGGCCTGGAGTCTCGCTGGACCCCGGCGCCATTGGCAAGGGCTATGCCGTAGATGTCGCTATGCGGTGCTTGAGGGAAAACGGAATCATTAGCGCGCTTCTGCATGGCGGCTCAAGCACGGTGTATGCGTTAGGGACCCCGGAGGGAGAGAGGGGGTGGCGCGTCGCCCTGCGAGACCCTAATGGCTCTGAACAGGAAGTGGTGGCTGTGGCGGAGTTAAGGGACGCTGCCTTATCGGTGTCGGCGCCACACGGCAGGTGGTTCGAGGTAAACGGCAGGCGCTATGGGCATGTAATTGAGCCGAGCACCGGATGGCCTATCGAGAGGGTGCAGTTGGCGGCGACCGTCACCGAGTGTGCGATGGAGGGAGATGCGCTCTCTACGGCCTTGCTTGTTTTGGGCAGCGCCGTACCTGCCCGCCTTCAAGAGCCTCTAGCCGTTCATTCCGCGTTGCTGATCGAGTTGCAAGAAGCGCAAAGACAAATCTACCTGTTTGGGAATCATTTCTCCGAAACGCGAACAGATGTTCCTGTTGTAAGAAAGCCTCTATTCTCTTAGAGAGACCTTCGCTTTGCTTGGGCACACCGAAGAGAGTGCTCGAATTCGCAGGAGGCGAGCATCGTGTTAAGCCGTTGAAAAAGTGCCAGGGGCGCATCACTTCTTTTGTCGGAAAGCGGTGCTGCAGTGATGAGGTCGAACTCGGCGGGCCAAAGGCCGTCATCTCCTTGCATCGTCACCAGAATATGCGAAACATGCAGCACCTTCTGCAGGGGGGTATAGTCCGCTTCAGAGGTTAAGTCGAGGAGAGCCTGGAGAAGAGCAATGAGCCGTTCCATGGTCATCACCCGTTGATCGGGCGCCTCAAGAGGAAAGCTATTGCAAAACCACTCTGGAGGCGCCCAAGAAACGATCTCGGCAGAAGAACCGATTTTCTTCATTCCGGCATGTACGGCTCTATTGCCCTGGATTAGGGTTCGGGTTGTATTCTGCGTTCGGGTTTGCCGAGCCTTGCGGGCCGGTAATCGCGATGTGCTTGGCGATCTCGGCTTTTGTGGCCGCATATTCGGCATCTTTGCCTATGTCCTTGCGTTTATCCCAATCACCACGATAGAAGCCATCCCACCAGTTCTCTTTTGGCGGTTTATAGTCGCGGTCTTCTTGGAACGTGTAGACGACGATAGCATGGTTTGGAAGAACGGGGCAGTGGTATTCGCAAAGGCCGCAGCCGGTGCAAAGCTTTTCATCTACGGTGGGCACGCGCTTGTAGCGGCCACGGTTATCCGGTTTTCCGTCGGGTCCCACATGGTCAATAGGCAAGGAGGGATCGCGTGGCAAGGTATCGTCCCAAGTATCACGGAAGACGACGGCAGAGTATGGGCAGACTTCGGCGCAGACAATGCAGTCTCGTCCCCCGTTCCATGCAACGCAGGTGGAGTGGTCTACGTTGGCCAGGCCCATTTTGATCTTATACCGCTTGTCCTGCCATGTAAAGGGGCGAATCGCCCCGGTGGGGCACACATCGCCACAGGCAGTACACTTCTCCGCGCAAGGCCCGATGCTCGGCACAAGGATGGGGGTCCATAGACCCTCAAGCCCCGTATCGAAAGTCGCCGGTTGCAGGGCGTTGGTGGGGCATACGCGCATACATTCCGCGCAGCGCGTACAGGCAGCAAGGAACTCGCTTTCAGGCAAGGCTCCTGGTGGGCGCATCGCCTTGTTGTTGCGATTATAGCGCCGCATCACACCTTGATATTCGCTTGCATTGGCCTTAACGGCGCTGCCCCATAGGATTCCTGCGGCGATAGCAGCGATGACGCCTCGACGCCCAAGGTCTATTTCGGTCTGCGGTTCGGGACGAGGTGCGGTGCCCTTTGGGGCGAGGTGGAGGGCTTCTTTAATGGAGGCCGGCACTTTCGCTTGAATCTGGATGACATCGGTGGGGCAGATCGTTTCACAGCGGAAGCATTGAATGCATTCGCTGATGCTATGCATTACCGGCCCCTTAGCGTTCTTGTCGAGGTTCTCATAGGAACCCATGCGGGACTGAATTTCACACTTTTTGCAGTGAATGCATCCGTCCATCTTAATATAGTGCCGCAGCCACGAGATGCGGGAGATGAGGGCTAGGAGGCCGCCATAGGGGCAGAGGTTACGGCACCAGAAACGCTCTTGGTAGCCAGAAAGGGCGATGATGCCGATAAACATTAGCATCACGGGCACCACGTTGTAGTAGTGCATGGTGGGGAGGCGCCACAGGTCGGTGTTGATGCCTAGATTATAGAGAACGGACCCCACATGGAGCGCGTCGGCGGCGCTGAGGATGCCGTTCCAGATATAGGCAACCGGTGGGTAGACACAGAAGGTAAAGGTGCGGGTGATAAGGGAGATTGGGTCGCCAAAGGCAAGAATGTCAATACCGAAGACCACCGCTCCGAGGCCAACCAGCAGGTAGATATATTTCCAGTTACGGAAGCGGCGTGTATCGCTGCGTTTTTTGCTGTAGAAGAGGCGCCCTTTACGATAGAGCAGTCGGTCGGCAATATCTATGCTGGTGCCTAGCGGGCATATCCACCCACAGAAGATGCGTCCACCCCAAAGGGTAAGCAGGAGAATGAACAGACCAGGCCCGATGGCGTAGATAGGGATGGTATGGGATGCCAAGCTGTTTTTGAGGGTGTTGAGGAAATCCATCAGCATAAAGATGTTTTTATTGATCCCCCATTTCCCTTCGCTGCCTTGGGTGGTCATGAAGAAGAAAAGCACGAAGAGCAGGAACGTTGTAATTTGGACGGCGCGGCGTATAAACACGATGCGATGGGCCGCTTTATTGCCCGGCTCCTGGCGCATCTTGCGCTTCTGCTCGGCGGTAAAGCGAGCATAGGCAGCTTCGGTATTGCGCTGCACCACGGTGCCTTGGGGAACCGTTTCTTTAGGTTCGGCGACCTTTTGGGCGGTGCTTTCGCGTTTGCGAAGGCCGATGTCTATGCCGCGAATGAGGTTGCCGGCAGCCCGCTGCCCGCCGCAGCCACAGCTGCCGCAACTACAACCACCTATTTTAGGAAACTCCTGAGGTATGTCGGCCATTTCCCTTCTCTCCTGCGAAACACGAAGGTTTAGGCGCCTTGGGCGCCGGCGATCTCGCGAATGTTCAATTGGCTGGTATCGATCTGACCGAGGCCTAAGCTATTGGCGATGATCAGGTGCGGCACCATATCGGGCGTCACTCCCTTTACGGTGAGGAACCGCGTGCAGTAAGAGTCAAGCGCAACCGGATCGAAGCCGGCCACGACGGTATTCGGTTGTGTGGTTTCGCCGGGGCCTTTAGGGCCTCTTGTTTGCAGAACGCGCGTAGCATCGGTTACCACGAGCGTGGGGCGCAGGAAGCAGTTCAGCTCTGCGATGCAGTTATGAAGGCCGTAGCGATGGTAGTCTTTGCGGTTCCAGATACAACCCATGAGCTTCTTCATGGCGATGGTGATGACGGCCGCCTCATGGTCTTTCACGACCGGATTAACGATGAAGCAATCGGCCTCGATGATGTCGCGCGGGATCCGTTGGAGGATACGGTCAAAGTGATGAAGAGGATCGTAGTCGGCTCCATCTGTGGTATGGGTGGGGACGGCAGAGGAGATATCTACCTCGCGGTACATCGTTGGTTGATCGGGCGAGAGTAGGGTCGCTTTCGTGCCTTTTACCGCATCTTCTGCACCGCAGATTTTGAAAGCAAGTTTCCAGTCATCCAAAGAGTAGTCTATGAGCGTGATACGGGAGGCTCCGGCGCGTTCACAAAGCTGTACGAGGCGACGGATGACATCGGGATGGGTGGTTGCGGCCTGATCGGGGGTTCGCATCCAACCCATATTGGGACTGATGACCACTTTATCGCCTTTTTTAACGAACTGTTCGATCCCGCCAAGCTCATTGATGGCGCGCTCGGTGATATCCCCGTAGGATTTGGGGTCGCCCTCCACGGCGACGATATCAGGGGTTGTGGGAGAGGGTTTTTTGGGGGGGCGCAGTTTAGCGAGTTTAGCGAAGCGCTCCTCCTGGAAGAAAGTTAGGCTATAAAGCCCACCGAGGAAAGCCGTTCCACCGGCGATCTCCAGAAGTTTGCGACGAGATAGTTTCTTTGCATCATCTGCCGACATGTTCAATACCTCCCTTAGGAAGCTTAGGGTACTTTGGCTACGGCTTCACGCACCAGTTTTAGGGCGATGGTAGGATTAACCGCTTTATCTATTCCTACGACATAACGCCCTTTATGGGTCACGACGACATAGCCGCTGAATCGCGTTTTTACGGAAAAGGCGCCTTGTCCCAACCCTTTCAGCAGCGTCACTTTTGCACCTGTGGCGATCATAAGCGGCTTATCGAGGGCCGACATATACTGATTATAGGCTTGTTGAGCCGCTGCAGGAGAGGGATAGGCGCAGATAAAAAGCTCGGCATAGCGGCCTGCGACCGTATAGTTGGCGGAGACGCCGTTTTGAAGAAAGCGCTGACCGGCGATATCGCGTCTCTGATATTTCTGGCTAAAGGGCACATAGCCTGCCGGCAGCATGCGGAGCATTTCGGGCATCTGCGTGGTGCCGGAAAGCTTCGCGGCCACGGCGCGCGCAATGGCTATTTGGGCTGTACGGAAGGAGGCCGGTGCATTGGAAGCGGCAATATTGACGTTTACGTAGTAAGGGCCTTTCCAAAAGGAGAGACCCCCGCCGAGAAGATATCCTTGCGCTCCAATGGGGACGAACCGCACCATTTTGGCGGAGGGACTAAGTTGGTAACTATAGTAGCCGAATGCATCGAGTGGACTACCCATTTGGTAGATATCCACCGTAATGACCTGCGATCCCTTGCCACCTGGGGCGTAGATAGCATAGTAACACTGCCGGAAGAGATAGCGTTTGACCGATTGGGCTTGTCCGTCAATATGGTCTTCCAGAGTGTTCGGCGTAAAAATCTGAACGGGTCTGGTGAGGCGGAAACCGGCAATGGCCTGCGGAATGGCCGAGCGCACATCCGCATGGGCCTCGAAGGAAGCCAAGCCCACGGTAATAAGTGCCATCGTGCTGGCCACACCCATCTGTTTTTGAAGCCACCTCAAGCCAGGCGCAGCGTGCATGAACTCTTACTCCTCTTTGATATGGGCGCAGTTTCGAACTGTCTGCGCTTTGTTGTAGTATACCGCCTATTGTCTTAGGACGCTCTATTGGGGCGAGAAGTTACATAAATTCTACGAAATCTCCATCTTGGTTGGCTCCTCAGGAGGGGGTGGCGTTTCCGTCCACTCCTTGAGACTGCGCGTTTTTTTCACGATGACGGCCTCCGTGGGAGCGGGAGAAGATTGGGGAAGAACGGTTTGCTTTGGTTCGTCATCTCGGCCTATTAGGCTGGCGATGAGGGCGGCAATACCTGTAACGATGAGCATGAGGGAGCGCATCTCATGAGACCACAAGTAGGTACGCACGCCCATGCCGGTGAAGTAGAGGCCGACGGCTGCAAAGTAGCTTCGACGTGCCCATGCAGTATTCGGGCGAAAGGCTTCGAGTAGGGCAGCGACGAGAGCCAGAACCATAACGAGTTCAAGCATAAGAGCGCGAACTGTGAGAACCCATTCGAAGTTGAGGCCTGGCGGCAAAGGACGGGCGATACGGTAGGTATTGTAGCTTAGAAAGGCGATGGCATAGCAGAAGGTGATGATCAGGATCCGCCTAAGTGCGGCGATAAGAAGCGCACTGAGGATAAGCACGAGCACAATGGGCAGAAGCGTGGCATGCGTGCGGCTCCATGTGATAAGCAGTATCTGGTGCGAAACCGCCCACCCTGCCAACAGAGCCGGAAAAATAGAAAGAGCCACCTTGCTTAAGAGTATTCGCATCGTTGACCCTCCACCCCTATTTTCGGAGGTTGCCTACTCCTGCCTTTATTTTATCACAACTTTTACCGTAATGCCATCGCATCTTTTACCGGCCTGAGGAGATGATGCCAAAAAAAGTTTGGCGGCGGGCAGGATTTCGGCGTTGAATGAAGTATATTAAAAAGCGGCTAACCAAACGTTCGTTCAAACGCGAGCTGAAAAGGAATTCCTCCTTGGCATGGTGAACTTTCCTCATCATAAAATACCTGCTAGGAGGAATATGTGGAGACTATAAAGCCCCAAGTGGCCGTACAGCTTATTGTCTTCGGCGCGAAAGCGCGAGACGACATCGAGGGAACGCTTAGAGAAGTGGCTGCTGCCGGCTACGGCGCATTCGAGGGAGGCCATCTTTTTGCCATGTACGGTGAGGCACGCATACGAAGCCTGCTCGAAGCCTTGCACCTCAGCGTGTCGGGCGCGCATTTCGGCTATGGCGAGTATGCTGACGATGCCAAACTTGAAGGTATTATTTCCTACGCCAAAGCGCTCGGCATCGAAAACGTGATGTGCTCCGGTGTGGCCGCCGGCACCGTAGAGGGCTATTTCGCCTCGGCTCGGCGCTTTAATGAGGTGGGACGCCGTTTGGCAGACCAGGGGATCGCTTTCAACTACCATAACCATGATTGGGAGTTCAAAGACCTCGGTGGGGGCACTACGGGGATGCAGATACTCGCACAAGAGACCGATCCCCAACACGTTCGTTTTAATCTCGATGTCTTCTGGCTCTACTATGCCGGCCAGAACCCCGCGGCGTTCATCCGTGCGCATGCCCAACGTGCCTGCTATTTCCATTTTAAGGATGGGCGACGCCTTGTTGGCGCCGACGGAAAGACCACACCGGAGTTTTTAGAGCTTGGAAGAGGAGAGGTTCCTCTCGAAGAGGCGTACGCAGCCGCCCAAGAGGTGGGTGCGCGCTGGATCGTCGTGGAGCAGGATCGATCGCAACTCCCTCCGTTAGAGGCGATCACGATCAGTCGAAACTATCTGCGAGAGCACTTCGGAATCTGAAGTCATCTTCGCGCGCGTTCTATGGGCGAACGTCAGTTTAATTCATATAGCGGACCAAGGAGGTTTTCATGTCGAAAACAATGCGGTTTTTCGTCCGGTGGACGTCCGTTTTTCTCGTGTTGCCCTTGTTATGCTTCACGGGATGCGGAACCAACGGCCCTAAATACATGCTGATCACCAACGGCGTCTCCCCTTTCTGGGATGCGATGGTTAAGGGGATGCAGGAGGAAGCGAAGCAGCTGCATGTAAATGCGGACTGGCGGGGGCCCAACCCGTCGGAAAACACGGTTCAAATTCAGATGTTTAACGATGCTTTGGCCGCGCATGTGGATGGAATCGGGCTTTCCGCTATAGACCCCAACGGGATTACGCCCACCATCAACAAAGCGGTGGATTCCGGGTTGCCCGTCATCTGCTTCGACTCGGACGCACCCAACAGCAAACGGCTTGCTTACTTGGGGACGAACAACTACGAGGCAGGTTACATCGCCGGCAAGGCCGCCCTCAAGCTTTTCCCGCACGGAGGCAAATTGGTCGCCTTTGTGGGCACCATGAGCCAAGACAACGCCCGCCAGCGCTATAACGGTTTTCTCGATGCCATTAAGGGAAGCAATGTGCAGTTCATCGCGCCCCCCTATCAGGATAATCAGGACAAAGGAATGGCACGTTCCAACGTGCAGGACGCGATCACCCGTTATATGAGCAAGGGACTCAATGGGTTGGTGGGGCTTTACTCCTACAACGGGCCTGCCATCATCGCGGCCCTGCAGGCGCAGAATTTGCGCAGTAAGTTCAAGGTGATCTGCTTCGATGGAGACCCGGCCACCTTGAAGGGGCTGGAGCAGGGCATGGTAGACCTCACCGTGGTGCAAAAACCGTTTCAGTTTGGGCGTCTCTCCATTGAACTGCTGAACCTGCTGCATCAGAACCACAACAACGTGGACGCCGCTCTGCAACAGATGATGCCCGAATTGAAGAGTTTGGACATGAAAGTGGATATGCAAAAGCATACTATTGATACCGGCGTTACCGTGGTAACTCCGGCAAATGCAGAGGCCTTTATCAACGATCTGCACGCCCACGGGCTTTCATCAACTTAGGGGTGGGGATACCTTATGGAGACGACCGAAGCATCGCGTTTACGCGAGCCTCTTTTTAACTGGCGCCGCCTCTTGCTGGCACGCGAGAGCAGTGTAGTTATTGTGTTAGTGCTGTTGTGTCTCGCGCTCATCTTCTCTCCTGCGCGCGATACCTTCTACAGTCGCCAAAACATTCAAAACATGCTGCTGCAGATCGCGCTGCTGGCGATCTTTTCTATTGGCGAGACGCTGGTCATCATTACGGCGGGCATAGACCTCTCGTTAGGCTCTCTCATCGCTTTTAGCGGTATGGTGTTGGCGATGACGGCAACGCACTTGCCACCCACCATTGCTGTGCCAACGGCGATTGTGGTAGCGCTTGCCGTTTCCCTGCTGATAGGGGCGGTTCACGCTTTGCTGATAGGAAAATTGCGTTTGCCGGCCTTTGTGGTGACTCTGGCCTCTCTCACGATATTGAGGAGCCAGGCGCAATTGATGAACGGGCAACTACCGGTTCCCATCTCAAAGTATCCGTTTCTTATCAACTTGGCGAACGGGCAGCTGTTTAAGGGCACCTTCTTTGCCGTGCCGATCCCAGCAGTACTCCTGCTGATCATCGCCATTGCGGCGCATTTCATTCTCACCCGCACCCGCATCGGGCGCTATATCTACAGCCTTGGGGGTAACGAGCAGGCCACAAGGCTCTCCGGGGTGAATGTTCTTGGAGTGCTCCTCTTTGCCTACTGCGCCAGCGCTTTTTTGGGAGGTGTGGCCGGCATCCTCTACGCGGGCTATGGGCAGCAGGGCGACCCTCAAAACGGACTTGGATACGAGCTTAACGCGGTGGCTGCCGCCGTTATTGGCGGGGCGAACCTTATGGGGGGAGAAGGGAGTGTGGTAGGAACGGTGCTTGGAGCCTGCCTTCTGCAGATGATCCTAAGCGCCATCAACCTTACGATTAACAACCCTACCCTGTGGCAGGGGACGGTGGTGGGCGGCGTGTTGTTGGTTGCCGTGCTCGTTACGGCCATTCAGCAGCGCAAGAACCGCCCCTAAACAGGCCATGGGGCGGGGAGAGGAGAGACCTTTCGCCCCATGGTATTCTTGCTCTACAGCGCAGCGATAATGGCGTCGGTAATCTGATCGGTGGTAGCCTCGCCGCCCATATCGCGCGTTCGCACTTTCCCTTCCGCCATCACTTTCATAACGGCGTTTTCGATGCGGTTGGCGGCCTCCTGTTCCCCTAGATGACGCAGCATCATCACCGCAGAAAGGATAAGGGCGATCGGGTTGGCAATGCGGCGGCCGGCGATGTCGGGTGCGGAGCCGTGCACGGCCTCGAACAGCGCGATGCCGCCCTCGCCGATATTGGCCGAGCCGGCAAAACCAAGGCCGCCGATCAGCCCGGAGGCGAGATCGGAGAGGATATCCCCATAGAGATTTTCCATGACCATCACGTCGAAACGCTCCGGACGCATCACCATGTTCATGCAGGTTGCGTCTACGATCATCTCCTCATATTCGATTTCAGGAAACTCGCGTGAGATACGCCGGAGACATTCAAGGAAAAGGCCATCGGCGAGTTTCATGATATTCGCTTTATGAACCGCAGTAACCTTTCGGCGACCGTGGCTTTTAGCATACTCGAAAGCATAGCGCCCAATCCGTAGGCTGGCCGCCTCGGTGATGATCTTAAGGCTCTCGACCACGCCGGGCACCACGATGTGTTCGAGGCCAGAGTAGAGGTCTTCGCTATTTTCTCGGATGATCACGAGGTCTACATGCTCGTAGCGCGACGGGACGCCGGGAATGGTGCGGGCCGGCCGCACATTGGCGTAGAGATTGAGCCGCTTGCGCAGAGTGACATTGGCGCTGGGGAAGCCCACGCCTACGGGCGTAGTGATAGGCCCTTTGAGGGCGACTCGGTTCTTGAGTATGGAGTGAATGACCTCATCGGGGACCGGTGTGCCATATTTCGCGACCACCTCGGCGCCGGCCTCCATGCGTTCCCATTCGCACTCCACTCCGGCAGCCTCCACCACGCGGACGGCGGCCTCGGTAACTTCGGGGCCAATGCCATCGCCGGGGATAAGGGTTATAGTATGTTTCACCCGCTTTTCTCCTCTCGAAAAGCTCTTCTATTAACTTTACTCTATTTTCGGCTCGCGGCATAAGGTTCCGCGCGGCAAGATTCCGGCAAAAGTGGGTAGAATGGATAGAGACCGTAGGAAAAGGAAAGATGAAGGCTCGTCAACGTTCTAAGGAGCTTTATGAGCGCGCGGTAAAGGTTATTCCCGGCGGTGTAAACTCGCCGGTACGCGCTTTCAAGGCGGTGGGAGGCGACCCTGTTTTTATTCAACGCGGCGAGGGCGCCTACCTCTACGATGTGGATGGCAATCGCTATCTCGACTGTGTTGGCTCGTGGGGGCCGCTACTCTTAGGGCACGCTTATCCCGATATCTTGAGCGCTATTAGTGCGCAGTTGCCGTACGGCACCACATTTGGCGCTCCGACCGAGTTGGAGGTTCAGTTTGCCGAGGCGTTGTGCGAGGCCGTGCCGTCCCTGCAGAAGGTAAGGCTTGTTTCTTCGGGCACAGAGGCCACGATGAGTGCCATTCGCGTTGCAAGGGGCTACACAGGACGCGATGTTATCGTGAAGTTCGAGGGGTGTTATCACGGTCACGCCGATTTTTTGTTGGCCAAGGCCGGTTCCGGGGTGGCAACGTTGGGCTTGCCGGAGTGTGCTGGAGTGCCCGCAAGCATTACGGCCAACACACTAACCCTTCCTTATAACGACATCCAGGCTTTACATACCGCCTTTAAGGAGTACGGCTCTGCCATTGCGGGGGTGATCGTGGAGCCGGTCGTTGGAAACATGGGGTGTGTGCCGCCCACACCAGGTTTTTTAGAGGCCCTACGGGAAGTCACCCAACGATATGGGGCGCTCCTGCTCTTCGATGAGGTGATGACCGGGTTTCGACTCGCCTATGGCGGTGCGCAGGAGCGATTCGGCATTCTGCCCGACCTCACGATGCTGGGCAAAATCGCCGGTGGGGGCCTGCCATTAGGGGCTTTTGGAGGCCGCGCCGACATCATGGATGTGGTTGCACCGGTAGGGCCGGTCTACCAGGCCGGTACTCTTTCGGGAAACCCTGTGGCCGTGGCGGCGGGTTTGGCTATGGTTCAAACGCTAAAAGCGCGACGCCATGTGCTCTACGAGCGGCTCGACGCAATGGGGAGTCAGTTGGCAGATGCGCTCCGTTACGCTGCTGAGGAGGCGGGGGTGCCTGTTGTCGTTAACCAGATAGGAAGCATGATCACCGTTTTCTTTACAGACCTACCGGCGGTAAGCAACTATGCGCAGGCCAAAACCTCCAATATACAACGCTTCGCCCGGTGGTTTCGTACGCTTCTGGAGGAGGGTGTCTATTGGCCGCCCTCTCAATTCGAATCGGCCTTTCTCTCGGATGCCATGAGCGAGGAAGATATTTATCGGCTTATTGAGGCCGCTCGGGTGGGGTTTCAGAAAGCAAGAGAGGTTGCGTAATGGCGAAGGGACGCAGAAGATACCGCCCAACAGGCGTGGAGTTGCTGGCACGCATCTTGTTTAACATGCCGATCGTTTTTGGAATAGAGTGGCTGCTGCTTACCCTGCTTCAGGTTCGCTCCTTCTTCCCGCCTGGCAGTGATGGCCTTTTGGCACGGCTTTGGATGGCCGCCGAGTTGACCCCTCCCATGGCCGGTGGGTTTGGTCTTTTTTGGTATTGGCTTGTGCGCATAGGGCGTGCCCGTAAGGGGCTGTGGGGAGCGGCCGCGCTTTACAGCCCTTTGATAAGCGTTCCCTCCGTTGTTGTTGCCGGTGCCCTGGGCGGTTGTTTGATGGGGGTGCCGTTTTGGGGTATGTTGCTGGCTCTTGCTGCGCTCGTGCTCAATCCGCCATTGCTCTTTGCCCAGCTTTTTGCAGGCATCTCAATCGGTCTATGGATGGGATATTTGGCAGACGGCTGGATTTATGAAAACCGTTCTGCTTCTGATGAGAGTTCTTCAAAAGACGACGAATAGACGTGCCCATGCAGATTCTCGGTGTAGACACGGGCGGCACCTTCACCGATTTTGTGGTGCTTGATGCAGAGCGTCTTCATGTTCTCAAGGTTCCTTCTACACCGGATGATCCCTCGCGCAGCCTGCTGACCGGTTTGGCGCGATTGCAGTCTGAGGGCATTCTGCAGGTAGGTTTTTCTATGGTGCACGGAACCACGGTGGCCACGAACGCCCTCTTGGAACGGCGTGGGGCCTCTACGGCGCTCATCACCACGAAGGGGTTTCGCGATGTGTTGGCCATAGGCCGGCAGGCACGGCAACAGCTCTATTCCCTTGCGCCAAGCCCGCGTCCATGTCTGTTAAGCCAAGAGAGACGCTTGGAGGTCAACGAACGCCTCGATGCCGCAGGCAATATCCTTATCCCTTTACAAGAGGCGGAAGTAGAGGGCTTGCTGGAGCATTTGCAAGCGGAGCAGGTGGAAGCGATCGCCGTCTGCTTGCTCTTTTCCTACCTGAATCCTGCCCACGAACGCCGCATTGGGGAGCTAGCGCGGAGCAGGGGTTTTTGGGTTTCGCTCTCACACGAGATAGCACCGGAGATGCGGGAGTATGAGCGCACCTCCACAACCGTTGTGAATGCCTATGTGGGGCCGATTATGGAGCGGTATCTGCGACGGCTATCCGAGCAGATAGGTGTGTATGGCTGCCGTAGCTTGCGCGTGATGCAGTCGGATGGAGGGTCACTCTCGGCGCCGGAAGCGGGGCAGAAAGCGGTGCGAACGGGACTTTCTGGCCCTGCCGGGGGCGTGATTGCAGCCGCGAAACTGGGAAAGCTTTTGGGTTATACGAACCTCATCTCCTTCGATATGGGGGGAACCAGCACAGACACGGCTTTGATAGAGAACGGCGCTTGGTTTACGCAAACGGAGGGGGAGATCGCGGGGTTACCCGTGCGCATTCCCATGTTAGCGATTCACACGGTGGGTGCCGGAGGGGGTTCGATTGTGCACCTAGATGCTGCAGGGGCGTTGCGGGTGGGGCCGCGCAGTGCCGGCGCCTACCCGGGGCCGGTGGCGTATGGTGTGGGGGATGAGCTTACGATAACGGATGCCCATGTACTGTTGGGGCGTCTACCGGCTGAGGTGCGTCTTGGCGGGGCCTTAAGGCTAGATCGAGGGCGGGTGGAGACTGAGTTCGGGAAGTTGGCTAAGCGGCTTGGGTTGGCGCCGGAAGCGGTTGCAGCCGGGGCGATCGCTGTGGTCAACATGGCGATGGAGCGTGCTTTGCGCCGTATTTCGGTGGAGCAGGGACGCGATCCGGCGCAGTTCACCTTACTCTGTTTTGGGGGAGCCGGCGGACTTCACGCTTGCGAGTTGGCGGAGGCTCTGGGCATTCCCCAGGTGCTTGTCCCTCCGTGCCCCGGCGCGTTCTCGGCGCTTGGGTTGGCTCTGGCCGATATTCGTCGCGAGTATGTTCATGCGCTGCCACTCGGCCAAGGATTGTCCACGTGGAATGCAGTCCATGAGGGCTTTCGCAACTTGTATCGGATGGCAGCGGAGGAGATGCGTCGGGAGGGATTGGCACGTGGGGATTGGGAGGCGAAGCCTTTTTTAGAGATGCGCTACCGAGGGCAGGGGCATTCGTTGCGCCTGCCAAAACCTACGCGCGGCGGGCTGTCGGCCGCAATGAAGGCGTTTCACGAAGCGCATGAGGAACAGTACGGTTATGCAGCCTTGGAGGAGCCGATTGAGATAGTGGGGTTAAGGCTGGTGGCGACGGCGGCGCTGGCACCACCCCAGTTTCCTCTTGTGCCTCAAACAGGTATAGCCAGTTCATTGCCATCATCGGTGCCTGTCTATGAAAACGGGAGGTGGATTTCCGTCCCCCTTTACGACCGGTTCGAGTTGCCGCGAGGGCCGAGCGGGTTGGCCGGCCCTTGCATCCTAACCCAAACCGATGCGACGATCTATGTTCCCACGGGCTGGCGCTGTCATCAGCAGGCCTTTAGTTGCCTGTTACTCAGAAAACAGAATACATAGTTCTACATAAATAGGGTATAATAGGGCTTGAGCGGGTATAATAAGTACCTGTACCTCTAAAAAGCAAAGGGGTTTGGAGACAACTTTGGCGGACGATAAACTACCTACAGAAGGACAAAACGGAGCTGAGCCGAGGCTGATCGAGGTAGACATAGAGCAGGAGCTGCGGCGCTCCTACTTAGGCTATGCCATCTCGACTTTGGTATCAAGGGCCTTACCGGATGCTCGAGACGGTTTTAAGCCGGTGCAACGCCGCATTCTTTATGCGATGCGTGAGCTTGGGATAGGCCCGGGTTCCGCGCGGGTGAAGTCGGCCAAGGTGGTGGGCGAATGCATGGGAAACTACCATCCACATGGCGACGCGGCCATCTACGCTACGCTTGTTCGCATGGCGCAAGATTTTAGCTATCGCTACCCCCTAATCGATCCGCAGGGGAATTTTGGCTCTATTGACGGCGATCCTCCCGCCGCGATGCGTTATACCGAGTGCCGCCTCACTCCACTGGCCGTGGAGATGATGGAGGACATCGATCGTGACACCGTGGATTTCATGCCCAATTACGATCAGTCAAGGCAAGAGCCTACTGTCTTTCCGGCCAAGTTTCCGAACCTGCTTTGCAACGGTGCGGAGGGCATTGCGGTTGGGATGTCCACCAGCATCCCCCCGCACAATCTTCGGGAGGTTGTTGAGGCCTCTATCTACATGCTCGATCATCCCGATGCCACGCCAGACGACCTTTTGCGCTTCATTCCCGGCCCCGATTTTCCCACCGGAGCGCTCGTTTTGGGCACAAAAGGGGTGCGGGAAGCCTACCGCACCGGCCGTGGACGCATTGTGATGCAGGCAAACCTGCAGATCGAGCCGATGGATGGAGGGCGCAATGCCATTGTTGTCACCGAACTGCCTTATCAGGTGAATAAGGCACGCCTCATCGAACATATCGCGGAGTTGGTGCGACATAAGCGGGTGGAAGGCATCACCGACATCAACGATTTTAGCGATCGCAACGGCATGCGCATCGTTATCGAGTTGCGCCGCGATGTGGTGCCCAACCGCATTGTCAATTTCCTCTTAAAGCACACGGCGCTGCGACAAACTTTTGGGGCCATTATGCTGGCCCTTGTTAACGGACAGCCTCGTATTCTCAATCTTGCCCAGATCATTCGAGCGCATCTGGAACATCGGCGCGAGGTCATCATTCGGCGTACGCGCTATGAGTTGGCGCGTGCACGCCATCAGGCGCATATTCGAGAAGGCCTTCAGATCGCGCTTAACTTTCTCGATGAGATCATCGCTCTCATTCGACGCTCCCAAAGCAGTGAAGAGGCGCGGGCCGAGATGTGCGCCCGCTTCAATCTCACACAGATTCAAGCCGATGCCATTCTCAGCATGCAACTGCGTCAGCTTGCCCGCCTAGAACGCCAGAAGATCGAGGACGAGTATCGTCATCTGCTGCGAGAGATCGCGGGGCTAGAGGATATTTTGGAAACGCCCGCCCGCGTCACCAAGATGATCAAGGACGAGCTGCGCGCCTTGCGCGATAAGTACGGCGATGAGCGGCGCACCCGAATTCTTCAGACCGAAGCGGATGAGATCACCGAAGAAGACCTTATTCCTGAAGAGAAGACGTTGGTGACCATCTCGCGGGATGGCTATATCAAGCGCGTTCCGCTCGATACCTATCGCACACAACGACGTGGTGGAAAGGGAGTGCAGGCCGCGAAGCTTAAAGAGGAAGACCAGATATCGCATCTCTTTGTGGCCACCACCACCCACTATATTCTGTTTTTCACCGATAAGGGGCGGGTCTACCGTTTGAAGGCCTATGAGGTGCCTCAGGTGAGCCGACAAGCGCGTGGGCAGCATATCAACAACTTCATCCAAACGGAGGCCGGCGAACAGATCACGGCGATACTGCCCATTAAAGATATCAACGGGCCAGGCTATCTCCTCATGGTAACTCAGAACGGCGAGGTGAAACGCACCGCCCTGTCGGAGTTTGCGAACCTACGCGCCAACGGCCTGATCTGCTTTGATATCGAGGAGGGAGATAGCCTTAGATGGGTTCGCCATACAAGCGGTAACGACGAGATCATTCTGGTAACGCGTGAAGGGCTTTCCATTCGCTTCCCCGAAACGGATGTGCCGGAGCGTGGGCGTGCTGCAGGGGGTGTGCGTGGCATCGAGTTGCGCGATCCGGCCACCAAAGCATTGCGTGATGTTGTAGTTGCCGTGGCCATCGTGCGGCCGGAGGATCGCGATGCCCAGTTGCTGGTGGCCAGCGAAAATGGCTTTGGAAAACGCACCGACCTCGATTCGTATCGCATTCAGTCGCGAGGGGGACGGGGCATCATCACCATGAACGTTACGCCGCGAACGGGCAAGATCGTAGACGCGGTGATCGTGCGCTCAGAAGATAAGCTCATCTTATTGACGGAAAAAGGAGTCGCGATTCGCATAGACGTGGCCAGTATTCGGCTGGCAGGTCGCAGCACCCAAGGTGTAAAGCTGATCGATCTCGCAGAGGGCGATCGGGTGGCTACCATCGAGCGCCTATTGGAAACGGACTTGGCCGATGAGGTCGAAGGTGAGGAGATCGCCTCGGCCACTGCGGATCAGTAGGGGCCTAACGCTATGTTGAAGCCGTTTCGATTGCACAAACGTACTCTGAGTGGTTCCTGGTAAGAAAGGAACACCCTGATGGAAGGGGGCTTGCCGGAGATGTTTTCCCGGATGCGTGAAGATATACAGACCGTTTTAAGAAAAGACCCCGCGGCGCGTAATGTACTGGATGCCTTGCTTTACCCGGGTTTGCACGCCATTTGGTCGCATCGAATCGCGCATTGGCTATGGACACATCGTTGTTGCTGGTTGGCACGCCTTCTCTCGCAGATAACACGCTTTTTCACCCATATCGAAATCCATCCGGGGGCGAAAATCGGACGTAGGCTGTTTATTGACCACGGTGACGGCGTGGTAATAGGAGAGACGGCGGAGATAGGTGATGACGTTTTGCTCTATCATAATGTGACACTCGGTGGAACGAGCCTGGAACGCAAGAAACGCCATCCGACTCTGGGAAATAACGTGTTGGTGGGTATGGGAGCCGCCATTTTGGGACCGGTGACCATAGGGGACAATTGCCGCATTGGAGCCAACGCGGTTGTCAATAAAGACATTCCACCGAACTGCACGGTGGTAGGCATTCCAGGGCGCATTGTGCGTCGTGATGGCATTCGCGTTAGCGATGCCGAAAGCCCTGTTATGGATAACGTTATTAACCGAGTAGACCCTCAGGATGTGGTTATTCAGGAGTTGCGTAGGCGATTAGAGCTGCTCGAGCAGCATAATGAGAGGCTTGAGGAGCTTATTCTGCGCATGGAAAGGCAACTCTCTGCCGCTAACGTGCCTTACGATGCCCCGCAAGAGGTAGCTCCGTGCTGCTGCCATTGCCATGAAGGAGAGCGAAACGAGCCATGAACGCCTTCAATACCGAATTATTGAGCTGGAGGTTGATGTAATGTCTCGCTCGGATCGGAACCTATTGCAACGTATATCCGTGTGGCGCCAAGGAAAGGGGCTACTGAGCCTTTTCTTTCTCCTACCGCTTCCGCTGTTGGCAATTGGCAGTTCTCTATTTTTTCTGTACTCTCATCGCCTCCACTCCGAAGATGCTATCGCTCCCGGCGTTCATCTCTTTACGCTAGACCTTGGCGGCAAGACGCCGGCGGCGGCGAGGGACGCGATACTGCAGTGGGCGCAGGATAGGTGCGCAACGCTCTTTACTCTGCATGCTCAAGGGATAGCCAACAGCCCCCCGATCTCGATACGGGCGAGAACGCTGGGACTTGGCATTGATGTCGACACCACGCTCCAAGCCGCAGAGCAGGCCGGACAAACAAGCTGGCTATCTAAAATAGCCGCTCTGGTAAGGCCATCCAAACCGGACACCCCTATTACGCCCACGATCACGGTCGATCAGAAACAGCTTCACGAGGCGCTGACTCATGTGGCGCATCTCACGCAGGTTCCACCCATCAATGCGAAGATCGTGTTGCTTCCGAAGGGAGGTTTTGGGCTAAAACATGAGGTGCCCGGGCAGGCCATAGATGTAGACGCAGCTGCACCAATCGTAACCAACGCTTGGCAGCAGTTCAACACGTTATCTTCTTCAAGCACAGATACGAGAGGCGGGAGCGATGCGATAACAACAGGAAACTCTGGCAATCTACTCGATCTCAACCTGCCTACCCAAGTGGTACAGCCGCGCATTACTTATGACCTCTTGCGCACCATAAATGGAAAGCTCTCATCTTATAGCACCTGGTATGATGAGGGGAAGCGAGGGCATAACATCGAGGTGGCTACCGAAAAAATTGATGGAACCCTGTTATTGCCCGGCCAAATCTTTTCCTTTAACGAAACCGTAGGGCCTCGCGTGCTGTCCAGCGGTTTCGATGTGGCGCCTGTTATTATTCACGGAAAGTTGCAACCGGGGGTGGGGGGTGGAATCTGCCAAGTATCCGGCACCCTTTACAATGCCGCCCTGAAGGCTGGGTTAAAAACCGTGCTTCGCAATCACCACTCGTTTCCCGTTTCCGATGGGGGCATTCCCACCGGTCGTGATGCAACCGTCGCCTATGGGGAGCTGGATATGCGCTTCCAGAACAGTTTGCCCTATCCCGTCTACATCATCGGTCGGACGCGTAGAGGCTTACTGACATTCGATATTTTTGGACACGTCGATCCGAATCGCAAAGTGGAACTCGTGCGCGGACGCCTTCATGAGGGCGATGTACCCGTAGAGATTATTCATGATCCCAAACTGCCGCCGGGGCGTCGGATTGTGGAACAGGAGGGGCGCCCGGATGTGCGCACCGTGTGGTATCAGATCGTCCGCATAGACGGCAAGGTGGTGAGCCGAGATGTGATTCCGTCACACTATGAAGCGCAACCGGAGATCGTGCGTGTTGGTGTGAGAGGGCGTCTCACTCCACCCCCAACACAACGCCCGCCGACCCCACAGCCTGCTCAACTTCCTACGCCACCCTAACCCTATCCTTTCGTCTTGCAGACAGCAACGCAGCGGCCAGAGAGATAGACGATGAAGGGAACGACACAGGCCGCTGAGGGAAAGGGGTGGGGCTGCAGAGACTGCCGGCTTCACGGTTCTAGAGGCAGTTAGCAAAGCAAGTCAGCCTTGTTCGCCCCCTATCCCGTCCTTTCCCCCGATTCGGGAGGTGCTAGCGCACGGCGATGCAGCGGCCAGTGAGATAGACGATCATGGAAGTTGTAGTGGCCGCTGAGTTGCCCACGGCGAGGGGCCTCTCCCCAATGGGGGGAGGGGCGGGGGGGTGGGGGCTGATAAGCAAGCCTATCTTATTCGTCCCCTATCCCATCTGTACCTAATCTCGCAGATGCTTGCCAGTAAGCGAAAGAAAAACGTCCTCTAAAGTAGGTTGTTTGATGTTGATGGAGACGATGGGAAGGGAGTAGGAATTTAGGAGCCGCACCATTTCAGGTAAAGCCTGATGGGGTTTTGCACTATATACCGTGATGACGTGTTGGCTAAGGGCGTCCTGCGAGACTTTCTTTACCTCAATGGTGTCCACAAGGGGGATCGAGGCAAGAGCTGCTGTCAGCTCGTCGTCGCTCGGCAGCGATTCAAGGCCGGCCGCTTTCCCCTCGATCACCAGCTCGATGGCCGAGCCACCCTGACGGGCGATAAGGTTGGCCACGGTGTCGCAGGCGATAAGCTTGCCGCGGTCTATGATACCTACGCGATCGCAAAGCAGTTGCACCTCCTCCATGTAGTGACTGGTGTAGAGAATGGTAAGCCCGTTTCGATTCAGAGCGCGAATTCCCTCAAAGATGTGATTGCGTGACTGCGGATCGACTCCCACGGTGGGTTCATCTAGCAGGAGAAGCTGGGGCGCATGCAGCAGCCCTGCGGCTAGATTGAGACGACGCTTCATGCCACCGGAATACTTCTCCACAAGGCGGTCGGCATGCTCGGAAAGACCAACAAGTTCAAGCACTTCGGCCACGCGGTGCGCGAGCATGGAACCATGCAGACCGTAGAGCCTGCCGAAGAAGAAAAGGTTTTCTCTGCCGGTGAGTTTGGCATAGATGGCTAACTCCTGCGGTACCACCCCCAACCGGCTGCGCTCCTCTGGGGTGGATCGGTAGGGCACACTTTCAAAAAGAATCCGCCCGGAGGTGGGGGGCAAGATGCCGGCGAGCATGTGGATGATGGTGGTTTTGCCGGCGCCATTGGGCCCCAGTAGGCCGAATATCTCGCCCTTTTTAATGGAAAAGCTGACTCCGTCCACAGCCGTAACATCGTCGTAAGTTTTACGCAAGTCATCTACTTGCAACAGCACGTTATCTTCCACGACGTACCCCTCATCGCATTAAGGCCTTTGATGATAATGTACCTAAGTTTTGGGCTATTCGCTAAGGGTTACCCCTACAGCCCCACCCTCTTACCCCCCCATTGGGGGGGGGGAGGGGAGATTAGCAAAAGGGGCACGGTCACCGTGCTCCTACAGTCTGTAGCCTCTCCCCTTCCCCTCAGAACCGGTGGGAATGGAAACTTAAGATTTCTCGCCTTCGGCTCGAAATGACAGTTGTGGCATCAGCTCGAAAGGACAGTTGTTTATCTCGGCTGTGGTTGGAGAGGACAGTCGTGTCACCGGCTCTTCAAGCCCCCACCCCCCATTAGGGAGAGGCCCCTCGCGGTGGGCGTCACAGCGGCCTGAAGCGCTTCCTTCACCGCCTGTCTCTCTGGCCGCTGCGTTGCCGTCCGCGAGGACGGAAAGGATGGGATAGGGGGCGAATAAGATAGGCTTGCTTAGCCAACTTCCTCTAGAACCGTGAAGCTGGCAGTCTCACCAGCCCCACCCCTTTCCCTCAGAACCGGTGGGAATGGAAACTTAAGATTTCTCGCCTTCGGCTCGAAATGACAGTTGTTTATCTCGTCTTCGGGTCGAAAGGACGGTAGCCTTCGGCTCTTAAAACCCCTTCCCAACCCTCCCCCTATCAGCGAGAGGGGAGACCGATAAGTTCACTAGGGGTTTCCTTGGATAACCTTCTCTTCGGAAACTCAACACAACCGCCCCCTTTCTCCCTAATAGGGGGAAAGGATGGGATAGGGGGCGAACAAGGCTGACTTGCTTTGCTAACTGCCTCTAGAACCGTGAAGCTGGCAGTCTCTGTAGCCTCTCCCCTTCCCCTCAGAACCGGTGGGAATGGAAACACAAGATTTCTCGCCTTCGGCTCGAAATGACAGTTGTTTATCTCGGCTGTGGTTGGAAAGGACAGTCGTGTCACCAGCTCTTCAAGCCCCCACCCCCCCGCCCCTCAAGGCCGACGCCCTTCCCCTCCCCCTATCAGTGAGAGGGGAGACCAATAAGTTCACTAGGGGTTTCCTTTGATAACCTTCCCTTCGGAAACTCAACACAACCGCCCCCTTTCTTCAATAGTAAGACACAATAAACGCCTCAGCGGCCAGAACCGTTTCCTTCAAAGCCCATCTCTCTGGCCGCTGCGTTGCTGTCTGCAAGACCGCTGCGTTGCTGTCTGGAAGACGAAAGGACGGGATAGGGGGCGAACAAGGCTGACTTGCTTTGCTAACTGCCTCTAGAACCGTGAAGCTGGCAGTCTCACCAGCCCCACCCCTTTCCCTTAGAACGGATGGGAATGGAAACATAAGATTTCTCGCCTTCGGCTCGAAATGACAGTTGTGGCATCGGCTCGAAATGACAGCTGTTCATCCTTTTACCCAACGAAGCGAGGAGAGTGGGTAAAATGTTGCAGTCATTGGGAGAGGAGGTAGTCCGATGCGAATCGTGTCGTTGTTGCCAAGTGCCACGGAGATCATCTGCGCGCTTGGGTTGGGAGATCAGCTAGTAGGGGTAACGCATGAGTGCGACTATCCGCCGTTTGTACAGCAGTTACCGAAGGTCACCAAAACACTCATCCCCCATAACGCCACCAGCGCCGAGATAGATGCGTTGGTGCGAGAGCGCCTTAAAACCGATAGGGCCCTCTATACCCTGAACATGGAGGTGTTAGAGCAGCTGCGTCCCGACCTTATCATTACGCAGGCCTTATGCGATGTTTGTGCCGTGGCGGAGGCCGAGGTGCGTGCGGCAGCGTGCCGGCTGCCGGGAGCGCCCCGCGTGGTGAACCTGGAGCCGATGTGTTTAGAAGACCTGTATGAGGCCATCCGTAGCGTGGGCGAGGCCACAGAGCACGAGGAGGCAGCCGAACGACTTGTCCGTTCTCTTAGGGCGCGTGTGGCGGCGGTAAAGGAGCGGACGGAACGCATCGCCTATAAACCGCGCGTAACGCTTCTGGAATGGATCGATCCTCCCTTTACTTGTGGGCACTGGAGCCCCGAACTCGTTGCGCTTGCCGGAGGCATCGAGGGCATCGGAAAGGCGGGTATCCCTTCACGCACCATGCATTGGGAGGAGCTGCTCCATTGGCAACCTGAGGTGCTCGTGATCGCCTGTTGCGGATACACCGTCGAGCGGACACTTCAAGATATGCCCCTTTTAGAGGCCCGACCCCATTGGCAGGAGTTGCCTTGTGTACGTTCAGGGCAGGTGTACATTATCAACGGTTCGCACTACTTCAGCCGTCCCGGACCGCGGCTTGTGGATAGCCTAGAGATTTTAGCGCACACGCTTCACCCGGACGTGCACCCTTTGCCGGAAGGATTGCCTCCGGCGCTGCAGTGGCGAGCACCCGCCCTTAGCTACTTACCGTGATAGACCAATAGATGATATCTATGGCATCGTTTTTGGTGCCTGCCGGGTAGACATCGCCGGCCGGCTCCGGGGAGAGTAGCGTGGTGGTGTCTTGGGAAGTGTAGGTGCGGTTTTGGCTTAGGTCCATGGTGAGGAAACTGCTCTCTTGGGTGGGATCGAGTGTATTTCCCATGGCATCTACCTCTTTCACACCGCTAAAGTTTTGGTCGGTCGGCACATAGTTTGTGGCCACGATGTTCACCTGGATATAGCGGATGGCTGCCGCCTCCTGCGCCTTTTGGTTTGGGTCGGAAGTGTCGGTGATAAGTTGAGAGAGCTGAAGCCGGAAAGAGAGCGAGGAGGCACCTGCGATATCTTGCGGATTGGTGAGATCGGGCAGGGTGTACTGGGCGGGCATGCCCTGGTAGACGGCGGAGTTAGGGATATTGGGGTCGCCGGGGAAGTGGTAGACGCCGATGCTGCCGGGCTGATTCTGGTTATAGAGCACGTAGTCTGTAAGGCCGTAGTCGGGTGGGCTGCCAAGGCTTCCCGGCGAGCCGGTGGCGAAGCCGTTGCCATAGCCCACAAGGCCGCCTTGACCGGGAGCATAGACGGCCACCGGCCCGCGAGCGGTGAGGCTGCCGGTAGCTCCATAGCGATTGATGAGGAAGAAGTAGTAGAAGGCGGGGTTCATGGGGCCGGCGAAACGCATGGTGACCGTGAGGCTTTTACCCCCAACCGCTCCTGTTCCCGGCACGGGGGCGGCGCAGCCACCGGCGGCGAGGGCGATGCCACCTCCTAGAAGCCTTTTAAGAAAATCTCTGCGTTCCATCACGGACTTCCCACCTCCGATAGATCCTTCGGGTCGGTTTCCTCCATTTGGGGCACACGATAGCTTATAATACTACTTACTCCCGGTTCGCGCATCGTGACACCGTACCAGGTTGGGGCTGCCTCCATGGTGACGGGGTTATGAGTGATCACTAAAAACTGACTTCGTTCGCTGAATTCGCGCACAAGCCGAACAAACTTCTCCACATTGGCGCCATCGAGCGGGGCATCTACCTCGTCGAGGATGACAAAGGGGCTGGGGCGTACGGATAAAAAGGCGAAAAGCAAGGCTATAGCGGTCAGCGCCCGCTCTCCGCCGGAGAGAAGGGCAAGGCTTTGCGCCTTTTTGCCGGGGGGTTGGGCGATGATCTCGATACCGGTTTCCAGCAGATCATTGGGGTTTGTAAGCAGCAGTCGGGCGCTCCCACCTCCGAAAAGGCGTTTGAAGAGCCGGTCGAACTCTTCGCGTACGGCCTCGAAGGTTTGCAGAAAGATGTCGCGCGTGCTGGCATCTATCTCGGCGATGGTGGTCAACAGCCCTTCACGGCTTTTCTCTAAATCGGCCTGTTGGGTTGCCAGAAAGTCGCAGCGTTCCGTAAGCCGCTCGAACTCCTCGATGGCTCCCGTATTTACGTGGCCCATCGCCCGTATTTCACGGCGAAGGCGTGCCACTTCCCGTGCGGTATTGTCGTCAACGTCCACGGTTTCTTGGCATTCAAGGGCCTCCTGCAGCGGGAGATTGTACTCTTGAAGTAGCCTTTCGGCGGCTTGAGACAACTGCATTTCGAGGCGGGCGACGCGCAGTTCCGTTTCATGCAGGTGCGTCGTGATCTCCCGATGGCGTTGAGCCGCCTCCCGCAGCGCTTCGTTGGTTTTGGCGTGGGCGTCGAGTTTCTGCTGGCGATTTGCTGCATTCTGCTGTACCGCCTGTTCGGCCTCTTGCAGTTGGCGGAGGGTGTGTTGCAGCTGTTCGGCCAAGCGCGTCTTCTCCTCCGCCACCTGGGCTTCTTCCTGCTGTACCTGAGCATGCAGGCTTTTGCGTTGCTCGAGGCGGCGTTGCAACTCTTCGAGCGCCTGTCGACTCTCTTGCTGTGAGCGCCTTAGCCCTTGAAGTTGGGTGCGAAGTTCGGTGGTTTCTACCTCTAGTCGGGCGGCCTTGCTGCGGAGGGCATCGCGCTGGGCGGTGCGAGCTTCGGCCGCTTGTTGAAGCGCTATGAGAGCGTTTTCGGCATCTGCATCGTCCTCATGGCGAGAGAGGATGAGGTTTTCAAGCCGTTCCTGCTCTTTTTTTAGCTCTGTAAGGCGGGTTTGCAGTAGCTGCTGAGCCTGTTGGTGCTCTATCTCCTGGCGTTGGAGGCGGGCAAGCTCTCTTTCGGCTGCGGCCTGAGCGCCGGCGGCAGCGGCGATGGCTTGGTCGAGATTCGCCAGCTCCTGCATAAGGTGGCCATGCTCTTTCGCAACCGCCTGCTGTTTGTGAAGCAACTCCTTATGTTGGACGGCGAGCCGATCCGCTTCGGCTTGTAGGTCGGGCAAGCGATTTTTGAGGTCATCTATCTCCCCTTTACGCCCTACCAGATGGGCACCACGTCCTTGCAGCGAGCCACCGGTGAGCGCCCCTCCTGGAGTAAGCAGCTCTCCTTCGAGGGTAACCATGCGCGACCAGCCCGAAAGGCGGCGAGAGAGCGCAATGGCTTTGTCTAGGTCGCGCACAACCACCACGCGCCCCAGTAGAAGCTGAATTGCCGGAGCGTAGCGGTCATCAAAAGCGACGAGATCAGCGGCCACTCCTTCGATCCCTTCCTCTGGGGGAAGGTTGTCGAGTGGCCGGCCAGGGCGTAGCAGGGTAAGGGGCAGAAAGGTAACGCGCCCGGCTTTGTGTTGCTTCAGCCAGGCGATGCCGGCTTTGGCCTCCTCCTCTGTGGGCGTTACGATGTCTTGTAGACTGCTGCCCAAAGCGACCTCAATAGCGATGCGGTAGGGTTCGGGGACGATGAGGAGGTCTACCACCGGGCGATACTCGCCGCGAACGGCGCCTGCTCGGGCGGCTTGTAGGAGTGCCCGCACCCCGTGATAGAAGCCTTCGTAGCTTTCCTGCAGCTCGACGAGGGTCGAGAGGCGTGCAGCCTGCTCGGAATAGGCACGCCGGGCTGCTTCCCAGCGGTTGCGGCACGCATCTACCTCCGCCTGCAGCGCTTTTTGTTGAGTCTCTAGATGCTCTTGGGTTTGATGCAGTTCGTCCCGTTGGGCTTTGCGTTGTTCTTGTTCGGCAACAATTTGGCGCAGGCGCTCCTCGGCTTGCAGGCGTTGCTCTTGTAGCAGAGTCGCTTCCTTTTGCAGGGCTTCCAGTTGTTGACGGGTCTCTTCAAGGCGAGCTTTCACCCCATCGAGAGCGGCGATGCGGCCGGCTCGCTCTTCGGCGCGTCGAAGTTGTTGGCTTCGCCTGGCCTCCAGCTCCCGTAAAATCTCGGTAACGGTCTGTTCCATAGCCTGCAGAGCGGCACATTCGGCAGCCCATGCTTGTTCCCGTTCCGCCAATTCGGCTTGCAGGCGCGCGATCTCTTCGGCCTCGGAGGTGATCAGCTGTTCTAACAGCTCTTTTTGCGTTTCCAGATCGGCGATCTCGTGAAGGGCCTGTTCTTCGGTGCGTGTGGCGGCACGGGCGCGCTCCTCTAAAACGGCCATGCGGCTTTGGGTGCGCTCGGTTGTCGAGAGAAGGTTTTGGTAGTTGGTTCGCGCGATCTCTAAAGCCTCTTCGGCTTGCTGCACTTGCTCCGTTAGCTCGGCAAGGTGCTGTTCCAGCTGGGCCTGCAGTGTTTCGATGCGATGCAGCTCCTGACGATCCAACTCCTGCTCTTGGCGAATGCCGAACAGTTCATAATCGGCCTGTTTTGCCTCGGCGACAAGCAGACCGACCTCAATTTCGCGAAGGCGCTCTTGGTAGCCGAGATAGCGGCGGGCGGCAATGGCTTGGCGCTCGAGGGGTTCTTTTTGGGCCTCCAACTCACGAAGGATGTCGCGCACGCGTTGGAGGTTGGCCTCGGCCGTTTCCAGCTTGCGCAAAGCCTCGCGTTTTTTTACACGGTATTTTTTTATTCCGGCAGCCTCCTCAAACAGCTCCCGCCGATCTTCCGGGCGTGCCGAGAGGACGGCATCTACCTCCTGTTGGCCTACGACGGCGTAGGCGCCTTCGCCGGCGCCGGTATCTAAAAACAGTTCCACGATGTCTTTCAGGCGACAGGGGGCGCCATTAATGAGGTACTGGCTTTCGCCGGAGCGATAGATGCGTCGGGCGATGCTGACTTCAGAGAAGGCGATGGGCAAAAAGTGATCGGAGTTATCGAGCAGAAGGCGCACCTCTGCCATGCCGAGAGGTTTGCGTTTATCGGAGCCGCTGAAGATGACATCCTGGGCGCGTTCACCGCGCAGGAGGCGCGGGTTCTGTTCGCCCAACACCCAGAGGATGGCATCTACGATGTTGGATTTTCCCGATCCATTCGGCCCCACAATGGCGGTGAGCCCGGGGCCGATCTCGAACTCGGTACGGTCGGCAAAAGTTTTAAAACCGAGTAGCTGAAGCTTTTTGAGTTGCACCTATCTTCCTAACGAGGCGGTGTTCCGTTTGCACTAGATTTTACCTTCTTTCCCTATTTGGCGGAAAATAGGTGGTTGTGGTTAGTTTCTAAAGGAGCGCCTATCGTAGGAAACCACCAATAAGCTTACAGGTCTCCCCTCTCCCAAATTGGGGGAGGGGAGTGGGGGTGGGGGCTTGAAGAGCTGGCGATACGGCCGTCATTTTGAGCCGAAGACAACTGTCATACAACTGTCATTTCGAGCCGAAGGCGAGAAATCTTGTGTTTCCATTGCCACCGGTTCTGAGGGAGAAGGGGAGGGGCTGTAGAGGCTGGCGCTTCTAGAGCCAATTCGTAGAGCAAGCCTATCTTGTTCGCCCCCTATCCCGTCCTTTCCCCCGATTCGGGAGAAAGGGGGCGGTTGTGGCTAGTTTCCGAAGGGAAGATTATCATAGAAAACCGCTGGTAAACTTATTGGTCTCCCCTCTCCCAAATTGGGGGAGGGGCGGGGGGGTGGGGGCGGCATGGAGGGTAAACTAAAAGAACGCCTCTACTTGCTGCAGAAATAGAGAAACCTCTCAACGATTTTTAAGGAGTTTTCAGCCGATGGTCTCTGGTTTTCCGCTACTAAGTTTGATGGTGGGTGGAATCGTTTTGCTTATGGCGCAGATGCCGACCGGCTCTGCAACGCGCCCCTCAGACCCTTTGCAGAAAGAGGAGCGCACCTGTTTCCAGACGGGAGCGCATTGGGACCCTGGGCTGCAGTTGGGTTCCGACTTGGCCCTCTGTTATGGGGTTGGACCCGATATCGGCGTCCGCATTGCGGAGTGGAAAGCGCAGGGCTATCGTGTGGGGGTGATGACGGGCGTGTCGTGGGGGAACTACCAAGACTACCTTTACGGCCGTTTTGATGGCGTTAACCATGTGGATGAGGCGCAGACCGATCGCTACGGGAACGTGATATCCCATGGTGGCGATGTGTACTACATGTGCCCCGGCAAAAACTACGGCAAGTTTCTCTGTTTGGGGGTGCAACGCGCCCTGGATGCCGGCGCCGAGTCGATCTTTTTGGAGGAGCCGGAGTTTTGGGTTCGTGCCGGCTACAGTGCAGGGTTTAAGAGGGAGTGGCAAGACTACTATAAAACCCCTTGGGTGCCTCCACACAGCAGCCCGGACGCCCAGTTTCGCGCTTCCTTGTTGAAGTACTATCTTTATCGTCGCGCTTTGAAACAGATATTCGACTATGTGCACGCCTACAACAGGCGCACCGGCAAGCAGATTAGGTGCTATGTGCCCACGCATAGCCTTATCAACTACGCGCACTGGCGCATTGTAAGCCCCGAATCCAGCCTTCGCTTGGTGGGGGCGGACGGCTACATCGCGCAGGTATGGACGGGGACGGCGCGCACGCCCAATAACTACGACGGGGTGCTGCGCGAGAGAACTTTTGAGACGGCGTTTTTTGAGTACGGCGCCATGATGAACGTGGTGCGGGCCGGCGGGGGGCGCGTATGGTTTTTGAACGACCCGGTGGAGGACGACCCCAACCACTCGTGGGATGACTATCAGAAGAACTGGGAGGCCACCGTGACCGCCTCGCTGATGTGGCCGCAGGTTTGGCGCTATGAGGTGATGCCCTGGCCCGAGCGCGTTTGGCACGGGAAATATCCTCTGCTGTCGGCCCAGCAGAGGCCGGCAGGGCAGCCGGAGGAGCGCGTGCCGATCCCTCAGCCCTATGCCACCGAGTTGCTAACGGTAATCAACGCAATGAACGATATGAAACAGCCCGATGTGCATTGGGATTGTGGCACGCAGGGCCTTGGGGTGATGGTATCGGATACCATGATGTTTGAGCGCGGCGAGCCGGTCTCCTCCGATGACCATCTTGGCTCTTTCTTCGGTTTGGCCTTGCCACTGTTGAAGCGCGGCATGCCGGCCGCTCCGGTGCAGTTAGAGACCTGCGGTCGCAAGGGGGCGCTCAGCCCCTATCGCGTGCTGTTTATGACCTATGAGGGCATGAAGCCCCTCTCTGCCGATGTCCATGAGGCGCTTGCCAAGTGGGTTCAGTCGGGGGGAGTGCTGGTCTTCGTGGACAACGACGACGACCCTTACAATGCCATTCACTTTTGGTGGAACGAGGGCGGGCTGCATTATGCGACCCCGCGTGAGGCGCTTTTCGACCGGCTTGGGGTCTCCTATAAGGGAGTGTCCGACACGGTGCTTGCAGACCCGCAGCTCACACCCGTTCGCCATGTAGGGAAGGGGGCGTTGATCTGGTGGCGTCAAAGCCCGGCGGCGCTGACCCATTCGGCGGACGGCAGTGCGCGTTTCCAGGTGGTGCTAGAGCGCGCCTGCAAGGCAGCCCATTTGGCCTATCGTGCCACGAACTACATTGTGTTGCGGCGAGGGCCGTATGTGGTGGCGGCGGGGCTAGACGAGTCGCTACCGGAACCGCCGCATGTGCTGGAGGGGCATTTCCTCGATCTTTTCGACCCCCATCTGGCCTTGGTGAACAGGGTGGTGTTGACGCCGGGCAGTCGGCATCTGCTGTTGGATGTGGATCGCGCGGGGCAAGGCACGTCCGGCCCGAAGGTCCTTGCCGGGGCCTGCAAAATATTGGGTGCCGGTGAGGCGGAGGGGTGGTTTCACTTTTATGCGGAAGGGCCGGAGGGCACCACTGCGGTCGTTTGTGTGCGATTCCCTCACCGCCCCAAGCAGATAGTCGTGGACGGTCAGCCGCTGTCTGAGAGCGATTGGGCATGGGAGCCGACGCTTCATCTCCTTCATCTGCGCTTCCCCAACGCCGCCGAGGGGCATGTGGTGAAGGTGAAGCTGTAGGCCTGTGCTGCCTTCCTTAGGCGGCGGTGCCTTGCCGGCGATTTCCCTACATGGGCTTTGTGGGGAACCCCGCTCATCATCAGATGAGCGGGGAGCCATTTCAGACTAGTTCGATGGTAGCGGTGTGGGCGATATGGGCGGAGGAGTTACCGACCATAAGCGTGACGGTGCCGGGCTGCAGCACGAATTTAGACTGAGCGACATCCCAATACCAGAGTGCGGGCGATTCGTAGGGAAGGCGCAACTCCACGCGCTTGGTCTCTCCCGGGCGCAACTCCACCCGCTTGAAGTCCACTAACTGTTTGTTGGGCCGCTTCACGGGCGATTTGGGCGGTCGAACGTAGAGCTGTACCACCTCGGTGCCTGCCCGCTTGCCGGTGTTGGTAACCTCTACCGATACGGTGATGGAGCCACCTGAGGTGAGGCGGGGATGGGACACCTGGACGTTGCCGATTTGGAAGGTGGTATAGCTGAGTCCGTAGCCGAAGGGGTAGAGCGGCTCGCCCTCAAAGTACATGTAGGTGCGCTTGGTGATGTCGAAGTCGTGGAAGTCGGGCAGGTCTTCCACGCTTTTGTACCAAGTGGTGGCGAGCTTGCCGCTGGGGTTGTAGTTGCCGAAGAGCACGTCCGCAATGGCCGTGCCTTGGGCCTGGCCGGCAAAGATGGCTGCCACAATGGCCGGCAGGTTCTCCTGCTCCCAGGTAACCGCCACAGGGGCATTGGTAGAGAGGATGAGAATGGTCTTCGGGTTGGCCTGGTAGACCGCCTGAATGAGGTCGTGCTGTGCTCCGGTGAGGCGAATATCGTCTCGGTCGTGCCCCTCGGCATCTACCTCCTGGTTCACGCCGGCCACAACGATGGCCACATCGGCCTGACGTGCGGCTTCAACGGCCTCTTGGAACATGGCGTCGTTGCGAGGGCCGGTGATGGTGCAGCCCTGATGGTAGGTAAGGGCGATGCCGTTGGGATTGTGGATTTCCGGCGGAGAGGGCGGGTTGAGCCGGTACCACGCCACGTTTAGCAGATAGCCATCGCCGCCCTTAAAGAGGAAGAAGAGCTTGTGGCTGCCTGTAACCCCATTGGTAGGCGCCTTAAGGCTAATCCAGTTTTGCCAGCCGCCGGTGTGCGGCACCTTGAGGGAGCAGAGCAGGGGGCCGTTGAGGCGGTCGAGATGAATCTCGATGGTGCCGCCTTGGGTGTCGCTGGCGACCCGAACCTCGATCTCGTTTTTGCCGGTGAAGTTGGTGGCGGGAAACTCCACCCAAGAGCCGTTTTTGATGAAGCCGATGTCGGTGCCACCCTGCTCGACCGAGGATTCGAGTTGAGGCCCTCCTTCAAGGCGAACGGCTTGATAGGCAAAAACCTCATCGAAATGGATGCCGATGCCGAGGGCTTGCGCGATGCCGCTGAGAGGAGAGATGCGGAGGAAGGGCGCGCCGCTGTAGCCGCCCAGGTGGGCGATCGCCGCCGTGGGCCCGATAACCGCCACCGATTTTAGGGCGGATTTGTCCAACGGAAGGATGCCGTCGTTTTTGAGAAGGACGATGGATTGACGGGCGGCTTCGAGGGCGAGGGCGCGATGCTTGGGAGAGTCCACCACGCTGAAAGGAATTTTGTTGTAGGGGCATTTCGGCTCGGGGTCGAGGTCGCCGAACAGAAAGCGGGCGGTGAGGAGTCGCGTGACGGCTTTATCGAGGTCGCTCTCATCGAGCAGGTGCTGGTCGAAGGCCTCGCCGAGATGGCGCGGATAGGTATCGCCGCAATCGAGATCGCAGCCGGCTTTGATGCCCATGGCGCAGGCCTCCGCCAGCGAAGAGGCGTAGTGATGGGGGTCGTAGATGTTGTAGATGGCGTCGCAGTCGGAGGTGACATAGCCTTTAAAGCCCCAGCGGTCGCGCAGAATGCCGGTGAGGAGGTTCTTGTCGGCACAGCAGGGAATGCCGTTGACCGCATTGTAGGCGCCCATCACGGAGAAAACCTTGCCATCCACCACGCAGGCGTAGAAGGGGCGAGCGTAGTACTCCCAGAAGCTGCGGGGGTCTACCGTTTCCGATACGGCGGTGCGATCGTTGTCGGTTTCGTTGGCGATGTAGTGTTTGGCGCAGGCCACAGTTTTGAGGTAGTTGGGGTCCTCGCCCTGCATGCCGCGAACCGCCTGCACCGCCATAACACTCATGAGATGGGGGTCTTCACCGAGGGTCTCCTCAATGCGCCCCCAGCGGGGGTCTTTAGCCGTGTTGACGGTTTGCGGGGAGTAGTAGGCCAGGCCAATGCCGTCGCGATTATGGTAGGCGCGGGCCTCATCGGAGACCGCCGTGTAGACTTGGTACTGCAGTTCGGGATTCCAGGTGTTGGCGAGGGCGAGCGGAAGGGGAAAAGAGGTAACGGGACCGCCCCGCACGAGGCCATGGAGGGCTTCGCCAGAGTAGTAGTTATAGGCCGGTAGGCCCAAGCGCGGGATGGCCGGCACGTTGTTGCCCACCTGGCTTATCTTCTCCTCCCGGGTCATCTGGGCCACCAGGGAGGCGGCCTGTTTTTGCGCCCACTCGAATCGCTCACGGCGGATGCCGTAAACGAGGTCTTTTTCCCTATCGCTCTGCGCGAAGGCGAGCAGGTCGCCGTCAGGAAGGCTAATGGTTGCGAGGAGGGTTGCGGCTCCCAATGTGAGGAAATCGCGTCGGTTCACCTTCAGGGAACGCTTTGTTTTGCTCATGGGTTGCTCCTTGAAACAGTTTGGAAGTATAGAGATTGGTTGCACACCCCGAAATTCTCTGTTTGGGCGTTCGATTCCTGCCTATTGGGAACCCGTTTTGATGAACAATGGTTTGGTATGCTTAAGTAATCGAGGGATGAGAGACGAGAGGAAAGAGCCAAAATTGGGCTAAAACCGTTTTATTCGGTCGTGGTATTGACAAATACCGAGCGTGAGGTAGGATAAAAGGGACACCTCGACCGCTTATGCGCCTAGGCGCTAGAAAGGAATTTGTAGTGTATAAAACGTTTCCCTCAGAGCTATTCCCCCTCCTTTGGCTGCTTCTTGTGCTGTGCTGCCCACTTGTGGCAAAGGCGGAAGGTCTGACGATCTCACAGGCGTTTACACTAAGTCCTGTGGGCCATTACGGGCGATCGATCGTGCATACGGATGCGCTTGAAGCCGAGATCGTGGCCGGCAAGGCGATAAAGCCGACTGCGGGTGAGACCGTCGCTTTGCCGGATGGCTCGGTGAAGGTTTGGCAGCAGGCCACGGTAGACGAGAAGGGCACTCTGTCCCAAAAAGAACTGCGAGGCGGCTATGCCGACCTTGTGGTGGAGTGCCAAAAACCTCAAATCGCCATTCTTTCGGCAACGGGAAACGCCATGGTCTATGTGAACGGCGTTCCTTTTCCAGGCGATCCTTACGAGAGCGGGATCGTTCATCTGCCGGTTGCGCTGCAACGCGGCAGAAACGACCTCCTCTTTCTTTGCACGAGCGACACGCTAAAGGTTCAACTTACGTCGCCTCGTTCCCCGGTGATGCTCGATCCCTCCGATGCCACCTTGCCCGATCTCCTCGTCGGGCACAAAGCCACGGTATGGGGCGCTTTGGTGTTGCAGAATGCGACCGAGCAGGAGCAAAAGGGCCTTCGGTTGGCCGTTGCTGTAGGGCGTGGAAAGGCCATGGAAACGATGGTGCCCACCCTATCGCCGTTGAGCGTACGCAAAGTGGGGTTTCGCATGGTGGCGTCGGCGTTTGCAAAGGAGGGCAATGTGCCGCTGAAAGTGACGTTGCTGGCAGACAATGGCCACACGGTGTTGGATAAAACATCGCTTTCTCTGCGGGTACGTCAGCCCCATCAAACCTATAAGGTCACCTTTCGCAGCGGCATTGACGGCAGCGTGCAGTACTATGCCGTGAACCCTGCCAACCCGCTGCCCGGGCAGAAAGCTTTGCCGGCGCTGGTGTTGACTTTACATGGGGCCGGGGTAGAGGCGATTGGCCAAGCGGATGCCTACGAGTCGAAACCGTGGGCGACGTTGGTGGCGCCCACGAACCGCCGCCCGTTCGGCTTTGATTGGGAGGATTGGGGACGGATGGATGCGCTGGAGGTGTTGGCCGATGCGGAGCGGGCGCTGCCGTACGATCCGGAGCGGGTCTATTTAACGGGACACTCCATGGGCGGGCACGGCACGTGGCAGATCGGCGCCTGGTTCCCGGAAAAGTTTGCCGCCATAGGGCCTTGTTCGGGATGGTGCAGCTTTTTTACCTACGTGCACCTGCCGCGCTATCCACAAGAAAACCCCATCGGCGCGATGCTGAACCGTGCCAACAACGTGAGCGACACGCTGTTGCTAGGCCATAACTACGCTCAGGAGGGCGTCTATATTCTGCACGGCGCGGATGATACGACGGTGCCGGTGACCGAGGCTCGAGATATGGCGAAGTACCTCTCTACATTTCACAAAGACTTCCGCTACCATGAGCAGCCGGGGGTGGGGCACTGGTGGGATATTTCGCCTGAGCCGGGGGCCGACTGCGAGGATTGGGCGCCTCTGTTCGACTTTTTTGCCCATCATGCGCTGCCACCGGTGGATGGGGTTCGACGCATCTCGTTTACTACCCTAAACCCGGGCATTTCGTCTCAGGATGAATGGCTGGCTATTGAGCAACAGCAGCACGCCTTAGAGCCTTCTTCCGTGCAGGTGTTGGTGAACCCCGGTCTGCGACAGTTTGTGGGGACGACCGACAACGTGGCATGCCTCTGCTTAGAGCTTGACCGGATTCTGCCTCCTGCCGCCGCGGTGACGGTGGAGTTGGACGGCCAGAAGATCGAACCGATTCCGTGGCCGTCGGGCGGCAAGCTTTTCCTGTATCGTTCCGCGGCCCGGTGGCGTGTTGGAGAGCCGCCGAAGCTTACCGACAAGAATCCTCTCCGCTACGGGCCTTTTAAGGAGGCGTTTGCCCACAACATGGTTTTCGTTTATGGCACACACGGAACGCCGGAAGAGAACGCTTTGCTTTATGCCAAAGCGCGTTTCGATGCGGAAACGTTTTGGTACCGCGGCAACGGCTCGGTGGATGTGGTGCCGGACACAGAGTTTCACCCCTCTGTCGATCCGAACCGCAGCGTGATTCTGTATGGGAACGCGCAGACCAATAGCGCCTGGCAGGCGCTTTTAGGGAACAGCCCTCTGCAGGTAACGGAGGGTGAGGTACGCATGGAAGGGCATGTCTGGAGAGGCGATGATCTGGCCTGTCTGTTTGTGCGTCCGCGTCCCGGCAGTGGGGTGGCCTCGGTGGCGGTTTTTGCCGCCACCGGACCCGTGGGCTTGCGGCTTTTGCAAAGACTGCCCGTTTTTCTTTCCGGGGTTGCTTGGCCGGATGCCACGGTGCTGAGCGCCCAGATGCTGACAGGGGGCTTGAAAGGGGTTTTGGCCGCGGGCTTTTTCGGTAACGACTGGGGCGTTGCCGATGGAGACTGGGCTTTCGGCGCTATGGAAGGCACAAAAGGCGTTATCGGGGAGAGGTGAATCGTAAAAAAGACGGCAGATTTTTCAGAGAAAGGAGAGATAGATGGCAAAACGTTTGGAAGGTAAGGTCGCCATTGTTACAGGGGCCTCATCGGGTATTGGAGAGGCCACCGCCTTGCGACTGGCGGCGGAGGGAGCGCGGGTAACGATCTCCGCCCGTCGTGTCGAGCGTTTGAACGCACTTGCCGAACGAATACGGGCCGAGGGGGGCGAGGCGCTTGTGAGTGTGACCGATGTGGCGGAGGCCGAACAGGTGTATGAGATGGTGCGTCGTACACGGGAGGCTTGGGGCCGTGTGGATATCTTGGTGAACAATGCCGGGGTCATGTTGTTGGGGCCGGTAGATGGAGCGGACATTCGCGATTGGCGGCGCATGCTCGACATCAACGTATGGGGGCTTATGGTGGCCACGCACGCGGTGCTACCGATTATGAAGGCGCAGGGAGGTGGGCACATTGTGAACGTCTCTTCGGTGGCCGGGAGACAGACCAGCGTGTATGCAGCCGTCTATTCCGCCACGAAGTTTGCCGTGTGCGCCTTTTCGGAAGGGTTGCGCAAGCAGGAGACGCGCAACCATATTCGCGTCACGGTGATCGAGCCTGGGGTGGTGGCGACGGAACTGACCGATCACATCACCCATGCGCCGACAAAGCAGGCCATTCGGGAGTGGATCGCCACCATGGAACCCCTGAAGAGCGAGGATATTGCGGAGGCCATTCTCTATGCGGTAACTCAGCCGCCGCATGTATCGGTGAACGAAATACTGGTTCGCCCTACCGAGCAGGATACCTAGGGCATTGACTTAACGCCCCCGACCAGCCTGATTCCTTCACCCCACTCCCCCTCAAGGCCCCCACCCCCCGCCCCTCAAGGCCGACGCCCTTCCCCTCCCCCATTGGGGAGAGGGGCACCTCGCGGTGGGCAACTCAAGGCCGACGCCCTTCCCCTCAGCGGCCAGAAAGGTTGTCTTAACCGCCTCTTTCGCTGGCCGCTGCATCGCCGTGCGCTAGCACCTCCCGAATCGGGGGAAAGGATGGGATAGGGGGCGAGCAAAGTCGGCTCACTCCACGCATTGGCTCTAGAACGGTGAAGCCGGCATTCTACAACCCCACCCCCACCTCCTCAAAGCTTGGGGACAGTGAAACTCAAGATTTCTCGCCTTTGGCTCGAAATGACAGTTGTGGCATCGGCTCGAAATGACAGCCGTATCGCCGGCTCTTCAAGCCCCCACCCTCCGCCCCTCAAGGCCGACGCCCTTCCCCTCAAGGCCGACGCCCTCCCCCTCCCCCAATTTGGGGGAGGGGAGACCAATAAGTTTACCAGCGGTTTTCTTTGATAAGCTGTCTTTCGGAAACTAACCATACTAGCCCCCTTTCTCCATAATAGGGGGAAAGGATGGGATAGGGGGCGAGCAAGGTAGACTTGCTCCACGAATTGACTCTAGAACCAAGCAATTGGCAGTCTCTGCAGCTCCGACGCCCTTCTCCTCAGCGGCCTGAAGCGCTTCCTTCACCGCCTATCTTTCTGGCCGCTGCGTTGCTGTCTGCTAAGACCGCTGCGTTGCTGTCTGCAAGACGAAAGGCCGGGATAGGGGGCGAACAGAGTGAGCATGCTCGATAGAATTGCCTCTAGAACAGTAACCGTATTTTTACAGCCGTGTGCCCCAACTAAGCGTCTCCCTTGAGCAGAAAAAATTTTTCTAAACTGTTGACATACCCACACAGGGCGTGGTACACTCTAGAGAAAGCCAACTATTCCAACTGGAATAGTCAAGTTTAGGCGATCTGTTAGGGAGAAGAGAAAGATGGCGAAAGCCGATGTGGAAGCGATTAAAAAGGCAAAAGACGGTTTGGACGTTTGGGACGATATATTTCGCTACGCCAAACTCGGCTACGATGCGATCCCACCGGACGATCTGCAGCGATTTCGATGGTATGGCATCTATCCGCAAAAACCGAACGTTGGCCATTTCATGTTGCGCGTGAAGGTGCCCGGTGGAGATTTAAATGCCGAACAGCTCCGCGCCATTGCCTCCATCACACGCGATTTTGCTCATGGCTTCGCGGACGTAACAACACGCCAAAATTTTCAGTTTCACTGGCTGACCATCGAGAACCTACCTACCGTCTTTGAGCGCCTCCATGCCGTTGGGCTTACCACAAGCGGGGCATGTGGCGATATTACCCGTAACATCGCCGGATGCCCTGTGTCGGGTCTAGACCCCCAGGAGCTTTATGATACCCGTCCTCTCATTCGCGAGGTCACCAACTACTTTCTAGGCAACAAAGAGTTCTCCGATCTGCCCCGCAAGTACAAGATCGTTATATCGGGCTGTGCCATTCATTGTGCTCAGCCTCAGATCAACGATGTAGGCTTGCAGGCCGTGCGGCGCTTTCACAAAGGCAAGTCGGAGGTTGGTTTTCATCTGTATGTGGGCGGAGGGCTTTCCACACAACCGCATTTCGCCAAAAGGCTCGATGTCTTCATCAAGCCCGAGCAGGTGTTGGATGTCTGTATTGCCGTTACCAAAATCTTCCGTGATGATGGCTATCGGCAGCGACGCAACCACGCACGGTTGAAGTTTCTTGTGGCCGACTGGGGGCCAGAGCGGTTTCGAGAGGAGCTGATCAAACGCCTCGGATGGACTCCAGACCCGGCCGTGCCCGTGTTGGAACCTATTGGGCCGGTGCAGCAAGACCATTTGGGTGTTCATCGTCAGAAGCAGGCCGATCGCTATTGGGTAGGCACCTCCATTCTTACCGGCCGAGTTACCGATGCGCAGCTGTTTGCCGCAGCCGACATCGCCGAACGTTACTGCGAGGGCAATATTCGCACCACCAACCAACAGAACCTGCTCTTTCCAAACATCAAGCACAGCGACTTAAATGCCGCCATACAGGCCATTCAAGAGGCCGGTTTCTTGGTGAATGCCTCCGAGTTTCATAAGGGGGCGGTATGCTGCACGGGCAATGAGTTTTGCAATCTGGCCATTACGGAGACGAAATATCGCCTTAAGGAGATCATCTCCTATCTGGAGAGTCGCATGCTGTGGGATGAACCGATACGAATTCATCTTAACGGTTGCCCCAACTCCTGTGGGCAGCACCACATCGGCGACATCGGCTTGCAGGGATGTTTGGCGCGCCTGAACGATGGAACCCAGGTAGAGGCCTACGATGTGTGCCTTGGTGGCCGACTCGGGGGCGACGCGAAATTCGTTCGCCCTATCTCGCGCAAAGTGCCGGCAGATAAGGTGAAGTATGCCATTGAGAACCTTTTGGTGAGCTTCCGATGCACTCGAGAGGAGGGAGAGAGCTTTGGGCAATGGGTGGACAGACACACGAACGAGGAGTTAGCCGAGTTTTTGGGTCTGCACCTTTTAGCCCAAGATGACCCCACGTGGACTCCGCCGCCCCCGCGTGCTCATGCGCCTGTGGAAGTCGAATAGCCGTTGTAAGGTCTGTTCTCCAGGGCGAGCGTGCAAGTGAGGTCGCTCGCCCTTTTTGCTGTATTTCATGGCCTTCGCTCGCCGAGATAGAGCTTATCAACTTTCAGTTCTAGAGCCAATTCGCAGAGCAAGCCTACCTTGCTCGTCCCCTATCCCCTCCTTTCCCCCTATTAGGGAGAAAGGGGGCGGTCATGGTTGGTTTCCGAAGGGAAGGTTATCATAAAGAGACGGCCAATAAGCTTACTGGCCTCCCCTCTCCCCAATGGGGGGAGGGGAGTGGGCGTCGGCCTTGAGGGGCGGAGGGTGGGGGCTTGAAGAGCCGGCGATACGGCTGTCATTTCGAGCCGATGCCACAACTGTCATTTCGAGCCAAAGGCGAGAAATCTTAAGTTTCCATTCCCCTCAGTTCTGAGGGGGAAGGGGGTGGGACTGGAGCGGCTAGCGTTTCTAGAGGCAGTTTTGCAAAACAAGCCTACCTTGCTCGCCCCCTATCCCTTCCTTTCCCCCGATTCGGGAGGTGCTAGCGCACGGCGATGCAGCGGCCAGAGAAAGAGGCGGTTAAGACAACCTTTCTGGCCGCTGAGGGGAAGGGCGTCGGCCTTGAGTTGCCCACCGCGAGGTGCCCCTCTCCCCAATGGGGGGAGGGGAGTGGGGGTGGGGGCTGGAGAAGCAGACGGCAAAGCAGCGGCTAGAGAAAGAGACGTTTCGAGCTATGAAACAGGCCGCTAAGTGCTTCCTCCCTGTAGGAGTGAGGGGTCTGTGAGAGAGCGCCGATGGAGGCGGCCAGGAAGATTGGCTAAAGGTTTGCGAGGAACTAGCCGAAAATAGCAGGGTAATCCTAGGGGTCGAGGGGTTATGGAGGATCCCCGACTCGGAGGCTCTCTTCTATGAGGGAAGAGAGGAACTGATAAAGGTCACGGAGGTCCACAGATGGGCGAAGTTCCACCATCCGCGCTTTGGCGAGAGTTTAAAGAAGAAGGCAGCCAGGAGGCGCGGGAGGCTCTTATTCAGCGCTACGCGCACCTCGTAACGATTACGGCAGGGCGTCTTTTCGGCCCCTTGCCGGCAGGGATCGAGAAAGACGATCTCATTAGTGCCGGGGCGATTGGGCTCATTAAGGCGGTCGATCAGTTCGATCCCAATCGAGGCATCAAGTTTGAAACCTATGCGATCACCCTTATTCGAGGCGCCATTCTCGAAATGCTTCGCAGTGATGATTGGGTGCCTCGGCTGGTACGCGACCAGCAAAAGCAGCTCAAGCAGGCCTACATGCGTTTAGAGAGCCGCTTGGGGCGTCCGGCCACCGAAGAGGAGGTGGCCGAAGAGCTAGGCATCACTCTTGAGCAGCTCGATAAGTTGTTCACCAACATCGGCAGAACCACTCTTCTCTCCCTAGACGATCTGAGAATAGGCACCGAGCAGCAGCGTTTGGCCGATCTCCTGCCTGCCGAGGGGCCTAGCCCCCTCGAGGCGGTGACCATGCGGGAGCGCAAGCGTGTGCTCGCGGCCGCCGTGGAACGGTTACCGGAGCGGGAAAAGCTGGTGATGTCGCTCTACTACAAGGAGGGACTCACGTTCAAGGAGATCGGGATGGTGCTGTCGGTCTCCGAATCGCGTGCCTACCAGTTGCATGCGCAGGCTGTGACGCGGCTGCGAAGCTATCTAGAGCAAGAGGCTGAGCTTTTCACCTAGGATTCCGCCGTGTTTGCCGAGGTGGATAGTTTTCCGAGTGCGCCTAAGAGCTGCTCCGTGAGGGCCACTGTTTCGTCGAGATTTAGCGACCGACCAATCGTGTAGAAGGCCTCGAACTGCTGCTTGGGAAGCTGTAGCTGGATTTGATGGCGAATGGCGGCGACCCGTTTGCGATCGGAAGGGAGCAGCGGGGCGCCTATCTGTTGGCGAAGTGCCTCTGCTGCTCCCAACAGTTTTGTGGCCAGTTCGGCGCGTTTCCAGCTGATGGCGAGCCAAGCACAACTTTCAAAAGAGTAGGCCAAGCCCCGCTTATCTTGGAGAGCACGGCGAAGCTGTAGACTTTTTGCCTGATAGGTTCGCGCTTTGGCAGGTTGCCCTAAAGCAAGCAGCGTGTTGCTGAGGTTGTTGAGGAGAATGGCCTCAACATAGGGACTTTGTAGTTCGCGGGTTTTTTCAAGGGCTTCCTCGAAGATAAGCTGAGCGGTTTCATACTGGCCCCGGTCGTAAGCGATAAGCGCTAGGTTGTTGAGCGAATCGATCACCCCTTGGTGGTCACCGAGGGTGCGTTTGGTTTGCAGGCTCTGTTGCAGCAACGCTACCGCCTCTTCGTATCGTTCCTGCTCTTGGGCGATGAGAGCCATATTGTTGAGGGTAGTGGCGACCAACTGATGGTTTTCAAGGCGTTGCCAGAACTGGAGAGAAACGGTATAGGCGATTTGAGCTTCCTCTAACCTGCCTTGCTCGTAGGCCAAAGCTCCGAGCTGTCCATGAATTTCTGCTTGGGCGCGTAGGTCATCCATTTCGGTCGCTTTGATGAGGGCGATCTGGTAGAAAGAATCGGCCTCTGCGTAGTCGGCCTGGTGTTTGGCGAGTAGTCCAAGGCCAAGCAGAATGCGCAGTTGGATGAAGGGATCGGCATTCGGAGGGATTACGTCCAGTATCTGTTTAAGCCATCTGCGGCCTTCGGTAAAGGAGTTTGTCACCATCCAATAGTACCAGAGTGCTGCGCCGATATAGGCGGCAAGTTCGGCATTGTTTGCGATAGCCCACTCCAATGAGGCGCGAAAATTATCATGTTCGGCCTCTAAAGCAGCCTGTACGGTGAGGCGCTGTGGGCCGGCCAGCAACGGAACGTTCTCCCGTGCAAATTGGAAATAGTAGCGGGCATGGTGTGAGGAGAGATCGTGCATCTCTTGTGGGGATAGATACATTAAAGCGAACTCGCGCATGGTTTCGAGAAGAGTATAGCGCGTTTCATCTGCGGATACCCCACTTCCGGAGAGGAGTGAGCGCTCGGCCAGTTCATTGAGCATCGGTTCGGCGTCGAGGTTGTTCAAAACAGCAGCGCAGGCTCTTGCGGTGAAGCCCCCACGAAAAACGGATAGTTTCAGAAAGAACTGTTTTTGATCTTCGGAGAGAAGCTCCAAACTCCATGCTAATGCCGTTTGCAAGGTGCTATGGCGTACCGTTGGTGTGCGACGGCGCGTTACCAAAAGCTCCATGGGGTTTTCTAGTCGCTGGACAATCTGCTTCATGGAGAGTTGGGAACACCAGGATGCGGCCAGCTCTAAAGCGAGGGGAATGCCTTCAAGCCTTTGAACCGCGGTGTAAATTGGCAGCGCCGTTCGTGGGGTCAGCTGAAAATCCGGCTTGGTAGCTTGGGCCCGATCCACAAAAAGCTGGAAGCTAGGGTAGGATGCTAACTCTTCTGGGGATGGGTCGAACAGGGCTGTTGGGATGGGCAGCGGGCCGACGCTGTAGCGCTGTTCGCCCTCAAGCCCAATGGGTTGGCGAGACGTGACAAGACATTTGAGGAGAGGAAGCCGATCGAAAAGCTCATAAAGGAGGCGGCGAACCTGATCTGCATGTTCCTCAGGGACGAGAAGCTGTTCACAGTTGTCGAGTACGAGAAGGAAGGGATGTTCAGAATACTGTGAATAGAGGCTCTCTAAGGGGGGATGTTGCGGGGCGATAGGGAGGCGAAGGGTTTGAGCCAGCGTGAGTGGGAGCATAAAGGGATCGCGAATGTCTGTGAGAGGCACGTAGCCGACGGAGATGGAGTAGAGGGCATGGATATGGGATGCCGCTTCGATGGCTAGGCGTGTTTTTCCACAGCCGCCAGGCCCTAGCAGGGTGATAAGGCGAGGAGATGCCCGGTTGGGATTTAACACGGCTTCTAGGTGAGCCAACTCCTCTTCTCTGCCGAAGAAGCGATTAAGATAGGCGGGTACCAGATAAAGAGTCTTAGGGGAAGGAGGGCTTGCAGGAGACGGCGGCTGGAGCGGTTTTACAGGCGGTTTTGGCCTGGCGGATGAGGATGAGAGGGGGAGGAGCCTCAGTTCCTGGGCATGTGCGTTGTTAAGCATCGCTTGCGCGTGGTCGGCCAGTTTGTGGGCGGTTGCTGAGGGGGATTCTCCGAACTGTTCACGCCAGATGGAAGCCATGGTCTGATACTGTGTCAGGGCTTGTGACGGCAGCTTGGCGGCGATAAGCAGCCGCATGAGATTGAGATAGCCATTTTCGTTGAGGGGGTCTAATTGTACAATGCGATGAGCCGCAGCGCACGCATTTTGCAAATCGTTCCGTTGCGCATAAAGGTTAAGAAGACGATTGAGCGCACCCAAAACGGCTTCTGAGAGGTGCTCACGTTCAATAAAAATCCACTCTTCCTCGTAATCGGTCAATAGCTCGCCCTGGTAAAGCGCCACGGCTTGTTCTAGGAGGGTACAGGTGGTGTTTTCGTCGGGGGCACTTTGGGCTTGTTTCAGGAGATTTTGAAATTCTGCGACGTCGGTGCGAATGAGAGCAGGGTTGATCTGCAAGGTAAGACGACCACCGGCAGTTAGGAAGAGAGCTTCCGGCAGCAGGCCAGGAGGTTCCATTTGGCGACGTAAGGCTGCGATCGCTTGCCGCAGGCGTGGGCTTGCCTGGTCAAAATCCGCGTCGGGCCAGAGAAGGCTTGCCAAGTGCTCACGCGGATAGGCCCGATTCGGATGATAGGCGAGGTAGGCAAGGAGGGCGCCAACCTTGCGTGTGGTGAAACGCGAGATATGGAGTTCACCACAAGTTACCCGCAGTGGCCCTAGCATCTCGATATACCAGTATTGCTGCAACGCTATCTCCTTAAACCAGGGCCACCACGACATCGTGGGTGGCTCTAAGGCAGTATGGCCCTGTAGAGCATGTGACACTCTGCCTGGTCTCAAGCCTAGCAGCTCTTGCAGTTGCTGCGAGCTACGCAAACACGAGGGGAATACCTCCTGCCCCCGAACATGCCATGCACTCCACTAAAAGGGAACTGCCGAACACCCCTTGATACTTTGCCCAAAGGTTGATGCGGCCAACTCCATCACGAGGGTAAACTCCACCGGCGCGCAGGGCGATACAACCCTCACACTGCAGTATGCCACCGATGACTTCACAACTGACAAGTCTTGCTTGTGAGCCTTACTGTTTGCAAGACAACGCGCATGACAAGCCTCTTGTTGTATATTAGCACATTGCACGTCCTACTATGCTATGGCACCGCAGAGGGAGTTTCTCGGATGATTCGCACAACCCACATCCTTGCACTCCTTAACAACTTCTGCTAGCGTGAGAACATGGCCACGAGGCCCCTATATCCCCCTGCTACCAGGGACACGTTATGCGCATTTTCTCCCGAATAGGCTGTTGGCAACGCAGCGCAACCTGTTTCAGAACGATGGTGAAGAGGCTGAAGCCTTCTCTATCTATGCCAATGCGGAGTTATCTTCTTAAATTAGCACCAAGCGAGCACGGAAAGGCACTTTCGTATATTATAACACACAGCGCATTTGATGCGGTTGAACCCTACTGAGAGGAAGGTCAGGGGGTGGGGTAAGGCCTAAGTCTAGGGTGGGGTCGGTGATTTTTATGGCCGGAGGTGCTATTATAGCAAGAAGAGATGATGGAACCTAAAAGGGTTGTTAGTCATCGAATGGTTAAAACCGCGGTAAGTTATTATAGGGTGTTTGTCGGAGGAAGGGGAGATATGGAGACAGAAAAGGCGTCAGCACTGCCAAAGGAGACAGTAGAGGATCAGCATTTTAGCAAAAATGTGCATATGGATCATTGGCTGCGGCTTTTGGTTGTGGTGGCCACTATCCTATTGCTCATCGCTTTTGTTGCGGTGGTTGTGCGGCTATTAGGGGCGGTTAAACACACGCTGCTGCTTTTTGCTCTTGGCGGGTTGTTGGCCTACGCCATAGACCCTATTGTGGAATGGATTCGCCGGCGTTGGGCGATGTCACGCGGGGCGGCGGTCGGTGTGGTCTGCGGGGGCTTTGTGCTCTTGATGATGCTGGCGGTGGCGCTATTAGGCACAGCTTTGGTGCATCAGATCAATATCATCGTGCGAGACCACAATACCTATCAACAGGGCATGGCCGCGGATGCCACCAAAGAGCAGCGCGATCTAGCAGCTCAGACCTATGAAGCGAAGATACACGAAGAGATCGCGCGTTTCAACGGGTGGTTGGCCGCTCGCGGAGTGCATTACGATCTGCAGCAGGCTCTGAAACACCCCTTGCCGAAGAACAGCACATTGACCAACGGGCTTTTTGAACGGGTCATCAAGACCTTAGGGGATATCGGGCGGACGCTTTTTGAGGCCGCCATCGTGGGGCTAATAGCGATCTATCTGTTGGTCTATTGTCAGGAGATGCGCCGTCGTTTTACGATGGCGCTGCCCCCTCCGTTACGCTCCTATGCGGAGATATGGCAAGATGATGTGAACCATGTGCTAGGTGGCTTTGTACGAGGCCAGTTGGTGTTGGCGTTGATCATCGGCACTGCGGCGGGAATATTGTACTTGGCGCTAGGCATAAGGCTTTGGCTTCTGCTGGCGCTATTTGTAATGGTGGCCTCACTGATTCCGGTGATAGGCCCCTACATCGGTGCGGCGCCAGCGGTTCTGGCAGCGCTTATAACGCCGGAGAGCCACGGTCTCACGCCTATGATTCGCGTTATCGTTGTCATTGTGGTTCTGATCGTGATCAACGAGGTAGGTTCAAAGATCCTTTACCCGCGCTTGGTGGGGGCGGCGCTTGGGCTGCACGAGGTGCTGGTGTTGTTCCTAATACTGGGTGGATTAGAGGTAGCCGGCATTACCGGCATGTTCTTTGCGGCTCCGCTCACAGCCCTGATTGTGACCACATTGCCTCAGCTCTACAGGTTTTGGCAAGGACAGCCCCCCATCTCGTTAACGGGGAAGGCGCGGGCACATGCGGCGAAGTTGGAAATGGAACAGATGTGAAAGCAAAGGAGGTCTCCCTTGCGTCCATAATGCGGTGGGAGACCTCGATAGGGATTATCGCTTTTATCGGGTAGCGCGAGCGTCGAAGGAGATAAGCCCCAAGCGAGCTGCTCGGCGGAAGGCCTGTACGCGATTGTTCACCTGGAGTTTGTTGTAGATGTTGGCCAGATGAAAGTCTACGGTGCGTTTGCTTACAAAAAGCAGATCGGCCACCTCCTTGCTCGATTTTCCTTCGATGATCAGGGTGAGCACCTCCAGCTCGCGTCGAGTTAAGCGCGTGGTTTCAGGACAAGGGGTTTCATTTGTTTTGTGCATGTGGCAATGGCTCCTCAAAGACAAAAGTTTCAATGTTCCAAGGCGGGTTCGCCATGGGGCGACACCGGCAATCTTATCGTTCCACAAAGGGCACAAAACATGATGAAGAAGCGTCATTATCCTCGAAAATCCCGTAGTCCTACGGGGATAGAAGGCATGAAAGCCCAGGTGGGGCATTATGGGAACTAAATTCGCCTGTGAATTCGCTATAATATTGATCACGCAACTAGCCGCAGTAGAGAAAGAAGCAATATCAGAGTTTCAGTTAGCGTGCGTGTAATAAAAGGCGCACCTTAAGCTCGATGTGGCTTTGTGATAGCAACAGCAAAAAACCTTAAGGAGAGAGAAGTATGGACGATATCGATCTTGCTCACCGTCGCAAATACGTGGGTGTGGGCGGTGACGATGTACCCTCCCTTGGCGTGCTCGAGGGAGACATCCTGCGTCTGCTGTGGGATGCGGGTGAGCCTCAATCTTCGGTACAGGTGTACGAGGCTATGCACTTCGCCCGGCGCCGAGAGCAGCGCGAGATGCAGTCCCCCTCGACCATCGCGGTAACCCTTAGCCGTATGGTGGAGAAAGGGCTGTTGAAGGTGGAGCGACCGCGTCGGAGCGGTAAGGGGTATTACGGCCCCACGCGCTCACGCGCCGAGATCGTGCCGAAGGTGCTCGATGATGTGTGCCGACGCCTCACCGGCCACTCCCTCGGCTATGTGCTTGCCCACCTCGGTAAGCCCGGCTCCAGCGATATCGAGGACGTGATTTCCGCCTTGCGGAAGGCGCGCGACGAGTACGAGGCCTCTGGCCAGGAAGAGAAGAAGGTCGTCGAGCACGTGTAGGCGTCCTCAGCTTAAAGACGGCAAAGGCTCTGGGTAGTGCCCCAGAGCCTTTTTCTAATACCTACTTTTGGGAAACTGCCCCTTCGAGGGTGAAGTGCCCCAAGTTCGCATTAACGTTTTGATACTGCATCTGGTTTCCGAAGATATCGTGGTAGCTCATCTGAGTTGTTTTGCCCTTTGTAAAACGCATGACAGGCCACGTGACGTTGTTCTCTACAACGATAGGGTTTTTACCATCTCTGCCGATAAGAATCTGGGCTTGAAACCCCCCGGCATCGCCAAGTTGTACTCGGAAAAGATGGGGGGTGATTTCGGTGGTGATGGGCACGCTAATCCATTTCCGCCGGCCGGACCAAGGGCCGCCCTTAGCAAAAACCGCCTTCGCCAGCTGTTTTAGCGCGGCCTGTTGTTCCGAAGTGGCCCGGCTGTCGAGGTAGCCCACAGCGCTTTTAGGGCCGTCGCAGCCTCCAAAGCTAAGCCCATCGAGCACGATAGGGCCGTAATGGGCGTGATCGAGCCGATAGACGAACAAGGCATTGCAGCTGCCGTGGGAGGGTGGCTGCCCGAAGTTGCAGGGGCAGGGAACATTGCACGTACAGGATTCAAGCAGTTGGCCTTCCGCCTGCCACGTTTGAGCGTTCGTAAGCTGCTCCTTCGGAGCGGCTGTCTGCGGTACAGGTTGGGCTGTAACGAAGTAGAGAAGGCCGAGCGTGCCCATGCCGGTTAAGGTGGTTCGGATAAATGCCGTTTTGATCATAATATTCTCCGTGGAACTCGCTTTTGTTTAGCAAGGAGGTAGGGTACAGTATAAGATCGAAACTGCAAAAGGTCAAGCCCTTTGACTCCAAAGGGCTTATCCCAAGACCATCTGAAGCCGAGATAATAGGCTGCTTTGGAGGCCGGTAACCACCGGTAGCCGGCTAAGCCCTTCTTATGCTTTTCCTTCTAGGAGGAAGTGTACCTCTAACAAAGGGTTTCGCGATCAACGGGGAACGCAAAGACGAAAAGTTCGGCCTTGTGATCTACGTATGAATAGAGGGCGTTGCCCCGCCGCTTTGCCTGAAGAGGTGAGCGTTATCTCGTGTGGTTAGCAGATTCGGTGGGACTAGAGAGAGAAGTCATTGGAAATCGAGCCAACATCCCAACAGGTAGAATCGCCTCCGACACCCACTTCGGCGGCTAAGGCAGAGCGTGTGGCCCGCTTAGAGGCCATACCGTGGGTAACCTACGCACTCTTGGTGGTCATCATTGCTGTTTACATTGCTATGTTGGTAGTTGGGCATGGCAATGTAGACCGCGTGGCGCTTCTTTTTGGCGACAAAGAAAACGATCTCATTCGCCAGGGGCAGTGGTGGCGATTAGTAACGGCTATTTTTTTGCATGGCAGTTGGGTTCACATTGGAGTAAACGGTTTCTCTCTCTATTGGCTAGGCAATCAGATGGAGCGTCTGTATGGGCGGAGGCGATTCTTTGTGCTGTTTATTTTCAGCGGGATTTGCGGCAACCTCCTCAGCTTCTTGAAGCAGCCAGCACCGTCGTTGGGGGCATCGGGAGCCCTGTTCGGACTGATCGGCGCCGGCATTGTGTTTCCTATCCGCTACCCGAAACTTATTTCGCCTAAGGCCCGCAAAACGATTCTCACGCAGCTTATTTGGATTACCGTTCTCAACTTGGCGCTTAGTTTAGCCCCAGGCATAGACCTTTGGGCGCACGTGGGTGGGTTGATAGGGGGAGGATTTTTGGCCCTCTTTCTCATGCCGGCTCTGCTGGACCCGCGACCGGTTAACCTTTGGCGCGAGCGAGCGCTCTCTGTGATCGCGTTGGGGATGGTAATGCTCTGTTTGCTCAGCGCCGGGTTAGAGTGGAGTGTGGCCTCGAAGCTGTCTCGGCAGGAGATACTTATGACCTACGCCCCATCCTCTCAAAACCCCTGGTGGAGTTTTAAGGTGCCCAGAGGTTGGCGGCCGATCGCGCTGCCACAGGGCACCGGAGTTGTTTTGGTATCCCCCCAAGGCGAGCAGCTAACGGTGGCCGAGAGGATAGGGGCTTCGCCCGTTCAGGATTTCATCGCTTTATGGCCACGGGGAGTGCAGCCGCAAAGGGGGCAGGTTGCCGGAAAGCCGGCTTGGTTCGCACAGCTGCAGTCGGGTAATACCCATTTCGATGTTTGCGTGGTGCAGCCCTATACAACCGCGTTTGTGCGCTTGGTGCTTGCGGCTCCTAGTACGATGGCCTCCAAAGCTCAAAGCGACTTCCTGCAAATTCTTCATACGGTGGAGTTTCACCATCAGCCCTGAATGCAGGGTAACAAACCGTGTTGCTACGGAATGCCCTTAGAAGAGGTTTTGCAATAGGGGAGTTGGGTGAAGGGGTGTAACATCAAGGCCTTATGGGCGTCCTATACAAGCAGATAGGGAACCCTATTAAGGCCTGTGTCTTCGCACACTCATATAATATAACACTTCCGGGAGGCGCAGCGTTACACCTATTTTTCAGCCTAGCAGGCTATGCCTTTGGAGGTCACCTGATGAACTCTCCGGTGCGTGGGGCCATAATACCTCGTAGCTTATGGGGTGCTTGATTTTTGTGGGCAGGTATGTTATTATGTGATAACCGATTGTGCCCCCAATTTCGATGCGTGCCCCTCGCTCCTGCATTGAATAGCATTTGGGCTATCCTGAACGGTGAGGTGCTAAGGCGCGTCGGAAGCGTTAGGCGATAGCGACTGTGGTGTTATGTGGCCACCGTCGGTCTTATAGATTTCAAGAAGGAATTAGTGAAGGAATGCTCGAACTCGGGGTAAGGAACCCGTCTCGATGTGCCGTTTTACGTTGGTTTATCGCACTGAGTGGCCTGCTCTTTACGTTGGGCGGGAACGGCGCACGGTGTGCGTACGCCGATACGGTGCCTGCTTACGATCAACAGGCGTATCACCTATTTTACTCTTCCGTGAACCCTGCTAACTTGCAGCAAACGGTGGATACGCTGGCGAGCTTCGGCTCGCGCGTGGCGGGCTATCCGGGAGAAAAGAAGGCGGAAGACTACGTTTACCAACAGTTTGTGAGCATTCTCGGAGCGAACAACGTCCACACCGATACCTTTCGCGTGACCATTCCCTACGATCCCGGGGCAGAAAGCCCTGCGAAGGGCGCCTATGCCCAGCTCGTGTCGAAGCCCGGCGCTCCCAAATTGCCGATGTACCCCCTTTGGCCTAATCTCGTACGCACCTCCACGCTGCCGGCCGGAGGGCTAACGGCGCCGCTTATCTATGTGGGGGACGGAGACCTGAGCCATTTTAACGGCAAAGATGTGGAAGGCTCCGTGGTGATGGTGGACTTCAACTGCGGGCAGAAGTGGCTTAACGCTCCGCGGTTGGGGGCAAAGGCCGTCATCTTTATTGCGCCCGATAACACCTTGCGTGGCGAGGCCGAAGCGAAGTTTATCGGCATCCCTATCGCCATTCCCCGCTTCTACATGCGCAAGCACGATGCGGCTGTGCTGTTGGCTGCTTGTGCTGCCGGCCGGCCACCCTTGGTGCAGCTGCACTGTGATATGCCTTGGCGCATGGAGACGGTGCGCAATTTTACCGGCATTTTGCCCGGCACAGACCCCAAACTTCGCAATCAGATTATTGTTGTGGAGAGTTTTTACGACTCTACGTCCATCGTTCCTGCTTTGGCGCCGGGGGCGGAAAGTGCCTGTAGCATGGCCTCGCTGCTGGAGCTGATGCGTGCCTTTAAGGCGCACCCACCTAAAAGGACGATGTGGTTTGTTGCCACCAGCGCTCATTTTCAGGCGCTTCAAGGCATTCGTGAATACCTGAACCAGCACATGGATTCCTGGATGCCTCCCGGCATTGTGCAGTCGGCCTTGGCCCAGCCGAACGCGCTAAAAGTGCGGCTTTGGTTGGGGGCTTTTCTTGTTCTATTTCTCGTTTTATCGGTGCTGGCCTGGCGAAACCGCCCGCAAACCGGACCGAAAGTCACGCCCATGCTCATCACGAACGGCATCTCCCTCTTGGTGATGATAGGGCTGAACGCCGGGTACTACTTGGCTCCGCATGCGCCGACGCTGCCCAATCCACCGCGAATCTATCTTTGGGCCGGCCTCGATATGTCGAGCCAAAGCCCCTCTTTTGGCATCTTCTACAAGGGCTGGTTCTACGACTATCGAGAGGATATTCAGGGGCGCTTTAGTGACATTGCCCGCGTGTGTCGTGAAAATGCCGACAAAGTGGGGCAAACGATGGGGTTCGATTCCACCCAGTTCTTCAACGATGGGGTGAACCCGGTGAACGGAAAGAACTGGCGCAACTATATCCCCGGTCAGCCGGCCTTCGACTCCGAAGTGGTAACGATGGCCGGTGGCAACGGGGTAACCTTCGCCACCACGAACGATAGCCGTGCCTTGGTGGATACCCCCTTCGACACGCCCGATCATGTTAATATCGCCAATTTGGCGACCCAGCAAAGGCTGCTGGAGTGCCTGATGTGGCATATTGTTACCGACCCCAACAACGTCAGCGATGTGGATGCCCAACGCATGCCGATAACCGATCCCTCGCAGTGGTCGCGACTGGCGCTCCAAGGCGGGTTTGCTACCCTTGAGGGACGTGTGCAGATATTCGACCCCCATAAATCGTTCATTGCAACTTCGGCAAAGCGGCTTTTAGGGTCGCTGGTTGTCGTGCGGAGCAACACCAAAAGCTTTATGGGCGTGCGCGGCAACATGATCCAAATGGTGCAGTGGACGACACCCGACGAGATGGCTGATATTCCAACCGATAGCGAGGGGAACCCACTGCATTACGCGCCCGATGGCGATGCCCTAGATGCTCAAGGGCATCGGGTGCCTTGTCAGGACTTTTTCGCTTTTCACGGGGTTGCACCGCTTACCGCCTATGGTTATAACCGCACGGTATCGCTTGCGGCCTATCACATTGATGAGGCGAATACCGTGCCCGATCCGAAAAATCCGTCCGTTCAAATTCCTAATCCCGATCGCGGCAACATAGATTTTGCACCGGATATGGGGCCAGAGGGGGCCGAGCAGGTACCGCTCGATGTTGCCATTACAACGGCGACTCGATCCACGCCCATCATCGTTTTCCATTGTGTTCCGACGGCCATCTACGATTTGGTAGACCAGCAATCCTTGCAGGCGTTAACGGGCATTAACATCTACGATGGAGCTACGAACGGCACGCCGCGCATGTACGGCTATGCGATTAACCCCCAGTCTAACGGCACGGCTACCTCCTATGTGGAGGATGTCGCCGTGATCTTTGCCCAGCCTGGAGAGCGGTTAAAGATCACGATGACCAGCGGACCTGGGGACATCCGTTTACTGCTGATCAACTCGCTGTATGATCCTACCGATCCGTTCAATGAGCATGGACGTTCGCCTGCGCCGGAGGGAATAGGCTATTTGGTGGCGGGCAACCCCGCCGAGCAAGAGGGGGCAGGGGCCTTACCCGACTCGGCCTCACCCGATATGGCCGGGCAGGGGGAAGAGATAGCACGTTCCGGCGCCATTTACGATACGGCTCTTCATGTGGCGGAGGATATGTGGAAGTTGGACGACTTTCGCATGAGGCGCCTGGCCCGATTCCGCATTTTGGATATGAAGAGCATGGAGGGCACACCGGGCCTGCACAATATGGCCTACAAAACGCTACAAGAGGCCAAACTTGCGCGCGATAGGAAGGACTGGGAGGATTTCGATGCCCTTTCGCGCGAGGCCTGGGGATTAGAGAGCCGTGCCTACCCCGATGTGCAACACACAGCGATGGATGTGGTGGAGGGCGTGCTTTTCTACTTGGCGCTCCTCATGCCGTTTGCCTATTTCTGTGAGCGGCTGTTCTTTGGCTTCTTTGACCTAAAGCGACAGCTGTTGACGGCATCCGCCATTTTCTTGCTCATTTTCGCCATCTTCCGCTACATTCACCCGGCATTTGAGATCACGATGAACCCCGTGATCGTGCTACTTGCGTTTGTGATGCTAGCCCTCTCGGCCATCGTCATTGCCTTCGTCACCGGCAAATTTGAGGAACAGCTCAAGCAGATGAGTAAGAGCGTCAGTGGGGTGCATCGGGCGGACATCGGGCGCGTGTCGGTGGCCTTTGCGGCTTTCAACTTGGGTGTCTCCAATATGCGGCGTCGAAAGACCCGCACGTTTCTCACCTGTACCACGCTCGTATTGCTCACCTTCACCGTTCTTTCGTTTACTTCGGTGGTACAGGTTATGCGGTTTAACAAAGTGCGTGCCCCAAGCGACTACGGCCCACGCTACAACGGCATTATGATCCGCACGCCCATGTGGGACCCTCTGCAGGAACCGGCCTATCGCATTTTGGCAGATGAGTACGGCAAGCAGTACGCCGTTGCACCAAGGGCCTGGTTCTACGGCACCTCGATGGGAGAACAGTCGTTCCTTACGCTGCAGCGAGCCGATCTCTCCTACGACGCCCGTGCTCTATGCGGGTTGTCGCCGCAAGAGGCGCAGATCATGCGTCCGCAAGACGCGCTTGTGAAAGATGCCAATGGCAACACGGTGGGCCGATGGTTTGAGCCTGGTGACCGATATGTGATCATCCTACCGGACGGAATCGCCGAAGCGCTCCATATTAGCCTCAGGGACGTGGGAACGGCCACGGTGAACTTCAGCGGCCTTCAATTCCGTGTTATCGGTATCCTCAACTCGCAGAAGTTGAAGCGCTATTACGATCTCGATAACGAGATGTTGACCCCTGTGGACTGGATCGCGATGAATAAACAGTCCCAGTCAAACAGCGGGGGCAGTGCGGCGAGCCAAGGGTTTCAGGAGTACATTCATCTTGACCCCGATATGGTGTTTTTCATCCCCTATCAGACGGCCATAGATTTGGGCGCCCAGTTACGCTCGATTGCCATAGATTTCAACAATCCCGAACAGGTGATTCATCAACTAGAGCCGCTTATGCGTCGGCTTGAGTTGAACCTTTATGCCGGCCAAATCACCGATCCGAACAACCCCGATCCGGCCAAGCGAGGAATTATCTATCGCTACTCCTCCATTGCGACTACCTCCTCGCGCGGGCTGGAGTTGGTGGTTATTCCCATAATCATTGCGGCTCTTATCGTGCTTAACACCATGTTGAACTCGGTGTATGAACGCATTCGAGAGATATATATCTTCTCCTCAATCGGGCTTGCCCCCACGCACATCGGCATGTTGTTCATCGCCGAGGCGATGGTCTATGCCATTCTCGGCTCGGTTGCCGGGTATCTGCTGGGGCAGTTAACCAGCATTCTCTTGGTGAAAACCGGGTGGTTGCCGGGACTCTATCTCAACTTTTCGAGTGTGAGCGCTGTGGGAACGACCCTTATCGTGGTAGGGGTGGTGCTTCTCTCTACCATCTATCCCGCGCGGAAGGCGGCGGAGGTGGCCACCCCGGCCGTGGATCGATCGTGGAAGGTGCCCGATCCCGACGGAGACCACTGGGTGATCCCGCTCCCGTTTGCGGTTACCGGTGACCAGGCCACCGCGCTCAACTCGTTCCTTAGCGAGTGGCTGCAAGCCTATGAGGAGTACAGCATAGGCGACTTCGTGACGCAGGGGGTGCAGACGGAAGAAAGCCCTCACGTGTACGGCACGCAGTACAGCATACGCTGCATGGTGTGGCTGGCGCCGTTCGACTTAGGCGTTTCTCAACGTATTGCCATCGAGACAACGCCTACAGAGACTCCCGATGTCTTCGAGATTCATCTCATCATCGATCGGGTGTCAGGAGACATCTCGAACTGGAAACGGGTCAATAGACGCTTCCTGAACACCCTGCGCAAGCAGTTCCTTATTTGGCGCACCCTCAAGCAGGCCGAGCGTGAGCGCTATCTGCAGGGAAACGCGATAGACACGGCAAGCGAGGCCTCTCAGCCGGCTTAGCGGCAACAAGTTAGGAAATACCGTTTCGGAGGAATACAAAAGGCGTGGCGGAACAGAGCGAGTTCGCTCAACTTCGACATCAAATAGAGGTCGAGTCGAGTGAGGAAGGAAGTACCGGCGAAATAAAGTTTGAAGAAGGCTATACGTGGAAGGTCTTCTTCGGTACCCTCTTTGTGGCGTTTGTGATGTTGCCGGGAGCTATCTATTTGGGGCTTGTGGCGGGGCAAGGGCTTGGCCCTGCCGCCGAGTGGGTAACGATCGTGCTCTTCTCCGAGATCATGCGTCGCTCCTTCCTCCCCATGAAACGGCAAGAGATATATATTCTCTACTACGTTGCCGCCTCCTTAACCGGTCTCGACCCAAACCTCAGTATATCCGGCGGCCCCTTCGGCTACCTTGTCTGGAATCAATATTTTGAACAGTCGCCCCAGGCAGCCCCTATTGCCCACGATATACCGCGTTGGGTCGTGCCACCGATCGGCTCTCCGGCACTTATCCACCGCACCTTTTTGGATACGGCTTGGCTGGTGCCCATTGTGCTTTTGTTGATCGGTCAGGTGCTAGGCCGTTTTCAATGGATGAGCGCAGGGTACTATCTGTTTCGTATTACCTCCGATATCGAGCGGCTTCCTTTTCCCATGGCTCCGGTGGCGGCTTCGGGCGCCACGGCGCTGGCCGATGCGGCGAGCAAGGAAGAGTCGTGGCGCTGGCGTATCTTCTCCATCGGCACCATGGTGGGATTGGTGTTTGGATTTCTCTATATCGCCATTCCCGTGTTTAGTAGTGTGGCTTTCGGAAAAGCGTTCCAGTTGCTGCCCATCCCCTTCTTCGATTTCACCACCAACACCGAAAACATTCTTCCGGCGGCCATCACGGGCATAACGGCGGACCTCGGTTCTGCAATGGCCGGCTTCGTCATCCCCTATCCCATTGTGTTAGGCAGTTTTTGGGGGTCGATCATCTGTCGCATTTTGTTGGCACCCATCCTCTACCATTTCGGCCTTTTTGGCAATGCCACCAACAGCGGCTGGACGCCAGGAATGAACGCCATTATTACCATGCAGGTTACCAACATCAAGTTCTGGATATCGGTTGGCATCGGCCTGAATGCGGCGGTAGCGGCCATAGGTATCTGGAGCGTGGGAAAAGCCCTTATCGAGGCGCAGAAAGAGCGTAAAAATCGAGGCTTGCAGCAGCGTAGCTTCGCTATTCCCAAAGGGCGTGGCGATGAGAAGCTGCCCATGTGGTTGCCGTTGGTGATATGGATCGGAATTACGATCTTTTATATCTTCCTTGTGGAGTACTTGCTTAGTCTCGATTCAAAGCCTGGGCAGCCTCACTTCATCAATCCCCTCTGGCTGGTCTTCTTCGGGCTTATCTGGTCGCCGTTCAACTCCTACATTTCTGCCC
>Ga0209061_1000469_pt1 | contig 102700 bp, 94 predicted proteins | sample Coa_R1_10_FD_187157 | JGI IMG/M metagenome (GOLD analysis project Ga0209061, IMG submission 187157) | Surface soil microbial communities from Centralia Pennsylvania, which are recovering from an underground coalmine fire - Coalmine... | ecosystem: Environmental > Terrestrial > Soil >...
AGGATTTGGGCATAGTGGAGGTAGGGCATGATGAGGTCGTTATTGAATTCATCGGTGGTGGTATGGTGGAAGAGGAGGAGGTTTCTGGCGTTATGGAGGTAGAAGCCTTCATCGGTGAGGAGGGCGCTGCTCCAGGAAAGACGAGGATAGGCATCGCTGGCTAACGCGTAGACACGAAAGAAAACCATAAGCCCAATGGCTATAAGTACAAAAAAGCAGAACAGAGGCTTTTTCAAACGATCAGTTCCTAACAGCACGAAGAGTGCTCCTCCATTTTCGGATGTATTGAGAGATGGCGATGCCGATCAATACCGATAAGGTTAATAGAGATACGTAGCTTCCAATGGTGAAAGTAGATGGGCGGTAGGTAAGACATATGTGATGTGCCCCTGGCCCGAGCGGAAATCCCATAAACGCCATATCCGCGGAATAGATGGCTATATCATGACCGCTTTCGGTGGCGTGCCATCCGGGTTGAGCGGTTATGGAACAGACAACAAATGTGGGGTGCGTTGTTTTTAGAAATACCGATAGCCTATCTGGCGACTCCCACATAGTCTCAGCGACAACCGATTTTGAGGCTATTACCGAATTACGTTCCCATTGTGGAAGTATTCTTTTTACAACAGCCTGTCTGAGCGGGTCGAAATGCGGAGAAGCCATAATGGCTTCCTGTCGCATGGGGTTATCGGCCACAAGGAGCTGTTTCACGGTCCAAACCTGTGGGTGGGGATAGAGGTTCAAATAGGTTCTCAGCGGGCCGTAGCTACTTCTTCGAGCCGCGATAAACCATGGGCTCGAAAGGTGATAGATACGTGGCAGCAGCAGGGTAGAAACGTTCATCAACGATGCCAAACGGGCGGCGTTAGGTTCCCCAAGGAAGAGCGCAACGCGTACCATTCCGTCAACACGTGCCGCTGCAGCAATGGGGACGGGTTCGTAGGCGGAAGCAGAAGGGAGATTCACATCCATATTGAGGTTGGGGAGGAGTGTACGTAGTCGTAATTGTAGGAATCGCCGAGAAGTCTCGCCGTAGTCCGCGTAGCCCTCGGTGACGAAGCGGTTCCAGTAGGTGGCGTGTTCTGGCGTATAGATTCGCGAAGTAGCGGACGGCGGAATCGGTGTCTGTATATGCGCCAAGCGATCTGGAGAGACCATAGGCAGCCAATCCGTTGAGTAGTATACGAGAGGAAGGGCGGTAAGTATCACAAAAAGGCATGTTATGTAGACCTCCCCTGTTTTTTGTTTCCGGCTTAGATAGGCGTTATAGCCGTATGCGGCCAAGGAACAGGCTGCGAAGTGGAAAATAATCAGGAATCGAGCCGGATCGTGAAAGAGGGAGATACCCGGTAATACATAGAAGGCAACCCAAAAAAGGCCGCCCATAATGCCGAAGCTCATCCATAGCGCTAGAAGCAGCGCTCCCAGCCAAAAGCGGACATCTGCAGATCGCCTCCAGAACAGCAGGGCATATCCGATAAAGAGTAATGGAATCCACCCGATAAAAACGGCAACTTCCCAGGCGTTCCCTGCTCCCCAATAGTCGGCATCGGCCGGGCTGCCGAAGAAATGAGGAAATAGCAGTGTGAGAAGGCCAAGGGGATGGAGTACAAAACGATTTGCTTGCCAAGGAGTAAGGTGCTCGCGTGAGCTATCGAAAGCCAGTTGCAGGACAGGCAGCAGTTGGCAGCTGCTTAGGAGTATCCCTCCAACAACTCCTGCAACACAGCCACGTAAAGTCTGCCGATCGTCACATGCTGTCAGTTTCACCGGTGCGGAAGCGGTTTTAAGCTCCCGAAGACGAAAAAGAAGGTAAGCACCAAGCAAAAGAAAGGTAAGATAGGTTACCTGGGGATGTGCCGCGAGGACTAATAGACCAACGATGAGGGTAAGTTGAAGGATGCTTAATGGTTTGCGTACATGGAGTGCTTTCTCAGCGCTATAGAACACCCCTGGAAGGTAGCACAGACTAAAGAGCATCGGAGGAAACTGGGCTTTCCCTAAGAAAGCCCCACTACCAACGAAGACGATCGCTCCGATAAGGGCAGCATAGGCGCTTTGTGTTCTCAGCTTCAGGAAGCCATAGAAAAATAGAGAAGCAAGATACGTGTGAATCAGAACGGCTAAAGTAATATATTTCCACGGCGAGAGCCAAAGCAGCAGGAAGGAAAAAGGGTAAAGTAAGCCTATCTGGGGGTTGCCGGCATAAGGTTGTCCGCACAATAAGAAAGGGTTCCAAAGAGGCAAACGTCCTTGTCGTATCTCCCTAGCAGCAAAATGGGCCATGGGCTGGAAATAGTAGAGGATATCCCCCCAATAGAGAGCTTTACCTTCAAGAAATTCGCGATAAAGTAGCAGAGTGTAACCGAGTAAGATAAGGAAAACTGTCGCTTCGCCGAAGCGCTGAGGTATTCTACTGTACCGAGCGAGCCACCGATTTCGGCTTTCCGAAGAAACGTTGAAGGACATTATCTAGATAGCGCATCACATGATGCAGGGAGTTTAGCACGCTTCTGAACAATACGTCAATATCGCCTATTCAGCAAGGAGAGAGCGTATATGAGTAATCTGGCCATCATAGGGGGCACCGGATTCGAGAATCTACCACCAGAATTTTTTGGAGAGACTGTGTCGGTGCACCTAGCCAATGCAGAAGTAAAAGTAATCAGTATTGCGGACAATTATGTTGAGCCGCAAGCTCTTTACTTTCTACCTCGTCACGGAGACACGCATCATTTGGCACCGCATCAAATTGATTATCGAGCGAATATAGAGGCCTTGGTCGAGTTGGGAGTAAACAAAATTTTGGCAACTAATGCAGTTGGCAGCTTGAGAAGCGATCTCCCCCCTGGGACGCTCCTTATTCCTCATGATTTCATAGACTTTACCCGTCAGCGAATGCTAAGCTACTTTGTCGGTTCAAAATGGCGACATACCGATTTTTCTGAGCCGTATAGCCAGCTCATTCGGAACGCTATCACTCGTGCCGCAGAGGATCTCGATGTTCCGGTTGTATCGAGAGGGGTATACGTTGGTGTAGATGGCCCGCGTTTCGAAACTCCGGCGGAGGTACGCATGTTCGCGCTTGTGGGAGGCGATGTTGTCGGAATGACAGGCGTACAAGAGGCGATATTTGCACGTGAGGCCGGCATCGAATATGGCACCCTATGCTTTGTGACAAATTATGCGGCCGGCCTTAGTCTCGAACCCATTGAGCACGAGGCTGTCTCGAAAATGATGCAAGATCATGTTCCGACGATTCGGGAAGTGTTATTTCAAGCGGCGCACCTCCTCTGTGATCTGGAATAATTTCACGGGGCGGTGATTTAGGGGGTATTCTGATTACAGCGATACAGTGATGCTTTAGGGAGAGGGTCATGGAGAAAATTCCGGTGTATACAGGGTCGGGACTACCCACAGCGCCCTATACTCCAGGGATACGTGTAGGGAACCTGGTTTTTGTATCTGGGCAGGTGCCGCTCGATCCAATCACCCATCAGATAGTGCGGGATGACTTCGAGCGAGCTGTGCGACAATGCATCGAAAATGTACAACGAGTTTTGGTTGAAGCGGGCACGAGTTTAGAACACTGTGTGAAAGTGACCGTTTTCCTAAAAGACATGGATAACTTCGAAAGGCTAAACAAGGTGTATGCCGAGTATTTCGGTCTGGTAAAGCCTGCTCGAACCTGCATTCAAGCAGCTCGTCTCCCGCTGGATGTGGACGTAGAGGTCGAGGCGATAGCCGTGATTCCCGGTTGATGGAAGCTTTACAATAGGGGATGGCCTTTTGGCGGTGCGCCAGAATGTCCGATAATGTTAAATATGTTTTTTTTGAAGCCCTATAGGGCTTCAAAAAAAACATCGCGCGGCGCCTTCGGCGCCGCTGCTCCCTACTCCCCCAACAACCTATCCACAAAACTACGCGCGTCAAACGCTTCTAATGCCTCAACGCGCTCTCCTGTCCCTACCAGCTTTATCGGTAACCTTAAATCGTCGGCAATGCTAAGGACAATTCCCCCGCGCGCCGTCCCATCTAGCTTCGTCAATACGATCCCTGTAATCGGGATAAACTTCATGAACAACTTCGCTTGGCTTATGGCATTCTGCCCTGTCGTCGCATCAAGAACCAAAAGCACTTCGTCCGGAACGCGCGCAAGCTCTCTCTCTGCAATGCGATGGATTTTCCGTAACTCCTCCATTAAGTTCACCCGCGTATGCAAACGCCCTGCCGTGTCCGCGATGACATAGTCCGTCCCCCTTGCACGAGCAGCTCGAATGGCATCGTAAATAACAGCCGAAGGATCGGCTCCCTCACGATGCCGCACCAAATCGGTTCCCGTTCGTTGTGCCCATACCGCCAGTTGATCAATAGCAGCCGCCCGAAAAGTATCCCCCGCTGCAAGTATCACGCTTTTCCCACGGCTCTGTAACATATAGGCCATCTTCGCGATCGTGGTTGTCTTCCCTACCCCATTCACCCCAACAATAAGATAGAGAGTGGGCGGAGAAGGTGCCTCCTTAAGACGCATATTGGATGGATCACCCAACTCCAATACGGCGATCATCTCCCGTTTCAAAGCTTCTACCGCTTGCTGAATCGAGCGGATACCTTCTTCCTCTACCGCACGACGAAGGGCACCTATCAGACGCTGTGTCGTCTGCACATTGATGTCTGCCTGAATGAGCGTGGCCTCAAGTTCCTCGTAAAGCTCCTCATCAACCTTCCTACCCCCCGCTACAACCTGCTCGATGGTGTTTCGTATCTTTTGGAATAGCTGAAAAGGCATCTCACTCCTTCTCCATAACACTTTCACTGCCATTATAGCCGATCTTCATCCCTTAATGCCCGTGAGCGTAACCCCCTCGATGAAGTAACGTTGCGTGAAGAAGAAGAGCACTAAGACCGGAAGCATAACCATCGTAGAGGCCGCCATCATCATCCCTGGCTCTCCCCCATGCGCATTCTGGAAAAGTTGAAGCGCATAGGCTAGCGTTTCATGGGCAGGAGAGCTGATGTAGATCAATGGCCCGCGAAAATCGTTCCAAGCTCCCATGAAAGTCATAATGGTGACGGCGGCCAGAGCCGGCTTAATCTGTGGCAGCATAATGCGCCAATAGATCATATAGAATGAACAACCATCTATCTTTGCTGCATCTTCCAACTCGTTAGGGATGCCAAGAAAGAACTGGCGCAACATGAAAATATAGAACGCTGAACCAAAAAAGGCCGGCACCCATAACGGCTTAAGCGTATCTATCCAACCAAGCCAGCGGAAAATTAAGAAGACCGGCATCATTGTGACTGCCGATGGCAACATCATCGTCGCCAGCACGAGCATGAAGAGAGAGTCTCGGCCCGGGAACCTCAGGCGGGCAAAACCATAGGCAACTGTCGAAGCAGAAAACAAGGCTCCCAAAATAGATAGCACCGTGATCTCAACCGTATTGATGAGGAAAACCAGCCCATAATGGGTTTCAGGTGGAAGAAAGCGCAGGGCATCAGAGTAGTTCTGCCATTTCGGCGCAAAATGCCGTACCTCATGCATTGCCGTGCTTGGAATCCATAAGCGCTGCCCGTGATAAATCCCTTTTGAAATCACTTCCACAGGCCGAACCCCATGTGCAACATCACCTAGCGCCGCCACACGAAGCCTGTTCCCGTGATATTCCACCCAATACACTGGATACTCGACCCCACGCAGGCGTACCTTATCTTGTTGCGTGGGTATCCAAACCGGCGGGAATCGACTCATCTGAGAATCATCTTTCAGCGAAGTGGAAACGAGCCACGCAAACGGAATCAAAAAAAGTATCGAGCCGGCGATGAGAATCATATGAAGGATCGTCTGACGAGCCGATTCCCTCATGTACTTTAAGCTCTGCCAGGAGAAAGTACGGCGCACAAAAAATCGGTATATTCCCCACTCAACGACAAGGCATGGGACCAAGCTTATTAAAGTCTTCCACACAGGTGTAAACGGCAGCACAGCCATTATCAACACCCAGAGGGGCAGCAAACAGGCTAATAGGAGCGCAATAGACCGTGCTCGCGCATGGAGAGCGCCCAACAGAAGGGGGATCCATGCGCCTACAAACACAGCAGCGCCTAAAACGGCTAGCACAACCCATATCGGTGCTAATGCAGAACTGTACATCTCCTCTCTCCTCAACCCCTATTGCTATTGTCATGCTTAAGAATGCGCCCCAATAACGTAGGCAGCCCCCGCCTGCCGTTACCAGGTTCATCCGACTGTTGATGCATCGCCTCTTGTCCCTTAGCCTTCAGCAAATCTATAAGGGCTTGCTGAAGCCTTTCGTTGGACTGCAGTGTATCTCTCAACAAGGAGTAGATTCTATCTATCTCAAGATAGAGCCGCTCTTGCTCATGCAGAAGGCTGTTCAGCAAGGCAGCAAGGCGCTCAAATCGCTCGTCATATTGTCTAAATTTTTCAGACATTTGACTGACATCATCAGACATCTCACGATTTGGCAAGTTGGTTTCGGGCAAAATCACGCGGATTTTTCCGGACACATCGTCTGTCTTTAATTTGCCATTTTTGACATACCGATAGATCGTACGCTCGGATACGCCAAGCCGTCGAGCGGCTTCCGTAATGGTTACCCCACGACAGACATGACCCCCATTTTGATCGGCGGAATGCATTTGCGTGTCCTTGGAGTGGTCTCGTTTTTAGGCTTGATAATGAGTGTTATACAGACTTCGACGATTCGCCCTCAGATAAATACCTCGAAAGCGTCTCACTGATCTCCCCCTGTAAATCTTGCCGATTGTCGTCATAAATGCGCAGCGTCTCTAAACGCGCATGGCGCGAAAGACGTTGAACCCGACGAATATCGCCTTGCGAAAGATCAAGGGCTAAAGTGATGGCCGTGTGCCGTAAACGATGCGGACTAATAGGCTTTCTTATCCCACAGGCCTTCGCCCGCGCACGGACGATCTTGTAAACTCCATCGGCAGTAAGAGCTTGCCCTCGGTGGCAGTTGCTCAAACTGATGAATAAGGGCGCAGTGACACTCTCCGCGTGCCCGCTAGCACTGAGATAATCCCTGAGAGCCTGCTGCAAGCGTGGAGAAAGGCGTACTATCTCTTTTTGGGTTCCGCGTCCTTTACCCGTTATGGAGAGTGTTCCTTTTTCTGCCTCATAGTCGCCAACGCGCAGGGCTACAATTTCGGCGCGTCGTAATGCATTCTCCAAGAGGAGTAACAGCAAAACGACGTCACGCTTCCCAACAAGCGTCGTAGTATCTATGGAATTCACCAGTTCACGAGCTAAAGCGCCATCTATACCGGTGGTGTCACGATAGGGCCTTATCCGCTCTCCCACAACACGCCCCTCTAAGACCACATCCGTCAAGCCTATACGCCTTGCGAAGCGTACCAGACTTTTTACCGCAGCTAGCCTTCGATTTACGGTAGCCTCTGCCAGCCCCCGTTCCATGAGATTGGCCTTGTAGCGGAACAACAACATGGTCATTTCAGAAACCGGTAGGTTCAAAAACTGCCGTACATACTCCGGCGACGGCAGGGATCGAAAGCTAAATCGAAAGAAGTCGTTGAGGTCGGCAGCATAGGCGCGACGGGTGTTCTCACTTCTGCGGTCAGCAAGAAGTAACCTAACAAGGTCGTGCTGCTCAAGCTGCCCTTGCAAAGCATCCGCATTCTCTGTTTCGTTAAGGGCAGGGTCAAGCTGTAGGTTCATCGCTTCTCCGCCTCGTAGTAAACCCATTTAGGTGCTAGCTTTAGCTGGATAAGGGTAAGCAAAAGGATAATAACAAATAGAAACCATGCTAATGCCGAAGCAAAACCCATCTTGAAGTACTGAAATGCGTTCTTGAAGAGGTACAGCACAGGCATGAGAAGACTATCCAACGGGCCGGCCGGTTGACTTAAGTCGCCGCCGGAAAGCACATAGACACTATCGAACTGTTGTAGCGTGCCTATGATGCCCATGATCACATTGAAGAAAATGTAAGGGGAAAGCATAGGGATGGTGACATGGCGAAACTTCGCCCACCAGCCCGCACCATCAATGTCAGCAGCCTCATAGAGATGTTGTGGGATACCTTGCAGACCGGCCAGCCAAAGGATCATCCCCGAACCTGCTCCCCATAACCCTTGCAGAATGAGCGCCGGTTTCGCCCATGCAGCATCTGCTAACCATCCGGGAGGTGCCAGACCAAACCACCGATCAAGCGTCGCTCTCCAGGCAGCATCAATTAGCCCTCGATTCGGGTCGCCGTTGAGAAGCCATATCCATAAAACGGCACTGGCGACTACCGGAACAATAGACGGCAAGTAAAAGGCAGTTCGATAAAAGCTCATACCCTTCACTTTCGCGTTGAGAAGCATGGCAACCGAGAGGCTCGTGACGATCCCCAAAGGGATGCCGATGACAGCCACATACATCGCATTGAAAAGGGAAACACGCAGGTAGTATCCATCGTCACGCCCAAACATCTCGGCATAGTTATGCAAACCAACCCATCGAGCCGGATGAAGGACATCGTAATCGCAAAAGCTGAAGTAGAGTGACGCGATCATGGGTCCGGCGGTAAATATCAAAAAGCCTAGCAGCCAAGGCGCGATGAAGACATATCCCGCGATCGCCTCCGCCCTTCCTAGTTGCCGCATATGTCGAATCTGGAACACTCGCCACAAGGCAAGGCCAAGTACCATGCACCCGGTTACAATGCTTAAGGCAATAGGCACAGCAGCAGGAATCAATGGATAGGTATCCTCTTCAAACACTTTGTCAAGCTCATGTTGCACAACGCGTGTCGCTTCATCTAGAGCCGCTTGTGGGGACTTTTGATGGTGCGTTGCAACATCCATCGCCCTCACCTGCTCGTCCCACAGTCGCTGCCCCACAAAGGTTACCGGTCGAAACCGCGCATGGTCCATCATAGAGATAAACAGTCCCATGGCCTTTTTGAATTTTGGGTCTTTAGGGCCATATTTAGCAAAGACAACCTGGTTCGTCACCCGATTCGCCGACAAACTCGGTACAAAGGGACGTCCTTTGGAAGCATCATACTCTCTGGTAGCTTCTGCATCAATTAAGGCGGCCTGCGGGCTTGTCATCCATTTAATGAACTCCCAAGCAGCTTCAACATGGCGTGCCCCTCGAGGGATGGCATAAGAAAATCCCCCGGCCCAAGTCACAAAGGTATCCTTGTCGTGAGCAAAACGGCCACGATGATAGTACCGGTCGGCCGGCACCGGGGCGGGAGCAACGCCGAAATCAAGATCAGGTTTGTATCGCGCAATGGATGCCGGAACCCATGAACCGTCTATTTTCATTGCAACCTTGCCCGTCAAAAAAGGATCGAGTTCGTTGGGCTGAAATCCCGACTGGAAGGCGCTGATTTTGTCAATACCGCCTAATGCATCGTAGACTTTTACCATATAAGCCAATGCCTCAACATTGGGTTTGGCATTCATCGTACAGCGTTTACCATCAGGCGACATAAACTCGCCATCGTTCTGCCAGGCGTACAGATAGAGCCAAGAGTTCCCGTAGTTCGGGATAAAGCCGATACGGTTGATCGTGCCATCGGGATTATACTTCGTGAGCTTAACGGCATCCTGTAGAAGTTCATCCCAAGTGCGTGGTGGCTTGGGGTTCCCGTTCGAGTCTACAATTCCAGCCTCACGAAACAGCGCTTTATTGTAAAATAAAGCCCTGTCGTCTGTGGAGTCGGGTATGGCAAACACATGCTTCTCTCCAGTCTTGGGGTTTGTATAGGTCGCTTCGCGCCAACAGGCCGGGTAGTAATCTTCTGGCCGAACCCCAAAAGGCTTATTCCGATCCCGAGCAATGAGATTATCCAAAGGCAAAAATGTATCTCTCGAAGCCCAATCCCCTATTGTGAAGCGGTCTTGATGGATAACATCCGGAGGCACTTTGCCGACAATAGAGGTCATTAGCTTCTGGGGGTCCATGTTTCCGGCTCCCATACCCAGCACGCTTACGACAATGTTTGGGTGCATTTTTTCAAATGCCGCGATGCGTGCCTCTAGCCCTGCCGTCTCCTCGCCGAGCTGCATGCCCCATACCACTAATTTGATCTTGCCGGGTGGTACTTCAGGCGCAAAGCACCCCTCCAGAGCACATAAGGCAGCAACAACCATGACAGTACAGATAATTTTCGATATTCTCAGTTGCCAAGGGGACATCTGTTCTTCCTCTTCAAAACTGCTCTGTTTCAGATTACCCGAAATACCCTATCCCCAGAGAACCCACTGCTCTGCACAAGAGAGAATACCCTTAAAATGCTGCAACCTAAATTTGTCCCTTGCGTAGTAGTATATAAATGATTGACGGTACATCAGGTTTGACAGCCGTTCAAAATTCGCCTTGCTGAAGGAGACTCTCTATGCTTAGCTTCTTTCTTCTGTGGGTACTGCCCATTTTGCTTGGCATCGGAGCGCAGTGGGTATCTGGCAAATGCCGTGGAAGAAACGCTCAGAAGGCATTCCGCTACCTCGGATGGGGCTTCTGGCTGCTTCTACTATGGGCACTGCCTCTGGGTCGGCTTATTCCCTTTTTCCCAGGCTTCCTTGAGCCTTTATTGCTCCCCATTAAGCTGATTCCCTCTGCGATTCTGTTTATCTTGGCAGGGAATAGCATCTTAAAGGAGATGCGTGCGCAGCAACGCGGCGAGTATACAGACCCTGCAGTATGACGCTCCTTGATATAGGCTACTGCACCACGAGGTCTACAGCAGAAAAGTGCTCATGGCCAGCTATCTGATAGGTATTTTCGCTCTGGATGCGAATTAGGTAGGTGCCGGGGTCTGTGATCCGGAAACGAATCATGCCGGTGGCCACGGCATGAGGTTTAAAATCCATGGTGAAGCTGTTATCAACGACCCCAGCCGATCCGCTCGGATCGGGCACCGGTTTCTGGCCGACCTTCTGCTCACGTACCACAAAAAAGTGAACACCTACATCTTTAAGCACACCGTGCGGATATTCGCACTCCATACGCCAATGCACTTTCAGCTCACTACCTGCCATCACGGTGAGCACGGGCCGCTTGTTTAGGCCCCCTTCCGGTGGCGTTTCGTCGGTAAAGGCTTGGACGCTCTGTCCACCCGAAGATACGGTTAGCAGTATCCCGAAATGTTCCGCCCGGGCAAGAGCTGCTTGATGTCCGGTCAGAGTGAAAAGCCATCCGAAGCCAACGGCCATCAGAAGAAACAGTGTTAATCGCTTTTTAGGCATTTTTACCTCCAGGTTCAAAAAGAGACTAGAAAAGTTCCTATTTTATTTGTTTCCGCACAGCGTAGCTGCTTTCCTGCCTACAAGTTGCTTTGCTTTCTCACCAGCACGAACTTCCTTTCGACCCCAATAAACGGCAACGTAACGGTGACCACTCTATCTAAAGAGCCACCAAACGCCTTGACCCTCGCTTTCGCCTTATCCAACTCAGCATCCACATCTAAGCCTTTATAAGCGACGGCATAGCCGCCCGACTTTACAAAGGGCAGAAGCCACGGAAGCAGCCGTTCGAGAGGGGCAACCGCTCTGGCAACGGCAAAGTCGTACGTATTGAGATTGGAACCTACCTTAGCAAAGTCTTCTGCCCTATAGTGAAAAGCGATCACATTTTGGAGATCAAGGACTTCGATGACCCTGCGTACGAACTCGATCTTCTTGCGTGTACCATCTATCAGCACGAAATGGAGAAGCGGAAAGGCAATGGCCAGTGGAATGCCGGGAAATCCAGCACCAGTTCCTACATCAAGCACCCTCGCACCTGGAGCGAGATGCACAATCTTAGCAATCGCAAGAGAATCCAAGAAATGGAGTTCAATCATCCGGTCTTCGGGGATACGCGTAAGATTCATGAATCTATTGGTTTCATAAAGCAGAGACCCAAAAGTTGCAAACAGCTCGCACTGCCTCTCATCGAGAGATATCCCCAATTCTCTAGCCCCTTCTAGCAGTCGCTCGGGTTGCCTCAATGTCATCCTCATTTGGCCTTGCCCATAGGCACAAATATCTCTTCTAGGGCCGTGATTAACGCTTGCATAGGTTCTGGTGGATCGGCCTGAAAACACAATGGTTCTCCTGTGACAGGGTGAACAAACGCTAGTGAATAGGCGTGCAGAGCCTGACCTGGCAGCCTCTCTAACAGACCCTCTAGTCTCTTGCGTATGTCAAAAGCAACCTCCTTCTGAGGTAAGTGCCGCTCTCCCCCATATACCGGATCACCCACAACAGGATGGTGAATATAGGCGCAGTGAACCCGAATTTGGTGGGTTCTTCCCGTCTGTAACTTCGCTTCGAGGAGGGTAAATAGCGAACCAAAACGCCGTAACACCTTTAGCTCGGTCCTCGCCTCACGTGCCTTGTGCCGTGTATCCTCAATGACAGCCATCTTTTTACGATCCACGGGATGCCTTCCTATGGGGGCATCTACAATTGCTTCGTCAAATTTTGGCGTTCCCCACACTACTGCAAGGTAGCGCCTTTCCATCTGCCTTGCCTGTAGCTGTGCTTGCAACTGGCGAAGTGCTCGATCGGTTTTTGCAACCACAAGCAGACCGCTCGTATCTTTGTCAAGACGATGTACGATACCAGGGCGCTCGTCGCCACCGGCATCTGAAAGCTCATCGGTATGAGCCAATACCGCATTAACCAGCGTGCCATGAGGAGTGCCGGGAGCAGGATGCACCACCATGCCTTGAGCCTTGTTGATCACGAGGAGCTCTTCATCCTCATAGAGAATTGTTAACGGTATCTCCTCCGGCTGGAGCGTGGTAGGCTCTGGCGGCGGAATCTGAATGGTAACTTCATCCCCTCCCCGCAAACGATAACTAGGGCGTGATGTCTTGCCATTAACCCAAATCCCTCCCCACCCTTCTGAGGTCTGTTCAATCCAGCGGGCGGCCAAGGAACGGGAAATCTGCGGCACCACCCGCACAATGAACCTATCAAGCCGTTCGCCTTCCTCCGCCCTCGTAATGGAAAACACTCTTGTTTCCAAAATCTTCCTCCCGACTCCTACTACGCAAAACATACCTCAGGAAGAAGTCCTCCTGCAACATTCGCCCACTCCAAGCGACTAAGATAATGACAGGGAATGGCTTTGGATGAAACTTTTTTCAGGATTTACCTATTATAGTATATAGATGCACGAATTCGCGAACTCTGCCAACATATTCAAAACAGAGTCAAATTTGTGCTTCGCCCAGTCACAATGAGGTGGACGGCAATTATGAATATAAACCTTCAGGAAAGGATAGAGACACCTCATGGGCAAAAGTATCGAAAAATATGCGACCATCTACGTCGCTCTCGGAACCGTTTTGGGAGCGTGGCTCCTTCTCCTGTTTGTTCCTAGCCACTCGCTCAAACAAGCTCATGCATCCAATGGAGCCGCAACGATCATACAACGGGCCGATGAAATCTGCTCGGAAAGTTTCCTACACTGCACCGCGCTAACGCAACCCATCTATCACCCCAAATACTACTGGGCCGGCCCTCGAAGCCAATCCTACGACATATGGGAGACCACGGGGATCACCCCTAGCGGCCCCGTTCAAATGATATTCGACGCCCACTCTAACAACCTAACCTACTTCAACCGTGAAAACTATCAGGCGGTATGGGATACAACGCTGCCAGTTACCGTAAAAACCCAAACCCAAGCGGCTTTCGCAAGCGCCAATATCCTCCAGACATTACATCTTATCCCTCAAGGTGCCTCTCTTCGGCTTGCAAGAGCGCCTTCTCTGCTCTGGGGAGGTAACGTGTGGGAAACGATTTGGGTGCTTCACGCTCCAAATCAGGTTCCCTCTCGAATCAGCCTCACCATTGCAAGGCGCGGCGGGAACCTTTTGAATTTAATTAGACGGCGCCTGCCCAAATCATGAGCAGGCGCCGTTTCTACACCGCTAATTTACCGGTTCCCAACGGAGAGAGTGGGATTCGAACCCACGGGGCCGTTTAGGCCCACGGCTTTTCGAGAGCCGCACCTTAAACCACTCGGACATCTCTCCAAAGCATATCTAGCCGTCTCGAAAGAGAGCGGTAACGCCGTCGGAGGGAATCGAACCCCCGACGCCCTCCTTAGGACGGAGGCGCTCTATCCACTGAGCTACGACGGCAGATTCGATTCTCATTTTCTCATAACCAGGCCGATTCTGTCAATCTCTGACCTTTTCATACGCTACCTCTGAATTTAGGATACAATGATTATCTAGAGGCTACTGCGGAGTGAATGGAATGACTCTTTTTCTTTCCGAAAAACAGGTTTCCGAACTGCTTACCATGTCGGAGGCCCTCCAAGTCGTTGAGGAAGCCTTTCGACATGTCGCCGCTGGGGAGGTGATTCAACATCCACGCCGCCGCATCATCATGCCGAGGGGCATCTATCATATGATGGCGGCAGCCGATCTAAAATCGGCAACATTTGGGATTAAGCTTTACACTTCCTTCCCCCCTCGCACGCGCTTTCTGTTCCTGCTCTACTCATCGCAAAATGGGGACCTGCTGGCCGTTATGGAAGCCGATAAACTCGGCCAGGTGCGTACCGGAGCCGCCTCGGGCATCGCTACAAAACTCCTCGCCAACCGTGCCGATCCACTGTGTGTTGGCCTCTTTGGCTCCGGTTGGCAGGCCGAAACCCAGATAGAAGCTGTCTGCACAGCCTGCACCGTGAAACAAGTGCTCGTTTATAGTCGTTCCCCCGAACGTCGTGAGGCTTTTTGCAATAAGATGGGCACACTCCTACAGCAAGATATAAGCCCTATGGAATCTCCCGAAGAGGTTGTGCGCAATAGTAATGTGATCATTACGGTAACCAACTCAAGAAGTCCTGTGTTTCAAGGCGAATGGCTTCAGCCGGGTACCCATATCAATGCTGTCGGCAGCAACATGCTTATTCGTCAAGAGTTGGATATAGAGACCATACGTCGCTCCGACCTTATCGTCGTAGACTCCCTCGAGCAGGCACGCCTCGAAGCCGGCGATCTCTTACCGGCATTTGAGAGAGGTTACTTCCGATGGGAACAGGCTATGGAGCTGGCGCAAATTGTTCATGGGAAGCATCCCGGTCGCACGAAACCAGAACAGATCACCCTCTTCAAATCGCTTGGTATTGCATTAGAGGATGTTGCAGTGGCCACCCATGTCTATAAAAAAGCGCTTCATCAAGGCATCGGTGAGGAGCGCTCATTTTGGACCGAGCCATTGTCGTAAGCTCTAAATAAGTCCCTTTTCAATAGCCAATCTCACGGCCTCCGTTCGGTTAGAGGCGCCAAGTTTCGCATAGATATTTGACAGATGATGTTCCACAGTTTTTGGCGCGATGAACAGCTCTTGAGCTATCTCCTTGTTTCGCGCTCCCTTGGCAACCAAACGGAGAACTTCTAGCTCTCTTTCATTGAGTTCAGAATCCCCTCCACTGTCACGGCGATGGGATTTTAACTCGGTAAGCCAAGCGCTTACTCCGGGCGACAACACCACTTCACCCCGATGCGCCGCCTCAATGGAGGATACAAGTTCCGATGGAGTAGCATCCTTTAGGAGAAATCCTCGAGCACCCAAACGTAATGCCGCTGCCACCGAGTCTTCGGTAGGAATGCTCGCTATTAAAAGCGCCGTTGGAGAGGGTTCCAAACTTACGATCCGCTCAAGCGCAGCTATGCCTCCCCCTCCGGGCATCTGCAGATCGAGCAAAACAACATCCGGGCGAAGTTGCCGTGCTTTTTCTACAGCCTCATCTACATCTCCCGCCTCACCCACCACGAGGAAAGGTCCTGTTTGCTCAAGCACGGCACGCATCCCCTGCCTTGTTAAAGGATGATCGTCTACAATAAGCAGACGAATGCTCTGCGATGATTTCTCCGACGGTAAACTCTCAACCACAACCTCTTGTTTCTTGGGTAGTGCCGGCAAGCTGGTGCTGCCTGTTCTCTCAGGTGGTGCCTGACTCGTCGCCAAATCCGACGGCGTTTCATAGGGCAGTCGAACGGTTATCTGTGTGCCCCACCCTGGGGTGCTCTCAATCTCCAACTCCCCCCCGAGGGCGCGTGCCCTTTCCTTCATACCGAAAAGTCCATAGCCACCCTGTCGGTTTGGTGCCATCGGCTGCGTAGCGTCAAAGCCAACTCCATCGTCTTCAATTCTCAGGATCACAGCCTCCGGCTCATAAAGCAATCCGGCGCGCACACGGCTCGCCTGAGAATGGCGCAAGGCATTGTTAAGAGCCTCCTGCGCGATTCTCAAGAGCGCAAGGCTTTGATCTCTTGATAACGGCCTCTCGTTGCCGGAGATCACAAACTGGGTCAGTATGCCGGCGCGTTCAAGTCCTTGTAGTTCCTGTGTGATCACTTGTGCGGGTGTCATTGTCTCAAGTTCAGGAGGTGAAAGAGCCTCAATAGCACGCCGTGTGTCGGATAGCGCTCCGCGTGTTAGTTCGAGAGCAGCACTCAAAAGCTTCTCGGTCTCAGTGATGTTCTCTTGCTGCAAAAAACTCTGTGCTGTCTCCAACGTCAAAACCAAAGCCCCTAGCGATCTGGCGACCGTATCATGCATCTCTCTACCTAACCTTGCACGCTCTTGAAAAGTGGCATATCTTCGCTGCTCCTCTAATAGCCTCGACATCGCAATCCCAAGCGTGGCGATATCGGCCAGCGCCTGAAAAGCCGCAGTATCCGCAGGCGCAAACACCCGCTCGTCCCTCAAATAGATTACAAGCGCCCCACCGATCTGATCGTGAAGTTGCAACATCGCCATCCAAACTGCACGAATTCCTTCCTGCAGAAGGCGTTGTTGCATCTCAGGGGTTACCACCGAACGGTCGTTTACCGTTCGATAAATTGGCACCGTAGAGGCGAAAGCACGCGGCCTAACGCTTTTACTCGCGATACGGGCAATATCGCGACCAAACTCCGCAGAGATGTTTCGCAGGGCTACCGGTTTGATCTCGTTCCCATCCTTCAAAAACAACCCCACCATCTCTACGCGAAACCGACTTGCCACCATCTCCAAAAGCATCTGGCCAATATCCTGAAGAGATCGTTCCTCAAGAATGGCCGCAATCACGTCACGCAAATACTGGCGTCGCTGTATCTCTTCCTGATAGGCGTTTGCGAGACGCTGTAGTTCTACAAATAGCCCTACTCGTTGCGAGACCGCACGTACCCGTTTACGCCATTCTGGCGTTTCTACATCCGCACTTGGTTCTACCTGACCTACGAGAACCGCCAAGACATGCTTCTCAAAAAGCAATGGCACGATCAGAATGCGATCGCAGAAGCGCTCCGACAACGGAGTCGGCAATAACTTCGAGTCCTCTATAAGCTGATGTTCCCCCGTTCTGATAACCGTAGCAATAGCTCCGGCATCGTCTAGCGGAACCCCCCATAGCCGAAAATTCTCGTCGGTATAACCTACCGTTAATACTCCACAAATGCGCTGCTCGCCAGGCACATGCGACAGGGCCACCATGTGGGTACATTCAAGCGCCTTTGCGGCATCCTCCACCGTTTTCCGTACGACTTTATGCAGCTCATCAGGCTCGAGCGGCACACCCGCAACAGCAGATATCCCTCCATACCCATAGGTGCTGACACGGTTGTCAAACCCTGCGTCCGTCATAGCTCGCCTACCTCTTCAGACCTAGTTTGCAACCACGTGCGAAAATCAGATGGCATCAGCTCGGCACCGGCATTCTGAAGCAGGCGATTACCCTCTCGGCCTGCCTTCGCAACGCAAACGCATTGCCCACGCCGGATCGCCCGCAAACATTCCTGATACAAAACCCCATTTTCGCGCACATCGAGTGCAACAACGACATCGGAGAGAGCGATAATCAGCTGATCACGGCGACGATTGTGCTGCCCTAAACAGTGGTCGTCCAACCGAAATGGGGAGAGTACAAGGTCACGCTCATCGCAGAAATCTATAGAATGAATGCGGGCAGCAGAAAAGAGGGCCTGATCAAAATGCTCCCCCATAGCCTCACGAAGCCCTCGATCAAGAAGATAGATCACGGGGTGACTGTCGCGCTGTGCTGTCAATGCGAGCCTTTGATATGGAAGCCGATCATGACCGGTTACCGGAATGCCTTTACAAGCAATGAGTTCCGAGGCGATCCTTTCGAGCGTTACATAGGTCTCTTCACAAGCACCGTTTGAAACCAAGATAGTAAACGTAAAGCTTCTTGAAGAGTTGTCTAGAAGTTTATAGTATCCTAACCCGTAGAGAATAGGTGGCGGCGAGGGATCGTAGGTCTCTAACCGCGCAGGATAGGTTAGTTGGGCACGTGTTACACAGTGCAAATTATAAAAGCGAACAACACGTGCAAGGGCCTCGGCCTTCTCCATGAGAGGCTCCTTATGAGATAGGAGATATGCGATTGCGCGAGAAGTCAGGCCGAAGCGTTCCCTCAGTTCAACGGGAGAAAGATTCAGAAATTGTCCTGGTGTTACCGGTTCTACTATAAGGCGACTGAGAGCCCGATCAATCTGCTTTGGGCCAATATAAGGCACATGATGGAGCAGTAGCGCCATCTTCAAATAGTTGAAATTGGGAATGGTTTCGCGAACTTTATCGCTCATGTCTAGACACCTAAAGCCTGTAATACAGACTCCCGTTTGGGCGGGATGCAAACAATCTGCTCGGAGGAAAGATGCATGGCCATATCAGGGTCCTTTAAGCCGTGACCGGTTAGGGTAACCACAACGGTAGCCGGCTCACAGAAAAATCCGCTCGCAGCTAGTTTCTTAAGACCCGCTATGGGTGCGACACTTGCAGGTTCGGCGAAAATGCCTTCTAGAGTGGGTAATAGGCGATAAGCTTCCAGAATCTCCTCGTCTGTCACAGCCTCAATCACACCTCCCGACTCCTCCTTGGCAGCAATGGCTCCTTTCCAGCTTGCAGGGTTCCCAATGCGAATGGCCGTTGCCACAGTCTCCGGTTTCGCAATCGGTTTACCCTCAACCAATGGGGCAGCCCCGGCTGCCTGAAAACCAAGCATTTTTGGAAGTCTCTTACATCGCCCCGCGCGATGATACTCGCAGTACCCCATCCACGCTGCGGTGATATTGCCAGCATTGCCTACCGGCATAGCATGATAATCTGGGGCGTCCCCTAAGGCGTCGACAATCTCAAAAGCCACGGTCTTCTGCCCCTGTAAACGATGAGGATTAACCGAGTTGACAAGCGCAATGGGATACTCCGCACAAATCGAACGGACAAGCGCAAGGGCCTCATCGAAATTGCCGTCTATAGCCAATACTTTGGCTCCATGCATCAGAGCTTGAGAGAGCTTGCCCAACGCAATCTTGCCACCAGGAATCAGCACTGCGCAACTAAGCCCAGCATGAGCTGCATAGGCTGCTGCGGAAGCGGAAGTATTGCCGGTCGAAGCACACATCACAATACTCTGCCCGGCCTCCACAGCCTTGCTCACTGCCATCGTCATGCCTCGATCTTTGAAAGAACCGGTTGGATTGAGGCCTTCATATTTGGCATAGAGAGTGATATGAGGACTTATGGCCGCAGCGAGCCGTGGTAGAGGAACCAGAGGCGTGTTCCCCTCCAGCAAAGTCACAATAGGAGTGGCTGCAGTTACCGGCAGCCACTCTCTATATCGTGCGATTACCCCTGAGTACAAGATGGCGCCTTTCTTACCTACTAGAAAATTGTGCGCCTATATTCTACTCTAAACCTTATCGTTTCACCAAATCACGCGGTAGCCCTGGCCAGTGCAGCTGCTCTATAGCCGCTCGCTGTTCTGGAAGGAGCGGCAGTTCGCGGATATAGATGTTTTTAAACCACAAAGGCGTCCAGTGGTGCTGCAGCTCAATAGGACCAATCGGATAGATGGGCTTGTCTCGCTCCCAATAGTTTTCTAGGGTTACATTCCATACAACCAGCTTGTTATTCAGGTAGACGGTTACTTTATCGCCGATCATCAGAATCCGAAACCGATTCCATTCTCCTATAGGATTATCTGCAAATACTGTGGGGTTACTCGGGTTCTTTTGATTGTTGTACAGCCCGCCTGAACCGATCGGATTATCCCATATCTGTACCTGCGGACTACCTCGCAGATAGATACCACTATCTCCATGCGGCGAGATTTTCCAGTCTACAAGTAACTCGAAATTCCCATAGTCCCTAACAGTACACAGATTATTGTTCTTACCGTCGTAGGTTATCACCCCATCTACAACTTTCCAGTGTTTGAAAGCCTCAGCCGTGGCGCGCTTTACGGCAGCATCCCATTCGGCCTCCGTCATTTTCGCACGGGTAGGTGGGTCACATACCCACCCACGCCAACCTTTCAAATCCTTACCATCAAATAGCGCCTTAAAGCCCGGTGGAGGAACGTTGTCAGGTCGTGGACGGCTTAGGTCCTTGATGTAGATATTTTTGAAATCCACCTCTGTCGGCTCATGACCTAACAACCCAATATGCCCTGTATCCCGCAACATCCCCGGATGATGCATCAATGTCGTAGGATCAACGACCTTATTCAGATCGGCATTAACCACTGTTTTTCCGTTGATCACAACCTTGATATGCCGACCAATAGCCGTAATCTCTTCGTGGTTCCATTCTCCAACCGGCTTCAACGCCCCTCTCTTCGCCGGCACAACGTTGTAAATGGAACCACAATACTGCCAAGGCTGCAGGTGCCGATACATGGAACCACTATCATCGAGAATCTGGATTTCCATGCCCATATAGGCCGCATCTCCCTGTAAAGGAGCGCGTATGCCGATCCCATTGTTGGCGTTTGCTGATAGCCGAAAATCGACATCCAATACAAAATCGGAGTACTCTTTCTCGGTAAAGAGATTTCCAGAGCACCCCGCAGGGCAGACAATAATCCCATCCTTAACTTCATAGCCCGGCGCCTGCCCAACGTAAACCCACCCGTTTAAATCCTTTCCATCGAATAACGGCACAAACCGAGCTTCTGCATGGCAGGAGGATGGATTCGCGGTTACCCCCATCCCGATGAGCACAAGCGCCAATAAGGTAAACAACCAGAACCTTGTCCTCATGTAAGACATCGTCTCCCCCTTAATGTGTGTTTCCGAATCCTAAACCTACATCTGTACATCGTTGATCACGAGTCGAAAGCGACAACCTAGTACTCCGGCAGCTTTCCGACACATAACCATTCGTTCGGCAAAAATCTCGAAATACTCCATAACAGTCGCTTTTTCTGTGTCTACTACCAGCTCGAGTGAAATGATCTTTTGGACTGCATCTATGAGTATGTGTGATTTTTGCACGGCATTGTTTACACGATCATGGATATCATACGTGGAAGGATCGGGATTTTGAACTCGCGTGTAGTGCACATCGGACTTGTCCGCAATGATCACTGCTGCCGTTACCGCATTGATCGGCACGCCCTCTGGCTCCTCATGATTTCCGATCGCTCCCACAACAAGCGCGATCTCGGCTGCCGGCATATTCATCTTCTCTAGGATTTGGAACGCCATCGTGGCCCCGATCTGCGGGTGATAGACGCGGTGGATGCAGTTCCCGATATCGTGCAAGAAGCCGGCGATGGCAGCAAGCTCTGCGGTACGAGGCTCCGCTCCTAGTCCCAACAGGATGTTGCGTGCGATTGAGGCCACTAGACCGGCATGGCGCAAGCCATGTTCCGAATAGCCTATTGCTGCCATTTGCCGATTAGCAGCATCAATATAGGCACGAATCCGCTCGTTATTCCGTATGTCCCGCAGGGTAATGACCTCTGCCGCCTTCTCCTGAGCCGCCAGAATCGGCTCTTCGACCTCTTTTATTGCCGGAGACTTTTCCGCAGGTGAGGCAGTTTTACTGGGGGGCGGCGATGCCACCCGATTCTGGGCAATGACTTCTCTGGAGTCACTCATCTATCGTCTCTTCCTTAGCCTGGTAGGCGTTCCGAATATCCTCGTAAAAAGTCTTAAAGGTTCCCTCGCGTAGATGATGCCTTATATTTCTCATCAATCGGTAATAGAACGCTAAGTTATGGTACGTCATAAGTCGGGGACCTAAAATCTCCTTGGCTTTGAATAGGTGTCGTATATAAGCCCGCGTATGACGCCGACAAACTCGACAGTCACATTTCGAGTCAAGCGGTGTAAAATCCTGCTCATAACGGGCATTCCTCAGATTGATAACGCCCTCTGAGGTGAATGCCTGTGCGTTGCGCGCATTACGAGTGGGCAAAACGCAATCGAACATATCTACTCCCCGCCGCACGGCTTCCAGAATATCTATCGGCGTCCCCACCCCCATTAAGTAGCGCGGCTTATCCTCAGGCAGAAACCGAACCGTCCACTCCACAATCTCATTTCTAACCGCAGCCTCCTCCCCCACAGCAAGGCCACCTATGGCAAAGCCATCAAAATCTAACTCCGTCAAGAATCTGGCGCTTTCGGCACGTAAGTCGTAGCTTATTCCCCCCTGAACAATCCCAAAAAGCGCCTGAGGCCACCCACCGATGGCTTTGCGCCCGTGCCGTACATGCTCCTCCAAGCAGACCTTCGCCCAACGATGTGTTCGCTCCATCGCCTGCCGAATATACTCTTCGGAAACCGTAGAAGCCGGACACTCATCGAATGCCATGATGATGTCGGCCCCTAACTGACGCTCGATCTCTATAACGCTCTGTGGGGTGAAGATATGACGACTTCCATCGATGTGAGACTGAAACTCCACCCCTTCATCCCCAATGCGACGCAAGCCCGACAGACTAAAAACCTGGTAGCCACCACTATCCGTTAGAATGGCACCGCTCCAACCCTCAAAACGGTGTAGCCCTCCAGCTCTGGCTATGAGTTGCTCGCCAGGTCGGAGATGGAGATGGTATGTATTTCCCAAAATTAAACCAAAACCGATCTCCTCCAACTCGTCGGGTGTCATCGCCTTCACCGTGGCCTGCGTGCCTACAGGCATAAACACGGGAGTTTCCACCGTAGCATGAGGCAATTGCAGTAGTCCGCATCTTCCTACCACCCCATCCTCCCGTGAAGACGATGTGATGATAAATGCTGGGATCGTCCCTTCTTTACCCAACTTCTCTCTTCAAATCCTCGCTGATTAGTGAATCCTCTCCACCCCTCGACAGAAGTATTATTATACCGACGATCTCTCTAGTCAAAAAAACACGCTTCTTTCGCCGACTCCGCCCGACACCGATTCGTAAAAGGGAACGACCACCTCCTAAAGAGGGTTATCCTCCGCCACCACCTGCTCATCTGGCCGGAGAGGTTGGCAATAGTTCTTCTGTCTCAGGCGATACAATCTTAAACACACCCTAAGAAAGGAGTTCATGGAGATGACAATACTGGAAAAACGCAGGCTCGGCAACAGCGATCTCGAAATCACTCCCATCGGTTTCGGCGCGTGGGCCATCGGCGGACCAGGATGGGAATATGGCTGGGGAGCCCAAGACGATCGCGACTCTATCGCTGCCATTCACGCAGCTCTCGATGCCGGCATCAACTGGATCGATACGGCAGCCGTCTACGGTATGGGGCACTCGGAAGAGATTGTTGCAAAAGCCGTTCAAACAAGCTCTCATCGCCCCTATATCTTCACGAAGTGCTCTCTTCTCTGGGACGACAAGGGGAAGGTTCTACATAGTCTTAAATCTCAATCAATCCGCAAGGAAGTCGAAGATAGCCTGCGTCGCCTTCAAACCGATGTTATTGACCTTTATCAAATACATTGGCCTATACCCGAAGAAGACATCGAAGAGGGGTGGAGCACATTAGCGAAACTGAAAGAGGAAGGAAAAGTTCGCTATATCGGTGTGTCCAATTTCAACGTCCAACAAATGGAACGTGTGCGGTCTATCGCCCCGATAACCTCCTTGCAACCTCCTTACTCGCTCGTACGACGTGAAATCGAAGCCGAGATTCTCCCTTACTGTCAAAAACATAGTATCGGGGTTATTGTCTACTCGCCCCTTCAGTCAGGACTCCTTAGCGGGAAGATGACCCCTGAGCGCGTTAGTGCGCTTCCTGATGACGACTGGCGCAAGCGAAGTCCAGATTTTCACAAGCCACGTCTCTCACGCATCCTTGGATTAGTTGAGGGGTTGCGCCAGATCGGCGCACGTCATAACCAGCCTCCTGGGGTCGTCGCTATCGCCTGGACACTTCGCCATCCCGCAGTAACTGGTGCCATTGTTGGTTTTCGACACCCCGATCAGGTTCACGAAATGCTAGGAGCACTTACCTTTCGGCTTTCCGAACAAGAAATTGCAGAAATTGAGCGCCTACTTCGCCAATACGACCTCTAAACCGATAGAGCATCAAAAGGCTTTGATCGCGTAACGCAGCGCGATCAAAGCCTATCTTCTACAGAGGATCGTTCACAACCGGCTATCAGCAACACGAATTCCCCTCGCAGGGTCATCCCTCGGGCAACGTCCAAAATTTCCGATAGCAGACCGCGGTCTACCCTTTCAAATCTCTTAGTCAGGTCGTTCGCAAGAGCCGCCAGCCTATCTCCAAAGACCTCTAAAGCCATCTCCAGACTCTCGATGAGGCGATAGGGGCTTTCATAGTAGATAAGGGTATAAGGAGAGTTTCTATCCGCCTCAAAAAAACGTCGTCGAGGCCCTGCCTTACGCGGAGGAAAACCACGAAAAGTGAAGCTATGACACGGCAACCCCGACAAAACCAGTGCCATGACGAATGCGGCCGGGCCTGGCACCATCGTGAAGGGTATATTCTCGGTAATAGCCTCTCTGACGAGCAGGTAGCCGGGGTCCGCAATTCCCGGCGTTCCGGCATCCGTCACCACTGCGATACGCTTCCCTGCCCGAATAAAAGCCAGTATTTGCCTGATAGCCCGTTCCTCATTGTGTTCATGGAGGGAAATCTGTTGCTTTTCAATAGAATAGCGTTTCAGCAAAAGACCTGTCTTTCGTGTATCCTCGCTGGCAATAATATCGGCGCTTCGCAACGCTCTGAGGGCACGTAAGCCTATATCCTCTAAATTCCCAATGGGAGTGGCCACCAACACAAGAGGAGGCCACTCCTCTTCAAACAGTTCCTTTGTAGGAGCGGAATACTCCTTTATCCTCCTCACTTCTCCCAAGTTAGCGCATCTCCTGACCACCGGTAACGTTGATCGCCTGCCCTGTCATATAACTGGCCTCATCCGAAGCCAAGAAAACAACAACATTACATACATCATCATAAGTGCATCCTCGCCCTAAAGGCACCTGCGCTTCGTACTTGAGGCGTACCTCCTCCTTGGTGAGGCCTTGCGTGCGGGCATATTGCTCATAAAGACTTTCCTGCCACAAGGTGCCATCTAAAAGGTTGCCGGGGCACACTGCATTCACGCGCACCCCATAAGGCGCTAGATCAAGAGCAATTGACTGAGTTAGCCCTATTCCTCCAAACTTACTTGCAGAATAAGCGCTATTGCGAAAACTCCCCTTCTTGCCCGATTTTGAGTTAATTTGTATAATATTCCCCTTCCGTTGCTTTACCATGACCCTTGCCGCCGCACGGGCACATAAAAAATAGCCAAATAGATTCACATCAATCACCCTTCGCCAGGCCTCGGCAGGGAATTCGGTAATATCGTAGGCGATTAAAATGCCGGCGTTGGCCACGAGGAGGTCCAGCGCACCAAACCTCCGAACGGTCTCCTGCGTCATCCCCTCTACCTGCTCCTCGTTCGTGACATCTACCTGCAGCGCCAACGTCTCGGCTCCCGTAGCCCGAGTTATCTCCTCCGCCGTCTCATGGGCTTTCTCAATTTTTACATCGGCAATGGTGATGGCACGACAGCCCTCCCGCGCAAGACGGTGAGCAATTGCTTCTCCCAAACCCTGTGCGCCACCGGTAACAATGGCTACCTGATCTTTCAAACGCTCCATTTTTTCGCCTCGCTCCTGAATGGATTTGTACAATGAGAAGGAAATACCCTATATCACGTCGAACTCTAGGTATGTTCTATTATCATATCATATACGCCCTAGTCTAACTTCGGAGAAATCCTGAATGCCCCGCTCTACCCTACAACGTCGGCACGCCTTCCTTCTGCTTGCCTCCCTCATCGTCCTGTTCATCTCCACTGCGGCGAACGCTAGAGTCAGACTTCGCATGGACGACAAATGGCGATTTCACCTCGGCGATATACCTCTATCCCATGAGGGCATTCCTATCACCAACTGGCGCTGGACGCAGATAGGTAATAGCCCTCCGAATATCGTGCCTTATCTCTCAAAACACCTGGATGTAACATCATGGCCTACCACGTCTCCCAATCAGAATACCTTTCATGGCCAATCAGGTTACAATATATATTGGACACTCCTACCGTCTATCCCTTATCACCATCCCCTCTTACACTTCGATAGTATGGGCCATGATGTGAGTGTTTTTCTTAATGGTCATTTTCTTTATCATCACTCACAATGGAATGTTCCTTTTAGCGTTCCACTGCCCCGTAAATGGCTCACCGAAAATATAAACAGCCTTCTCGTTCTCCTTCATCGTACCGACGGTATCACCGGCATTGGGAATGTGACACTCTTACCGAACCTAGATCTCCCTGAAGGCCCAGCTCTCCCAAACTATGACGATCGCGGCTGGCGCATCGTCCATCTGCCGCACGACTTTGTCATTGAGGGGCACTACGATAAAAACGCCGATGGCTCTCATGGATATCTGCCGACAAATGTGGCCTGGTACCGAAAGTATTTCTATCTACCTGCCTCAACAAAAGGCAAGAGTATCTGGGTCTACTTCGAAGGCATCTATCGGGATAGCCGCTTTTGGCTTAACGGTCACTTTCTTGGTCGCCATCGCAGCGGGTATATTGGAGTACGCTATAATCTGTCGCCCTATCTACACTATGGGGCATGGAACACTTTAGCTGTTCGAGTGGATGCGCGAGGCGAAGAAGGGTGGTGGTATGAAGGAGGAGGTATTTATCGCCATGTCTGGCTCACGATTGCCAATCCTATTCACATAACTCCATGGGGTGTTTTTGCTATCCCAAAGCTCCCTTCAGCTGATCGAGCAACTCTCACACTGCAAATAGATATCACGAACAATCGGCAAAGCTCTGTTCCTATCCGCCTTATCGCTTTGGTATTGGACAATACAGGGCAAAAAGTAACGAGCACTTCCACTCACCTCCTACTTCAAGCGGATCACATAACGCACACCCAGCAGCAGGTAACTGTCTTACATCCTCATCTTTGGTCTCTCGTTTCACCTTATCTCTATCGAGTTGTATGCATTCTTCAGCAAGATCATCGCAGGCTCGATGAAGTCAGCACAAACATTGGGATTAGAACAATTGAGTTTCGTCCCAATAGCGGCTTTTACCTCAATGGAAAACCCATTAAAATTAAGGGAACATGCAACCATCAAGATTTCGCAGGGTTGGGGAACGCATTGCCAGACAACCTGCAGTGGTGGAGAATAGAACAACTGAAGAAAATGGGTTCCAATGCCTATCGTACTGCCCATGATCCGCAAGATGAATCGTTGCTCGATGCTTGCGATCATCTTGGAATGCTCGTTATGGATGAAAACCGCCATCTGGGTGCTGTCTACACTCCCAAAACCCTCCCTGATGCCCCCTACTCGAATCTATCCGATCTAGCAGACATGATTCGTCGAGATCGTAACCATTCTTGCATCATCATGTGGTCTATGTGCAATGAAGAGCCGCTCCAGGGCACCCCTGAAGGCGCACGCCTCTTTGAAGCTATGAAGAAAGTGGTTCAATCTTTAGATCCTACACGCCCTATTACATGTGCCATGAATGGTGGTTGGGGTCGTGGCATTACCCTAGTGGAAGACCTTCAAGGAGGCAATTACCACCCCCAAGACTACGATTGGTTCCACAAACAGTTTCCAGATAAACCATTCTTCGCTAGCGAGTCGGCTAGCACGGTGTGCGATAGAAGCATCTACACAAACGACCCTCAAAAGGGCTACGTCGCTGCCTATGACCTTTACGCGCCTCCATGGGCACAAACAGCCGAAGTGGCTTGGAAGGCAGTTGTAACGCGTCCTTTCGTTGCAGGCTGTTTCGTCTGGACCGGCTTTGACTATCGGGGCAAACCTATCCCCTACTGGTGGCCCTGCATCAATGCTCACTTTGGCATTATGGACATGTGTGGATTTCCAAAAGATAACTACTATTATTATAAAGCATGGTGGGGGGATAAACCGCTCGTCCATATCCTCCCCCATTGGAACTGGCCGGGATATGAGGGGAAGGGCGTCGGCCTTAAAGGAAAACCCATCACGGTATGGTGCTATAGTAATGCGAGTGAAGTAGAACTGTTTCTGAATGGCCAGAGCCTAGGCAAAAAACCCATGCCTACATGGGGACATGTGGAGTGGAACGTGCCCTACCAACCGGGCAAACTTGAAGCGAAGGCCTACGATGAAGCCGGTAAGGTGGTTGCCACCGATGTTGTCGAGACAACAGGCCCTCCAGCTGCCCTGCATCTTTCCACAAACCTCACAACTCTTCCTGCCGATGGGGAAGAGGTGGCTCTCATCGAAGTAGATATTGTGGACGCACAAGGCAGAATAGTCCCCACAGCCGATAATCTCGTGCATTTCCAAGTGACGGGAGCAGGCGAAATCGCCGGTGTGGGAAATGGGGATCCAAGCTGTCATCAACCCAATATTGCCAATTATCGCAATGCCTTCAATGGCAAATGCCTGCTCATTATACGCGCTGGCGAACATCCTGGCCTCATTCGTATCCGAGCTATATCGAATGGTCTCTCATCGGCAAGCATCACACTTAAAACGATTCCGTCATCCTTGAAATAATCTGGCAAAATGCAATAGGAGGGTAAGTTGATTCAACAGGAGATATTTGGAAAACTTCGTATTGAGGGGAAGGGCGTCGGCCTTGAGGGGGAGGGCGTCGGCCTTGAGGGGAAGGGCGTCGGCCTTGAGGGGAAGGGCGTCGGCCTTGAGGAACCTGTCTTTATTTTTACGCTAACCAACTCTCGTGGCTCCATCGCTCGCGTCACGAACTACGGAGCCATTCTGACCTCCCTGGCCGTACCCGATCGCGAGGGGAACATCGGTGAGGTCACCCTCGGCTTCAATCGGTTAGAGGGCTATCTCGCCCCACACCCCCACTTCGGTGCAACCATCGGGCGGGTTGCTAACCGCATCTCCAATGCAGAGTTCACTCTCCATGGCAGACAGTATGTCTTAGCGGCCAACCACGGCGCACATACCCTTCACGGCGGCAAACAGGGGTTTGATAAGCAGCTTTGGCATGCAACTCCGCAACCGGCCAAAAACGCTGTTACCTTCTCCCGCCTCAGCCCAGATGGAGAAGAGGGGTTTCCGGGTAATCTTCAACTAGCGGTTACGTTTACCCTTACCGAAGACAACGCTCTTCGCCTTGACTATTTGGCCACAACCGACTTAGATACCCCCGTTAACCTCACAAATCACACCTATTTTAACCTATCGGGGGAAGGCGATATCCTTGATCATGAGCTTATGCTCAACGCCCATCTCTACACACCTACTAACGACGAGCTTATCCCAACAGGAGAAATCTGGGGCGTTAGGAATACTCCTCTCGACTTTACTCAACCTACTGCAATCGGTAGGCGTATTCATGAACTCCCCGAGGCTATCGGAGGATATGACCATAACTTCATCCTTCATAAACCGAACGAAGCTGCCATGGCTCTCACCTTCATGGCACGAGTCTACGCTCCGAAAACAGGTCGTATTATGGAAGCCTATACAACCGAGCCTGGGGTACAGCTCTACACGATGAATCGCATTCCCGACAGCCTATCTAGCCGGGAAGGAAAGCCCTATCCCCCTCATGCGGCGTTCTGCCTAGAAGCTCAGCATTTTCCCGACTCGCTGCATCATGCACACTTTCCATCAATTCTACTAACACCGAACACTACCTACCGTCAAACAACGATATACCAGTTTAAAACAGACCGTTAGACCCTTTTTTAAAGCAGTAAACGCATAAGCTCTTCTTCAGCTGCCTTCGTCCAAAATTTACCATCTTCTAACCTATCATACACAGAAGGCAGCACACTTTTCAAATCGGGCAAGGCAGTTAGCGGCAATTGGTGAATGTGAGGAAAAATAAGGGTCTTTCCAGGAAATTTTCCTTCCTTCACGGCCTGAAGACCATCGCGCGCTGCTTCCATCCCCCCAATTGCCGCTAAGGACGCATTTGTGTTGAGATCACCTTGCTCTACACGTGCCAACGTATCCCGCATGGCGGCTAGGGAGGAACCACTGCTGCCGATCAATCGGCAACCATCCCGCACAATGCGCTCACAAGGAACTTCTACTTTCGTTCCTCTGGCGACCCCAGCAAAGATATTAAACCAACCTCCTTTTGCGAGAAGCGTTATGGCCGCTTCTATCGCAGCCGGATCAGCTACCATGCTAACGATGTCATCGAATGCCCGGCCACGAGTCAGTTTTATCAGCATTTCAGCCTGCTGGTCGAAACTCATTCCCCGCACATTGCGCGTAATCAACTCTATCTTGCGCTGTCTAGCTAAGCCCCCAAAGCGCTCATTCAAGCTGGCCAACCTGTCATCATGCCTATCGGTTACAACGATAAGCTCAGGAGGTTCGCGCAACTGTAATGCCCGTTGAACGTGCATTTGCCCCATAGGCCCTGCAGCTCCGATAAACCAGGCGCATCCTCCTGCACGCAATTCGGCTGTACGCGATTCTTGGTAAGCGTCCACCAGCTTATTTCCCTTCACACCCACATAAAAGCGACGGTTATAATGAACTCGTCCGATGTCAATGGCAATTTTCGACGGCAAAGGCTCGGTTAATGCAAGGATCACCACACCATCATCGGCCGGCATATCACAAACTTTCTCTACGACCTGGGCATCCCAACGACCGGTAATCACAATATCATCAAAGTTTTCGATGCTGCCATTTATCAGATCGCATACAGACAGCTGGGTCATCTTTACACTAGCTGCCTCCAACTGCCGCACGATAGAGGTAATATCGAGTCCCTCACAAGCTACAAGAACGATTTCCCTCAGGTTCGCTCCACAGAACATCTCCACCAGCTCAACGTTCTCGCCACCTTCCCCAACAACAAGCAGAAAGCGGCCTCCCGGCTTAGGATGTGAGCGATGAGCGATCGCATAGGACGCGACCACACAGGCCCAAGGCTCTACCAATGCGGCCTCTACATAGCCTGTTGTATCCTGAATTGGCAATAGATAGCAACCCTCATCCCCCTCGATCAACTCTCGTGGAATGATACCGTACTCAGACAAGCCTCCGCGAAACACATAGCCATAGGCCATAGACTTGCCCTTATAAAACACGTCGGCTTGGATAACGTAGCGCTCTCCACGTTTGAATCGTCCTTCCAGATCGGCCCCCACCTCTACCACGGTACAGCACACCTCGTGCCCTAGCGTCACCGGCTCTTTGGTAAGGTCACGCCCGATCAGCCGCGGATGCTGCTCGCCAAGCGCAACTACCTTTGTGTCGGAATAACATAGGCCACAAGCATCATGACGTACTAACAGCTCATACGTGCCACATTTCGGCGTCTCCTCCACTTCGGGCGCTCCATTTCGTCCAAAGTTCTCGAAGCCTGCCCCATACAAATTCCATCGGAACATCTCCGTAGGAACAGCCCCTACAGCCTTTCGATACTGTTCTAACTTATCCATCAGCACTCTCTCGAATCGAGTTGAAATAGGCTTCTTAGAATCGGGATCACACCTCGTAAGGCCACCCCACGATGACTTATGCGATGCTTCTCGTCGGGCGTCAGTTCTGCCATGTGCCTGCCAAGTTGCGGTAGATAAAAAATCGGATCATATCCAAATCCATAGTGACCACGTTTTTCATGAGCCACTAACCCCTCACAACTTCCTTCACTAACGAACTCTTGTCCATCAGGAGTTGCGACCACCACGACACATTGAAAACGACAGGTGCGCCTTTCATCAGGGACATGGCGCATGATCTCGAGAATTTTGTCCATCTTTTCGTCAAAGGAGGTATCGGCTCCTAAAAAACGATGCGAGTGAACGCCGGGTGCCCCATCCAACGCATCAATCACCAACCCTCCATCATCTGCAATGGCAACTCTTCTTGCATGTTTCGCTGCGGCGACCGCTTTCAAACGGGCATTCTCATAAAACGTCTCCCCAGTCTCTTCAACCATAGGCATCGGCTCGATGTCGCTTAGGGTCAACAACGTCAATTCAGGGCAATACGCCCCAAGAATCTGAAGCATCTCCCGCCCCTTCTTCGGGTTCGTGGTCGCAACAAGTAACTCCTTCTTCATAGCCTACAGAATCCCTTCGAGTGCCGCACGTTGCAGCTTGAAAAGTTGCTCCAGCCCCACCTGCGCGAGATCGAGAAGACGCAAAAGGCGATTCCGATCAAACGGTGTCGTCTCGGCTGTCCCCTGTATCTCAACATAACGGCCCTTGTCGGTCATTACCACATTCATATCCACGGCACAACGATGGTCCTCTTCATAGCAGAGATCAAGCAACTCATCACTTCCAACCACACCTACACTTACCGCGGCCACCATTCCTGTCAGGGGCATTCTTGCAATAACACCTTCATTCACTAATTTTCTGCAAGCCTCAGCAAGCGCCACGAAGGAGCCGGTAATGGCGGCACAACGCGTTCCGCCGTCTGCTTGAAGCACGTCGCAGTCTATCCAGATCGTCCGCTCTTCCAGAACTGGCATCTCAACAACCGCCCTCAAGCTCCTTCCTATCAACCGCTGAATCTCTACGGTCCTGCCAGATGGTCCATTTCGCCCCTCCCGAGGCGTACGAATGTTAGTCGAGCGTGGCAACATCCCATACTCCGCGGTGACCCACCCCATCTCTCCTTCGAGTTTTCTAAACGGCGGCAACTTTTCCTCTACCGATGCCGTACAGATTACCTTCGTATTCCCCATCTCGATCAAACACGAACCCTCCGCGTTGGGCATAAACCCTCGCGTGATCTTCGTCGGTCGCAACTGGGCACTCCCACGTCCATCAAATCGCGGCATAGGCGTTCCTTCCTCGCTTCAATTTTTTCTCTGCCTATCTTACCCGCTATCTCATGATTCTGCTTGCACTACGTCAGCATCGAATTTAGATATTGACACACATCCTCATGGCGTGCCAAAATAGAACCATCAAACTCACATAGCTGTGAGCGCTTCGCAATCCTCTTACCAGACCGACGGCGTGGTCGGCATTTAGAGCCGCCTAGTGGCCGAGCCACCTCTAGCCCAATGGCCTCAAACCTTATGGCACATTGGTGCACTCTATTTCCTGCTCGATACGCACTAAGAATGTGTCTCGGCTAGCCGTCTGTCTGGGGAACGGGGTTCCTCCTTCAGACGGTGGCGTCCCTCTTATGTACTCTCAATGTCCGAATCTTCGCAATGTAGCCTATCTACCACAGGAGGAACCTAACAAAGTATGTTTCACAAGTTTACCAAATCGAGCATCCAAACGGCTCTAACCTTCGCCACAACGCTTCTTCTTATTATGGTTAGCAACGCAAGTGCATGCGCTCAAACGCCCGCTTCTCCCGCTTCTACGATTAACACGGGCGATACTGCCTGGATGCTCGTCGCTGCTGCCTTCGTTATGCTGATGACCCCTGGGCTCGCTTTCTTCTATGGGGGTATGGTGCGCTCAAAAAATGTGCTTAACATGCTTATGCAAAGCTTCGTGGCCCTCGGTATCGTGACCCTTGTATGGCTTCTGTGGGGCTACTCTCTCGCTTTCGCACCGGGAAACCCTTTCATCGGCAGCTTACGCTGGTTCGGGCTTAACCATGTCGGTGAAAACCCTTCCCCCTACTATGCCCCCACCATCCCGCACCAAGTTTACATGATCTACCAACTGATGTTCGCCATCATCACCCCGGCGCTCATCAGCGGGGCGATCGCCGAACGCATGAAATTTTCGACCTATGTGGTCTTCATTACCCTTTGGAGCACTTTCGTCTACTGTCCACTCGCTCATTGGGTTTGGGGACACAACGGTTGGCTTAACAGTCTTGGAGCACTCGATTTTGCCGGGGGCACCGTAGTGCACATCAGTAGCGGCGTTTCCGCTCTTGTCCTTGCCATAGCCCTTGGCAGGCGCCATACGGACATGCTCCATTCTGGAGAAGAGATGCGCCCTCACAACCTTACTATGACTTTGGTAGGTACAGCACTATTGTGGTTTGGGTGGTTCGGTTTTAATGCCGGCAGCGCCTTGGCCTCCGGTGGGCTTGCCGCTTCCGCCTTCGTCGCCACACATATTGCCGCAGCCATCGCCGGACTTACATGGATACTTATTGAATGGAGTATCTACAAAAAACCTACCGCGTTGGGCTTTGCCACCGGTGCGGTGGCAGGCCTCGTGGCCATTACACCGGCCTCCGGATACGTGGGTCCTGTTCCGGCTCTGCTCATAGGCGTTGGAGTGGCCTTTATCTCCTTCTATGCCATTAAACTCAAACACAAGTTTCATTACGATGACGCTCTTGATGTATTTGGAGTTCATGGAATGGGAGGAATCTGGGGAGCGCTCGCAACCGGCCTCTTTGCCTCTGTGCTTGTGAATAGCTCCGGCAGCAACGGCCTTTTCTACGGTGGAGGACTAACCCTGTTCCTTAAACAGACTATCGCAGTCGCCAGCGCAGTCGCCTATGCAGCCGTAGGAACCTGGATACTTACGAAAATTCTCGACGCCATCATGGGGCTGCGCGTTCGCGTAGAAGATGAAAATATAGGTTTGGATCTTACTCAACATGGCGAATCGGCCTACGTCATGGCCGAATGAGCAGCCTGTACATAAATCCTATTCCCAGTTGACAAAAGCTTCCTTGTAGGGGTAGAGTCTAAGCGATAATCTATTATTTCTATGCTAGGGGTGCTGCAAAGCTGAGAGGGTTTTCTTAGCCCAACCCTATGAACCTGATTCGGGTAATGCCGACGGAGGGAAGCAATGACTTATCTACTATATATAGCCATCGCTCCCAAAGCTCGGAGCGATGGCTTTTTGCTCATCGCTATCGCCTCGGCTCGTTGAATGAAAGCGCACCTAGCGCTAAGGAGAAAACGATGAATCTATCTGCTCCTAAAAAGGCGTTTACATTGATTGAACTTTTAGTGGTTATAGCCATAATAGCGATTCTTGCGGCCATCCTCTTCCCCGTTTTTGCTCAAGCCCGTGAACAGGCCCGTCAAACCGTTTGTACCTCAAACGTCAGACAACTGAGTATGGCCGTGCAGATGTACCTTCAAGATTACGATGAAACGTTTCCGATCTTCTATGCCTACAACACCTGGGACCCCATCCACAATGTCCCCGCCCCTTCAGGGACGCCTGCACATAAAGGGGTAGAAGTGGAGTTGATGCCTTATGTCAAAAACCATCTCATCTTTAAATGCCCGGATGATCAGGGCGGTCCCTCGCTCTATACCACCTATCAAAATGATGGTTGCCCAAACACCAACACCTATTTTGACTGCTACGGTTCAAGTTATCGCTTCGATCACGGCGTCTTCACAACTATCGCAAACGAATCGAGCCAAGACAATATTCTCTACACTACTACCCAGGTGGTTACTCTGGCGTCCCTAGCACTACCGGCAGAAACACGCCTCATGCGAGATGAGATGATGCCTTGGTTTGGCACAAATCCAAGCTATGGCTACATTCCAGGCTATTTTCAACAGTGGCATCCGCGCGGCGGAGGAATTGTGTTTGCCGATGGACACGGCAAGTTCATCGTCTCAAGCGCTGCATTCGACAATGAGGTTGTGTGTCCGGGTGGTGAACGCAGCGGACAACTCGACCCGAACGCTGCCACCGATGGCAATCCGGGAAACCCACCTACCTACTATTGGCTTTGCGATTAAGAATATGCACGTACTTATCCTCGCTAACGGCTCACCACCTCCGCACGATCTAGCCCAACGTCTTGCAAGTACCGCAGACCTTATCATCGCTACGGATGGCGCTGCCGCAAAAGCGTTTGACCTTGGGCTTCAACCTCACCTCATTTGTGGGGATTTTGACTCCATAGATAAAGCGCAGGCGCGCCAACTGTTTCCTTCAGCGGAAATCATCGTTGCAGCTAATCAAGACTATGCTGACCTAGAAAAGTCGCTTCAACTGGCCAAAGATCGTGGTGCGACTCAGGTTACCATACTAGGAGCCACCGGCGGCAGGCTCGATCATACGCTTGCAAATCTCGCGCTTCTACTGTCTTGGCATCAAAAAATGGGGCTCTGCATTCAGGAAGCAGACACCTCTGTGTGGTGCCTTTCTGCTGCTAGCAGTATCCCGAATAAGCATATAATCCCCACTCAGCCGAACGATATAATCTCAGTTATTGCACCAGAACCTGCTATCATTTCTATCCGCGGTGTCTTATGGGAGGCCGATCACCTCTTGTTACAACCCGGAACGCGTGCGGTAAGCAATAAGGCGCTCGGGCACAGCGTTGATGTCGAGATAGTGCAGGGAACGATTTTCCTCTGCCTATTAAGCTCCTCCATCATGGAGACACCAACCCCATGACAAACCCGCATTTTTCTCTTTACGACTGGTCGTTTTTAATCATCTACCTGGCTTTTCTTCTGTGGATTGGACTACGAAGAAACCGTATCACCACCGAAGACTACCTAATTGCAAATCGCAACCTTGGCTTGCCTGTATTTGTTGCGACCCTAGTGGCCACATGGTACGGTGGAATTTTGGGCGCCGGCGAGTTCGTCTATACCGATGGCCTTGCAGCTTGGGCAGCGAACGGTCTACCTTACTATCTATTTGCCATCCTTTTTGCTTTGCTTCTAGCAAAGCGTGTTCGTCAAGCAGGCGCCAGCCTCTATACCATTCCCGATCGGCTGGAAATGGAGTACGACAGAGGAACCGCTCTACTTGGAGCCTTGCTAGCCTTTCTCTACGCCACTCCATCGCAGTATGTGCTCATGCTTGGAATTCTGCTTCAACTCCTGTTTGGATGGCCTCTCTGGTTGGCGATGCTGATAGGAACGCTTTTCTCGATCATTTATGCACTCATAGGCGGTTTTTTGGCCGATGTACGTGTTAACACACTACAATTCCTGCTCATGTTTTCCGGCTTCATTTTTACGGTGGTCTTCTGTTTAACAAAATTCGGGGGTATTCGGCCCCTTCTTCGTACGCACCCACTCCCGCCCCACTACTTTACTGCCCTCGGCAACCACAATGTGTTATGGCTTCTGGCATGGAGCGTCATCGCACTACAAACGTTTACCGATCCGGGGTTTCATCAGCGCTGCTATGCCGCCAAAACCCCACGCATCGCCACGCTTGGCATTCTCGTCGCCGTTGTCTGCTGGTTTATTTTCGATTCCCTTACTTTTCTTACAGGAACGTTTGCTCGTGTTCTTTTCCCGAATCTAAGCGATCCCACCTTAGCCTTTCCTCTCATTGCAGCACGGGTTCTGCCACACGGCCTTCGCGGCTTTTTCTATGTCGGGATGCTGGCCCCCATTATGGCCGCAACCGTCTCCTATACATTTATCTCGGCCATGACCATCGGAAGAGACTTTATATGGCGTCTTCGAAACGAAGCCGGGCCACAGAACGTTCCACGTTATACTCGTATCGGCCTTTTACTTACTTCATTTATCTCTATTGGGATCGCCTTGATGGTACGTTCCGTGGTAGAACAGTGGTATCTTTTTGGTAATCTCATCGTATCGGGACTGCTGTTGCCACTGGTCGGCGCCTACCTATGTCCACCAAAATGGAAAATCCCAGCCCGCTACGCTTTTCAGGCGATGCTTTATGGTTCCCTCATCGCCTTCCTAGACCTTGGGCTGGGCTGGTGGCATTACCATGGCAACTACCGGGACCTTTGGGGCATTCCGCCCCTAATACCTGGCCTACTGGTAAGTGGTAGCTTTTACCTTGCCGGCGTTAGGCAAACGGCAAAAATATGCGTATCGAGCCTATAGCGGGAGTGCTGTAGATTTAGATAACGCCATTACCTCCTCGGCCGATATCTCCTCACCGCGCTCTGCCGAAAGATAGATGCCCTCGGAGATAAGCATGGTATTCAAAGCGATTTCAGCCGTCGGCAACAACGTCACACGCCCTTGCAAAGCGGCTACCCAGTGCTGCTGAGAGCTACCGAATAGGTCTCCCTCTCCCCGAAGACTATTCCAACGGAATCGCGCAGCACTTAAACTCGTGGTTGCATTGAGGTCAAGATCGCCCACGCTTTGGTAATATCCAAAGGGTTGCAGACGCACACCGCCCTTTGTTCCTACAAGCGATGAGCCTTCAAATCCATCTAACTCAATCGCCCACGCTTCGATGATATCCATCGTTAAATCCCCTTCAAAGCGCACAAAACCCATCGCCAGCTCTTCTACACTGTAGCCGGCCGCTCGTCGCCTCTCTTCATCCATCGGCAGCTTCTGATAGGTCTTACCGGTTATACGTTCGACCTTTGGGTTGCCAAGCAAGTAGAGGAGTTGGGAGATATGGTAGACGCCCATATCATAAAGAGCACCTCCGCCGGACATGGCTTTTTGCACAAAGGGGGCTTTTCCATAGCCATCCACGTAGGGCCGTCCTCGCCTCCTAAAACCGGTAGAGCGTGCGTGGTATATTTCTCCTAAGCAACCGTTATCAATAAGCTCTTTCGCGGCCCGGGTCTCGTCGGAATAGAGAAAACCGAGTTGGATGTGCAGCATTTTTCCTTTCTCGCGGGCACACTCTATCATCGTTACCGCATCACGATAGGAGCCGGCCATTGGCTTTTCGCAGTAGACGTGCAGCCCCCGTTCCAAAGCAGCGACGGTTGCGGGCATATGGAGGTTATTATGCAGACATATATCTACAGCATCCAGATCGTCTCGTTTAAGCAGTTCTTGTGTCCGATAATGTACATTTGGAATGGAAAATGTTGCCGCTGTGCTATCTGCAGCCACCCGATCAATGTCGGCACAAGCTACCACCTCTACTCCAGAGATACGGGCGTAGTTCTGAAGGTGTATCTGAGCGATCTGGCCGCAACCGATAATGCCAATACGTATGGACTTTTCCATCGAAACCCCTTTCTCTCAAAAGTTTGAAGTTTAACTTCGACGCTCAACGCAAAATCTCCTGTTACCCCTAAACTCCGAGTATGGCTTACGAAGCTGTAATCCGATATTTAAACCTCTAGCCCCTCTTAATTTCATAGCCAATAAAAACTCGTAGGACTGCTATTGACATGTCCATTCTGCAGGGGGTATAATCGAAACAGTTCGACAACGGATACGAGAACATCCCATCTCAATGAAGATGATACAGAAAACGATAATTGAATTGTTTCGATTATCGAGGCTCGTTTCCCTTGTTCTGAACTAAATTCAACGGCTGTTTATCTATACAACCTATTGGGAGACAAGTAAATGCAACGAAAAGCTTTTACGCTCATCGAACTGCTTGTCGTGATCGCGATTATAGCGATTCTGGCAGCTATTCTCTTCCCTGTGTTCGCTCAGGCACGGGAAAAAGCACGGGCGATCTCCTGCGTCTCTAATGAGAAGCAACTTGCAACCTCGATCCTCATGTATACCCAAGACTATGACGAGGTTTTCCCCACCGGCCTGCAACAGAGCTGGTATGCGAATACCTGGTACGTGCTCGTACAACCCTACGTGCAAAATCTGCAGGTGTTTCGCTGCCCCGATGATCCCATTGGAACCCCTCCCTCCTGGACCCAACCTTGGGGTGGAATTCGCCTTTCCTATGCCTCCAATGGCTATATGAAATGGGATGGTTCCAACTGGAGCGTCTTTGGTGTTATGGGCATGTCGCAAAGCTGGATGGGCAACACTACCACATCACAAGCTCGGATCGGGCGCCCTGCAGAAACCATTCTCTTTACCGAGAAGGATGCCCTGCAACCTAACATCAACTCGATTCCGGGCAACCTGCTCGACTTTGGCCCCGGCTGTATGTTCACCGGTGTGAACTGGTGGGATGGCTTCTCGCCTGGCGAGATTCCGAATGGCACCATCCCGGCCAACTCTGTTACCAATCCCTACGATCCCAACGGGCCTAACGGAGCCGTCACTGCCGTGCACGCACAAAAAGCTAACTTTGCCTTTGCCGACGGTCATGTAAAAGCTATGACGCCTACGGCTACCGATCCAGACCCGATCAACCAACCTCAAAATAATATGTGGGATGCAACGCGGCAGTAAGTTTAGCACCGATATTCCAAGAAAGGTCTAGGATCAAAATGCCTAAAGTCCAATATAAACGGCTGGCGCTCGCCTTATTAGCCACATTGAGCGCAACCATAAGCCTTATGGGCTGCAACGTGGATAACACCATGTCGCCTGCGGACATAAAGCGCATGGAGAGCAAACCGCCTCCAGGAGGTCCACCACCGGAGGCACTCAAAATGATCCAAAAGATCAATGAAGAGGCCCAACAGAGAATGATGAATCAGACGAGACAACAAGCAGCTCCAGCTCATCCTTAAAATGGCTCACTTCTGAGCAAACCGCCCCGTTAGCAGCTCCGGGGCGGTTTTTTTTGATACTTAATCTTAATGGGGATACAGATACTTACCTATCAGTTACTAGGGGCCGATCAAACGTACCACCAACTGAGCCACAAATTGTAAGGCTATAATTAGAATGAGAGGTGACAAGTCTAAACCACCTAATTTCTCCGGTGGAACAAGCCTACGTATGGGAGCTAACATCGGCTCGAAGATGGAATCCAAAAAACGCGCTACCGGACGAAACGGCCCCAAATCCACGCGGAACACTTGAAGCCATGAGACGATCACATAGACCAACAAAAGCAGGTTTAGTAGGTTCAAGACCCACAGAATAATGCTACCTATCCCCATCGGTTCCCCGAAATACATTGTCCTATCCTCCCAAATGCTGCTGGGCCAGCTTTTCTTTCACGCGTTTCAGATGAATGCTTGCAATGGGGTCGTCAGGATACTGCGCTGCGTGCTCCCAAGCTGTTGCTGCTTTGCTCCATTCCCCTAACTGCTCGTAACAGTGGGCAAGATTATGCCATGTGAACCAAGGACACTTGAACTGAACGGCTTTTTCATAATACGGAATGGCCGACTTGGGGTCCTTCAAATAGAGCCAATAGAAATCCCCCATCTCATCGTACATATAATAGGTATCTGGATTCGCTGCAATACCCCGTTTCAGAGTAGCGATCCCCTCCTGTGCCCGATCGGTAGACCATAAAAGCCAAGCGTTGTTTGCGTAGGTCTCAACATTATGAGGATCACCCTGGGCGACGATCTGGTTGAGGTTGATACAGTGATTGTACTCGCCCGCATCGAAATGTGCATCGGCTTGTTCATACAGATCGCGTAACGCCTCTGCTGTTATGGCATCTGCCGTAGCCGGCTCGGCAGCCACGTCTCTTAATATCCGGCTACCAATCGCATCTACCTGTTCCGGCGTTTTGGCGTTTGAGAAAGAGACGGGGTGCGGCTTCTTATTGCCAGAAGGCCCCTCACCCAACGCGCTACCGATTATAAGGGTAGATGACATCAGGATGATTATCAAGCCGATACAGCGCCCGACAGCACCTCTTAAGCGGTCAATCTGGTCTTGGTACATAATCTCCACATCCTTGTTAAAATCCCACTCGCCGAAGAAATCCATTCAAACTAAGTATACGGTAAAATGAACGGATTCCCACAACTCTATTTTTGTCTACCACAGCCTGCACCTTGAGACTCACTACCGTTTGAACTGCGTTAATGCCCACTTGGCCGCCTCATGCACAATCGGGTCGGCGCTTCGTGAAAGTTTCTCAAGCGCAGGCAACGCACGCCTATCTTTTATACGTCCAAGGGCAAGCGCCGCTGCTTTGGGAATCGCATCGTCCGTATCGTGAAATGCGGCATAGATGAGGGCAGGCACAGCTGCCTTGTCACCAATAAGTCCTAACGCTTTGGCGCTCTGCTCCCGCACATCCTCGTTGGGGTCATGCAGGGAACGTATGAGTGCAGGAACCGCACGTCTATCACGCAACCATCCTAACGCCTGAGCGGAAGCAAACCGCACCAATACAAAGCGATCTCGCAGCCCAAAGATCAATGCCGGCACGGTGCTTTTCATTCCCAACCCTCCCAAAGCGGCGGCAGCTTGTGCGCGAAGATAGCGATTTTTGCCATACTTAAGCGCGTTGATGAGGGTGGATTCGGCACGCTTATCTCCCAAACGACCAAGAGCATAGGCAGCATAATACTTCAAATCAGGGTCGGTGCTCACCATCTGCATCCGGTGTAACAAAGCGGGCACCACACTCCGATTGCCGATCTGTGCGATAGAAACGGCTGCGGCGATCCGCACGTTCTCATTGGAATCTTGTAAAAGAGGCAACAGCCTATCTGCAGACGCGGCGTCACGCAGTCGCCCTAAGGCAACAACCGTCTCTAACCTCACACGCGGACTAACGTCCGTTAGCCTCCCCCATAAAACCTTTGCCGCACTTGGATCCCCTATCTCTCCTAGGGCGGTTACCGCCTCAACTCGAACGAGAGGTGACCTATCATTAACAGCCGTTTCGAGCGCGGGTAGTGCCCTTCGATCACCCAGAATCCCCAAGAGTTCTGCTGCTCCAGCACGGCGATAAACGCTTTGGTCTCTAAGATAGGGCACAAGCAACGGTGCCTCTTTGGGTTTTAGCGTATTGGCTAGCCCGCGCAACGCGTTGGCCCGAACAGAGGCAACCGGATCGCCTAAGGCCTTCAGCAGAGCCGGTATGGCGCGTGGGCTTTTCACCGTCGCCAGTGCCTGGGCAGCATCTACACGTAACGAGACCTGCGGTGAAGAGAGGGCATGGATTAACTCATCAATCCGATCGGCCCTGGCTGCCGTTACCGTCAGAACACCCCATAAGAGGCAAACTACCCACAGCATCACCGGCATCTTGCCCATTCTTCTGCGGGTAAAAGAAAGAGTGCCCTGTCTTAGAAGAGCATAGGCTCTCCTGGGAAACCTAGGTTCGGCCTTGAGAAGAAGGCATCTCAAGATGGGCCTAACGAACCTTTTGCTCGGCTGCCAAAATCTCATCTATCAAACGATTTACCTCTTTTGGATCGGCCTTGCCTTGCGAGAGCTTCATCACTTGACCTACAAGGAAGCCTTTTTTCTGTACGAGTCCTTTTTCCAAGATATCGGCCACAATCTTCGGATTCTCTGTAAACACCTGTTGAACCATCTGCCGTATCGCCGATTCGTCACGTAGCGTGATAAGCCCCTCTCGAGCCGCAATTTTGTCGGGGTCTTCCCCACTCTGGTACATATACTCGATGAGCGTTTTTGCGATTTTACCACTAATCGTGCCATCGGCTATCATCCGAATCATACTGCCGAGCTGTTGCGGCGTTATAGGGCAGGCATCTATCTCTTTCCCTTCGGCATTCAAAAGCCGACTCAAGTCGCCCATAATCCAATTGGCAGCGGCCTTGGCATCGCCGGCATGTTTCGCGGTTTCCTCAAAATAGTCGGCGAGCGCCCTTGTCTCCGTCAGGTAGGAGGCATCGTAATCCGATAGGCCGTACTCGCGCATAAACCGTGCCTTCTTGACATCGGGCAGTTCCGGCATCGTGGCCTTTATCGCCTCAATCCACTCTGGGGTGATCTGCAGCGGCACCAGGTCTGGATCGGGAAAATAGCGGTACTCTTGCTCAACCTCTTTAGAACGCTGAGGAAATGTAGCCTGTCGCGCTTCGTTCCACCCGCGCGTCTCTTGCACAACCCTCTCTCCTCGTTCCAGTAAGGCGATCTGTCGTGCGATCTCATACTCTATTCCCTTCTGAACGGAGCGGAAAGAGTTCAAGTTCTTTATCTCGGTCTTCGTTCCATACTCTTTTGTTCCCTTTACCCGCACAGAAACATTTGGCTCACACCGAAGAGAACCTTGCTCCATCTTGCCATCGCATACGCCGATATAAGTCAAAATAGCTCGGAGCTTCACCAAATAGGCCCTCGCCTCTTCGGGTGTGTGGATATCGGGCGGAAAATCGGTTACGATCTCCATCAGCGGAACACCACTGCGATTGAGGTCAATGTAGCTTTCGTTTCCAGGCATATGAAACAGTTTGCCCGTATCCTCCTCTAGATGCACCCTACGAATACGTACCCTCTTAATCTCGCCATTGACCTCGATATCCAGATACCCGTTACGACCGATCGGCTCATCGTATTCGCTGATTTGGTAACCTTTCGGTAAGTCGGGATAGAAGTAGTTTTTACGGTCGAACTTGGCCTTCGGATTGATTTCACAGTTAAGAGCCAGCGCGGCCCGGATTACATGTTCCACCGCCTGCCGGTTTGCCACCGGCAAACTTCCCGGCATTCCCGTGCAGACCGGGCAGCAACGCGTGTTCGGCTCTCCTCCGAATTCGTTTCTACAGCCGCAAAACATTTTGCTTTCTGTCAGAAGTTCGGCATGGCATTCCATACCGATACAAGCCTCGTACTCCGTCATAGAACACTTCTACCCTTTCTTAATCTTCTTAAAACACTCTAATACGCAGAGCTTGACGTAGGGTCTCCTCTGAAATCGCTGCTTCCTCCAGCTCGAGCGAAACCTGCTTTTCCTCACCTGGACGTAAACAGAAAAAGTTATCGCTGAACCGTCCGGGCACTCCCCCCTCCAAACGCAGCCAGACATAGGGGGCAAAACGTTGTGCGCGACATCGTATAATCCATCGCTCGATTCCCCCAATAAGTTCCCACTCCAAGCCGGGGTCGGATCGAACGATATCTTTTGGCTCACATAATAGAATTAAGGACTCGGAATGCTTACCGTGTGCCCCTTCAAAACGCCCCCACGCAAAACTTTCTCGACGCATCGCTTCGGATAAGCCTAAAGATAAGCGGTCAACCTCCACAGCGCCATCAGCAGCTACCTGCACCTCATAAGACTTCTGCACGAGAACCTGCCCACAAAAATCGCAAACCTGTACATGCAGAACGCCCTGCAACGGTTCCTCCGAATCCTGCACGAGCCAAACCACAAGGGCATTCTCCTCTAAGAATAAAGATACCAGAAGCGGTGCGTAGGCGCGCTTGACAGCATAATAAGCCGCTTTTGGTACGCCCTCATAATCTATAACAGACCAGGACTGCACCGGCCAACAGTCGTTCCATTGCCAAAAGAGCGTGCCCCGACATCGCGCCTTATTTCGCCGCCAATGCTCAATGCCACAACGCAGTGCCTCTGCCTGATTCAACTGTGAATAGTAGACAAGGTCTTCCAACTGACGGGGGTAGGGAAAATGGAGAGCGATCAACCCCAAATAGGTCTCATACCCTTTTCGGGTCTTATCATGCCATCTTACGGCAGGCGAATGGGCCCAGCGCATCTCGGGTGAAAGCCACCGTTCCCAACAAGTTAAGCTGCAAGAGGAAGCGAACCCAAACTCGGAAATGAAGCGGCCTTTATCCTCGCGATAGTGCACCCAGTCGCCGGCACCATGCCATACGTTCCAGTTATGCCGATCTCCCCTCTCTTCACTGTTTGGGTTCTCCCCTCCATAAGGTGATCCAGGCCAGTAAGGCCGATCAGGGTCCTCCTCCGCCACAACCCTAGGCAGTATCTCCTCATAGAGCTTCTCGCCCAAAAATCGTGCCGGGAGATTCGACTTACCGACCCAGCCATCATAATGCATCTGCTGGTTCTCATTGTTCCCACACCACAAGGCCAGCGAAGGATGCAGGCGCAAACGACGAATAGCCGTCCGGGCTTCTGCGGCCGCCTTCTCAGCATACTCGTCCGTATCTGGGTAGTAGGAACAAGCATAAGGAAAATCTTGCCACACGAGGATGCCAAACTGATCACATAACGAGTAAAACTGCTCGGACTCATAAAGCCCACCCCCCCATACCCGCAGCATATTTATACCGGCATCAGCCGCTTGACGTAGGAGATTATAGACGGAGTCTGCGTCGGTATGGGTAGAGGCCGAGTGTTCAGGAAAAGAACTTGCCGGAATCCAGTTTGCTCCCTTCATAAACAGCTCTCGACCGTTTACCCGAAATCCAAAACTCTCACCGTATTCGTCCGGCTGCCTCACAAGCTCTACTTTTCGCAAACCTATCTGGCAGCGAGCAACATTTAGTGTTCGTCCCTCGCACTCCAGAATCCACTCTGTCCTATAGGCAGTTCCCCTTTCACTTACATCCACACACCCATTAGGCCACCATAAATGGGGCTTCTCAATCGTTACATCTAGACTGGCCTCCATATGCTGCGAATCGGGCGGTATCTCCGTTTCGCCAAAGATCGTGCCGCTCTTTCCGCGCATTCTCACCTTTAGAGTCAGAGCATGCTGCTTCCACTGAGGATTGCGCTCGACCTCTGCATATAGCCGCACGATAGCCCGCTCCTCTGACAACGAAAGTATCTGGTATCGAAGATGCAGGAAGCGCGCTACCGGCACAAACAGTAATTTCACGTCTTTCCAAATTCCACAAGAAACCAACTCTGGGCCCCAATCCCAACCATACATGTACTGAGCTTTGCGAACAAAGGCTCGCGGCCCCCAACTAAACCACTGTTCGGGGAGCGTAACGTTGCCAGCCTTGCCCCATGCGTGTAAACGTTCGCGGCCAATACGTAGCGCTGAGTAGAATCGAACACGCAATACGTTCCTCCCCGCCTCCCCGTCCCCATAGTTCAAAAGCTCCCTCACCTCAAACTCGTGGGGCACAAACATATTATCCACCATCCCTAAAGGCCGACCATTCAGCTCGATTTCGGCAACTGTATCGAGTCCTTCAAAACAAAGATAGACAACTCCATCTGGTAGGGATTCTAAGAAGAACACTCCCTCATATTCCCAATCGCGCTCGTCTACCCACTGCACGCTGCGTTCCTGGAGATCGATATAGGGGTGCGGTATCGCCTTCTGCCGCAACAGGTCTAGGTGTACAAACCCCGGCACCGATGCCGGCAGCCAATCAAGCTGTGTGGACGGAGAAACATTCGGACGAGGAACCTCGCGAAAACGCCATATCGCTCCGGCTCCGGTAACCAGTGAGCGCGAATGCACCCCCACAACACGATCTACAGCAGGCACCATCCTCTCCTTTTCGAACTCCTCTCTGGCTCACGCGGTACTGAGACAGAATACCCTGTCAGCCCTGACAAATTATACCAAAAACAGAAGGTCGTCCCCCTGAAACGAGGGACGACCAACTTAAAAAAAACAGGACGACCTCTTCTACGACGCAAGCCGACCAGCATTACGTCGCACCTACATCCCAACACTTTCTAGGAGGAACGGTTAGCCAACGGGCATAAACAGGTGATAAGGGACTAACCCAGACGCTGCCCCCCCTTGCGTCTCATCCCATATCGAGGAGAGGGTGCATACCAGTCCGCCACTGTGGGTGCCGTCCGCAAAAGCATCTGTAGCGACTGTAAAAGGGCACGACGCCTCGCCTGAGGAAGTTGCGCCAAGGCTGCTTCGGCACGTTGTACACGCAAAGCTCTGCGCTCCTCCATCAGTTGTCGCCCCTTTTCCGACAGCTGCAGCATGCGCGTGCGCTTGTCCTGGTTCCCTACCATCCGTACCACGAGTCCGGCCTGCTCCAAACGATCTGCAAGCTGTGTAACCGCACTTACCGTGATGCCCATCTCCTCGCTTAACGACGAAAGGTTTCGAGGGCCGTACTGCAGCAGCGTGCACATCCGCAACTGGGCAAGCGGCATCTCACTGGTGGGATGATCCAGAGATAGCGCGTAAAGCCAGCGCACGAGATAAGGCAGCAGCTCTTCTAGTCGCTCCGCCTGCTCCCGCAACGACAGATCGTCACTTTGAGGAGCTAATGCAGACAACTCCTGCGCCGTTACCGGCGATCGCTCCCACTCCTCAATGTCGCCCATGAAATGCTTCACTCGAGACATGATCCAGGTACCTACCTATAAACGAGTTTGAATTTGCTTTGCATGGATAGCAGCATCCACACTTTTAATTCCTCGAACGAACCTACCACACGTCTGTTCGTTTGAGTTCTTTTCTAGTATACCAGATCGCATTTTATTTTGCAAGTCGTTCTCAAAAATTTATACTTAGGCCACATTATATCCTTCTCCCGCACATGAGATTAATGTAATAAACCCATCCTTCGTAAGGAGCGTAAAGTCACCTCCTCCAACGACTGCTCGGAAGAGATGCGCAGATAATCTGCACCATATCGGCGACAATAGGCGGCAATCTCCCCGCAAAAACTATCTAACGTTTGCCGGTAACGCTGCAAAAGTTGAGGCGTTATGCTGAGTTCGCGGTTTTCACTTGTTTCGCTATCAATAATTCTCAAGTCCCCCCTTAACACAGGCTCTATTTCGTCAGGAGCCAGCAGGTGTAACACGGTTACCTGAAAACCTCTGGCAAACAGCGATTTCAAGCCATCACGCCAGTGTGGGTCGAAAAAGTCGGAAATGACCATAGCCAGCCCCCTACTTCGCGTCCCAGCAGCAAAGCGATGAAGGGCTACCGCAAAGTCGGTTCGCTCCGCAGCCTCCAACTGGCGCAGATAGGCAAAAAGGGGCGCGATCCCAACCCTTCCCCGCTGAACAGGCAAAGGTTTCTCCAGTGAGGATGAATAGGGCTGAACGACCACTCTATCGTAATTAACAAGCCCGATGTATCCTACTGCTGCCGCAAGCCGTCTGGCATAGTCTATTTTGCGTGGCTCTCCGAACCCCATTGAACGACTACTATCCACCAACAACGCCAGGAAGAGGTCTTCCTCTTCGACAAATAGCTTAAGATAGAAACGCTCGCTTCTAGCCGCCATATTCCAATCCACATAACGCAGATCATCACCTGGGATATACTCGCGATAATCGGTGAACTCCACGCTGCTCCCACGACGTGTGGAACGTTTCTCGCCCTTCATCTGGCCCGGAAACGGTTTCCTACACACCAAGGATAGTTGCTCAAGCTTTCTTAGAAAAGCGGGATCAAGCAGTTGGGCTTCGGTCGGCATGACTGTGTCCTCTTATCTATTTCTTTGATAGTCGGCTCTTTACTGCCAGCAAATCGCGTATCTCTAACTCAAGCTTAGTGGGGTCAATTTGCCCCACAATACGCGCTCTCAACCTGCCGGCTTTGTCGAAAACGTAAGTCCGAGGTATAGCCCCGTCCATCTTCGGATCATAGGGCTTTAAAAACTGTAGTGCGTCGTTGGTGGAAGCGATATAGGCAGACATCGGTGCACGGTGCTTTTTTAAGAAAGCGACAACTTGCTTCTTATCGCTAGGCTGATCCACCGATACCGCTATCAAGCGCAGTCCGTGAGATGTATACTTTTTGGCCAGTGCCACAAGCTCTGGGAATTCGGCGACGCACGGACCACACCATGTAGCCCAAAAGTTGATCAACACCACATGCCCGTGTAGGGCATGCAGCTCTTCCCGCAAAGCTTTCGGCGTCCCAGCCTTCACAACTATCGCCTGATTTGCAACTCTCGCATGCGGATGCTTAGGCGGGCTGGCGCTCGCCGCAGGTCCCCCATAGAGCGCGGTTAAGAGGCTTGTGAAACAGACTAAAAATTTTTTCACCTGTCATACCCCCTTGCCTTAAACTTTTGACTTCTCATACGCAAATCTCATCTAGCCCATCGTCACCGCACATACCAAAGAGCGAGGTGCGGACTCCTGCCTTCCTAAAGAAACTTCCCTCTAGCCTTGATCTCCCAAACATCCTCCACCTCCTCTCCCTTCACCACATACATGCGCTCGTGCAGATTCACACAAGTGCAGGCATGGTTCGGCACAATTCTCACCTTATCTCCCACCCGTAATCGGGTGCCTCCTTCGGCCTGCAAATGCCCATGCTCCTCACTTGCTGCCACAAAACGCAGAGAGGGGTCTTCCAAAATCTCCCCCATCGTCTGATCGGCAAACGGCTTATCACCGGCCAAGGCTTTGGTGCCAGCATCCACAATAACCCGGCCATCCGGTCGAACGCTTGTCACCGTTGCCAGCACCGCTAGGGCACAACTCTCATGTGGCGCTCCCCGCGCCACCTGCATGCGATCATTAAAAACGTAAACCCCGCACCGCAACTCATCAAGCCCCGGAATCGGAGCGGTAAACCGCGCCCCCGGAGTGGAACCGACACTGACAACAGAAATTGGAATCCCTTGTCTTACGAGACTTTCTCTTAGATCGATCAACTCCTCTGCCATCTTCGCGATCGCAGAAGCGCGTTCTTGATCGCTGTTTGCCTGGTAGAGATGTCCCTCGTAAGTAAAAAGGCCGTCCAATTCCAGATTCGACAGCCGCGCGAGGGCATGTGCCACCTCCATCGCCTCGTCCTTTGTGCGAACGCCGGCCCGATGCAAGCCCGTATCTACCTCTAACCGCACACCGATGCGAACGCGCGCACGCTTAGCTGCCTCATTCAGAGGAACGGCTACCTCCAGGCTATCCACCCCAACCCGAACCTTGCAGTTGCGTGCAAGCCTTACTAAGCGTTCTAACTTGTGCTCTCCTACAACTTGGTTAGCAATAAATAGTTCCGTGCACCCTGCTTCGGCGAAAACCTCCGCTTCACCTAACTTCGCAACGGTCAAACCTACCGCCCCGGCGGCAAGCTGCATATGGGCGATCTCCGGTGTTTTATGGGTCTTCGCATGGGGTCGCAACATCTTGCCATGACAACGAGTTAGCTCTGCCATGTTACGGATGTTGGCCTCCAACCGCTCGCGATCAACAAGCAGCGCAGGTGTATCAAGCGCGTGATATTTCAACTGCCACTCCTCTAGTGACTTCTTTTTTTACTTAATTTCTCCATTCTATCCACATCTCCTTCTTTGAAACCTCCGTTGTGCTTCCATACGTACTCCGAAATGAAGAGGGTTCAAATGGTATCCTTATGCTTAAGTTTAACAAGAGCCTTGCCGAAACTTCTCAATGAGGAGAGTTTCTCATGCTAACCCGTACCCTTCTACTGCAAATGGCCCAAAATCGTGGCCTCGAAACTTTCGCCCGCAAAAACTCCCTTGCAGTCCGCATCGCTCGGCGTTTCATTGCCGGGGAGACCCTTGAAGAGATCGTAGAACCCGTCCGTGCACTGAATCAGGCCGGTATGACCGCTACCCTCGATTATCTTGGCGAAAGCATCACCTCCCCAAAAGAGGTTGAACAGGTTGTTACCACTTACTTCAATCTCATGAGCCTCATCCGCCGAGAACAGTTGAAAGCAAGCATCTCGCTTAAACTCACTTCGCTTGGCCTCGATATTGACCCCGATCTTGCACAACGAAACCTCGACACCCTGGTGAAGGCAGCACTGCCCGACCTATTCATTCGTATAGACATGGAAGGCTCTGCCTATACGCAAAAAACTCTCGACATTTTCTACACGATACTCAAAAAACGACCGGAATATCAGAACCATCTCGGTGTCGTCATTCAGGCCTATCTCTATCGCAGCGAGGCAGACATCGAGGAGTTGATTCGCCTTAAAGCACGTGTCCGATTGTGCAAAGGGGCCTATAAAGAGCCACCCGCCATCGCCTTTCAGAAACCGGACGACATCCGTGCTAACTACCTCAAACTTATGCAACGTCTTCTGCTCGAGGGGAACTACCCGGCCCTAGCCACACACGACCTGCAACTAATCACCGCGGCGAAACTTTTTGCCAAAGAGCATAACATCTCGAAAGACCGATTTGAATTCCAGATGCTCTACGGTGTTCGACGCCCTCTCCAACAGCAGATCGCAAAGGAAGGTTACAACATTCGCATCTACACCCCCTTTGGCGATCATTGGTACCCCTACACAATGCGCCGACTGGCCGAACGTCCTGCCAACCTCTGGTTTGCCCTACAAAGCTTTTTGCGAAGATAGAGCCTGATCTAACGTATAAAACTGAGGACGGGCCGACTGAACTTATTGGACTTTCAATCGGTCAATATCAGTAGAATGCAGCCAATAGGATAAGTCGGTGACCGCAGTGTACAAACAGCCCCCTTCTGGGGATGAAAAGTCTATCATGAAGAAATGCACAGGAGACACCGGAGAACCGGTGTTGCAGATGATTACAGCTGCTGAGAAATCTAGCCGCCCAACCCCACAGTTCACCAATGTCGCCGATATCTATGAACTGGTAGCTACTGCGATAGATGACGTCGTGAGCCTTCACACACTTAATGGAGCCTTCCTGTTCGTTAGTCCTTCAGTCCAGAAAGTCCTTGGCTACCTTCCTTCTGAACTTATGCATAGCGCTATTACCGACCTTGCGCACCCCTCCGATCTCAAACGTCTGCGTCCCCTTGCGTTGATGCAGCAGAGCCGTAATAAAACGCGTACGATCGTTTGGCGATGCCGTCATAAGGACGGGCACTTCCTTTACCTAGAAACAAAGGCTACACTTCTTGTAGACAACGAGGGACGTCCCGAGGCCATCCTTTGCGCCTCCCGTGATGTAACCGAGCGCGAGAATCTCTTAGCTAAACTTAACGCTAGCCGAAAAGAGCTGACCCGCCAAAAGCGCGAACTGGAACGCGTGAATGCTCGGCTTTCTACCCTAGCTACTATAGACGGCCTTACGGGCTTAAAAAACCATCGTGTCTTTCAGGAACAACTCGAGATCGAGTTCCGCCGAGCAAGGCGCTATCAACTGCCGCTCTCCCTGCTCATGCTCGATGTTGACCACTTTAAACTTTATAACGACACCTATGGCCATCTCGCCGGGGATGAAGTCCTTCAGCATGTGGCACGCCTGCTGACTTTAGTGGCGCGACAGACAGATTTCGTCTGCCGGTATGGTGGTGAAGAGTTTGCCGTCATCTTACCTAACACCCCTGCCGATGGAGCTTTAGCACTCGCAGAAAGGTACCGCACCACGATCGCTTCGGAGAATTGGGCTTTTCGGCCCATCACCATCAGCATCGGCGTGGCCTCCCTTACGCCGGAGATCCAGCATCGCGCTGAACTCATAGAAAAAGCGGATCGCGCGCTCTATCACTCCAAGCAGAACGGACGCAACCGTATTACCCACATTCGCGAATTAGAAGCGCTGCTGCAAGCCGCCAGCTAATCCTACAAACGGCACTCCTCTCCGTTCTCTACATTGACCTCCTCAGAAAATGTGTGCTATACTTTCAACATGAGGTCAACGTGTCCCTATAATACTATCCTCTTCACTCTCATAACCTGCGTTTCTACTGCCTTTGTACACCGATTCCAGAAACAACAATCTTCGGAGAACTAACAACTTATGACGTCGCCATCCTCCTTTGATGCCGATGTAGTCGTGATCGGCTCCGGCCCAGGGGGCTACGTTTGCGCCATTCGTGCCGCTCAACTTGGTGCCCGAACCGTCTGCATTGAAAAAGAAGACGCCGAATGGGGTGGAACCTGCCTTAACTGGGGCTGTATCCCAACCAAAACCATGATCGCTAGCGTCGAGCGACTGCATCACGTTAGGCAGGCCGACGTTATGGGGGTGCAGATTCAGGGTACCATCGCCTTCAATTTCGATGTGATGATGCAACGCAAACAAAAGGTCGTTACCACGCTCCGCAAAGGAGTGCAATCTCTCCTTAAAAGCAATCACGTGCGAAGCATCATCGGTACAGGCCGCTTCAAAGATGCCCATACTATCGAAATTACCAAACCCGATGGCTCCACAGAGATCGTTACAACCCAAAACACAATCATTGCCACCGGCTCAGAGCCGATCTTCCCTCCTATTCCCGGCCTCGAACGGAATCCCAAAGACAAGCGAGGGGAAAGCAGTAACGGCATCTGGACAAGCGATGAAGCGGTTTCCGCCAAAGAATGCCCAAAACGCATGGTCATTCTCGGAGCGGGTGCTGTAGGGCTTGAGTTCGCCTATACCTTCCGTGGACTTGGTGCGGATGTAACCGTTGTAGAAATAGCTCCCGAAATCCTTCCTACCGGTGATAGAGAGATCGCCGCAGAGCTTCGAAAGGCATTGACCCGACAGGGTATCACTTTCCATATCAACTCAAAAGTAACCGCCGTTCAACACAAACGTTCCTCCCGCTTGGTCACCATCGAAGACGGGAACGGCAAGCAGATGGAAATAGAAACCGATGTCGTTCTCGTGGGCACCGGACGGCGCCCCCGCATAGCAGACCTCGGCCTTGAAACCATCGGAGTTCAAACGGTCACCGACGGCCCTCTCTCGCGCCGTGGCATCGTGGTGGACGAGTACCTGCAGACCAATGTGCCCCATGTCTACGCCATCGGAGATGTAACGGGCAAGCAACTTCTCGCCCACCTCGCCTCACATATGGGCATCGTGGCTGCCGAAAATGCAATGGGGCACAGGGTTAAAATGGACTACCGTGCCGTTCCTGCCCCCATTTTCACCTCACCCGAAGTGGCATCCGTAGGCCTCACCGAAGAGGAGGCACGCGACAAAGGATACGATGTGGTTATCGGCCGTTTTCCGTTTCGTCCCCTTGGCCGTGCCATGGCTATCAACGAACAAGAAGGCATGATCAAGGTGGTCTCGGAAAGAAAATACGGCGAGGTACTCGGCGTGCATATCGTTGGCCCTTATGCCACGGAGCTGATTCACGAGGCCGTAGTCGCCATCAAGCTTGAGTCGACTGTCGAGGAGCTAATGTCTACTATTCATGCGCATCCAACGCTTTCCGAAGCCATGGGCGAAGCGGCCCTAGATACCCAAGGGATTGCCATTCATAAACTGAGACCCTAGCCCAATGCAACGTCGTCACTTACTCGCCGTGGCCTTACTTCTGCTCGGTGCCGCCCTCGCCACTGGGTGTGCGAAGGCGCCAACCGCGCCCAAAATCGCCGCCCTGGTGCTCGATGTCGGTGGGCCTGATGATCGCTCCTTCAACCAGAGCGCCATCAACGGCCTTAAGTGCGCCCAACAGAAGCTGCACCTCGCACCAGACTCTCTGAAATGGGTCGAATCCCACAGCCCCTCCGATTACCAAACTAATCTTACCAACATGGCCCGTCAAGGTTATAAAGTGGTTTTTGCCGTAGGCTACGCCATGGAAGATGCCCTTAAACAGGTGGCTCCCCAGTTTCCTAACACGAAATTCGCCATCATAGATGACCCCGGTCCTAATCTCCCTAACTGCGCCGGCCTCGTTTTTAAAGAACAAGAAGGCTCCTTCCTTGCCGGTTTCCTGGCCGCTTCCATGAGTAAAACAAAGAAAATCGGTTTTGTGGGTGGGCAACAAATCCCTCTCATCGAGAAGTTTGAAGCGGGCTATCGGGCCGGGGCGGAGACTGCAGACCCCTCGGTGAAAGTCACTGCAACCTACACCGGCGATTGGAACGATGTGCTCAAAGGGCGTAGTCAGGCCGAACAGCAGTTTGCTGCCGGAGACGATATTATCTATCATGCCGCAGGAAAAGCGGGATTAGGCGTTATCGAGGCGGCCAAGGCGCGAGGGCCGGGCTATTTTGCTATTGGAGTTGACCAGGATCAGGACTATCTTGCCCCAGGCCGCGTTCTTACCAGCATGGTCAAGCACGTAGACCGGGCGGTTTGTGATACCATCCAACGTGTCGTAGACAACCGCTTCACCCCCGGTGAGCATATCTACGGACTGAAAGAGGGTGGCGTCGGACTAAGTGAGATGCGGTATACGAAACAGCTTATTCCACCTGCTGTTCTGAAAAAATTGGCGGTCATTCAGCAGATGATCATTGAAGGCAAAATCGTCCCCCCCACCTCGCTCGCACAGTTAAAAACTTTTCATCCGCCTCACATTCCCTGAAGCTTTCTCTCTCCTGCAACGCATGCCCAGATATAACACCTCAAGGCTTCGTACGCTCTTGTCCGTAGCAACATCTTGCCCTACTGTTGAAAGCTCAGCTTCGCAACCTCCGCAGCGATGATTTTCGCAAGAGCATCGAACTGTTCAACATCCAAATCCAGTTCGGCCACTACAGCTTCATCAAATCCTGCGTCAGCCTCGCCAAGAATGCAGGTTATCCCGGCACGATGCGCCAAAGCGTTGCCCATATGAACGAGCAAGGCAAGCGTATCAGGTTCCTGCCCGTATGACATCGGGTCATGATGATTCCCTATAGCCTCATGATACACAGCCGGCAGCTGCCAACGGCCTGCAACCAACCTCCCACACTCTTGATGCGTAAACTGCATGATGGCATACTCCGCCTGAAATTGAGTTAAGTTTTCCGATTGCACCGTCTCATGAACCAGATTCATCTGTAATGGCAGAAACATGTAGAGCGCAGGTTTGCCTATGTCATGCAACAGCCCTGCAATGAAGGCCAGCTCGGGATCTGAGTAATGGATCATGGCTGCAAGTATCTTACAACTACAGGCCACCGCCAGCGAATGCTGCCAAAACGATTGCGAATCGAAGAGTTTGTGAAGGCGCCTTCCGTTGAGAGAACAATGGAAAGCGGCCGTAATACAGATGGAGCGCACGGTGTTGATCCCAAGTCGCGCGATCGCCTGCGACAAATTGGTCAGGCTTCCATCACCGCCATAATAAGCAGAGTTGGCCGCTCGCAGAATATTTGCGGCTAACGCGGGATCACGTAGGATAATACGTTCATATTCGCGAATATTTGTATGGTGATCGGCCATCCCCATGATCTCGCTCGCTGCGCTCGACAGCAAAGGCAGGGATGGCGTGCGTGCAATCCGTATTTCGAGTTGAGAAAGCTCCATGTTTCAAACCCTATACCGACTTTGTGATCTATTTTCGGCACTTTTGTGCTACCGAATGAGACCTTTTTTACTTAAACTCCTGTGCTGTTTTCTGCCACTTGCCCAATCTCAGCACGCCCTCTGCCTCCCGCTCACATCTCCATCCTACTGCATCATGAGGCGGCTCTTAGGTAGCTCCTCCCTATTAATCTATCAAACAGCCACCCTAAAAGAACTTGGGAAATTAGTTCCTCTCGATAAAACGACATCCATTTTTAACCCCCACGATCGGCAGATGTATCATTTTGAACTTTTGGGCTACACGGCCCCCTTTGAAGACAACTCACTCCGCTTCCGCATCTATGCTCCTGACACCTCGGATGCCGAGCTTGCGGACAAAGTAGGTCGTTTTTACCTGTTTCTCTACCATGAGGTACACCAACATCTCCATTTCGATCATCCAGCCCAACAACCGGTTTCTGTTTGGCTCTCCCCAACAAACTATGCAAATGCCGACGTTGGCGGGGAACAGTTCCGAGATCAAATTTACATTTACAATATCTACGCCAAACGCTCTTCTATCGAATGGTGCCGCGAGCTGGCTCATGAATATGGCCACTACATTCTTCCCGGAGTAACCGGCTACACAGCCCCAGAACCGTGGGCAAACGGCGTGCTTGGCGAGCGACTCTTTCTCTACTGGCTCTCGCGTGATATGATAAATGGCGAAATACCTTCGTCTGGCCTCCCATTTTGTACTCGCGATGACCTCACAGCTTATCTCAATCTTCAAATCTTCCCGCTTATCTCTCGCATCGCGTTTGCTCCACGCTTTTCCTCCGCTTGGCTCTCACGCACGGATGCCGTAGGAATGGATAACTACACCGCTTTTTGTCTCTACATTGACGCCGTCTATGGAAGTCACACACTCCTCGAAGCGATGGCCTTTACCCAACCTTCGGCGAATAGTCCACTGGTCACTGCGCTCGATTTTATGAACGGCTTCTACAAAGCCATGCAGAATCTCTCCTCTATCACCATCTCAACGCCCCCAATCCCTCAATCGTTCCATCGCCTGTTGCTCTACCTGCCTGCAGGCCACTGGCACATATCGGGGAATACGGCATGGCAAGTTGCCGATCCGAAACTGGTCATCAAAAACCATCTCCTCCTCGTGCCGCAAGCGGGATGGTATGCAATTCGCTTCTCAGCCCCGCCCTCTTTAATCACCCTGACTCTCCCACGCCCATCGAGGTAAACTAAATGTATGCACTCTACTCAAGATTCATCCATAACGGCAGCGCCCCCTCTTCCTCGACAGGAGATTATGGCTAAGATAGTGACGACCAGACGCATTGCGCAGAATGCGTTTGAAATGGTCTTCCATGCTCCCTCGATCGCCCAGACGGCACAGGCCGGACAGTTTGTCGAAATCCTCTATGGACGAGACTACGCCCCTCTGCTCAGGAGACCTTTCAGCATCTATCGAGTAGACCGTCTACAAGAGACCTTCAGCATCCTGTTTCTTGCCCGCGGCTCTTTTACCTCCGGCCTTTCCGAAAAACGGAAAGGAAGTCTTGTCTCCATCATCGGCCCGCTGGGGCGCCCGTTTTATTGGGATGCCTCACAACCTAGACAGCATATCCTAATTGCTGGTGGCATTGGTGCTCCTCCCCTCTATTTCTTGGCCCAAACGCTCCACAATGAGCGCGCCTATCGGGAAGTTGGCGAGATTATAGTTCTTAACGGCGCCCGCACCCGTAGTCTATTGGTAGGTCTCATTGAATTTAGCCGACTCGAAGTCCATCTCTATGCCCTCACCGACGACGGAACCCACGGAGAAAAAGGGCTTGTTACCGATCGCTTGCGCACCCTTCTGGAACAGCCCTCTCAACTACCACGCAGCCTCTATGCTTGCGGGCCTACCCCTATGCTGAAAGCCGTGGCAGCCATCGCATATGAATTCAATGTGCCTTGTCAGGTATCCGTTGAAACTTCAATGCCATGCGGTATCGGGTTTTGCAACGGATGCGTTGTCGCACAAAGTACGGCGCAAGGAACACATTATGTGCGTGCCTGCTGGGACGGCCCCGTCTTCGACGCAAACACGCTCGTTTGGTAGCCTATACCCTTAGATGCCGGAGAATTGTAGATATGAGCCAGGAATATCGTGGAACCGTTTTTGTTGAAATAAAGGAGCAGCAACTTATTCCTTCAGAATCGGATGGTTGGGTCTCACCGCAAATACAACTGCCCCTGCTTGCCGACCAGCTTATTCTCTCTTGGAACGTCATTATGCCGCTGCAAACCGGCATCACCTTAGAAATCCGCGCCTTTTGCCACGACCATTGGACATCCTACTACACCGTCGCCCACTGGACACAAAGCCCTCAGCGCTTTCCGCGGCAGAGCGTTGCCGGCCAATACGATAGCGATGGAACTATGGATACGGATATCCTGCGTCTCAACAGACCGGCTTCAAAAGCCCAACTTCGCCTCACCTACCGAGGAGTAACCCCACCACACTGGACTTTTCTCGCGCTGTGCGCCACCGATACGCAGGCTTCCTTCAACGAACTACCGCCCTGTTCAGAGGCTTGGGGTCAGGAACTGGTCGTGCCAGCAAAAACACAGCTTGGTTGGGAAGAGGGCGCTGGATGGTGTAGCCCAACCAGTACGGCCATGGTGCTGGCCCATTGGGCACACAAACTGCAACGCCCCGACCTCGTTTATGAGGTTCCGGAAGTGGCCGCAGCCGTTTACGACCCTACATGGCATGGAACCGGCAACTGGCCGTTTAATACCGCCTTTGCCGGGGCACACGCCGGAATCCGTGCCTACGTATCCCGCTTTAGCGATATCTATGAGCTTGAACAGTGGATTCTTGCCGGCGTTCCCCCCATCGTTTCCGTTTCCTACGATCTTCTTAAAGGAAAACCGGAAGCCCACGATGCTGGTCATCTTATGGTATGCATCGGCTTTACAAAAACAGGAGACCCTATCTTCAACGATCCCTACTATCGCCCAGAGCAGGGCGAAATGTGTCGGCGAGTTTTTCCTCGTTCGAACTTCCTAAGGGCTTGGAACCACTCTCACAAAACGGTCTACCTGATCTATCCTCAAGACCATCCTATTCCTGAAGATCGTCTACATCATTGGGCATCCCCAAACACCGGCTAGATCAAGCGCCTATTCATCGCCAAAGGCCCTGTGCATAACGCTTCGCGTGGCAGCGCCAACCGTACGCAATCGCTCTTCATCCGAAGCCAGATAGGCCAATTCGGCTTTGAAAGGCTCCGGGGTTACCGGCCCGTCGTATCCAATATGTCGCAGGGCACGCAGAAAGTTGGCGATATCAATAACTCCGGTCTCTCCAGGGAGCGCACGTCGGTTGTCAATCTGTTCTTCACGGGGTATTCCGTCCGGCGCATCGTTGATATGTACATAGACCACATCCTTTTTGTGTAGCTTTCGTATCCCCTCAACGGTTCCTCCAGAGGTATACCAATGCCAACTATCTAACAGCAACCCCACGTTCGGCCCAATGGCTGCGGCCAACTCAAGCATCTTCTCCATCGTGTAAATGAAAGGATAAAGATGATTCCTTCGTGAAGTTGCCGGGCCGATGAACTCCAACCCTAAATGACACCCCGCCTCTGCCAAAATCTGAGCGATGGGCTTGAATCTCTCCACATGAAACCGCCAGTTCTCCTCAAAGGTCAGCACATCCGATGCGGGCGGCACCCATGTAGCCGTACGATGACAACCAATGGCGGCAGCAGCTTTTGCTAAGCGCGGGAGCTGCGCCAAGCCTTCCCGCCATTTTGTCTCCTCACCACGCCAGTCCACCGGCAATCCGAATGCGCCGGGGCGGATGGCAGCATGAGCAAACAGGCTTTTAACATAATCTGCTCCCTGCTTTTCCACAAGGTCGGCCACCTCAAAGGGGTTAAACTCCACCCCCTCAAACCCGCCGATCCGCGCGGCTTCGATGGCCTCCTTCAAATTGGTAACGCGAACTCCGATAGCCCCCGGAGATAAACAGGTGAACATCTCTCTCTTAACCTCCCTTTGCTCTATTTGGTGGCGCACAAAAAAGCGTTAAACCTGCTACCTTGACCCGTATTTTGTAGAGGGAATTGGTGCCAGGATCGGTTATATAAAGCGTTCGCATATCCCTACCCGCGAACTCTAGATTCGTCGGCCCCTCATCCCCCTCCCCACGGTTCACCGGTAACTGAACTCTACGGACGATCTGCCCCTTTCCGTCTACCTCTAACACCCGATGCTGCCCATAATGGGCGATCCATAAATGCCCTTGCTTGTCTATAGCCATCCCATCCGGGTGCCCGGGGCCATCTGCATCAAGCGTGGCAAACACTTCCGGTAAGCTGAGATGTCCATCCTTGAGAACACGGAAACGAATAATTCTGTTTAAATTATCCTCACAAACATAAAGCCATTTGCCATCCCCGCTAAACGCTATACCGTTAGGAAAAGCTAGCCCATCGGCTACCTTTATCGCCTTGCGAGCTACAATGTCTACCCGATAGATAGCTCCTATGCGGTGCGAAGCATCGGAGCCAGTGGGGTCAGTAAAGTAAAGATATCCCTTAGGGTCAAAAGCGAGGTCGTTTGGTCCACGGAAAGATTGCCCATCACAGCGGTCCACCACAAGCTCTTGGTGTCCATCTGGATAGATGCGTATAATGGCATTTCTTTCAAAATCGCACACGAAAAGAGAACCATCCCTAAAGAAGGTCATACCGTTCGTCTTGAGGAATGTGAATGGCTTATCTCCCTGGTGGTTCGCCCGATAGACGATCTCTACCCGCCCATCGGGCCCTACTTTGGTAACGTAATCCGCAGCACAGTTTGAACAGTAAATATTTCCCCGTCCATCATAAGCGGGTCCCTCAGGAAACCTAAAACCGGACGCTACAAGCACTAAGTCCGGATCGCCAGGAACGACAGTCTCTTGAACGTCTACAGCGTTTGCAGAGGTATAGCAGAAGATACTAAGGCCTATTGTCAGCCATACCCCACCCACGCCACTCTTTCCCCGCAAAACGAGCATGATGCAGTTCCCTTCTCGAAAACGTATTTATATTTCAGCGAGAACCGCAGATATTCCTGCAACCCACAAGTTGAAAGCTCTCTATGGAACAAGAAGATACTATCGTTGCTATTGCCACAGCTCTGGGCGAATCGGCCATCGCCATCGTCCGACTCTCTGGCACAACGGCTACATCTATTGCTCAGAAAGTTTTCCGCGGAAAGCGTAAGGAGGATATTACCCTCCTTCCAGGCTATACGGTTCGCTTCGGTCACTTTGTTGATCTACACGGCGAGACCATAGATCAGGGACTGCTTACCCTCTTTCGCTCCCCTCACTCCTACACCGGCGAAGATATGGTGGAACTGTCCTGTCATGGAGGACGTGCCATTGTTAGTCGCCTCCTGGAAACACTGATTCAGCATGGTGCCCGTTTGGCTGAACCCGGTGAATTTACTCAACGAGCCTTTTTCAATGGCAAACTGGACTTAGCCCAGGCAGAAGCGGTGGCCGATCTCGTTAAGGCGAAAACGGAACGTGCACGTCGGGCGGCGCTTAATCAACTTGAAGGCAAGCTGTCAAAAGTTATTCACCGTTTGCGTTCCGACATCATCGGCGCTTTAGCAGCCGTTGAGGTAACCATTGACTATAGCGATGAGGTAGGAGAGCTTGATTATTCGGAACTTGAGGTACGTTTAGCCCATATCTGCCAACAAGCTCTCTGTCTTGCCAACACCGCGCGCTACGGACGGATTCTACGAGAAGGCATGCGCGTGGCCCTTATCGGTCCTCCGAACGCAGGCAAATCTTCCCTCTTGAACCAACTGCTCCAAACGGAACGTGCCATCGTAACTCCTATCCCAGGCACAACACGAGACCTCATAGAGGAATCGCTATCCATTAACGGTATCCCGATCGTGCTTACCGACACGGCAGGACTTAGAGTCACTGCCGATCCCGTCGAGCGCATTGGGGTAGACCTTGCCCTAAAAACTGCCGAGCAGGCCGATCTTCTGCTCTTTATCGTAGATGTATCCGACCTATCCTCCCTGAATACTCTCTCTCCATTTCCTGCCGTAGAGAGCAAAGACCGACCAACCCTCTTTTTACTTAACAAAAAAGACCTCGTCACTAACGACACACTTGAACAAGCGGCCAACCTGGTGCACCAAAAGTTTCCTTATGTCACCGATATTATCCCGATCTCAGCCCTCACCGGAGAGAACATCGAACGGCTTCGAGACAAACTGCTACAGATAACGACCTCGAGTCTATATGGTGACACCGAAGAGGTTATGATCACTTCAACCCGTCATTCTCAAGCGCTTCAAGAGGCAGTTCATCACTTGCAAGAAGCTCTCGCCACAACACGTCAACAACTTCCTGGCGATTTCATTGCCTTAGACCTGCGAGAGGCTCTGAACGCCCTGGGTCAAATCACCGGCGAAACTGTAGACGATGAGATTATCCATCGCATTTTTCAAGACTTCTGCGTTGGCAAATAGCTCCACTCTCTATTGGCTTTCTCGACTACTATGCGGTAAAGTGTTATAACACACACCAAAGGGTGTATGGTTCTTATGTTTCCAAAGACACCACGAAAACTGAAAACCGCTATTCGCCTGCTCGGAAGCGAGAACTGGCAGGCGCATACTTGGGCCACCGAAGCGTTGCAACATGCCGACCATCTAGCCTATCCCCTACTTCTAGCAGCTGCATCGGCAACAACACCAAGCCCCCGTGCCATCTACGCCGCACTTATTCTCCATCAACTTGGCTACCCGGAAGGTGCTCAACATCTCATGCGGCTTATTGACCGCCCTTCTTTTCGTGAGAGCAGCTGCGCTCCTTTGCTCCGTCATGCCGTTTTGAAAACGGTGGGTACAACGCCCTTTCTTCAAAAACTGGACACAGCCCTCGTACAGCTCGAACAGCGCCCCGATCTTTCACGCCCGCTTGCCCACTTTCATCATAATGCGCAAATCCTCCTCTTTTTGCGATCGGAGTTACCCGTCTCCTTACTTCACCGAGCCCTCCTGGTACGTGCCATCGGAGGCGAAAATCTCTCCATCGTCCGCCTGGTTTTAGACGAAGCCGGTGAACCGAATTTGGAACACATCAGCCTTGTCCGAAGAGATTCTGCTGCCCTTCTCATCAGCTCGACCACACAAGAGCACGCCCTGCAAATATTTACAAACTGCCTACTTCACCCAAATCCCGCTGTGCAGCTCACCGCCATGTTTGGCCTTAAGCTCTTAAAGCTAGCCCATGCTATTAACGCGCTATACCCTATTGCCCATGATCCGTCTAGCCCCGTCCGTGAAGATGCGCAAAATCTCATCCGCTTTCTCAATCCACAAAAATCCGATCCCTTTGTGCTTCTTCGCCCTATAGATGCAGAAAGGTTTGCTCGCTCCTCCCTACTACGCGCCTCCAAAACGCAGCAGTCCGAACTACTACGACCTCTTTTTCCCGCACAAAACCCATCCGAAAGGAGTACCCATTGAACCCAACCTACCGACTCTGTGCCATAGATCTCGACGATACCCTTCTGAATTCAAACCATGTCCTGTCCGATACAAATCGAAGAGCGGTGCAGCACGTTGCACAAAAAGGGGTTGCCATAATAATCGCTTCTGGGCGAATGCACGAAACCACCCTGCCAACCGTTCACACCCTAGGGCTTCAAACACCGGTTATTAGCTACAACGGTGCCATGATCCGTAACCCCGTTACCGGCGAGACCTGGCTCAACGAAACCCTCCCACCTGACCTGGCCGATGAAATAAGAGCCTTTGCAAGGGAAAACCACTTCCAGCTGAACTACTATCTCGACGATCACATCTACTCTGCCGAACGCACTCCTTGGATGGAGCTGTATCAACAACGAACAGGCGCCCAATTTGAAATTCTTCCGGACTTCTATGAGCGCCTTAAAGGAACCGCCCCTACCAAACTGATTATCGTGACCCATCCCGCCACCGTTCAAGAGCTGTTACCTGTTATGCAACAACGTTACCAGGGACGCCTTACTGTCATGCGTAGCAACGTTGAGTATCTTGAGTTTTTGCCACTAAACGCAAGCAAGGGAAAGGCCCTCGCTATCGTGGCCGAGCGACTCGGCATTCCCGCCGAACAGACGATCGCCATTGGGGACAGCTGGAACGATATCTCCATGTTACAATGGGCTGGTCTGGGCATCGCCGTCGCCAACGCTAAACCGGAAGTGAAAGCGGTGGCAAAACGCGTCGTGCCTTCCTGTGACCAAGACGGTGTGGCGGTCGCCCTAAAAGAGATATTCCAAACTGAGGATCACAAAGCATGAGCTACCTAAAGCCGATTGATGGCTCCAAAAAAATTCAACTACGCGATATAGACCCTTCCTATCATGCCGGTCTGGATAAAGACGAAGGGGAAAAACGCTCTGCCCAACTTCTGGCCGAACTCTCCGAACTCCAAGAACTGCTCTACGCAGCAAGTACCCATGCAGTTCTCATCGTACTGCAAGGGATAGATACAGCCGGTAAAGACGGAACCATTCGTCACGTTTTTTCGAGCGTTAGCCCCCAAAGCTGTCGCGTCGCCTCCTTCAAAGTACCGACTGCCGAAGAGGCAGCTCACGACTTTTTATGGCGGGTTCATAAACAAACGCCAGCAAAAGGTACAATGGTCATTTTTAATCGCTCACACTACGAGGACGTGCTCGTCGTTCGAGTTCACAAACTTGTGCCGGAAACGGTGTGGCGTGCACGCTACGAGCAGATAAACGCCTTCGAACAACTCCTGGCCACAAATAACACGATCATCCTCAAATTCCTACTCCACATCAGCAAAGAGGAGCAAGAACAGCGTCTGCGAGATCGCGAAAAAGACCCCACAAAAGCCTGGAAGCTCTCGGTCGCCGATTGGAAGGAACGGGCACTTTGGGACGATTACCAAAGCGCTTTTGAGGATGCTATAAACCGGTGCGCAACACCTTATGCTCCTTGGTACGTCGTACCTGCCAACCATAAGTGGTTTCGTAACCTGGCTATCGCCGAAACGTTGGTAGAAGCATTGCGCCCCTTGCGCAAAGAATGGGTAAAACAGTTGGAAGCTCGTGGACAAGAGGAACTTGCTCAGATTAAGGCTTTCCGAAAGGATCAAGATGCCTCCTAGTACGCGCACGCTATCTTTTTCAGAGTTCCGAACCTATCTCACCAATCTGCTTGAGGCGGATGCCCTCTTCGTCGGGGCTACACTCAAGGGTCAAGACGGTATCAACATCACCGATCCAAACGGCTCTGCCCTTGTCCAGCCGGTACGGATTAAAGAACAAAAGTACTTTCAGTTCGCCTATCATAACTTTCAAAAGGTAACGCACCGCAATCTGCCCCTTTTCGACGCAGTGGAGCATCTTATCGAACTGGTGCGCACATCAAACGGTCGGCTGAACATTCGTACCACTCAAAGCGATGAGCAGGTTATACTCCTACCGGAAGGCAAAGTGCGGCTCACCGTGCGCCCAACAAACCGTCGCCCGGCCCCATTAACTCATAACCGAGCCAAAAACTATATCTTACAAGAAGGTCACTATCTGCCGTTTCTGCATGCGCTTGGCATCATGACCCAATCCGGCCAGGTGATTCCCTCTCGCTACGACAAATTCCGCCAAATCAATCGTTTTCTTGAAATCGTTCACGACATCATCGAACACCTTCCTAAACAGGGGTCGCTGCATATTGTGGATTTTGGTGCAGGGAAGGCCTATCTTTCCTTTGCACTCTACCACTATTTTCATTCGGTTTTAGAGCGCGAAGTCTACCTGTATGGCGTCGAACAAAAACCCGAACTGGTTGCTTTCTGCCAACAACTCGCCGAAAAGCTGCGGTGGACAGGCCTATCGTTTGTTTGCAGTTCCATAGAGGCGTTTGAGTTAGATACCTCCATTGACCTCGCTGTTAGCCTTCATGCCTGCGATACCGCCACAGATGACGCCATCGCCAAAGCGGTGCATTGGAACGCAAAGGTCATCCTCGCTGCCCCCTGCTGTCAAAAGGAACTCTACCGACAGCTCAACGCTGAGGAGCTGCAACCCATGCTGCGTTATGGAGTGATCCGTGAACGCCTTACCGGACTGGTAACCGATACACTGCGCGCATCACGCCTAGAGGCTGCCGGCTATGCCGTACAGATTCTAGAGTTTATCGAAACGGAGCATACCCCGAAAAATCTGCTTATACGCGCCGTTCGATCGCCTCACATCAACCGTGAAAAAGCCATACAAAGCTACCAACAGCTGCGAGATTTCTGGCACGTTCGCCCACGCATCGAAAAAAACCTGCCCCTTCCCGATAAGCCTCCCACAGAGATAACGGCACCTTAGATCGCCGAATCACGTATAAGGTATACTAGAAAGTTGATTGTGCCGTGTTATGCCCGTCAACTCCATTTCTCTTAACCATCCATTACATGGCATCCTATCGTGAGGTCTAACGCGGAAACAACGCGGTGTGCCCCGCCCCGCCAATCTACCCTTGTGAGGAAATAGCAAAACAATGGCATTGCCTGGTTTCCTGAAAAGATTAATAGATAATAATGAGCGCGAGGTTGCGCGCTATTGGAAAGTCGTCGAACAGATTAATGCCCTCGAACCTGTTTATGAGAAATACACGAATGAGGAACTCCGCGCCAAAATTAACGAGTTCCGTCAACAGGTTCAGGAGGAGTATCGAGAAAAGCGCGCAGCCGCTGAACCTAGCTGGCGAAACCTTACCGATCAGCAGATACGTGAAGCCGATCGCAAAATCTACGATCCTATTCTTGACAAAATTCTCCCAGATGTGTTCGCCATCGTACGCGAAGCCTCTAAGCGAACCCTCGGCATGCGCCACTTTGATGTCCAATTGATCGGGGGAATGGTACTGCACGATGGTCGTATCGCGGAGATGAAAACAGGGGAAGGGAAAACCCTGGTTGCTACCCTACCACTGACACTGAATGCTCTACTCGGTAAAGGCGTTCATCTCGTTACCGTGAACGACTATCTCTCTCGCCGAGATGCCGTTTGGAACGGCCCCATCTATCATCTCCTTGGTCTGAGTGTTGGTATCATCCAAGGGCAATCCCCCGAAACTGGTGAAGAGGGCGGCTCTTTTCTCTACGATCCCGATTACGATGATCCCGACCCCCGCTACAAGTACTGCAGGCCCATAACCCGCGCAGAAGCTTACCTTTGCGACATCACCTATGGAACCAACAACGAGTTCGGCTTCGACTATCTGCGCGACAACATGGCCTTTAGTAAGGAAGAACTGCGTCAACGTGAACTCCACTATGCTATCGTGGATGAGGTGGACTCCATCCTGATAGACGAGGCACGCACCCCGCTTATCATTTCGGGCATGGTTCAGCAACCTACCGAAATGTACTACAAGATAGATAGCATTGTGCGCAAAATGCGCCGCGGTATTGACGACCCCAAACGGGACAAGGATAACCCTAATGCCGATAAGCATAATCCAAACATTCATTATGTGGTAGACGAGAAGCAAAAAACAGCAACTCTTACCGATGCCGGAGTCGCCTTTGTGGAGCGTGAGCTTGGAATTAAAAATCTTTCCGAACATCCAGAGATCATGCACTATCTCCAAGCGGCGCTGAAAGCCCATGGCGTTTTCCGAAAAGATATAGACTATGTGGTGAAAACCATCAATGAAGAGGATGGCCCCGAAATCATTATCGTGGACGAAAACACGGGCCGCCTCATGTTCGGACGGCGCTATTCCGACGGGCTTCATCAGGCCATTGAGGCCAAAGAGGGCGTGAAGGTAAAAAGCGAAAGCCAGACCTTGGCCACTATAACCTTCCAAAACTACTTCCGCCTCTACTCCAAACTCGCCGGAATGACGGGCACCGCCAAAACAGAGGAAGAGGAGTTTCGCAAGGTCTACGGTCTCGATGTGGTCGTTGTCCCCACGAACCGTCCCATGATCCGCATAGACCACCCTGATGTTATCTACAAGACCGAGGAGCATAAGCTGCGTGGCATCACGGCGGAGATTCTGCGAGTCTACTGCAAACAACAACCCATCCTCGTTGGCACACGCTCCATCGAGATGAGCGAGCGTGTCAGTCAGCGCATAAGCCCGTCCAATCTCTCCCTCCTGTGCATGATCGAGGTGGCCCGTGAAGCGCTCGAAAAGAACAAGACCATAGATCCCGAGAAAAAGCGCAGCTATGTCGCCCTACTGAACACCCCCCTACCGCAGCTTTCCATGGCGCGCCTCAAGCCTCTTCTAAAAGAGCTGGGGATTAACGAAGACCCTCTCTCGCCGGAAAACATGAATACCATTGCTCGGCTCTTTCAAATCGAGGATTCAGGCCTTGAACGCCTAGAAGAGGCGCTGACGCACGGCATCGGCCATAACATTCTGAACGCCAAATACCACGAAAAAGAGGCTCTCATCATCGCCGAGGCAGGCCGTAAAGGCGCCGTCACCATCGCAACCAACATGGCTGGGCGTGGGGTTGACATCCTGCTTGGCGGCAAGCATATCCATCAAGCCCTCCCCACCGTGGATGGCAGCCTCCGCTCGCTCACGCAGGCCGAAAAGCTGGCCGAGGCCGAACAGCCAGACAAGACCTCCGAAACCGCCCAAGAAGAGCAGAGCTATCGCCGATACGGAAATCCGGCCGTCCTCGAAGCGGTAACCACGGGTGCTCTCACGGATGAAGAACACAAACGCGCCGCCGATGAAGTACGCGCGCTAGGTGGCCTGTTCATACTTGGCACAGAACGCCATGAAAGCCGGCGAATAGATAACCAGTTGCGAGGCCGCGCCGGACGCCAAGGAGATCCTGGTGAAAGCCGCTTCTATGTCTCCCTTGAAGATGAACTTTGGCGTCTCTTCGGCGACCGGTTCAATTCACCGCTCCTCCGCGGATGGGAAGAGCATCTCCCAATGGATGCAAAAGTCTTCTCGAAGCTTATCGAGCGTACACAAAAGAAGGTCGAGGAGCACTATTTCGAGATTCGTAAGAACACGCTGAACTATGACGATGTCATGAACCGGCAGCGCGACGTCATCTACAAAGAGCGACGCCGCATCCTCGAGGGTGTCGACCTCAAAGAGACCATTCTCCACTACATCCGAACAAATATTGAGGATGCTGTATACGCCTACTGCTCGCCAGAGGCCCCTGCGGAAGAGTGGGACATCGAAACCCTCTATAACGAACTGAATGAATATTTCATGCTCTATCCCGAAATCACCGAAGAGCACCTTCGTGGTAAACGCCAGGAAGAGATGATCGAGCTAATCTACAACCACGTCGTTGGCGTGTACGAGGCGCGAGAAAAGGAGTTGGCCGAACTTCAGGGCGACCCGAATGCCATGCGCCAACTAGAGCGCTTCCTTGCGCTGCGAGCCATCAATGATCGCTGGATGGAGCACCTTGCGAACATGGATTATCTCCGTGAAGGTATCGGCCTTCGCGGCTATGAACAGATCGATCCCCTCCTCATCTATCAGAAAGAGGCCTTTGAGGAGTTCGAGCGCATGCAGCAGGCTATTCAAGACGACATCGTGCGAAATATCCTCCGTATCCAAGTAGTCGTCGAGCCACAACAGCCTACTTTCGCCCCGGCTGTACCCATTATTCCGCTGCCGGAAGAGCTTCCGAAACCTAAATATAGCGGCATCACCAACATCGCAGAAAACGCAACAGCCCGAAACGGCAACCTCCTCGCCACGAAAGACACCCCGCCACCGGGCTGGAAAGGTGGACGGAACGATCCTTGCTGGTGCGGAAGCGGCCTAAAATACAAAAAATGCCACGGTAAAAACGCCTAGGAGGAAAGCAACATGAGTGCAGAAGCGATGCCACAACCCCTACAGACCGGCGATAAGATCGTAGATTTTGAGCTGTCAGATGCCCACGGACGACTCTACTCCACCGCAGAACTGAGAAAGAAAGGGCTTCTGCTCCTCTTTATCTTTAAAGTTGGCTGCGGCACCTGCAAATACTCGGCCCCTTTCATTCAGAGACTACATCACCAATATGCAGAAGGCTCGAATGGTAAATTCACCGTTCTCGGTGTTTCCCAAGACGACGCGCCGGCCACCGAAGCCTTCGCTAAGGAGCATGGCGATCTCACTTTCCCCATTGTCCTCGATGTCAACCTCGATGTTGCCGAGTGGTACAACCTTATCGGGGTGCCGGACCTCTATCTTTTAGGCCCCGAAGAAACCATCCTTTATGCAATTCCCGGCCACTTCAACCAGGCCGGCTTTAATGAGCTTGCAAAACGCGCTGCCGAAGCGACCAATAAGCCCTACACGCCCATTGTCCTTCCAGAAGACGATGCCCCCTCCATAAAACCTGGCTGAGGCTCTAAGCGCCGCCCTAGGTCTGGGGCGTACGTTATCACTCTCGAAGAACACAGGAACTTTTTAGCGAGTTCCTGTGTTCTTGTTTATTATAAAATGCCCAAATACACCGACGGCCTACCCAAACTTTCAGTGGCCACCCGACACTAGATGACCTGTATTCAAAGGAGAAGATACTATGCGCCAACTTCGTGATCGCGTCTGCTCGTTTTGCACGGCTATCATCGGCATCGTTACCGGACTGGTCTTTGCCCTTCCCTCGTCCGCCCAGGTATCTGTGCTTACCCAGCATAACGATATCTATCGTTCCGGCGCAAACCTAAATGAAACCATCCTTAATACCTCAAACGTAAACGTCCAAAAATTTGGTAAGCTCTTCACGCGCCATGTGGATGCTGAAATTTACGCCCAACCCCTCTATGTACCCCACCTACTCATCCCAGGGAAAGGCATCCACAACGTCGTTTTTGTCGCAACAATGAATAATAGCGTCTATGCCTTCGATGCAGACGATCCCAACCAGTCAGCACCGCTTTGGCAAGACAATTTCGGCCCGCCTGTCCCCGCCTCCGACGTACAGTGCTGCTGTACCGATATCTCCGTCCGCGTTGGCATTCTCAGCACACCCGTCATTGACCCAAATACCAACCTTATGTACCTAGTTAGCCGCAACAAAAACCCGGATGGCACCTATCATCAATGGTTGCACGCACTAGACATTACCACCGGTCAAGAACGCTTGAACGGGCCTGTCGAAATCAAGGCCTCCTACGGCAACCTAACCTTCGATCCAAAGATTCAGAACCAACGCCCGGCCCTCCTCCTCTATCGGGGGGCCGTCTACATTTCATGGGCCTCTCACAACGATTGCGGCCCCTATCACGGCTGGATCGTCGCTTACGATGCCTCGAATCTGCATCAAATCGCTACCTACTGCGATACGCTAAACGGCACACAGGCAGGCATCTGGCAATCCGGTGAGGGGCCGACGGTTGGTCAAGATGGCAACATCTATATCATGACGGGTAACGGCACCTTCGATGCGAACACAGGCGGACCTGACCTAGGCTGTAGCTTCATTAAGCTTAGTCCTGCCATCCCCAATCAGGGTGGCCTTAAAGTGCTTGACTGGTTTACTCCCTATAATGTAGATAGCCTTAACGCCGCCGATCTCGATCTCGGCTCTTCCGGTGTACTCGTTATCCCCGGCACCCCTTACATTCTTGGCGGAGGGAAACAGGGCGTCTTCTACCTCCTGAACATCCATAACCTCGGCCACTTCAACCCAAGCGGGGATACACAGATCGTGCAGAGTTTTCAAGCCGGAAATGGGCATATTCACGGTTCACCCGTCTACTACAACAGCCCGGTGAACGGTCCGTGCGTCTATGTCTGGTCTGAAGAAGACTATCTGAAAGTCTTCGCCTTTAAAGGCACGTACTTCAATGCAACTCCCATCGCCTATAGCCCCAATCGCGTTCCAGATGGTATGCCCGGAGCCATGCTCTCCATCTCCGCAAATGGGCAAAAACCAGGTACCGCCATCATATGGGCTTCTCACCCCTACCAAGGTAACGCCAATAATGCCGTGGTGCCGGGCATTCTTCAAGCTTTCGATGCCAGCAGCATCTCGGTGGATAGCCAAGGTATCCCCCGTCTCAAGGAGCTGTGGAACAGTAGAATGAACGTCAACCGCGATGATATCGGCAAATTTGCTAAGTTTTGCTGCTCCACCATCGCCAATGGCAAAGTCTACATGGCCAGCTTTGGTGCACCGAACGATCCCATCGGAGCCGGACAACTCGTTGTCTATGGCCTTCTTGACTCCGTCCGCCCTACAGCCCCCTCCTCCCTCACAGCCTCGATAGGCGATCAGCAACTCGCCCTCTCTTGGACACCCGTCTCCAATGCAGATAGCTATAACATCTATCGAGGCACCGCACCCGGGCAGGAAACGCTCTACAAACAAAATGTCTCGCAAAACTATTTCACCGATACCGGTCTTCAAGATGGTATTCTCTACTACTATCGCGTCACCGCACAGAACAACGGTGGTGAAAGCCCGCCTTCCAACGAAGTGGCCGCCAGCCCGCAGCTTGGACATGGAGGTACCAAAACACTCTCTCCCATCGCCGATGCCTATACGTGTGCAGGCATCTACGCAAATCAGAATTTTGGCGCAGCTCAAAATTTGAAGGTTAGCAACGATTCTCCAAACGACACCTGCTACACATTCCTCAAATTCGATCTCTCCGGCCTGGCCTCGCCTCTCAGCGGAGCCTTGCTTACTCTCTTTGGTTCCAGCCAAAACGGTAAGGCAACTCTTGTAACCGCCCAAGCCGTTTCGAGCAACGCATGGGGTGAGCGAACAATAACCTGGAATAATATGCCATCACTCCTCTATCCCTTTGCCAATGCGCGAATCTGGCCAAACGATCAATATTATCGCTGGGATGTTAGCCCCTACTTCTTAAAACAGGTGGCCGCCAACAGTAAACAGTTTTCCGTAGCTCTTACCCCCTATCGCGGTCTAACAGATGTCATGGCGAATTTCTACTCCCGTGAGGCTGGGGTCAAACCGCCGTTCCTTACCATCTGTAGCCCAGGTGGCCCCCCCGCGGCACCCACTGAGCTGGTGGCCAATGCAGACATCCTGCAAGTCAACCTCCAATGGGACGCCATCGGGGGAGCTTCTAGCTACAGCATCTATCGCGCCACCGCCTCAGGTGCCGAAACTCTCTACCAAACCGGTCTCACCTCCACCACTTTCTCCGACACAAATGTACAGGCAAATACAACCTACTACTATCGCGTTGCCGCCGTCAACAGTTTTGGCCAAAGCGTGCTCTCAAACGAGGCGAGCGCTAGCCCGCTTCCCAAAATACTACCGGACTATCCCACCGGCTTTAGCAGTTCAGGCAATATCGTTTTAAATGGTGGCGCCACCTTTGACGACACCCGTCTGCAGCTCACCAACAGCGCCACCTACTTTGAAGCGAGCAGCGCTTTCTTTAAATATCTGGTGGACGTACGGAAGTTTCACAACCACTTCACTTTCCAAATTCAGAACGCCCAAGCCGATGGTTTCACCTTCACCATTCAAAGCGATGGGCCGACCGCTATAGGTCTTGCAGGCGGGTCTTTAGGCTATGAAGGCATCAACAACAGCGTGGCGATAAAGTTCGATCTCTACAACAATAGCGGAGAAGGTACCGACTCGACAGGACTCTACACAGATGGAGCACCTCCTACCGTCCCGGCTATTGACCTCTCCAATACCGGTATCGATCTCCATAGCGGCCATATCTTTGCCGTAGATATGGTTTACGATGGCGCTACGCTTCAAGTCACCATACGCGATACCCAAACCTCTGCCACGGCCACACAGTCCTATCAAATAGATATTCCTAACACTATCGGAAGCCCCATTGGCTATGTGGGCTTTACCGGAGGAACGGGTGGGCTTACGGCTACCCAAGAGATACTTACATGGACTTACACTGTGCCATAAATGCCGAATCCATAATTCCTTGAGGAGGTGAATGAGAGATGCAAGAGTGGACGACGCCCGATTTCGAAGAGATCAGTGTCAACGCGGAGTGCTCTGCCTACGTACTATGTGAAGAGGACTAGCATGTAATCATAGATAAGGAAGCGATAGTTGCCTATAAGTCCTATCGCTTCCCTCTAAATCATTTCCACTTTCCAGCAGAACTATGCATGTACGACTTTTAGGAACCGCTGCAGGCGGCGGTTTTCCACAATGGAATTGCGCCTGTCCTAACTGCTCTGTGGCACGTTCTGATCCAGACACCGCCAAGCCACGCACACAATCTTCGGTGGCTGTAAGCGCCGATGGAGAGAACTGGTTTCTCTTGAACGCTTCGCCGGATATCACACACCAGATCGAAGCCTTTCCTGAGCTTTACCCCCGTCCGGCACGGCATACCCCCATTCAAGGGGTTTTGATCACGAACGCCGATCTCGACCATATCCTAGGTCTCTTCCTACTGCGCGAACACTCTCCACTGGTTCTCTATACCACCCCAACCACGCGCCAGACACTAACAGAAAGTCTCGCTCTCGAACGCATTCTCAACCCCTACACCCAGCTCGTATGGCGTCTTCTTCCTCACATCCCGCAACCGCTTTTATTGTCCAACGAGTCGCCATCCGGCCTTCTGATCCAGGCCATCTCCCTGCCTGGAAATCCTCCGCGCTACGGACATCAGGCAAGCAAGGCTTTAGAAGGGCATACCGTAGGCCTCTCTCTAACCGATATTCAAACCAGCGGACGCCTTCTCTATCTCCCCGACCTCCCATGCTGGCCAGAGTCGTTAACGGCAGAATGTGCACACTGCGGCCTCCTGCTCGTAGATGGAACCTTCTGGGACGAACAGGAGATGATCGCGTTAGGCTTTAGCACCCGAACCGCAACGCAAATCGGCCATCTTCCCATTTCGGGCCCGAGCGGTAGCCTTTCCCATCTCATGGAGCTTCACACTCGTTATAAGGTCTACGTGCACATCAATAACACAAATCCCATTCTTATCCCCCAATCCAAACAACGCCAACTCGTGGAATCGGCCGGATGCCTGGTAGGCGAAGATGGTATGGAGTTCATTCTCTGAAGACGGAGAAACAAAACATGGTGACAGAAGTTTGGGATAGAGACACATTCCTACAGCATTTACGCCAGATCGGTAAGGGCCGTTACCACCATCTCCATCCTTTTCATATCGCTATGAACGCTGGCCGACTCTCTCCAAGTCAGATTCGTGGCTGGATCGCCAACCGCTTCTACTATCAGCAGAACATACCCATCAAAGATGCTGCCATCCTCTCCAATTGCCCAAGGCCAGAAATCCGTCGCATCTGGATACATCGCATTTTGGATCATGATGGTCAAACCGAAGGGGAAGGTGGCATAGAAGCATGGCTTCGATTGGGAGAAGCTGCCGGTCTATCGCGTGATGATCTCTGGAGCCATCGCTACCTCCTACCAGGAGTACGCTTTGCCGTAGACGCCTACGTCAACTTCTGTCGCACCCAACCCTGGCCAATTGCCGTGGCGTCCTCCCTAACGGAGCTTTTCGCGCCCGATCTTATGCAAGAGCGGCTGGCAGCCTTTGAGAAACACTATACCTGGATCTCCCCTGACGGACTAGAGTATTTCCGAGCGCGGCTCACACAAGCTCGACGCGATTCACATGAAGGACTCGAGCTGACGCTTACCCATTGCAACACCCGTGAACTGCAGGAGAAGGCCGTTGAGGCCCTCGCCTTTAAATGTGACCTCCTGTGGGCCATGCTAGATGCCATTCAACTCGCGTACGGTGGTGCAACAAAATCGCAAGGAGAGGAAAAAGCAAAATGATGCATTGCAACTTATTCCCACCGAATGCTATCCCGAAAATTGCTCCTTATGCCCGCCTCCAACAAGATAGGGTTACCGGGAAAATGGCTCTCGTCTACCCGGAAGGCGTACTGCTTTTAAACGACACCGGCGCGGCCATTCTCAAGCTCTGCAATGGCCATACCGATCTCGCTACCATCTGCTCACAACTCTCTAAACAGTATTCCCTATCGGCCGATAACCTTGTCGCCGATGTGCAGACATATCTCCACCGTCTGTATCAGCGCAATCTCATTACCTTTGAAGACGAACCGCGATCGTCCGATCAAAACCGACCATGATCCCCCGTCCCTTTGGCCTTCTAGCCGAACTCACCTATCGGTGTCCGCTCCACTGCCCTTACTGCTCTAATCCGGTACGCTATCCTACCGCACAACCGGAGCTAGACACAGACGAATGGATAAGCGTCTTCCAACAGGCTGCCGATCTGGGTGTTTTGCACGCTCTTCTCTCCGGTGGGGAACCTCTACAACGCAAAGACATCGGCACGCTCATTCTAGCAGCTCATGATTCCGGTCTCTATACCAATCTCATCACCAGTGGGGTAGGCCTGACTCCTTCCAGTGCAAAGCGTCTTAAACAGGCAGGGCTTGATAGCGTTCAAATTAGCTTCCAGGCCGACGAGCCGGCTCTTGCAAACAGCATCGCCGGCACAAATGCCTTCCGTTTAAAACTTCTAGCCGTTCGTGCCGTTCAAGAAGTAGACCTTCCCCTGACCCTGAATGTGGTGCTTCACCGTTTCAACATCCATCGCATCCCCCAAATCATCGAATTTGCGGTTAGCCTCCAAGCCAAACGCTTAGAGCTGGCACATACCCAATACTACGGCTGGGCTTTCAAAAATAGGAAAGCTTTGTTGCCGTCCCTTCAACAGATCGAGATCGCCGCGCAGCTGGTGGCCGAAGCACGAAAAGCCTACCAACACCGCATTGAGATACTCTACGTTCTCTCTGACTACTATAGTCCTCGTCCAAAACCCTGTATGAACGGTTGGGGACGGCGCTATCTCTGCGTAAATCCCATTGGCGACGTTCTCCCATGCCCTACCGCCTATGAAATACCCCATCTAACCTTTGATAATGTGCGAGAACATCCCCTCCAATGGATATGGGAACACTCCGAGGCGTTCAACCGCTTTCGAGGCACTGAATGGATGCACGAGCCTTGCTGTAGCTGCCCCTACAAAGAGATAGACTTCGGAGGTTGTCGCTGTCAAGCAGCCCTGCTAACAGGCGATCCTTCGGTAACCGACCCCGTCTGCGAACTTTCTCCCCATCACCCGCTTCTTGAACGGCAACTGCAAGTCTCCAGTCCGCCGCTATTGCCGCAGGACGAAATGCGGGATAAAATGAGTTATCGCATCTACCCTTAGCTCAAGAGGAACCCATGTTGCGTTCAAAAGTGCTACTTATTCTCTTTCTTCCTATCCTGATGGCTTTTCAAGAGCCACAGGAGGGACCTGAAACCCTTCCGCATAACCTCTCAGACCATCCACGCTACCGGGTGACCGATCTCGGACTTATCTCAACTGCAACAGACAACATCGGTCCGGCACTCAATCAAGAGGGCGCGGTAACAGGCTGGCATCCTAACCAACTTAACGAGCACCCCACAGCCTGGCTTTGGCATAAAGGGCAGCTTAGAATATTGGGTGGCTTGCCAAACTATCCCGATACTTATGCAGCCGCCATCAACGACAAACTGCAGGTAGTGGGCATCGCCCGCTCAGCACAAGACATCCGTTTTATGCGCCCCTTTCTATGGGAAAAAGAATCCCTACACGATTTAGGAGGGCTGGGAGGCTCCTTTGGTGCCGCCTTAGACATCAACGCGCATGGAGACATTGTCGGGTTTAGCCAGCTTGCCTCCGGCTTCACACACGCCTTTCTTTATCATAACGGCAAAATGCAAGACCTAGGCACCCTGCCCAATGGAGATTTTAGCATTGCCGAGGGAATAAACGACCATGATGCCGTTGTGGGGATATCCAACAATGCCCCGAAAGCTGCCAGCAGAGCCTTTTTGTATGCACAAGGGAAAATGAGCGATCTGGGCCTCCTGCCGGGTGGCTCCTTTAGCCATGCCCACGCCATTAACAATGCGGGGGTGGTTGTCGGTTGGGCCGCTACAGCAGATGGGGATATCCATGCCTGCCTTTGGAAGAATCATAAGATCGTTGACCTCGGTACCCTAGGCGACTCCCCCTCGACAGCATGGGGCATTAATGAGCAAGGACAGATCGTTGGCTCTTCTGCCGACCGCTATCAGCATCAACACGCTTTTCTTTGGGAAAATGGGCACATGGAAGACCTAAACCGCTTCATCCCCTCAAACTCTGGCTGGATACTTCAGCGCGCCTTTCGTATCAACCATCGGGGTCAGATTGTGGGAATCGGGCGCTTTGGCGGGGAAACCCACGTCTTTTTGTTGACTCCTCTTGCGAACCGTTCGCAAGCGGCCTTAGCTCCAAACTTCCAACTTACGGATATACAAGGCCATTTGCATACGCTGTATGACTATCGTCGCAACCTAATAGCGCTCTTCTTCTTCTGCGGCTGTCAGTGGTGCCACCAATGCGCCCGCGCTTGGGCAGCCGTTCAACAAAGTGATCGCCTTCCACCCTCCTGCCTTACCCTCATCGTCTTCACCGGCTCGGCGAATGACGCAAGGACATTCTTGCAGGAAACACAACTTGATGCGCAACACACCCTCATCCTGCCCGATCCAGCCATGCGGGTCGCCCTACGTTACAAGGCCCTGGTATGCCCACGTGTTTTTATCCTAAACAAGGAACAGCAGATCGTCTACACAAACGATCACGCCTCCGATGCTCCTCGGAAAGCCACAGGTGCAGCGATCGCACTAAATGCGCTCCAAGCCGTTCAGCAATTAACCCAGGAGGCCCACTAAATGCGTCTCCTACGAACCTCTCCTCTGCTCGCTGCGCTGCTCATAGCGTTGTCCCCCATCGCACTAGCCCTACCCTCTGGTCTCGTGGTGCTATCTCCAAAACATCCTCCCACTAATGTCTCAACGTACGACTTTGGAACTGTAGACCCACTCCAGATCAAAACCCTGAGGTGCACCTTCCGCCTGCACAACAACACGGTGGTTCCCATTACCATCGAACAGATTCAACCTTCCTGTGGCTGTACCTCCACCCTACTCTCCCCAACCTCGGAGTCTAATGGAAAGGCAACTATCGCCCCAAACCAAACTGTCACTCTCAGCGCCAACATCCAGGTAAACCGCCTCAATCCAGGAGATTTTATCAAATACATCTATGTGTTTACAGAAGGCGATCCATCTCCCACGGTTACCTTAGAGATGAAAGGCAGGGTGCTACCGATTGTCGAATTCGATCCGCCGGTTGTGGATTTTGGCACTGTCCCTTTTGAAAGTGCCCACACCCAAGTGCTTAAGATTCGCATAGACGATAGATTGTTGAAAAGATCGCGCCGACCGCTGCTGCTTCGCACAACGTTGTCTTCATCGCCCACACCCTCAGATCGGCAACCGAGTTTACCCTTTATCAAAACCACCCTAATTTCCAAACCGCATCCGATCAAGTGGCACGGTCGTACCGCCATGGAGGCAGCTTACCAAGTGACTCTAGAACCCTACGCACCATTAGGGCCGCTTCAGGCTATTCTCTACAGCGCGGTACCATCCCCGTCAAACGCTCTCGCACGCAACACGGCTACCCTCAAAGCCAACGTCGTAGGCTCTTTTCAATGCGACCCCCATGTCATCGTGTTAGGCTCTGTCTTTCAGGGACTTACAGCTTACGATCAGACCATCATCAAAACGACTCGTCCCGACTTATGGCAAGGGCTTACCATTCGCACTTCCGCTCCCTACCTTAAGGCCTGGCTCGTGCCTCTTCCGACATCGGCTGCCTCATCCCCTCCGCCATCAACACGCACTTTACAGGTTCAACTGACCTCTAAGGCTCCCGCCGGAGCGCTCACCCTCCATGTTTTCGTATATGCTACCGATCGCGAACAGATGGATATTCCCGTCTACGTCAACGTAACGCCGAGAAGCCGCAACTAGTCCAAACCTTGTCTATCCTCTCTCTTCACCGAGCGCGGGCGAATGGTCGAGATCGGCACCACCCCATCGGGATGAGTTAGCCCCATCTGCTTCTGTTTTTTATCGGCGGCCACCTTTAATTTGGCGAGTGCACATCCTTCGCACACCCTACAAACGCTTCCCTCTTTCCAAAACGCCCGCACCATGCGCCAAATATAGCTAGCCAAATAGAGCGCTGCCGCTCCAACGATCCCAAACGTCAAAATCTGTTGCCAATTCATCTAACGTACCCCCCAACCGAAAAACAGCCCCACATGGTACACAGAAAAAGTCACTGTCCATGCCAGGGCCGTCATGTAGGCGATCTGGAAGAGAGGCCACTTCCAGCCGTTCGTCTCTTTCCTGACAACGGCAACGGTAGACATGCATTGCATCGCAAGAACGTAGTAGATCATCAAGCACACGGCCACCAAGGGGGTAAAAACGTGTTTACCCGTCGTAGGGTCAATATCGGCCTGCATCCGCTTGCCGAGATCGGCCTGTCCTGCTCTAGAATCCGTATCGGCAACGTTGTAGATGGTGCCCATTGTGGAAACAAACACCTCACGGGCAATAAACGAAGAGACGATGCCCGCCCCCATCTTCCAGTTGAAACCGAGAGGGCGTATTGTTGGCTCGATCAGACGGCCAAGCTGGCCTAGATAGCTTTTTTGGAGCGCCTGATCCGGCGTGAGCCGCGGGTACTTAGGATAGCTTGAAAGGAACCATACCACGATTGCTACCGAGAGGATCACTGTGCCTGCCCTACGCACAAACAGGCCGGCGCGTTCCACCATCTGAATGGCGGCCGCTTTCACACTCGGTAGCCTATAGGGTGGCAACTCCATGAGGAATGTAGGCGATACCCCCTTTAAGAGGGTTTTATGAAACAGCCAAGCCATGCCGAAGGCTGCCGCCATCCCCAAAAAGTAGAGCGCGATAAATGTGGCTGCGGGTAGAGTTAAAAGCGTGACCGACCCGATACCGAACACCCGCCGATTGGGGATGAAAGCGCTTGTCATCAAGAGGTAGACAGGCAAGCGCGCCGAACAGGACATTAGAGGCGCCACCAGGATCGTGATCAGGCGCGCCTTTCTATCTCCAATGGTGCGTGTAGCCAGAATCCCCGGAATGGCGCAGGCAAAGGAGGAGAGCAAGGGAATAAACGATTTTCCGTGCAGCCCCACACGGCTCATGAGCCTATCCATCAAAAACGCTGCACGCGCCATATAGCCCGTGTCTTCCAACAGGCTAATGAAGAAGAACAGCAACAAAATCTGCGGCAGGAACGAGAGCGTCGTGCCCACCCCCCCCAAAACGCCGTCATTTAACAGATCGCGAAGGTCCCCCGCGGGCACATACCGGGTAAGGAGACCTCCCAGTTTCGCGATCCCGTCCTTTATCTCATCAGCCGGTGCCTGCCCTAACGCAAAGATCAACTGAAACACGACTGCCATAAGGCCGAAGAAAATGACATAGCCCCAAAACGGATGCATCAAAACTTTGTCTACCCGTTCATTGAAGGAGAGAGGACTATGTTGGGTAACGCTCTTTGGAGCGAAGAGAACCTTATCACAAACACTGGCGATCCAGCGATACCGCGCCTCGATCACCTGAGTCGCAAAATCTATCCCCTCGTTGGCCAACTGCTCGCGCGTGGAACGAACGATCTGTCGCACCGAAGGCCCCATCTTCTCCAACGGCGCCAGATCGCTATCCTGCATCAAGAGGGTCACAGCTTCTGCAAACGCCTTGCGTTCATCTAAAGCGTGTTCCTTCTGCAAGGACTCCTGAAGTTCCGCAATCCCTTGCCGAATGCCCTCAGGCACCTCCCATGCTAAAGGGGGTGCCGGCATGCCAACACTCCGCTTCAAGACCTCTAAAAGCTGCGGCAACCCCTCCTTCTTGGGCGCCACCACAGCCACAACGGGCACGCCGGTCGCCTCTGCCAGCGCTTGGGTGTCAATCTGTTTACCCTCTTTTCGCACCACATCGCTCATTGTAAGGACAATAACCACAGGCACCCCAAGGTCTAAAAGCTGGCTGGAGAGATATAAATTACGCTCGAGGTTTGAGGCATCCACCACATTGAGCACAACATCGGGTAGGGAGGTGTCGGCCCGTAGGCCAAGCAGAACCTCGCGGGCGATAAGTTCATCGGGCGAGTGAGGGGTTAGAGAGTAGAGGCCGGGCAGATCGATAAAGGTAATTTGCGTCCCATCTTCAAGGGACACACGCCCCTCCTTGCGCTCTACGGTGACCCCAGGATAGTTGCCTACCTTCTGACGCAAGCCGGTAAGGGCATTAAAAAGGGTTGTCTTCCCACTATTTGGATTGCCAACAATGGCTACGGTGAGAGTCCGCGTTCCAACACGCCAAGATTCCACCGAAAGAGTGCTCATGATCCTTCCTCAAAATCCGCCAATAGAACGGCTGCGGCCTCTTCCCTCCGCAAAGAGAGTTGGTAGCCACGCACCAGCACGTCTAGAGGCCCGCCAAAAGCGGCGACACGCAGCACCTTCACATGCACGCCGGGGGTAAGTCCCATCTCCATCAACCGCAAACGCTCACGCGCCGTCCCGGCCAAAAATAAAACGTCGGCACACTCTCCCGGCCGCAGATCGGCCAGCGTTCGATGGCCGCCATGCTGCAAGCTCTCCTCCCGCTCCAGAGCCTCTTGAGCCTCCTGCATTCGAGAAAGCCACCGAGAAAACCAGCAACCCGGTTTTTTCCCCTTATGACGATGTGGGTCCGATCTCATTCTATTCCGCTGCTCCACCTCTCTTTATTCCACACCTACGTACTCACTCTGACGCAATAGACCTTCTAAAGTTTCATTATGATGAATCCGACGGCGGCGACGCCTCTTCTCCCACCTCCCGACACACCCACACGCTGTCGGAAACCTCACGCCCCACGGCCACCGGCTGCTCGCGCCCCTCCACGCGAAGTGTCATCACGTCGCCAAAGGGGGTGCGATTCACGATCTCGATTTTCGTATGAGGCACCAACCCGATCTCAAGTAGGTAGGCTAAAAACTCCGCCCGCTCGTCGGTAATGCGTGTCACACAAAGCTTATCGCCCACCGTACAGGAGGAAAGCCGCACCGAACCGTCTCGAACTCGCGCATCAATGGGGTTGCCGTGCGGACAAGTCTTCGGATACCCCATGGCGTGCTCTATCCTGTCGGCCACCTCCTCGCTAAGATAGTGTTCTAGCTTGCAGGCTAGCTCATGCACGTCGTCCCAAGGTAACTCTAAAAAATCTACCAACATGCACTCGACTAGCCGGTGCTTGCGCAAAAGCTTCAGAGAAAGCTCCACACCTTGAGGCGTTAGCCGAACGCCATGGTACGGCGTATGCTCCGCAAGCCCCAACTCCACAAGCCGCTTGAGCATGGTTGTGACCGACGCAGGCGATACGCACATATAACGCGCTATATCCCCTGTACTAACCACGTCAAGCTCCTCTTGCAGGCGGTAGATGCCCTCTGTGTACTCTTCAATGCTCTCGGTTAGCTCTTGACGCGCCCTATCTCGCGCTGCAGGCCGGCAGCTTGCCGGTACGCGCAGAGTAACCTCCCTAACCTCCTTGCTGGCCATCTGCAGGTTCTCCTCCACTTTATTCTACCTCCAAATCGGCCAAAAGAATTCCGTTCAAAACCGAATTTTTGAACTGCAGACCTAATTGGATAACTTAGTATTTTTAGTCGGCACTAAATTTTTTTATTTTTGACTTGACACACTAGAATTAGTTTGGTATAATCTGTGTGCATGCCCACGCACGATGCGCAAATATATCGCTACGAAAACATACTCGAAGGAGAAGCTAAAAACCAATGACAAATAAGAACCCACTGAGGTATATCGCAGACCCGCGCAAGGGTTTTACATTAATTGAATTGCTTGTTGTTATCGCTATCATAGCGATATTGGCGGCAATTCTTTTCCCGGTATTCGCTCAAGCCCGTGAGAAAGCACGTCAAGCGGTATGTCTGAGCAACCTAAAGCAGCTAGCAGAGGCTCACCTAATGTATATCCAGGACAATGATGAGTGGTTGATGCCTGCGCAAACGATTAGCGCTCCTAGCAACAGTGTGTTGCGCTGGCCACAACTACTTTCTCCTTACGTTAAATTGCGCTCTTTTGTTCTTTGCCCAACAGCGAACTACACTATGCCTATCGCGGGTACTCTTACTTATCAAGATACCATCAGCGATCCAGTCGGGCCGAGTGGTTTCAATGACTACTATTATGGCCTGTACCCTAGTTATGGCTACAACTATGTCTATCTCTCACCGAGTACCACTTGTCCCAATGGCCTTGACACTCCCTCTCCCGATTGCAGAGCCACGCCCAGCACCGGTACAAATTATGTACCACCTCCACCAGGCATTACTGTGGCACCTACAGGTATTGCTCTGGCGGCTTTGACGGCACCGACGAACACGGTTGCTATGGCCGATAGTGTTTCATCGCCGGCCAATAATCCGACGCTACTTCAATGGGGCTATTTCATTGTTCGCCCACCGCAACTCTGGGCAAAAATAGCTCCCACACCAATTAACCGGGAAACCTATGGCAGAGTTCATCCGCGGCACTCTGGCACTGCTAGCGTTCAGTTCGTGGATGGACATGTTAAGGCTATGCAAATCAATGCATTGCGCGACGCTGAATTGTGGCGCGCAGTAAAACTAAATCCATAGTCGAGGAGAAAAGATGACCATGCAAAAATACAGTCGTTTATCATTACAGTCTTGGCTGTTACCTATATGTACCTTTGTCGCCCTAGCCATTACGCAGTCGGCGGCATGGGCACACTACATTTGGGTGACAATAGAGGACGGCCAAGCACGTTTTGCCTTGTTAGAACACGTTCAGGATGCTCCACAGGATCAATTCACAAAATATGTTGAAAACCTAACTGCTTACTGTGGTAACAACGTACTAGCATTAGGCGTCCCTCGAAATGGAGCACGTTATGCCAAGCTACCGGGCGTTCAGAACATGGTTACTGCCGAAAGTATTGTTGGGGTTAAAGAAAGAGGCGGAGAAGCTTATCTTTTAATCTATGATTGTAAAGGAGTTGCTTCCCTGCTTGCAGCTTCCACCCTTACAAGAACCGCAGCTGAAATCCTAGCGCATAAAGATGGCACGGATCTGGTTGTCTCTGTTGTTCAAAATGGATTGCCTGTTTCGCAGACAGAAGTATGGGTGCAATGGCCCGGAGATGCCATGGAATACCATCAAGTGACCGACAGAGGTGGATACGCACGTTTCCATTGGCCAGCAAGTATCTCTCAACACGGATTTGTCGGAATCAGAGCAATGGTCAAGGAGAATACATCTGGCGAGCAGGATGGCAAGCGCTATGCTTCTATCCATAGGTGGGTAACATTAACTTTTCCGTTGAATGAGGCGCAGTTGAGTGCAACTTCGTCAACAACACACATAACAGAAGCGATACCTCTAACAACTCTGTTGCGTGAAAGCTATGGAAATTACCATGAGCTAGCCGCTTCAACCGCGTTTAATCAAACAGTTTTCGCCGGCAAACTAACTCGCCAACAATTGATTATTTATTTCCAGCAACGTGCCCTTGTTCATCAAGAACTTCACCGTATCCTATATGCTACCTACCAAAAAAACCATAACTTTCCATACGGTACTGAGCAAAAACACGTGCTTGTGTTGTTATTTGATGATCTGGTTACATTGGGAGCAGACTGGCCAACTGAAGCACAAGCACTGCCTCCTACACGAGCGTTTTTGAAGGAAATCCAACAGAGTGCTTCACAGGGTCCTTATTTTGCCTTAGGGGCATGGCACGTTTTCTACGGAGGAATCACAAATGGAGGCCGTCTTATTGGACAAAAGATAGGTGAGACCATCGGGTTTTTACCCAGCTACTACGAGCAGAGCGGAGGTTATCAAGAGTATCTAACTAAAGTAAATCAAATCTCTGATCCGCACGCTCGTCAAGAGATGATTCAAGGTGGTTTAGCAGCATACAAATTCATTATTGAACTTAGCAATGAAGATATTTTTAAATATTTTCATTCTAAATAGGTGTTAGATTATGAAACGATAATGAGCCATTAAAACGTTATGCGTTCAATATAGTCATCAAAAATTAGAGTCATCAAAAATTAAACTTAAATGGAGGTTTAGATTATGCTGACAAAACAAAACATAAAATGTGGCTTTACACTAATTGAATTGCTTGTCGTTATCGCTATCATAGCGATATTGGCGGCAATTCTTTTCCCGGTATTCGCTCAAGCCCGTGAGAAAGCACGCCAAGCGGCCTGCTTATCGAACCTTCGCCAAGTAGGCCTCGCCGTTCAAATGTACGCTCAAGACTACGATGAAAACATCGTTCACACAGACTTTGGCGTAGATATAGACGATGCCCATGAGTACTATTGGGGAGACATGCTTCAACCTTACCTCAAAAATTGGCAACTGCTGGTCTGTCCAAGCGCCGGTACCCCCATCAAATTCAAACCGCTCACAAACTACAGTGAAGAGTGGTCTTACAACTACGGCATCAACGATATCCTCGACAGCTCGCCTGCCTGCACGCCAAACGGAAGCGGCGGCCCTGATAATCCCAATTGCCTCCATATCGGTGTCGCCGGCCATCCCTTAGCCGCCGTTACCTACCCCGCCGATACCATTCTTATTACCGACAACCTACCGGCCACCACGGATACCGGCGACGAAGCGACCTCAAGAGGAGCCACACAAAACCCCAACGATCTTGCCCATAATCGGCATGAGATCGGTTGGCAACTCGGCTCACGTGATAATCGCTACCTCCAGGTCAACGGCGCAGCCCAAGATGGATACCCCCGCCATTCTGAAGGCTTCGTCTATGTGCTCACCGATGGTCATGCGCATTGGCAGCGCCGTGCCTTTCAAAACGGTTTCTACACCGGCGGAACGCAGGATGGGCAGTGGATCGCCACACGTCCTTAAATACGCTTCAGGGTGCAATAGATATCTATTGCACCCTATTCTTATCCAAAGATAAAGTAAGGTAAAGGCACCTATACCCGCTACAACTCGTATTTGTTGCTAATTAGGCGCACAATGCCATCTCTAACCAAGGCAGGTGTAGGATCGTGATCCCGATCGCTCTCCAAGAGGCACTGCTCGCAGGACTGCTGGTAAAGGAAGCAGAAGCGCTGCCGCTTGCCGGTAACTTCGACGGCAAGCAGCTATCTATACGCCAAGAAGCTTTCACCGTCATCGCCACCATCTACGCCAAAGAGCTTTCTACCGACCTGCAACAAAGAGAAAACTTCGTTACCTTCGGCTTTGTGGCACGATCCCCTTCCTGCATCGTCATTGCTTTCCGTGGCACCGAGACCATCTGGGAGTGGATTCAAGACGCCGACTTTCTTACCATCCCCTATCCCTTTGTGCCTCACGGCGGAGACACCGACGACGGCTTCACCGAGGTCTACAAATCCCTCTGTCTCGATCCACGGTCACCCGCACAAACGTTTGTCAACTCGCTGCCACAGCGCCTCGGCAGCACCCCTCAAACACCGGTCATTGTATGCGGCCACAGCTTAGGCGCGGCCATCGCATCGCTCTTTGCTCTCGACGCAGTGGGGAACAACATATTGCCCTCATCCATAAAGGTCTACACCTTCGCAAGTCCTTATGTCGGCAACCGACAGTTCGCAGAAACCTATAATGCAACCGTGCCTAACACCGTTTGTATAGTCAACCGCCTAGACATCGTTACCCACCTCCCGCCACAGGCCAGCTTCGACTACTCCCCAAACGGACAACCCTATGTGCTGACCCCAAAGGACGTTCGCATAGATATCCCCTGCCAACACCACCTTACCACCTATCTCCACCTTCTCAGCCGACAAAACGCCTCCCAAACGGGAGAGGCAACGATTCCCCTAGACCCCGAATGCCAACAGCGCCCCTCCTTGTTGCAATGCTGCTTGCTCTGCCTGCTAAAAGCCATTCGCCGTTAAGCAGCCACCCCACACTAAAAGCGTGCCCTTACAAATCGAGGTGTGGGTATAATAAATCTATGATCGCGGAAGATTCTTGGCTGGCAGAGAGGTCACGCCTACTCGAACGCATCAAAGAAGCTAAACCAATCGCCTACCCAATTCGCAAGCCCGACGCCCAGCTCTGCGTGGCCATCGCCACCCCAGAAGAGATTCCCATCGTTTACGACATCATGCGCATTGCATTCGCAGAATACATCGGCAAGCTCGATCCCCCCTCCGGCGCCACTCTCGCCACCCTGCAGGATGTCCAAAAAACGATTCAGGAAGGAGGGGCGGTTCTCGGTCGCATCGAGCAGCAACCGGTCGCCTCCGCCCAGTTTCGTGTGCGTCCCGATCATCTTTACATCGGTCGGCTTTCGGTTCTTCCTAGCTGTCGAGGGCGCGGAATCGCCTCTGCCGTCCTCGACTACATGGAGTATCTCGCCCGCCTGTTGGATAGGCCGCAACTCCGACTGGGCACTCGCCTCAGTCTTCCTAAAAACATCGCCCTCTATCGTCGGCACGGCTTTGAAATTGATGCCATTGTGCGCCCCTCCACCGGCTCCGACTCCATCGTCTGGATGGTAAAACCCCTGTCGTCTTGAGTTAACGTCACGGCGAGGTAAAGCGGGCGCTTGCCGACGCCACATCAAACCGCCGTGAAACGTAATACAATTAGAGGAAAAACCCCACTATGGCCTTACGAATCGGCAGTGTGCCCTATCTGAACGCCAAACCGCTTGTGGACTGGTTCCATAGTCCAGACTGCCATGCCGATGTCGAGATCGTCTACGCTGTCCCCTCCGCTCTGGCCACCATGTTACAAGAACGCCGCTTAGATGTGGCCAACGTCTCGGTCTTTGAAGCCCTGCGCAACCCCAATTTAGTCATCCTTCCTAACATCTCCATCTCGGCGCACGGCTCCGTCAAAAGTGTTCGCCTGTTCGCCAAAAAGCCTCTTCATGAGCTGACCAGCGTGGCCCTAGACTCCTCTTCGCTCACCTCTGCAGCGCTTACCCGTATCCTGCTGGCCGAACAGTTTGGCGCCCATCCCCACTTTGTATCTCACCCCCCTCACCTCGATCGGATGCTCGCCCAACACGACGCGGCCCTGATCATCGGCGACCTCCGCCTCTTCGAGCTGTTGCCGGGCACCCTCGTCTACGACCTCGGTAGAGGCTGGCTCGACCTCACCGGCCTTCCCTTCGTCTATGCCTGCTGGATCGCGCCTCAAGAATCCGTCTCCGAGGAGATGCTTGCCCTCCTTCACCATGCAAAAGAATGGGGCCTAAAAAATCTCGACATGCTGACCACCAAATGGGCACACCAACTGCAGATTCCCTTCGATCGTTGCTGGGACTATCTGCACTGCGTGATGAACTATGACCTTACTCCCAACCAAATAGAGGGGTTAAAGAGTTTCCACCAAAAATGCGTCCAACACGACCTCCTACCGCCAAGTAGCGCTATTCGCCTCTACACCTCCTAATCTGCACTCTGTTCTCTCGCCTCAAGACGGTGCAGTCGTGATGCTTTCACTCCAGTTCCCAGCGCGTAACACCCTACGAAGACGTACCCTAACTAAGTCGTTGCAAAATATCGTTTTGATGTGCTGCCCTCGCGTCATCGAGAGCGGTGCGCCCTCTTCGATCTCACCAAGAAACATCGGCTCCATATCTTAGTAGCAGCTTCACTGCCTCTACGTCACCACAATGCACTGCGAGGATTAACAGCGATGTGCCACTGCGCACTGCATTCACGCCAGCACCTGCCTGCAGTAAAGTGCGTATCGCGGCGAAATGAATTGGCTCCCCTAACGTTCGTAGAAGGGGGCTAGGACACCCAACCGCCGCAAGTAAGGCCGTTCCTTCCTTGTTGGCCACCCAATGAACATTGGCTTTATGCTCGATCAGGGTTCAGATAATCGGCAGATCATTGAACTTAGCTGCAAGGATGAGGGGAATTACCCCTGCCCGATCCGCCTTATCTCCCAAAGCTCCCTTTAACAAAAGCAAATGAACGATTCGTAAGGATCGTTGGGCGTTCTGCTGGGTTTCCTGTTTTACATAGGTCTCTTTCGCCTTCCGGGCCGGCGACCACTGAAAACGATGGTTCCAGATGGCATTCATTAGAGGGGGTTTGACCATCTTCATCGGTGGCATTCACCGAAGCACCTTGCTGGTTTAATAGAGCAGCCGTAGAAAGATGTCCCCACTCTGCGGCCTGCCCCAACGGCGTCACCCCTAAGGAGCCACGCCCATGCACTTTCGCTCCTGGATGCAAGAGCAGGGCTACTTGCCTGTCGTTCCCTTGGAAAACGGCTACGATTAGGGCATCCTGTAGCGATGTCCTTCAGGGGATAGGATTTGCCGGTCTGACGGACTGTCGCTTTAAAGAACCACAACCTAACAGCATTCCCTTTCCAAATGCCAGCAGAGTCATTATGAGGCCCAATCCAGAGAATAGCTGAGAATATTTCCTGATTCCATCTCCATTTCCGAATAGAAAACTCTATTCCTCCTCATTTTCTCCTGGATATTTGGCCGAATATACGTGTTCTTGTATATAAGCCACCACATCGTCGAAATCTTTGGTGGCTCCTGGGATCAGCTCAATGGTATCGTTAACCCCTTCAATACGAAACAACACACCACCCTTTTCTAGCTCTTCATAATTCGTCGCTATGACCTCTTCGTAGGGGATGAAAATTCGCCGCCCCCATTGCAACGAGATGCGTTCTATCCCTTTCTCATTGATAGTATAGCGTGCCCGTCCGAGATAACCGACAATGACGATTATCAATAACAAAACGACTACCACCCACATCCACTTCCCGGTCTCATGAAGAGAGCCTTGAGTAAAAAAGTACATCACAGCACTTGTTAAAGCGAGCAACCCGCTAAGGAATAAACCGGCTATAGTCCCCTCGCTGCTCGGATGCACAAAGGTAAATCCCTCCTGATGATCATTCTCCACGCCGCTCATCCGGGGTAACCTCCTTATCGCATTTGGAAGCGCTACTAGGTTGTTGTTTCTCTTGCATGACGGCCTCCCCCTGCTCTTTCTCAGCAGGACGTACTAGTTCTGTGCCAGAGCGCGCTATACTATATTCCATGGACTTCTTAAGAGTTCCCGTGTATCTGCCTGTCTTTGATCGGCTGCATACGTACGTGCGCGTATGTGTTCGACCACCTCGCACACCTGGCAACAAACCCAATCAGAGGGGATGGAATGAACCCGTAAGATATTCTCCAATCTTACGGCCATCAATCGGCTCCCATATAAGGCCACTGCATTCGCCAGTATGCCACCATCGCAAACGCTCAACATGCGCTAACTCGGCTTTCAAAGTTGAAATTGCCTCTTCACTTTGATTCATATACTTCCTGATGGACTGTTGACTTTGTACTGAAAATAAACGGACATTATTATCTAACTATGTGATAGACCGTTTGGTCTCCTCCGTTGTCTAACCTCTATATCTATCCCCTTTCTGGAGGTTCTGACGGTCGCAGAAGATTGATTCCTTCCCCCTCAACATCTGCAGCGTGCAGTAATTCTGCACTATCGTCTGGTCTGGCTCTTAACAACTCTTTACTCGACTGCGCCTTAAAATAGATATCCAGAGATGCTATGCTGTCCTGTACTGCCTGCTTCAAGTCTTGATCTTGAACATAGCTTAAGAGTTCTAGCCATGTCTTGCTCTGCGCATTACCTATCTTGCCTAGCGCCCTGATGATGAGCACGATGAGACGACGTCGGAAGTCATCTAAGCTCGAACCACGGCTCACCAACGAAGGACTTAGAAGGTTATGAAGAAACTCTAAGTAGGTCGGCTTCCACCAGCTTCGATCCGCCTCCTCAACATTCTCTAACAACCTGGCTAACTCCGTCCAGAACCATGTCATGAGGGGATAGCAGCCCTGATCATAGAGACTTAGCGGATTATTATACAGTTCGTTGCTGCTCCCACTCCATCGCACAAACTCCGCGCTTAGCCCTAAAAAGCTTTTGGCCTGCCAATAACCAACCACATGATGAACAAAAAACTGTACCCCCATATCGAGAAGGCTCGCTAGGCCTTCCTTGCCTTCGGGGTGCAGTTGACACAAAGCTGTCTCCCACTCCGCCTCCCAACGCTTCCACCGTCGCCCTAAGAGTAAGAAACCAACCCAACTCGCTGCATAACCGAGGCCAACCCAAAACGCTGCAGCCAAATGCAAAGTCTCCATGTATACAAGAAGCAGTGTAAAACTCAATGGGAGGCTCCCTATGAACATGTGCCTCATATCTGCTCTGTGCGTGCAACCATGTTCTTGCGTTGCCGGTAGCCCTCGGTGGCAGTATAGCCGTAAGAAGCGATTTGGCGTTGGGTTGCCGAATGGGGCCGAGGCCTTTGCGAAACTCGCACCCTGGCTGCCAGAGCACATCCATGAGCGTAAAGCGCAGGTCGGTGAGTATCCCTTCCGAAAGTTGACACCAAGACCGACTCATTTTGTTAAACAAGGCCTCGAAGTTCTCCAATAGAGAGTAGTCGAAAGTATCCCTACTTGATTTGGCCAGCGATGCACCGTCAAGGAGCTGCTCTCGACATCTCGTGCTCAGCGACGCGGTGTCGTAAAACATCTGGAGCAACGGCAGCACATGCTCCCTTCTCCAGTCCCTCATATCCTCTTCCTGAACATGCATCAAATGATAGAGCTTTGAATAGACCGTATCCATCCAAATATCACGGTTCACTTGTTGTCTCTCCTACCATCTACAATGCAGCTACGGGTGCAACGATTGTAATTCTTCCAGCATTTCCTGACATTTTTCAGATTAGGTTTTCTAAAATCCTCCCCAACAGGCTCCCGATTCATCACAGGACAAACCCCCACATATTCATACAAATTTATCCCTCCCTCAAACTCTATCAGATCGCACGTCAAAAACCGGACTGTTAATAAGTTCTCCCCTCAGAGAACTGCCTAGCCAGAAGGACGAGGTTCATGTCTTTCTTGTCTCGCCTCTCTTGTTTTACGCCACTCTTCTTGTCATAATCGCCACTGCTCCTCCCACAAATCATTATATTCCTTATACAGAGTATGCCTATGGACGTCTGCCAAATAACCTATAAGGTTCTCTAAGTCCCACAACACGGCGGCACTTTCCCATACCAGACCGTACACATCTATCGCGTATATTATTGCCTCCTCACAATGCCCGCATCTCAACAGGCTATCCAGTGCGATCTCATAACGACACCCCACTTGCAAGCCATGACGCACCACTGCTATTCGCCACGCCCTGTCTCCCCATATGCCTCCACAATGTTCCAGACCTCTATCCAACCAACCCATCCACTCCAGACCTTCCCCTTCGGGTAAACCTAAAACTCCCCGTTGATCTCGTTCTCGCACCCGATGCCCTAACAACGAACCCGCACACCTACCCAACTTCTTTTCAAAACGGCACAACTCCCTTGCCCCTAAACAATGAATGTGTAAAAGCATCTCCTTCACAACATACTCTAGCTCTTTCAACTCATTAAATAAACGCATGAGCGTACGCCCCTCATCCTGCTCCTCTTGTGCCACCTCGCTCAGACGCCTTATCAACTGATAAACTTGGCGCCACTGCGATGACAGCAAAGTGAGATACCCATATGCCATCTCCTTAAAAGCCTTTTCCAAATCCTCCCCATACGCCCCACATACCGCCTTCCAAAGCTGTCTAAGATGCTCTCCACAAGCAGTACCTACTCCCCTTTCCACATCATCCGGCTGTGCCGCATAAACCTCACCCAACGGCTGTCCTAATCGTCTCTCCATTGCCTCCCAAGCCGGCCAACCCTTGCCTGCCAAAGGATAGACCAACCCATAACGCCATACCTGCCTCAAACGATAACACAGCCCTCCTAACACGTACCAATGACGGATGACCTGCTCGAAACTGACCCACTTCGCGGCAATGCTCTCACTTCGCAAAAAACTGTGCAGATAGCGCTCGAACTCTAGACAGGCTTTCACCAGTTCCTGAACTAGCGTCCACCAATAGTTTGCCGTGGTATCGGTGTGCCCTCTGCGCTGCAATTCCAATGCTATCTTCGGCCAGACGTCCCGCCACACCGGTTCGGAGAGAGAAGCCCAACGACGTTCTGCCAGACGATGCCAAGGAAAACAGACAGCATCGGCACCAATCATATCCCCAAACACAAGACCAAGATGGCGGATCTCTATCTCGTAGCGTACATAGGCTTTGGAGATGCGTTCTTCCATATGACTTACAAGTGTCATCGTCTGGTAACACCACTGCTTGACATCAAGCGAACGATGGATGAGCTGCGAGGCATGTTGCTGAACCTGCTGGCAGCATAAGAGAGTTTGGATGATGACGCTCTGATACCAAGCTATAGGGAAACCGCGGGCATAAATAGGGTCCCAAGGTTCTGCATCGGCAATAAGATGAAAATTGTAAGCGATTCTTTTTGCAAGCCGCTCTTGATCCTTGGGTGTAGAGACATCCAAAACTAGGCGTGTCATTTCTGCTGTTCCTACAAAGCCGCAACGGCTCCAGCACCGCCAATGAGAATAGGAATTAATTCCCCGCCGGTAACCACGATTCCTACCCCCACAACAACTATCCCCACACCGATGCCGATTCCTTTTACAAGCTTACCCCAATCAACTCCTGGGTCTACAAAAGGCGGCCTCTCAGGGATCGCATCACCAAGACGGGGTCGTTCTTTACGCTTTCTAGGGGGTAAATCTTTAGCATGACACAGCCAAGGCGGATAATCAGGTTCTGGAAGGAGTTCTCCTCCTGGTCCTCTCCGGCCAAGACAGTCGTTTGCGTATGTTTCTTCGAGCTGTTACAGACGCTGAAGACGTCCTTCTATTTCTTTAGCATGTTGATACCCGGTGACAGGATCATTCTCGATATGACGCAAATCGTCTTCTATTTGTCGAATCGTGTGTTCGATATCCTTCAAAAGATTAATGCATTCACCTATACTCTTCAGAGTACCCATTGGGTCAACGAAACCTATAGGATGATTCCCCACATACTCATATAAGTTTATCCCACCTTCAAACCCTATCGGGTCGCGCGTCAAAAAACGACCCGCCAACACATCATAGTACCTAAAGCCCAACAAACTTAAACCCGTCTCCCAGTCCGTATAGTAGCCCGCCAAACCCCCATAACCACTGTAAGGGTCTTGAGAGGCCGTCGGGTCACTGCTCGCTACCTTCCGCATACCATACCCGTCAAACAGGTAACTCGCTACCACATTCCCACTCCCCGCATCTATCTGCTGGCTCGCGTTCCCCTGACCATCCGGCGTGTACAACAACACCCGGCCCCCACTGCTTCGAGCTAACGGTCCCTCTGGGCCAAACGTCTCCTCCGCCACTATCTTCCCGCTTCCGTCCTCCTCTAACACCGCGTTCATTCCATCGTACAAGTAGTACACCCTACTCCCGTTCACCTGCTTCCAGCCTCGCAAGCCGTCCCCTCGATAATCTGCACTCCAGTTCGACCCCACGCTTATCAGCCTGTCCTCCTCATCATAACCCATCGCCACCCCCTTGTACACCACGGGGTTCCCCTCTCCATCACAGGTGTAGGATACGGTCGGAAAGCCAAATTAGGCAACGACAAGGGGCTTTGCCTATTACAATCCACTCTCCTAAAAGCAGGCGCTTTCAGTCTCTACCCGTCTGTCGCTTTGCTATCTCCTGCCACAATAAGCGTGCCTCCGGCGTATCCAGCTTCTTTAATGCCTCTACCCATACATCCACATTGCAAACCAACAACCAGTTCGCTACGCCCTGACTTGATAGACTAGGCTGCACCAGCTGTCTTACGGTCGTCAAGATGAACTGCTGGATAGAAGTATCGGTGATTTGATCGGCATCCGCCTTCTCCAGAACACTCTCAAAACGTCGCGCTAACGCATTAGAGATATCAGGGGATAGAGGGCACTGCAAACAGCTACTATAGCAACCCAACAGATCAGAAGTCATGCTCCCCGACGGTTCTGCCCGAAGTAGCTGGAGGATAGATTGCCGACGAACTTGCCACGCTTTAAGCCATTGTAATGTCGCGCCTAAGTAAACGAAATCCAGAGCACAGAGGATGATCTCAACAACCATGCTTGCCTTAAGCAGGCTTGCTCCTATCAAAGCAACAAGCAGCAGGCTTCCAAGAAGCATCCACCAAATGCCATACCGCTTCTGATACAGGTAGTCCCTACTGCATTGCTGCACTTGGGCTTGCAGTTCCGCTAGTGTCTTATCCATCAGCGCTTTGCCTCTCTTAAGCCGAAGGTTCTTCCGGTTCCAACGATGAATGAACCCCAAGACGCTGTTCTAGTGCCTGTAAGCTTTCTAACGCCAACTCCTGCAAACGTTTATCGCTCGTCCGAAGCATGTAGTCCCGAAAACATATTCGGGTCTCGTTGTCTCCCAATATGCTTAGAGCATGTAACAGGGAAGGGGCAATGGCGTTCTGAAAGATGACTTCGGCCGTTTCGAAGCCTTCTTGCCGATGCTGGGCAGCCCGATAACCCCGATACAATTCCATCTTGGACAATAAGAACTCCATTGCCTCCTTCTCCTCTTTGGTTAAAACCACTTGCTGTGGCGATTGAACCTGAAGCATCAGCGATGTCCAGCGTGTTAAAAATTCTGGGGGAACTCCCGGAGTCGCTGTGGGAAAAGCAAAAGCTTCCTTTAGCAAAAGCGCAATCGGGCCTACAAGCATAAAATCACCTGCTTGTAGTTCCTTTGCCAGTCGCTTGAGCACCGGCTGAATAAGAGCAAAGTAGAGCACCCCGCTCGAAAAGATGATCCCCAAAGTAGAAGTAAAGAAGCCAATAAGACATAAGATGCTCAACAGATTATTCTGCCTATGAAACCACTTCTCCTCTGTTGCGCCCACAATTCCACAAAGTACAGTGAGCGCAAAAGCCCCCAATAAAATGTTAACAAGTAGACCAAGAACGCGAATCACTTTTGCGCGTCTATAAAGGGTGTATTTTAGCCGTTGCTGTCTATCCATCTTCATCTCCCACCAGATGATGTAGTTTGTTACAAATCCAACTCTGAAATGCTCCTGCGCCCCAGCCTCCTAAGCCTCCTAAAAATTGGCCTATGGCGGAACATCTGACACCACAGATGCCACCCAAACATCCTGCGACGGCTTGATACAGAATATCGCACCAATCTAATCGGGACTTGCTGTTCTCACACGGATTAAAACCGGTGCACATATCCGAGATAGCTGCAGAAAAAGCTCCACATAATGCGCCTATTAGACAAGTAAACAACCATACCTCCGGGCCTTCTAAGCTTATATCGCCTAGCACCTCATTAGCTGCAGCACAAACGTACCCACTTCCACAGGCTGCCATTACCTGACACAAGCTTTCCAAAACATTTCCTACATCGGAGTAGTTTCCTTGCAGAGCACTAATGACAGCACCTACCCCACAGTTAACATATGGATTACCAATGAATTTGTTGACAGGATCCAAGGGGTCTGGTTCTGGCATCCAGTGCCCGTCTGGGCCTCGAACCAAAATGATAGGTGCGAGTCCTCTTGGATCATGTCTTCCTAGGGGGTAATTCCCCACATACTCATACAGGTTTATCCCTCCCACAAACCCTATCGGGTCGCGCGTCAAAAAACGACCTGAGGCTACGTCATAGTACCTAAAACCTAACAAACACAAACCCGTCGCCCAGTCCGTATAGTAGCCCGCCAAACCTCCATAACCACTGTAAGGGTCTTGAGGCGCCGTCGGGTCACTGCTTGCTACCTTCCCTTCCGCCTTGAACTTTAAGAACGGACAAACGCACTCCATGCCTAGCCTCGGTGCGACAGAACCGTTAAAGACCTCCGCGCCCTCTAGCCCTTATAAACCCATCCAAAACGCTGTTCGCAGCGCTCCGAACCTCTTCATCCTCTTCAGCGTCGTTGGCTACCTGTTCTAAAATGGATGCTGCCTCCCTGTACCCTGCAATCCCTATGGCCTCCAATGCCAACATGCGTAACCTATCGAACGAACCCGCATCTATAACCGACACCGTATACACCATCTCCGGAACACTGCAGACACGCCCGCACCACTCCCTATCTCCCACGAGTCGGTATAATACCTTCCTTTGGTGTTTTGTCAAGATCACTCGGCGATTGGCAACCGCTTCTTCTAATTCATGAAGCACCAGAGGAACAACACGATAGGTGCTGACACCCTGCACATATTGCCCGCGGCTCCTTACGGTGTTGAACACCGCCCCCATGCCGAGAAGCTCCAGACTAGCCCCTAGTAAGGCCCCCTGAGAACCGGCCCCCACGTTCCTACCCACCAAAGCTACACTCCTGCTAAACAACACACTATAGCCCACTAGCCCCGTCACAAACCCCAATACCGATAGGCCCAATCCAACGATCAACATGGTGCCAAGGAGAGCCACTAAAGGCGATGCCTGCTTGAAGTACGAGAGAACCACCAACAGCAAGAGGAACCCCATAAGTCCGGCAATACTGCAGACTAACAGTGTCCAAAAGATACCTGTCGCTCCGACATAGCGGCACACTCTAGCAAGCTGCCCAGAGGATAGATAGGGCTGACTGCTGGCAGGTTTCTCGGGAGAAGCGTTGGATAAATGAGCAAACACCTCTGCCGAGATCGGAGCTAATTGATGGCGGAGAGATTGATAGTAACTGCTCTCCAACCGCTTTGCCGTCGCGGGCGCCCTCATCAGGGAGGAAGTAGGCGCCACTAAAAGCCATAATGTGGTCTTCTGAGCTGGCGTCAGGGCATTCAAAGTCTCTGGTGTTGCCAGTGGCAGACAACGTTTTAACGCCTGCAGCAAGTGTAGGGCAAAATCATTAAAATACCGGTTGGCCTCTATCGCATCTAAGATCGGGCCGAGTGCGTGAACCCCCTCCGTTGCCACATGCGCGTCTAAAGCTGCCAGGTACTGCCTATCTTTTGCGAGTTTGGAGTTCACATAGCGCACTATGGTAAAGAACAGCAACAGTGCCCACAATGCAAACAAGGCGAGTTTCGCATTAGTCGTGAGAAACCCAGCGTACTTCAATCCTATTCCCAGAGGCACAAGCGTACAAAGGAGGAGTATCAGTAAGATAGCCTCCAGATAGGGGGCGCGCAGTTGTCTTATATATCCGATGATCTCTGCCCAACTCATGGTAGGACACCATACCGCCTTGTATAGTTTTGAACTATGCAAGCATCGAACGTACCTTCTCTACTTAGCACCCTCCTCGTTTCTCTCCTTCTTCGGTTCCAAAAGCACAGACTCGCTCCTATCAATAGCCAGAACGATCACATAGAGCTTCCCCTAGCCCCCACCGCCCCTGCGGCCTTCCTGCTTGCTCAGCCACAGCAAGAGCGCACACAATCCTACTCCACCTACCAACGACAACACCTCCACTACACGGAAACCCTTGACCTTATGACTTAACCACACCGACTCGGAACCATCCGATAACGTGCTCTCGGAAGGATTGTCCCGTAAATAGCTCACCCACACGCGCTGCCCTACTTGCAAACCAACATCCCCAGATACCTCACTCGAACCCTGATAGCGATGACCGTTCACACTAAAGGCGTACTCCACCGACTTGCCCCCTTTCGTCCCCTCCACCACATCCGTCACCTCTCCTGCCACCCGCATACCCTGAGACAACACACGACTCACCGCCTCTATACGACCCTCCGTACGCATCACCCCAAACTGAGCTATCACCACACTATCTAGCTACTAACTTTCCTTACTCGTTTTCCCCTACTTCGGCTCTACGACTCTGGATATAAGCTACTATCTCCCCAAAGTCTTCTGTGTCCGTATCACGAAAAGTAATATAGCCCCCTTTTCCCTCTAAATGACAACGACAAAAGTTTACTTTCCCTGTTACCGTCTCTACCGAGACTTGTTCAATCTCTGAGTAGGGTAAAAACACTCTTTTCCCCCAGTAAATAGGTAGCTGCCAAACCCCGCGCGACTCTACTCGTATCCGAACCCGACGTAGATAGGCTACCAAAAACAGGACTAACAAGCCTGTAGAACCTACCATGCCCAAAACCATTACGTTTCTATCCTCTGGAGAAAGACGCAGAAAACCGATACCAGACAGAACAAAAAAGAGACACCCTAAGATAAAGCCAAAACTAATGTCTGCGCTATTAGGCTTCTCAAACTCATAGGCGACTATTCCATCTCCTTGGCGTGCAGAACCCATCGCACTAGCCCTCCTTCATGTCTAATCCGTTTCAGCTCCCTTCTTCTCAAAGGTAGCTTCCTGTAAGGAGGATGAGACATCTTCATTCAAAGGTTCCCTGCTCGCGCGCAACAACTCCTTCTCTTGTTCCGGGGCCGCGCAGCGTAATAACTGATCTGTCTCTCTAATCTGCTGCGTTTCGAACTCTAGGCGTTCACGTAAGCGACTAATAGCCCGCTTCAATAACTGCCAAAACATGTCTGAAGGCAAGTAGTAAGACCGAATCGCACTTTCCAATGTCTGTAAAGTATCTTGTGTACCCATCTGTACGATAACTTCTGCAATGCATTCTAAGCATCCAAAGTCAGCAACTGAAAACGCGATGAACGTTCTATCCAACGAAGGCATTAGCAAAAATCTTCGAATACCAGCTTGCCATGTCCGTGCTTGCTCGTTATATCTGCGAAACAAGATGAACCGTAGGAGCTTTGAACACTGGGAACACAAAGAAATCCGCTCTTTTTGCGTGAGTTCCTGAGATAGCTCTGCCAAACGGCTCCTACGAAGCGCTGAACATAGCAGGCATTGCCAGGCATTGACGATCCCACTTGCACTGAAACCAAAAAGCTCAACCATCGCACCTAGCTTTCGGATCACAACCCAATCGGAACACGATGCCTCTGAATAGCCTGAACAGATTGCTTCAAGTTCTTTGTTATAATAGCTTGAAAGGTAATTGACGATACGAGGTGCTACTTTGAAGAGAAGCGACCATCCTTCAATCACGATCACACTAAACACTATTGTTGGCTTCCAATGGCGTGCCATCATAAAAGCATAACTAGCTCCAAAAAGTATTGAGAGGATCAAGCAAACGAGAAGAAACGATTCAAACATTCTTCTCTGGAGCTGTGTGAGAATGACTTCTAGACTCTCTTGTTTTTGTTCTATTTCTAACACCTTACGTGTGCCTCCTATCTATTGAAAAAGCTTACAGGCCTCTCCGGTATCATAGTTTATCAGACCAAGATCAACTAGTAAACCGATGATGAGTCCCTTCAGTTCTTCATAATCTTCTGAACCACTCGTTATACCGGCGAACCCACCTAAACAACCTACGATCGCATCTAGTATCCACTGCAACCACCTGCACCCTGGCGGTTCTTGAGTATCTGAGGAACATGGTGGCAGCTTATTGCATAAATAGTTTAGATAATCATTTATGAGGCTCGTAATGGCGCCAACTATGCAATCCGTGGCCAGTCCCCCCAACCCCTCTGTTACAGTGTCTATAGCCCCTGCTACTACAGCGGCTATGGCTCCTGCCAAGCAAGAAGGAGCTAGCTGACACAACACGTCTTTCAAGCTCGGTAACTGTCCTTGTAGGAGGCCTGGAATAACAGTGCCTATCCATCCAAGCCCACCATCTGTCAGATTGACAAGGCATTGTAGGATTGGATTTCTTTTACCGATGTTGTCTCTTAGTTTTCCCCAACTGAAGGTTCCTGCAGTATCATGTCCCATAATCGGTGAGTTATTCACATACTCATACAGGTTTATCCCACCCTCAAATCCTATCGGGTCTCGCGTCAAAAAACGACCCGACAACACATCATAGTACCTAAAACCCAATAAACTTAAACCCGTCTCCCAGTCCGTGTAATACCCCGCCAACCCCCCGTAACCACTGTAGGGGTCTTGAGAGGCTGTCGGGTCACTGCTCGCTACCTTCCGCACACCATACCCGTCAAACAGGTAACTCGCTACCACATTCCCACTCCCTGCATCTACCTGCTGGCTCACGTTCCCCTGACCATCCGGCG
>Ga0209061_1000470_pt1 | contig 102553 bp, 104 predicted proteins | sample Coa_R1_10_FD_187157 | JGI IMG/M metagenome (GOLD analysis project Ga0209061, IMG submission 187157) | Surface soil microbial communities from Centralia Pennsylvania, which are recovering from an underground coalmine fire - Coalmine... | ecosystem: Environmental > Terrestrial > Soil >...
ACCTCATTGAGCCGCCCGGCGAACACGAGGACGAGGAAGTGGTCGACGGCGCTGTTACAGCCGCCGCGTAGGATGACCAACTGGAACTTGCGTCAGTCGGCTTTTACACCAGAGCTGAGACGCCACCCTGCCGCTTTCCGTGAGCACTACCCACAGTCCAGCGCATCCAGCTGCTGGCCTCATGGGTACACGCCCCCGCGCGGCCAAAGCCGCCGAGATCGTCGAGCACCAGCGCATCGACGCCCCCAACGCGATCTGCTCACCCCACGCCTCGCCAAGGCCGAGGACCAGTGGCACAAGCTCCTCCACGCCAACTACTCGGGAACGATCGACCTACTCGGGAACGATCGACCTCCATCCTTAGGCCCGCGTCGGGGCCAACATCGACGCCAAGGACCGGCTGGTCGGCCTCGACGCCGGAACTGGGAGAAGGTCAGGGGCAGGCCCCGCGGCGACGCCGGAACTGGAGTGGGGGCGGAGGGATTCGAACCCTCACTCGGGGCGGTTTAAGCGCCCTGCCTCTACCTCTTGGGCTACGCCCCCGGCGGCGGCGAGCATCCCCCACCCGGCCGGTCCACCCTCCATAGTCTGCTCGGATGGCTTCGGCCAAGTGTCGGATGACTGGGCGCGCCCTGGTTCTGGTGGCGTCGTTTCTCGGGATCCTGGCGTTCGCTGGCCGGCCGGCCGGCGCCGATCCCACCGCGGCGCAGGTTGCCCCGAGCCAGACCGAGCTGGCCCAGTTGGAGACCACTATCGCCAACGAGCAGCAGAGGAGCGCGGCCCTCGACGCCGCCTACGTCGCAGCGCAGGCCCAGCTGAGCCAAGTCGAGTCCCAGCTGGCCCGGACCCGTGGTGAACTCGAGCAGACCCGCCGCCAGGTCCTGGCCGAGAAGCGCCACCTGGCCCGCGACGCGGTCTATGCCTACGTCTATGGCCAGCCGGCCGGCCGGATCGACTCGCTGTTCGCGACCTCCCCCACCGACTCGGTCGCTTGGAGCCAGTACCAGACCGACGTGGTCGGCAACATCACCGCGATCCTCGGGTCGCTGGACCTGAAAGAGGGCCGCTTGGCCGCCACGACCAACCTCGAGCAGGACCAGGAGCAGATGGCGCAGAACGCCCTGGGCCAGATGCGCGCCCTCCAGGTGGCCAACCAGCAGGCGGCGGCGGCGGCCCAGGCAACCCTGGCCGAGCTTCGCGGCGCGCTGGGCACCGAGGTGGCGCGCTACGCCGAGCAACAGGCGCAGGCCGAGGCCGCCTACGCCCTTTCCCACCCCTCCGACGCTGGGTCGGCGGCCCGCAACGCCACCGTGGATGCCACCGTCGCGCTGGCCCTGGGCGACCCCGGCGCTCCGGCCGCGGTGGCCGCCGCCAATGCCGCCGCCAGCGCCAGCGGCGCGCCGAGGGTCTCGGGCAGCGCGACCGGGTCGAGCGCCGGTGCCCGGGCGGTGGCCGCCGCCGAGTCCCAGCTGGGCGTGCCGTACGTCTGGGGCGGAGAGACCCCGGGCGGCGGCTTCGACTGCTCGGGGTTGACCCAGTGGGCCTGGGCCCAGGCCGGCGTCGCCATCCCCCGAGTGGCCGCCGACCAGGCGGCGGCGGTCCCCCACGTCCCCCTGGACCAACTCGAGCCGGGCGACCTGCTCTTCTACTACAACCTCGACGGCGACGGACAGATCGACCACGTGGTCATGTACGTCGGTTCGGGCCCCTATGGCTCCCAGACGGTGATCGAGGCTCCCTACACCGGCCAGACCGTCCGCTTCTCCCCTCTGTTCACCGACGGCCTGGTGGCAGCCGGACGCCCCTGAGCCGAGAACCGGCAGGGCACCACAGGGCCCGCTCTGCCATCATGGCCCGGTGGCCACGGCGCGGATGCTCCGGACGCTGCGCACAGCGGTGGCGCCCGCCGCCCTTCGCTACTACCGCTGGCACGGTGACCCGATGGCCGCCCTGCTCGCTCCGCAGACCATCGACAACCCCTACCCGCTGTGGTCCGAAATCCGCGAGCGGGGCCTCTACCGTTCGAAGCTGGGCATGTGGGCCACCGCGTCGCACGCCACCGCGACCGCGCTCTTGCGAGACCCGCGCGTGAGCGCCTCGCCCACCCACCAGAAGCGTCAGCCGCTGCTCGCCGGGGTCGAGGACCCCGCGGCGGCCGGGCCAACCGAGTTGTCGCTGCTCACGATGGACCCGCCCGAGCACACCCGGATCCGCCGCCTGCTGGCAGGGTCCTTCAGCCCGCGGGCACTGGCAGCGCTCGAGCCGTGGATCCGAGCGCGCACCGCCGAGCTCCTCGACCGCCTCCATGGGTCGGACGGCTTCGACCTGATCGACGCCCTGGCCTTCCCGGTCCCCATGGCAGTCATCTGCCGGCTCCTGGGGGTGCCGCCCGAGGACCAGGACCGGTTCCGCCGCTGGGGCCATGACGCGGTCACCAACCTCGAGCCCTCACTGGAGGGATCGAACCCCGCTGGCATCGCCGCCGCGCTCGAGCTGCAGGCCTATATGCAGGCCCTGATCGCCCAGCGCCGGGCCCAACCCGATGAGTCCCTCCTGTCCGCCCTGATCGAAGCGGAGTCAGACGGCGAGCGGCTGAGCTTCGAGGAGCTGGTGGCGGTGGGCGTCCTGTTGCTGGTGGCCGGGTTCGAGACCACGGTCAACCTGATCGGCAACGGCACCATGGCCCTGATCGGTGCGCCCGACCAGTGGGCCGTGCTGCGCGACCATCCGGAGCTGGTGCCCGGCGCGGTCGAGGAACTCCTGCGCTTCGATAGCCCGGTCCAGATGACCTCACGAGTGGCCACCGAGGACCTCGAGCTGGAGGGCCAGGTGGTCGAAAAGGGCGACAGCGTGGTGGTCGTGTTGGGCGGGGCCAACCACGACCCGACGGTCTTCGATCACCCGGACCGCCTGGACGTCACCCGGCCCAACGCCAGCCAGCACCTGTCCTTCTCCCTCGGGATCCACCACTGCCTGGGGGCGGCGCTGGCCCGCATGGAGGGCCGCATCGTCTTCGAGGAGCTGACCACCCGGTTTCCCGGGCTGGCGCTGAGTGGTCCGCCGGTGCGCCGCCCCCTCGTCGTGCTCCGAGGTTTCGACCGCCTCCCGGTCCGGGTTCGCCCCGAGGGGGCCTAGCGACCCAACCCCGGCCTCAGCGCCGCTCGGCCTGCTCCCCAGCCGGGGCGTCCAGCCAGGCCGAGACCAGCTCGGGACCCCGCTGCTGCCACTCCTCGGCCGTCATCGCGTAGCGGACGTGGTCCTCCCAGCGGCCGTCGATCTCCAAGTACCGCTCGGAGATCCCCTCCAGCCGCAGGTCGAGCTTCTCGGCCACCCGGCGGCTGGCTCGGTTGCGAGGGATGATCGAGACCTCGACTCGGTGGAGCTGGAGGGTCTCGAAGGCGAAGCGCAGCGCGACCACCACCGCCTCGGGCATCAGGCTCTGGCCGGCCCAGTCCCGGTCGATCCAATAGCCGATGGAGGCGCTCTGGAACGGGCCGCGCTGGACCGACGAGAGGGTGAGCTCGCCCACCAGCCGGGCTCCGACGAAGATCCCGAAGCCGTACCCGGTACCGACCTGGCGCTCCCGCTCGCGCAGGGCGCACCGGGCGGCAAAGCTGGCCCGATCCTCCGAGGGGGGCGGAGCCCCGGCCGGGCGAGGCTCCCATGGCAGCAGCCAGTCCCGGCACCGCACCCGGATCTCGTGCCAGGCGTCGTAGTCCGCCTCGCACAGCGTCCGCAGCGTCACGCGCCGGCCGGCCAGCTCCAGGGGTTCAGGGGCCGACGACCTCCCGGTCCTCATTGGGCGCATGGTGGCAGGTCCGCCCCCGCCGTGCCAGCAGCCCCTACCGGAGGACCCCTACGCCGCCTCGAGAGTCGCGGCCAGCCCGTCGAGCAGGTCGGCCTCCGACACGGTGCAGGCCTCGAAGCCGAACCGTTCCATCACCTCGCGCAGCACCAGCACCCCGCCCACGATCACGTCCTCGCGCCCGGGGGCGAGCCCCGGCAGTCGGGCCCGGCGATCGGACGGCTCAGCCGCCAGCCGGTCGCACCAGCTGGCGACCTCGGCCGCCGACAGGCGCGTGCGGTGGATGCGGTCCCGGTCGTCGTGGGCCAGGCCTCGGGCGAGCGCGCCAAGGGTCGAGACCGTGCCGGCCAGCCCGATGAGCGTGCGCCCGCCCTCGGCCAGTTCGGGCAGCCGGGCCACGGCGGCCTCCAGTTGCTCCCGCACGTAGTGGGCGGCCGACGCCAGCTCGTCGGGGGTCGGCGGGTCGTGGGCCAAGAACCGTTCGGTCAGCCGGACGCAACCCAGCGGGAGGGAGACCACTCGGGTCTCCCGACCGCCGACCACCAGCTCGGTGGAGCCCCCGCCGATGTCAACGACCACGGCGCGCGACGGATCCAGCCCAAGGCCGGCGGTGGCGCCGGCAAACGCCAGGGCCCCCTCGGCCTCCCCGTCTAAGAGCTCGGCGCCGACCCCGACCGTGGCCGACGCCAAGGCCAGGAACTCCTCGCCGTCGCGGGCATCGCGCACCGCCGAGGTGGCCACCAGCCGGGCCCGTTCAACGTGGTGGGCGTCCATGCGCCGCCGGTACTCGGCCAGCACCTCCAAGGTCCGGGCCACCGCGGCCGGATCGAGCCGGCCGCTGGCGTCGACCCCCTGGCCGAGCCGGGTGATGCGCATGAGGCGTTCCAGCGAGCGCCCAGCCGAGACGACGAGCAGCCGAGTCGAGTTGGTCCCGCAGTCGAGCGCGGCCACCGCGGGGCGCGCCTGATCGGGTGCCACCTCAGCGCCCCTCGAGCAACCCGAGGCGAGCCAGCACCGGCGCCACCCGCTCGGCGGTCCAGCGACCCACCGGATCTGCGCCCCCGGCCAGGAGGAACGCCAGGTGGGCATGGAGGCATTTCACCCCGGCCCGGGTGCCGCCCACGCCCCCCGAAGGCCGCGGGCCGCGGTGGCCCGGTTCGATCGCGGCGTCCCGCAACTCGGCGTAGCGCCGGTGGGCCGCACGGAGCTCGGCCGCGTCCACCGCCGCTGCCGCGGCGCGCACCCCGCCGGCCGCCTCGAGCCGGCTCACTGCGTCCCGCAGCTCTGGGTCGACGAGCCAGTAGCGGGTCGGCATCGGGGTGCCGTCGTCGAGGATCGGCGCGTTCTCGATCACCACCGGCGAGCCGTCCGGCCGCCGGCGGACCACCCGGAACGGTCCCCGGGGGGGGCGACCGAGGAGCCTGCCAACTGCCGTCCGATCGCCTTCGTCCCCGCCCGACGGCAAGCGGGCGGCGCTCAACGCCAGAACTCGAGGGTGCGGAGCACCCGTCCGAGCAGGCCGGACCCCCCGCTCGCCGCCGAACGCGCCGCGTGGTGGCCGGCGACCGACGGGGTCAGCGTCCCCGGCGGGAGCTCGGCCGCCGCCGACGGCGAGACCGGTGCCGCGTTGGCTGGGTCGCCGGCGTAGGGGTCGCTCCGCCCCGGGGTGCCCGGCGGCGCCAGCACCTGGTAGGCGAGCTGGCCTGGGACGATCAAGCCGAACTGCTGCCGGGCGATCCGGGCGATCTCGGTCGGGCTCGAGAGCTTGGTCGACTCGGTGCGCAGGGCCCGGTCCTGGGCCTGCAGCTGGGCCAGGGCGGCCGAGGTCGCGCTGAGGGCGCGGCGCTCCGACACCAGCGCACCGGCGGGGAACCACGCCACCAGGACCACCGCCGTGAGGACCACCGAACCGGCCAGCATCGCCACCCCCCGGCGCCGGGCGACGGCCGCCCGCCGCGCCGCCCGGGACCCGGGGGCGGGCGTCCTCGGCGTGCGGGTCCCCTCAGGGCGCGCCACGACCCCGCCCACCCAAGGCGGCCGACCCGAGGAACCGGGCCGACTCGCCCAAGTCCTCTTCGATTCGCAGCAGCTGGTTGTACTTGGCCACCCGGTCCGACCGGGCCGGTGCGCCGGCCTTGATCTGGCCGGTGCCCAGCGCGACCGCCAAGTCGGCAACCGTGGTGTCCTCGGTCTCCCCCGAGCGGTGCGAGACGACCGACGCGTAGCCGTGCCGGTTGGCCAGCGCCACCGCGTCCAGGGTCTCGCTCAGGGTGCCGATCTGGTTGAGCTTGATGAGCACCGCATTGGCCACGCCCGCCTCGATGCCGTGCTCGATCCGCTCCGGATTGGTGACGAAGAGGTCGTCGCCCACCAGCTGGATCCGCTGGCCCAGCGCGCCGGTGAGCGCAGTCCACCCCTCCCAGTCCTCCTCGGCCATGCCATCTTCGATCGAGACGATCGGGTACCGCTCGACCAGGGTCACCCAGTAGGCGGTGAGCTCCTCGGCCGACAGGCTGCGCCCCTCCCCGGCCAGCACGTAGCGGCCGTCGCGGTACAGCTCGCTGGTCGCCGGGTCGAGGGCGATGGCCACGTCGAGTCCGGGACGCAGCCCGGCCGACTCGATCGCCGAGAGGAGCACCGCGACCGCGTCCTCGTTGTGGGCCAGGTCGGGAGCGAAGCCGCCCTCGTCGCCCACCGCAGTCGAAAGCCCCTTGGCGGCCAGGATCGCCTTGAGGGCGTGGTAGGTCTCGACCCCCCAGCGCAGCGCCTCCCGGTAGGAGGGGGCGCCGAGGGGCACCACCATGAACTCCTGGAAGTCCACCGAGTTGTCGGCGTGCACCCCGCCGTTGAGGACGTTGAACAGGGGCAGCGGAAGCACGTGGGCCCCGACGCCGCCGAGGGCCCGGTAGAGGGGCAGGCCGAGCTCGTCGGCCGCGGCCCGGGCCACCGCCACCGAGGTCGCCACCGTCGCGTTGGCCCCCAGGCGCCCCTTGTCCGGGGTGCCATCGAGGTCGATCAGCGCCAGGTCCACTCCCCGCTGGTCGAGGGCGTCCCGTCCCACCAGGCACTGGGCGATCTCCTGGTTCACTGCGCCCACCGCGCCGAGCACCCCCCGGCCCCCGTAGCGGGAGCCGCCGTCGCGCCGCTCGACCGCCTCGTGGGTTCCGGTCGAGGCGCCCGAGGGGGCGATGGCGCGGCCGGTCGCCCCCGAGTCCAGCACGACCTCGACCTCGACCGTCGGGTTGGCGCGAGAGTCGAGCACCTCCCGCCCGACCACGTGCTCGATGGTGCTCACTGCACGCTCCTTGGCCCCTCGGCCCTGGTGAGACGCCGGGTGACCAGGCTAGCCACTGCGCGCCGGCGGATCGGGGAACGCCGTGCTGGGACCTCAGCGTGTGCCGAGCTCGCGCTCGTAGGCCACGATCCGGCGCCGGGCGGCCTGGGCTCGGGATCGCAGGGCCTGCTCGGGGTCGACCCCGACCGATGCGGCCCAGGCAGCCACCTGGTAGAGGAGATCACCAAGGTGGTCCGGGCCGGGCGCCGCGGCCCACGCGTCCAAGGCCCGCTCCACCCGCGCCCGGTGGTCCGGCGCCGGGTCGGGCAAGCCGAGGGAGCGCGCCTTGCGCTCGAGCTCCGCGGCGAGCTGGAGCGCCGGCAGTGCCGACGGGACCCCGTCGGTGACCGAGGTCCGACCCTTCTCGGCCGCCTTGATGGCCTCCCAGTTGGCCATGACCTCCCCGGCCGTGGCCGCCGCGGCGTCACCGAAGACGTGGGGGTGGCGCCCGACCAGCTTGTCGTGGACGGCTCGGGCCACGTCGGCCACGGTGAACCATCCCTCCTCGGCCGCCAGCCGGGCGTGGAAGAACACCTGGAACAGCAGGTCGCCCAACTCTTCTTCCAGGTGCTCGGCGCCCCGGGCGGCAGGCTCGGGGTCCTCGGCTCGGTCCAACTCGTCGATCGCGTCGAGGACCTCGTAGGTCTCCTCCACCAGGTGGCGCGTGAGCGAGGCATGGGTCTGCTCTCGGTCCCACGGGCAGCGCTCCCGCAGCGTCCGCACCAGCTCGTCGAGCTGGGCCATCTCGGCTGCCACCGGGGCGCCGGTGCCAGCGACGAACACCGAGGTGAGCTGGTCGGGCTCGAGCGCCCGGTCCAGCTCGTGCCAGGGCACCTCCAGCACCTGCTCGTCGGGGAGCCCCAGGTGGTGCAGGAGGACCGCCGAGCCGGGCTCGTCGGTGCCCGACCCCGCGGCCAGCTTGAGGCGCGACAGGACGGCTCTGGACCAGCACTGGGCGACCAGGAACGGGCCGGTGCGGCCGGCCAGCTCGACCTCGCACCGGGTCCCGTCGACCAGCTGGACCCCGGCCGCGACCGGGTCGATGCCGAGGGCGGCCCAGGCCAGGTCGAGGAAGGAGAGCGCTGGGACCACCTCCAGCCGCACCCGGGGGTCAGCGCGCAGCATCGCCACCGTGGCCTCCGCGACCAGCGGCGAACCGGGGACCCCGTAGACGACGCGCCGGCCCGCCGCCGCCTCGGCCCGAGCGGCGGCGACCAGCGCCTCGACGATCCGCCGGTAGAGCTGGTCGAAGTCCGAGCCCTCCTCGTACAGCCGATCGAAGGTCGGGAGGTGGCCGAGCCCCCGAGCCGAGGGGTGGCGCCCGGTGCGCAGGAAGCCCCGGTCGGCACCGAGCAGCACCCGACGGGACGCCTCGGGCAGCTGCTCGGGGGAGCCCGGCCCCAGCCCGACGACGGTGACCGTCGGTGCCAGCACCGACGCCCTCACACGCCCGGGTCGAGCAGGTCGGCCGGGCGGGGGGTGGCCGGCGGGGCGATGCCCACGCCCGAGCGCGACGACCACCGGCCGTACCGAGGGTCGACAACGACCGAGGCCCGCTCGGTGAAGGCCCGGAGCTCGGCGCTGGCCTTGGCCGACCCCATCGAGAGGACGGCCTCGCGCACGGCCGGGATCACCGAATCGAAGGAGGCCGGCTTGACGCCGGTCACCAGCAGCAGGAGGTAGGACCCGTTGTTGGCCACCGGCTGGCTGACCTGGCCGACCGCGAGACCCTTCACATCGGCGGCCACGGTCGGGTAGGCGCCGTCGTCAGCCTGGTAGCACCCCAGCGCGCCGCCAGCGGCCGCGCTGGTGGGGTCGGTCGAGTCCGCCGTGGCGGCCGCCGCGAACGGCTCGCCGGCCTCGATGGCTGCCCGCACCGCCGACGCCGTCGCCTGGGTCGCGACCTGGATGGCGCTCAAACAGATGGTCTGGAACTGGGCCTGGTGGCCCACGAAGTACCGGGCCAACTCGGAGGGCCCGAGGCCGTAGCCGGCGGCGTGCGAGAGGACCAGGTCGGCTGCGGCCTGGGCCCTGACCAGGGTGGCAACCATGCTCGGGGGCAGCGTGGAGACCACCGCGGCGCCGCTCGGCGCGCACAGCGCGCCCTGGCCGCTGCTGGCGGCGGCGTCCCCCAGGACCGCGTTGATCGAGCTCGTGAGGTCGGCCCGCCCGGCGTCCAGCGCCCCGGTGTCGATCGCCAGGTGCTGGCGCGCCGCCAGGCCCTCGATCAGCAGGTCGTCGACCTGCTGACTCAACCAGAAGTCGACGAACGCGGTGTCGAACGTCGACGTGGCGCTGCCGCTGATCGACGGCAGGGTGGCCAGGCCGCCCGAGCGGACCGCCACCGACGCCGCCAGGTAGCAGCTGAAGGCGGCGTCGTCGGCGATCGCCTCCAGCTGGGCGTCCAGTGTCGCCCGGCTGATCGACACCCCGTTGACGGTCGCGGCCTGGCTGGGCACCGAGAAGGATCCGGCGGCGACCACGGCGCCGGCCGCGAGCACGACGGCGAGGGCGCCGAGAACAAGGGGGTGCCGCCTCACGCGCCCGGCATGTTACCGGCCCCGGTCCCCTCCCCCGTCTCAGGGACCAAGCGCTCGAGGAGCACGCGCAGGTCACGGGCTGCCCGCTCCGGCTCGGCCAGCGGGACGAGCAGCTGGCTGAGCTGGTCACGGTAGGTGGCGTCGGCGCTCAGGCGGTGCAGGCGTGCCTGGGCGCTCGGGGCCAACCGGATCCCGGTGACTCGGGCCACCGGTCGACGCCTGGCGGCCCGACCGGCCAGCACCGCCACCTCGGTCACCCCCAGTCGCAGGCAGGTCGCCCGGAGCCGGGCCAGCTCGAGGAGCCCCTCGGCCGGCACCGGGAGCGGTCCGTACCGATCGAGCCACTCGCGCCCGAGGTCGTCGACCTCCTCTCGGGTCCGGGCGGCGGCGAGCCGCCGGTAGGCCTCCAGGCGAGCGTCCTCGGCCTCGACGTAGTCGGCCGGCAGGTGGGCGTCGCCGGGCACATCGATCGAGACGCTGGGCGGCTCGGCCTCCCGTTCCCCCTTGGCCTCCGCCACCGCCTCGGCGACCATCTGGACGTACAGGTCGTAGCCGACCGCCGCGATGTGCCCCGACTGGTCCCGGCCGAGCAGGTTGCCAGCTCCTCGGATCTGCAGGTCGCGCATCGCGATCTTGAACCCCGACCCCAGCTCGGTGTGCTCCCCGATGGTCCGCAGCCGCTCGTAGGCGGCCTCGCTCAGCGCCCGGTCGGCCGGGTGGAAGAAGTAGGCGTAGGCCCGCGCCCCGGCGCGGCCGACCCGCCCTCGGATCTGGTGCAGCTGGCCCAGCCCCAGCAGGTCGGCCCGGTCGACCACCAAGGTGTTGACCGTCGGCATGTCGATGCCGGACTCGATGATGGTGGTGCAGACCAGCACGTCGTACTTCTGGTCCCAGAAGTCGAGCACCACCTGTTCGAGGCTGCCCTCGTCCATCTGGCCGTGCGCGACCGCCACCCGAGCCTCGGGGACCAGCTGTCGCAGGCGGCGGGCGACTGCCTCGATGTCGGCGACCCGGTTGTGCAGGTAGAAGACCTGGCCCTCCCGGAGCAGCTCTCGTCGGATGGCCTCCGACACCGCCGCCTCGTCCTCCTCGCCGACGTAGGTCAGGATCGGCTGGCGGTCGACCGGCGGCGTGTTGACCATCGACAGGTCGCGGATGCCGGTAAGCGCCATCTCCAGGGTCCGAGGGATCGGGCTGGCGGTCAGGGTCAGCACGTCGACCCCGGCGCTCATCGCCTTCACCGCCTCCTTGTGGGTCACCCCGAAGCGCTGCTCCTCGTCGACCACGAGCAGCCCCAGGCGCTTGAACCGGACCCGCTCGGCCAGCAGCCGATGGGTCGCCACCACCACGTCCACCGAGCCGTCGGCCAGCCCGTCGATGACCTCCGACGCCTGGGCCGGCGAAAGGAACCGCGACAGCAGCTCGACTCGCACCGGGAAGCCCTTGAAACGCTCGGAGAACGTCGCGAAATGCTGGCTGGCGAGCAAGGTGGTCGGCACCAGGACGGCTGCCTGCCTCCCGTCCTGGACCGCCTTGAACACCGCCCGCAGGGCCACCTCGGTCTTGCCGAAGCCGACGTCGCCGCAGACCAGTCGGTCCATCGGGCGGTCCGACTCCATGTCCTGCTTCACCTCGTCGATCGCCCGCAGCTGGTCGGGGGTCTCGGCGTAGGGGAACGAGGCTTCGAGCTCCCGCTGCCACGGGGTGTCGGGGCTGAAGGCGTGGCCGGCGATGGTGGCCCGCCTGCGGTACAGCGCCACCAGCTCGGCCGCGACCTCGCCGGCCGCCGCCCGGGCCCGGGCCCGGGTCCGCTGCCAGTCGGCGCCGCCCATCTTGGACAGGGTGGGGGTCTCGCCACCGCTGTAGGGGGTGACGGCATCGATCTGGTCCACCGGAAGGTACAGCCGGTCACTGCCCCGGAACTCCAAGACCAGGTAGTCACGGGTGGTGCCGGCGAGGGTGCGGGTGGTGACCCCGGCATAGCGAGCGACCCCGTGCTGGCGGTGGACCACGTAGCTCCCCGGGGCCAGGTCGTCGAAGAACCCATCGGCCGGCCGGGACCGAGGCCGGGGGCGCCGGTGGGGCACCCGCCGGCCGGTCACGTCCGACTCGGCCACCACCGCCAGCTTGGCCTCCTCCAGCACGAACCCCGCCGAGAGGGGGGCGACCACCACCGCGACCCCCGGCCTGGTCTCAGCCGAGGGCAGCACCGGGGCCTGCACCCCCTCCCCTGACAACAGGTCCGAGACGCGCTGGGCGGCCAACGGGCTCGAGGTGCAGACGACCACTGCGAACCCCCGCCCTGCCCACGCCACCACCTGTTCGGCCAGCCGTCCGGGGTCGCCGGCGACCGGCGGCACCGCGCCGGCCGCCAGGGCCGGGGTCTCGGGGGCGTCGGCCACCGCCGGCATCGACACCACGGCGGCCTCGGTCCGGGCCAGCAGCCGCTCGAAACCCAGGTGCAGCCGGGGCAGAGGGTCTGGCTCGGCACCCGCTCCCCAGGTCTTGGCCAGGGTCTCGGTGAGCGCCCCCTCCTCGTCGACGACCTCGAGCGCCCGGTCGCGCAACCGGCGGGGCTCGGTGAGGACCACCCGCGCCCCCGACCCGAGCAGGTCGGGAAGGAGGACCTCCTCGGGGCACAACCACGGCAACCAGGCCTCCATCCCATCGAAGAGCTCCCCGTCGGCCAGCCGCTCCCACTGCCCTCGACTGAACGGCCCCCGACCGACCAGCGCCGCGGCCCGGGTTCGCAGCCCGGGGGTGGGAACCAGCTCCCGGCACCCGAAGATGGCCACCTGCTCCAGCGGCGTCCGGGCGCGCTGGTCGGCCACGTCGAAGGTGGTCAGCCGGTCCACCTCGTCGCCGAACAGGTCGAGCCGGATCGGGTCGTCGGCGGTCGAGGGAAAGACGTCGACGATCCCGCCGCGTGCCGCGAGCTCGCCCCGGTGCTCGACCTGGTGCTCCCGGCGGTAGCCGAGCGCGCTGAGGCGCGCCAGCAGGTCGTCGCGATCGACTGACTGGCCCCGCCGCACGACCACCGGCCGGGCTGCGTCAGCCCAGGGGCCGAGCCGCTGCAGCACGGCGCGCACCGGGGCGACCACCATGGCCAGCTCGCCTCGGCCCGGTACCGGCTCGGACCCGAAGAGGCGCCACAGGACCTCGAGCCGCGAACCCATGGTGTGGACGTCGGGGCTCACCCGCTCGAGCGGCAGGGTCTCCCAGGGCAAGAGCAGCGCCACCGCGTCGGGTCCAGCGAAGCAGCGGAGGTCCTCGGCCAATCGCTCGGCATCGGCCAGCGTCGGGGTGACCACCAGCATCGGCCGGAGCTCGGAGAGCTGCGCCAGACCAGCGAGGGCAAAGGGTCGCGCCGCGGCCGAGACGGCGAGGGTGGCGTCGGTCCGGCCCACGATGGCCGCGACGGCCGAGTGGGAGCGCACGAGCGGCGCCAACGGGGCCAGTGGCCCGGCTTCGACGTCCACGGTCATCTCAGCGGTCGGACACCCGGGCGTTGAACCGGCTCATGGCGGCAGTGATCCCGTCAGTCACGATCACCTCGACCGCGTCCGCGGCCCGGACGATGGCCTCCTCGAGCAGCGCCCGCTCGGCCGGCGGCGGCCGGTCGAGGACGTGGTCGGCCCCGGACCCACTGCGGGGCTTGCCGATCCCGATGCGGACCCGGACGAAGTCCGTGGTGTGCAGGTGTGCCTCGATGGACCGCAGGCCGTTGTGGCCGGCCAGGCCGCCGCCCGCCTTCACCTGCAGTGCACCAGGTGGGAGGTCGAGCTCGTCGTGCACGACCACCAGGGACCGGGGATCCTCGATGCCGAACCGCCGGACCAGCGGCGCCACGGCGCTCCCCGAGTCGTTCATGTAGGTGGTCGGCACGGCCAGCGCGACCCGCTGGTCCCCGACCCGAACCTCCTCCACCGCGGCCCGCTGGGCCCGCAGCACCCGGAGCCGGCCGGTCCCGTGGCGGCGCGCCAGCTCGGCCACCACATCGGCCCCGGCGTTGTGCCTGGTCCGCGCGAACTGCGCTCCGGGATTCCCGAGCCCAACCACCAGCAGGTCGGCGGGGGTGCCACGGCGGGGCGCCGTGGCCGAGCGATGCAGGTGCAGGCGCGCCAGGGGTCAGGCCTCGTCGCCGGACGTCTCGGCCGGCGCGGCCGGCTCGGCCGATGGCGCCTCGGTCTCGCCCCCAGCCGCCGCAGCCGCAGTCTCCACCCGCGGCGGGTGGCCGACGACGACCGTGGTCTCGGGGTCGGCGTCCACCTCGACGCCGGGCGGGAGGGCCAGGTCGGCCACCCGCAGGGCGCTGCCGATGGTCAGCCCCGAGACATCGAGCTCGACCGCGTGGGGGATGTCGGCCGGTCTCGCCCGCACCGACAGGCTGAACAGCTGCTGCTCGACCATGCCGTCGCCATGGGCGACCTCGACCGCCTCGCCGACCAGGCTGATCGGGACCTCGGCCGAGATGACCTCGTCCCGGCGGACCACGACGAAGTCGACGTGGGTCACCGTCCCGCGCACCGGATGGCGCTGGAGCTCCCGGGCCATGGTCAGGTAGGTCTTGGTCCCGGCTCGCAGCGACAACAGCGCATTGGTCCCGGCGTCGCCGCTCAGCGCGCTGCGCAGGTCCTTGGCGCCAACCGCCACCGACACCGGCTCGGTGCCGTGGCCGTAGATGATCCCCGGGACCATGCCGGCCCGGCGGAGCCGGCGGGCGGCGCGGGTCCCGGTAGGCCGGCCCAGCTGGGCCTCCAAGACGATCTCGGGCATCGGTCCCTCTCTCCTCGGGCCGGGTGGGCGACGCACCCGGCCGCCGCTCACGTGCTGGCGCAGGGTCTCGGCCGCCTGGCGGCCCTGCCACCGCGCTCGGCCCCAAGGCTACCCGGCGCCGGGAGGCGCCCTGGCGAGGTCAGACCTGGTTGGCGCCCCCGAAGATCTCCGACACCGAGGTCTCGGCGAAGACGGCGTTGATCGCGTCGGCGATGATCTTGGCCACCGAGAGCACCTCGAGCTTCTCGAACCGGACGTCCTCGGGCACCGGCAGGGTATCGGTCACCACCACCCGGGACACCGGCGCCTTCTCCAGCCGTTCGACCGCGGGCTCGGAGAACACCCCGTGGGTGGCCATGGCCCAGATGTCGGCCGCACCGGCATCGGCCAGCCGCTCGGCGGCCGCACAGATGGTCGAGGCGGTGTCGATCATGTCGTCCACGAGGACGCAGTGGCGCCCTTCGACCTCGCCGACCACGTGGCGCACCTCGACCTGGTTGAAGGTCCCGGTCGGGCGGCGCTTGTGGACCAGGGCCAGATCGGCGTTGAGCTGCTGGGCGAAGCCCTCGGCGACCCGGACTCGGCCCGCGTCGGGGGCCACGATGACCAGGTCGCCCCCGGCCCGGGTGCGCAGGTACTCCTCGAGCACCGGGCTCGCCCGCAAGTGGTCGAAGGGCACGTCGAAGAACCCCTGGATGGCCCCGGCGTGGAGGTCCACGCTCACCACCCGGTCGACCCCGGCCGCCTGCAGCAGGTCGGCCACCAGCTTGGCGGTGATCGGCTCCCGGCTGGTCGACTTGCGGTCCTGACGGGCGTAGCCGTAGCAGGGGCAGATCGCAGTGATGGTCTTGGCCGAGGCTCGCTTGGCGGCGTCGATCATGATCAGCTGCTCCATCAGCGAGTCGTTGACCGGCCGCGAATGGGTCTGGATGATGAAGACGTCGTGGCCCCGGATCGAGGCGTCGTAGCGGCAGTAGATCTCGCCGTTGGCGAACTCCCGGAGGTTGGGCTCGCCCAGCTCGACCCCGAGGTGGCGGGCGATGGCCTCGGCGAGCGGACGGTTCGAGCGTCCCGACACGAGCTCGAGCTTGCGTTTCGGGATCAGCTCCACCGGGAGAAACCTACCGCGCCCTGCGCTCCGGGCGCCCGAGGGCTCAGGACGCCGGCCTGGTCTCGAACGGGCCCACCGACTCACCCTCGTGCACGACGGCGCCCGGCCCGAGGACCGCGAACGGGCCAACCCGGGCCCGGGAGCCAACTCGGGCACGCTCGCACATCGAGTAGCGGATCTCGGCCCACTCGCCGACCTCGGTGTCGATGAGGGTGGAGTCGGGGCCGATCTCGACCCCGGTGCCAAGCACGCACGAGCCGCGCAGGACCACCCCGGGCCACAGTGCGACGTCCGGGGCCAGCTGGACCGAGGTGTCGACGTAGGTGCGCTCGGGGTCCCACATGGTGACCCCCCGGCGCATCCAGCGCTCGTTGATCCGGTCCCGCACCTCGGCTTCGGCCGCCGCCAGCTGGGCGCGATCGTTGACGCCGGCCGTCTCGACCGGGTCTTCCACCACCATGGCCCGGACCGAGTAGCCGGCACCCGAGAGCACCTCGACCACGTCGGTGAGGTAGTACTCGCCCTGGGCGTTGGTCGGGCTGAGCCGACGCAGGGCCGGGGGCAGCAGCGAGCGCCGGAAGCAGTAGACCGAGGTGCACACCTCGTTGATCCGGCGCTCGCTCGGGCTGGCGTCGGTCTCCTCGACTACCCGGACCACCTGCTCGTCGCCGGAGCGGACCACCCGGCCGTAGCCGGTCGGACGGTCCACCACGGCGGTGAGCAGCGTGGCCGCGGCCCCGGTGGCCCGGTGGTGCCGGACCAACGCGGCCAGGGTGGGGGGCCGGAGCAGCGGGGCGTCGCCGGGGAGCACCACCACGTCGGCCTCCTCGTCGTCCTCGGGAAGGCCGGTGAGGGCGACCGCGGTCGCGTCCCCGGTCCCCCGCTGGACCGACTGCTCGACGAACTCGATCGGCAGACCCGGCGGGGCTTCTTCGGCCAGGGTCTTGGTGACCCACTCGGCCCCGTGCCCCACCACCACCACCACCCGGTCCAGGTCCAGCTCGGCCAGTGCGTCGAGGACATGGAGCACCATCGGGCGTCCGCACAGCCGGTGGAGCGGCTTGGGGCGCTCTGAGCGCATCCTCGTGCCCTCGCCCGCGGCCAAGACGATGGCTTGCAACGGTCCCCTCGCGGTCATGCCCCATTCTCGCCTCGCTTGCCGAGAGGTGCTCGCGCCGCCCGCCCGGTCGACCCGACAGGCAGGGCGGTAGCGTCGAGCCGTGGCGACCAGGTGGTTCTCGCGCCGGGCGATTGGGATGCACGCCGCGCTCGCCGTCTTCGTCCCAGGGTGCGCGGCGCTGTGCGATTGGCAGGTCCACCGGGCCCTCTCGGGCAACGAGCTCAGCTGGGCCTACGTCTTCGAGTGGCCGTTCTTCGGTGCCTACGGCACGTACCTGTGGTGGAAGCTGGTCCACGACCAGCCGGCCGGCTCGCCACCGCCCGAGGAAGGGACCCGGCAGGACGAAACCCCGGGCGAGGCCGAGGCGGAGGTCCCGGCGCCATCCCATAGGGAGGACGAGGAGCTGGCCGCCTACAACCGCTACCTCGCTGCGCTCCACACGAGCGGACGCCCGAAGCGATGGTGACAACCGGCGGCGGCGCACTGAACCCGGGCTGGCATTTGTCAGCCCCGCCAGCGCCACCATAAAGTCGGCGGCCGTGTCGGGAACCTATGCCGAGCCAGGGAGCCAGAGCATCCACAGCGCTGGTCGGCGCGACCAGGTGACCGCGATCTGTCGCCACTGCGGCTACGACATCGTCTTCTTCTTCGGCGGGCCCGAGCACGGCAACTGGCGCCACGTGGTGACCGGGGACCACCAGTGCAGCGAGGCCCCGGTCCGAGCGGAGGCTTGAGCGCTGGCGGGGGAGGGATCGAACCTCCAACCTCCGGATCCAAAGTCCGGCGTTCTGCCGATTGAACTACCCGCCACCACCCCACCGCGTTAGCACATGACCCGAGGTCCCTCGCGGCCCGTCAACAGGGCCGCCCTCCCCTCTTACCGAACCCTTACCCGGCCCCGGTAGGCTCGCGAGCTGGAAGAACGAGCGTCGCTGGTCCCGGCGGCGGCCAGTGGGGCCGGCCGGCGGGCCGAAGGGCGGCTCCCAATGCGGATCCTGGTGATCGACGACGACCCGGCGGTCAACGCGTCGCTCGAGCGCGCCCTGCGACTGGAGGGCTACGAGGTCCAGACCGCAGCCAGCGGGAGCCAGGGCCTCGAGGCCCTGGCCCTCTCGCCGCCCGACGCCGTCGTGCTCGACCTGGGCCTGCCCGACATCGACGGGCTGGAGGTCTGCAAGCGGATGCGAGCCGCGCACGATGACACCCCGGTGCTCATGCTGACCGCACGGGACGCCGTCCACGACCGGGTCCAGGGCCTCGACGCCGGCGCCGACGACTACGTGGTCAAGCCGTTCGCGCTGGCCGAGCTGCTGGCCCGGCTGCGGGCGCTGCTGCGCCGCCGCAGTGGCGAGGCCGGCGAGCTGCTGCGTTTCGGCGACCTCGAGCTGGACCTGGGCACCCGGGAGGCTCGTCGGGCTGGCCGGTCGTTCTCCCTCACCCGGATCGAGTTCGACCTCCTCGAGCTGTTCCTCCGGCACCCGCGGCAGGTGCTGACCCGCGACCTCATCTTGGAGCGGGTGTGGGGCTACGACTTCGACTCGGGAACCAATTCGCTCGCGGTCTACGTGGGCTACCTGCGCCGCAAGACCGAGGAGGGGGGCGAACCGCGGCTCATCCACACCGTGCGCGGCGTGGGCTACGTGCTGCGCGACCGGTGAGACGCCTCGCCCGCCTCTGGAGCGCTGCCCTCCAGGCAGGCCACAGCCTTCTCGCAGGACGCACCAGCGTCCGGGCCCGGATGGTCTGGGTCGCACTGGGGGTTGGCGGGCTGGCCATCCTGGCCGCCTCGCTCGGTGCCTACCTGGCGTCTCGCAACGCGCTGCTGAACTCGGTCAACGGGGACCTCCAGCAAGCCACCCACGAGGTCGAGGCGGCCAGCAGCATCTCCTACAACCCGACCACCGGCCTCATCAGCGGCATCTACGGGGCGACCGCCCAGTTCTTCTACCCCGGGGGGGCCGACCCCAGCGCGCCGGTCCTCCCAGTGACCAGCTCGGTCCGGGCGGTCGCCGCCGGGACCGAGCCCCCCTACTACACCGACGTCACCGTCGGAAACCAGCAGTACCGGGAGTACGTGACGCCGCTGACCGTGATCGTCCGGTTCGGGTTCTTCCAGCAGTCGGCCAGCGGGGCCCTCCAGGTCGCCGCCCCCCTGGCGGGGGTCAACCTGCAGCTCGGCCACCTCGGGCTGGCCCTGCTGGTGGTGGCGCTGATCGCGTTGATCCTGGCGGTGGTCCTCGGCCTGATCGCAGCCAGGGCCGCGGTCGGCCCCCTCAACGAGCTCACCGCCACCATCGAGGAGCTGGCCCGGACCATGGACGTGTCCCAGCGCCTCGACCCGGGCGGGCCCGACGAGCTCGGGCGGCTGCGGCGGGCGTTCAACCGCCTGCTCGGCGCCCTCGAGGCCTCCCACGAGTCCCAGCACCAGCTGGTGGTGGACGCCTCCCACGAGCTGCGCACCCCGCTCACCAGCCTGCGGACCAATCTCGAGATCGTCCGGCGGATCGACGAGCTCTCCGAGCCCGAGCGGGAGGTCCTGGTCGCCGACGTCCTCACCCAGATGGAGGAGCTCACCAACCTGGTCAGCGACCTGGCCGAGCTGGCCCGGGGCGACCACACCGAAGAACGCGCCGCGCCGCTGCGCCTCGACCAGCTGGTCGAGGACTGCGTGGAGCTGGCCGCCTCCCACGGTCGTCCCCGTGGCGTGCGCTTCCTCACCAGCGTGGAGCCGACCTGGGTGGAGGGCCGCAGCGAGCGGATCGCCCGCGCCGTGGGGAACCTCCTCGACAATGCGATCAAGTGGAGCCCCGACGGCGGGGTGGTCGAAGTGCTCTGCCGCTCGGGCGACGTCTCGGTGCGTGACCACGGTCCCGGCATCGATCCCGAGGACCTCCCGCACATCTTCGACCGCTTCTACCGATCCCGGGCCGCCCGGGCGCTGCCCGGCTCGGGGCTGGGGCTGGCCATCGTGGCCCAGGTCGCGACCGAAGAGGGCGGTTCGGTCGGCGCCGCCAACGCCCCCGACGGCGGGGCCATCGTCACCCTGCACCTCCCGGTCGTGCCGGCACCAGACCGGCTGGCCGACGGGGTGCTGCTCGGCCCAGCCGACCAGGCCCGCCCGGCTTCTTAGGGGGTTCTTAGCGTCGGTTCCGGGTGGTCTTAGCTCGCCTGGGCACCATGGCGGTGACCGAGGAGCAACCGTGAGGACCCCCCACCCCATCCGTGCTCGCAGCACCGCAGGACGCGAAGCAAGCCGCCGTGTCCGCCGCACCATTCGTCGGTCGCTCGAGCACGGCAGGGCCCGCATCGGAGCGATCGCCGGGTCCGTCTCCGCCCTCATGGCCGGGAGCGCCACCCGGTCGTTGGCGGTCGTGCCGGTGCGGGACCGGACCGGGTCGGTGCCCGAGCGGCTGCGGCCCGGTGCCGGCGGCTGCGCCTCGGTCTGGGCCGTCGCACCCTCAGCGGCCCGCCCGCGCCAGGGGTAGGGGCCTCCACCCCTACCCCTGGCGTACCCCAACTGGCCGAGGTGCGCAGGGCGGCTGGTAGGGTGACCGCCCGGCATGGGTTCGTTGATCAAGAAGCGCCGCAAGCGCATGCGCAAGAAGAAGCACAAGAAGATGCTGAAGGCGACGCGCTGGCAGCGTCGGGCGGGCAAGTAAGGTCCCTTATCCCTTCGGCCGGGCCACCGTCCGCACCGCGAGCAACCTCCCACTCTCTCCCCCCACGACCAGGTGGTCGGCGCCCTCGAGCCCCAACGCCTCGGGGGTTCCCTCCACGAACCAGCTCGAGCCGCTGCCGGCCAGGCACGGCCGCTGCCCGGTGCGCTCGCACAGCGCGTCCCGCCAGCGGGCCAGGGCTGGCTGAACCCGCAGGGCCGCGGCTTCCAGATCGTTGGTGCCCTCGGATGCGTGCCGCTCCGCCGGACTGAGCGAGTCCCACGCCTGGTAGACCGCGGCGGTGTTGATCGCCAGCGGCGGGAGGAGCAACACGAAGGACCGGTCGACCGGGGCCAGCGGCTCGACCCGCTCCCCGACGCCCCGCACCCGGGCTCGGCCACCGACCACGCAGAAGGGGACGTCGGCACCCAGCCGGCTCGCCACCGTCAGGTCGCTGCACCCGGCCCACCGGAGCACCGCCGCGGCGTCGGCCGATCCTCCCCCGAGCCCGCCACCGACCGGGATCCGCTTGAGGAGCCGAACGCCGGCCTGGCGGCCCACCGCTGCCAGGGCCCGGGCCACCAAGTTGTCCGGCCCGGTCGGCACCGGCGCTCGGGGCCCCTCAAAGATCACCTCGACCCCCTCGCCAGCCGGATCGATGACCAGCTCATCGGCCAGGTCGAGCTCGACCATCTCGGCGTCGAGCTCGTGGAAGCCGTCCGGCCGGCGGCCCAGCACCCGCAAACTGAGCGTCAGCTTGGCCGGGGCGCTCACCCTGGCCGGAGAACCGACGACGCTCACCTGAGGGGTTCGGCCAAACGGCCCCAGGCCGCGAGGTCCAGGGTCTCAGCTCTCGCTGCCGGGTCCACACCGGCCCGCTCGAAGGCGCCAGGATCGACCACCCCGGCCAGGGCGCGCCGGAGCATCTGGCGACGGTGGGCGAAGCCGGCCCGGAGCACCGAGACGAACCGGGAGTAAGGGACCACATCAGGATCGATCCCCGGCCGCTCCCGCCGGCCCAGCCGGACCAGGACCGAGTCGACCCGAGGGCGGGGCACGAACACGGTTGCCGGCACCCGGCCGACCACCGTGGCGGTCGCCCAGTAGGCGACTCGCACCGACACCGCGCCGTAGGCGGGGTCGCCCGGGCCGGCCACCCAGCGCTGGCCGACCTCCCGCTGCACCATCACCAGGCAGCGGCGGATCGCCGGCGCCTCCTCCAGGACCCGAAGCATGACCGGGGTCGCCACCCGATAGGGGAGGTTGGCCACCAGTTCGATCGGTTCCGGCCGCCCGGCCAAAAGCCCAGGCCAGGACAGCTCGAGCGCGTCGGCCTCCACGACGTCCACCGCCAGGCCGGCCACCGCGTCGCGCAGCGCGGCGGCCAGCCGGCGGTCGACCTCGACCGCCACCACGTGCGCCCCCTCGGCCGCCAGCGCCAGGGTGAGTGAGCCCAGCCCGGCGCCGACCTCGACCACGGTGGCCCCCGGGGTCAGCTCGGCCAGCCGGGCGATGCGGGCCACCGTGTTGGGATCAGCCACGAAGTTCTGGCCGAGGGCCTTGGCCGGTCTCACGCCGTGAGCGGCCAGCATCCGCTGGACGTCGGCGCGCGACAGGCTCACCAGGAGATGTCGACCTCGATCGTGCCTTGGCCGAGGGGCGCCAGAGACGCGAAGCCCGACGGCGACAGGTCGACCACATGGGGGTACCCGGCCGCCTCGCGGTCGTCGACCACGCAGGTGATGGACGCCCCGGTGGACAGGTCGGTCACGGTCAGCACCGTACCGAAGGGAAGCCAGGGGCTCGCGCAGCGCCCCGCCGGCGCCGCCGCGTACCAGGTGGCCAGACCGTCGGCCGACGCCTGGGTGACGGCCGGCCTCGGGGGCGGCGGCGGTGCCGTGGTGGTCGTCGGATCGACCTCGGTCGTGGTGGTCGCAGGTGGGCTGGTGGCGGTGGTGGTGTCGCCCGGCGCCTGGAAGGCCAGGCTGAGACCGCCAAGCAGGCCCGGCTGGGCACGCGCGCCCATGGCCGCAGCGGCACCAGCGCCACCTGCGGCCCGGGGCGCCACGCCAGCGCCCAACAGCAGGAGCGGCGCCACCACCAGCCCGGCGCCGAGCAGCGAGCCGACGAGCAGGCGCCTCCCCCCGGTGCGTTGTTCCCTCAGACCTCCGCCCTTCTTCGGGGACCACACCCCCGTGCCGACCAGGGGACCGGCGCAGGATGCCGGGGATCTTAGGAACCGGCCCCCACGGCCGCAACTGGCGAAGAGTCCAGCTCAGGTGCCAGATCAGTTGGGCGGGAGGGCGAACGCGGCCACCGCGGCGCGCCCGCTCGAGGCCGCCAGTTCGGCGGGGTCCAGCCCCTTCAGCTCGGCGACGAACGACCCCACCACCGCGACGAAGGCAGGCTCGTTGCGCGCCCCTCGGTGCGGGACCGGGGCGAGGAACGGGCTGTCGGTCTCCACTAAGAGGCGGTCCAGCGGGACCAGGTCGGCAGCCGCCCGGACCTCGGGCGCGTTCTTGAACGTGACGATCCCGCTGAACGAGACGTAGAGCCCGGCGTCGAGGCACCGGCGGGCCTCCTGGGGCCCACCGGTGAAGCAGTGCAGGACCGCCCGGTCGGGCAGCCCCTCGGCCGCCAGGATGTCGAAGAGGTCGTCCCAGGCGGCCCGGGCGTGGATGACCAGGGTCAAGTCGTGCTCGATGGCCAGGGCGACCTGGGCCGCGAAGACCTCCCGCTGGATCTCTCGGGGCGAGTGCTCGTAGTAGTAGTCAAGACCGCACTCCCCCAGCGCGACCGGCCGGTGCTCGCCGGCCATGGCCGAAGCGACGAGGCGGGCCACCTCGTCGACCCCCCGCGACGCCTCGTGGGGGTGGAGGCCGACCGTCGCCCACACCCGTGGCGCCGTGGCCGGGGGGGTGGTGGCTAGGGCGAGCGCGGCGGCCGAGGAGCTGGCGTCGGTGCCCACGCAGACCACGTCGGTCACGCCGGCCTCGGCAGCGCGCGTGAGCACCGACAGGTCGGCCTCGTAGGGGTCCTGGACGTGGCAGTGGGAGTCGAACCAGCCCTGAACCGCGCTCGAACTCATCGCGCTCAGGCCCGCCGTCGGGGGAACAGCGGCTCGCCCTTGACCACCGGGAGCCCGCCGGGGTACCCGCCCCAGGCGGCGTCCGTCGGCACCCGTCGATCCTCAGGGACCCCGGGCAAGCCGATCCGGCGCCACAGCTCGCGGGCGCTGGCCGGCATGGCCGGGCTGACCAGCAGGGCGACGATGCGCAGGGTCTCAAGAGCGCTCCCGAGCACGCCCTCGAGCTCGTCACCGGGCGCGAGCTTCCACGGCTCGGTCGCTTCCAGGTGGGCGTTCGCCGCCCCGATCAAGCGCCAGGTGGCAGCCAGCGCCTCGTGAGGCGCGAAGGTCTCCCACGCCGCGCTGGCCTCGGCCACTGCGGCCGCCGCCAACGGGGCGAGCGGGCTCGCCGGGTCAGGAGGCGGACCGATCCCGCCGCACTTGGACCCGACCACGGTGGCCACCCGGGAGGCCAGGTTGCCGAGGTTGTTGGCCAGGTCCGCGTTGTAGCGGGCAACGATCGAGTCGTAGGAGAACTCGCTGTCGTTGCCGAGCGGGACCCGCAGCAGGTGGTAACGGATCGGGTCGACCCCGAAGTCGTCGGTCAGCACCTCAGGTGCGACGTCGGTGAGCTGGACCTCTTCTGCCGACCGGCGGAGCCGCTGGAGCATCGTCTTGGACAGCTTCTCGCCGCCGAACAGCAGCCAGCCGTGGACGAAGATGTTGGCCGGTGGCTCGATCCCGGCGGCCATGCACATCGCCGGCCACCAGACGCAGTGGAAGCGGAGGATCTCCTTGCCGATGAGGTGGTGCACGCTCGGCCACCACTGGGCCCAGCGCCCCTCGTCGGTGCCGTAGCCGATGGCGGTGAGGTAGTTGACCAGCGCGTCGTACCAGACGTAGAAGACGTGGCCCTCGTCCCAGGGAACGGGCACGCCCCAGCGCAGCGACGCCCGGGTGATCGAGATGGGCCGGAGCCCGCCCTTGATGAACCCAAGTGCCTCGTTACGCTTGGACGCCGGCCGGACCGCCTCAGGATGCTGCTCGTACCACTCCAAGAGAGGCTCGGTGAACTGGTCCAGGCGGAAGAAGTAGTTCTCTTCCTCCATATAGGTGACCGGCGTCCCGTGGTTGGGGCAGTTCCCCTCCACCAGCTCCTCTTCGGTGTAGTAGTCCTCGCAACGGACACAGTAGAGACCCTGGTACAGGCCCTTGTCGATGTACCCGTTGTCGTAAATGCGCGTGAGGAACGCCTGCACCGCCCGGTAGTGGCGGGGCTGGCTAGTGCGGATGAAATCGTCGAAGGCGATGTCGAGCCCTCGCCAGGCCTCCTCGAAGCGGGCCGCCGTGAGGTCGGCCCACGCCCGCGGCTCCATCCCGTGCTCGGCCGCCGACTCGGCCACCTTGGCACCGTGCTCGTCGGTGCCGGTCAGGAAGAAGACCTCGTCACCCGCCAGCCGGTGCCAGCGGGCCAGGGCGTCGGCATTGACGGTGGTGTAGGCGTGGCCGATGTGGGGCGCATCGTTCACGTAATAGATCGGCGTGGTGAGGAAGAAGCGGCCCACCGCTCCACGTTACCGGGGCCCCGACGGAAGCCCCGAGCGCCCATCCCGGTCCCGCTGGGCCAACGCCTCGGCGTAGGCGCGCCGCCGGGACACCCCGAGCTCGGCCGCGGTGGCCTCGGCCGCCTGTCGAGGGCTGTCGCCGCCGGCCAGGTGGGCCCGGACCGACGCGGAGAGAGCCTCCTGCGAAGCCACCGGGGCCGAGCGCCCCTCGACGACCACGACCACTTCACCGCGCACCGGCTGCTGCCCGAAATGGGTGGCCGCGTCGGCGAGCCGTCCTCGCCAGACCTCCTCGTGGACTTTGGTGAGCTCCCGGCACACCGCCACTCGACGGTCACCCATCGCGCCCTGCAGGTCGGCCAACAGCATCGCCAGGCGGCCCGGTGCCTCGAGGATGACCGCGGTGCGTTCCTCCGACGCCAGTTCGGCCAGTCGCCGGCGCCGCTCGGGGCCCTTGCGCGGGAGGAACCCCTCGAAACAGAAGCGCTCAGTGGGAAGCCCGCTCACCACCAGCGCGCTCACGGGCGCGCACGGTCCGGGGACCGCGCTGACCCCGTACCCGGCATCAACGGCCGCGGCGACCAGCCGGGCACCGGGGTCCGAGATCGTCGGCGTACCGGCGTCGCTCACCAGGGCGACGGTCCTGCCGGCTCGAAGCAACTCGAGTACCTGCCCGATGCGGGTGGCTTCGTTGTGGCCGTGGAGCGAGAGCAGCCGCCGGGGGCTGGAAGGCAGCGACTCGGCAGCGAGCAACGCTCGGGTCCGGCGGGTGTCCTCGCAGCAGATCACATCGGCCGAGGCAAGGACGTCGAGGGCCCGGCGGGACAGGTCGCCCAGGTTCCCGATTGGCGTCGCGACCACCTGCAGCGACCCGGGCAGCCCGCTCACGGCGTTGGGCGGAACTCGAGCGCATCGCCCGGCTGCAGTCCCCAGCGCTCGAAACACCCGGCCCTGGCCTCCAAGGCGTGGCTGGCCCTGAACCGAGGAAGGGTGATCCCGAACCGCCGCAGCCGCACCACTGACAGCACGACCAGATCGTCGTCCAAGAACGCGACGTCGAGGGGGAAGCGCACGCCGAACGAGTGGATGGAGTGGGTGTGGGGGAGAATCATCGCACCGTCGAAGCTCTGACGACCGATCAGGCCCCGGCTGCGCTCAAGGAACGACTCCGCCCGTTCCGCCGCCGCCAACACCTGGCCATCCCGGAGAACCCAGCCGGTCTGCATCGCCCGCTTAGACGTTGAACCGGATCTCGAGGACGTCGCCGTCGCGCACGGCATAGTCCTTTCCCTCGACCCGGACCCGGCCGGCTGCCTTGGCCTGCTGCCACCCTCCGAGCTCGACCAGCTCGTCCCAGTGAATCACCTCAGCCCGAATGAAGCCGCGCTGGAGGTCCGAGTGAATCACCCCGGCGCACTCCGGGGCCAGCGCGCCGGCCCGGAAGATCCACGCTCGGGTCTCTTTCTCTCCGGTGGTGAGGAAGGTCCGGAGCCCGAGCAGGCGAAAAGCCCCTTCGGCGACCCTGGGCACGACCCCCTCGCCCAGCCCAAGTCCGGCGAGGAGCTCGGCTCGCTCAGCCGGGGCCAGCTGGGCCGCCTCGGCCTCGAGCTGGACGCAGACCCCGAGAACCTCGGCCGCCGACCCAAGGTGAGCGGCCACCGGCTCGGTCAGCTGCGCCGCCGCGTCGAGCTGGTCCTCGCCAAGGTTGACCACCGCGAGCACCGGCTTGTCGGTGAGGAGGAAGGAGTTGCGGAGTCTGCTTCGGACCTCGGGGTCCAGCTGAGCGCGAAAGAGCGGGACCCCGTGGTCGAGAACCGCCATCGCTTCGTCCATCGCCTCTGCTTCTCGGCCCAGGGCGGGGTCCTTTCGCAGGCGAGCCTGCTTGCGTCGCCGATCCGCCTGGGCCTCGAGCGAGGCGGCATCGGCCAGGATGAGCTCGAGCTCCAGGGTCTCGAGCGCGGCCAGCGGGTCGTCCACCCCGGGAACGGCGTCATCGCGAAACGCGCGCAGCACCACCACCAGCGCGTCGACTTCCCGGATCCCGGCCAGGAACCGGTTGCCCATCCCCTCCCCGCTCGCCGACCCGGCGACCAGCCCGGCGATGTCGACCAGCTCCACCCCTGCCGGCACTACCTTGGCCGACCGACTGAGCCGAGCCAGGGCGTCGAGTCGCGCGTCGGGAAGAGGGGCTACGCCGACCGAGGTCTCCACGGTGGAGAAGGGGTGTGGGGCGACCACGGCATGGCCACCGGTCAGGGCGTTGAACAGCGAGGACTTGCCCGAGTTGGCGAGGCCCACGAGGCCGAGGCGCTGCATCGGACCAGACGCTACCGGCCCGGCCCAGGCGGGCCGCAGGCGTCGGAAGTGGCCCGAGCCGGCTCAACCGCCAGACCGCCACGGCCTCCTCGCAGCGCTCACCCGGTGCGACCCGCCCGAGCCAGGTGGGCGAGCACCGCAGTGGCAACGGCGTCGGCGCTCGGGCCGCAGGGCATCGCCGGCCCGGTCGAGCTGCGTCGCCCTCACCCAGCCGGGGACTCGCCCCGGAGGGCCTGGGCGTTCTGGGCCGGCGAGATCCGGTCCTGACGGCCGACCACGACCAGGGAGGGCGACTCCAGCGAACCACCACTCCTCCCGACAGTGGTCCGGCTCGTCGCCCCGCTCGATGCACCGCCGCCAGGTGGTCGAAGACCATCAGGCTGGAGTCGAAGCGACGCTCGAGTGCCGCCAGGACCGTCTGGTCCAAAGGAACCCCTGGTGGCAAGGAACGCGCCACCAGGACTGCCAGGGAGCGGACCAGCGGAGGGAAGTCGCTGGCCAAGGACCGGGACAGCCGGCCAAACACGGCGTAAGCGACCACGGGCGCCGGGGCCGCCTGGGGCCCTGCGATGCGACGCTCGTGGCATGACCGCGGGCGGCCAGTCCCGCCGGCCCGGGCACAGACACGTCCGAGCCAACCGCGAGCGGCCCGCCGAGCCCGGCTTCCTCCGGGCTTAGTCCTGCGTCTCGACTTGGAACCCTGCGTGCCGCCACGCGTACAGGTCGCGCAACACCCCGATCTGCGCGCCATGATGACTGATCTCGACCAGCGTATTGGCGATGACGCGCCTAGCCGAGAGCGCTGGTCCAGCAGGACCGAGCACGCATACCCCGCCTCGTGGTGGGACGGCGGCATAGGTGTAGCTGGCCGAGGTCACGGTGAGTTGCTCGTCATCGGCCCGTTCCAACCTCCGGCGAAGCCGCTCCCAGCCGCTCCGCAGCGCGGCGACTGCGTCGGCAGCACTGGTGAAAATCGGGTGGTGGCTCAGATAGGGGGACGTCCAGCCGCTGGCCAGAGGGTGCGTCCCGCCCAACAGGTCAATCTCGACCAGACGGCCCGGCACCGACCCGATGTGCCAGTACAACCAGGCGATGGTGGTGATCGGAACAGGCGTTGGCTCGGGGATCGCGAAGTCGGCTACCCACGCACCAGCTCCGAAAGGGTTCGGCGTCCGGCACTGGTCGCGCCGACGAATGCTCCAGACGGCCGCGAATGGTTGCCAGAAGAACTCCTCATCGGTCAGGCCTTCTGAAGCCCGGCTGAGCGTGAAGTGCTCGACCTGGTCCATCAGCGCCAGGAGCACCTCGGTGTGCTCCCCAGTCATCGCGGCATCCTACGGGCCGAGCACCACGGGTGGCGGGCGACCGGCGGACCCTGCCGAGTCCGAGGCTAAACTTCGCCCTCCATGTCCAAGCGCACGGTGAAGCGCCGGATCCGCAAGAAGAGCAAGGCGAACCACGGCAAACGCCCTAACGCCGGTCGGGGCTAGGACCCGGCGCACCGGAGGGCTACCGGGCAACGTCCCGCCACCGCACCCCGCGATCCTCGAGCACCCTCACCAGCTGGCGGGGCACGTCGCTGATGATCCCGTCGACGCCCAGGTCGATCAGGCGCTCCATGGCCGCGACGTCGTTGACTGTCCAGACGTGCACGGCCAGGCCCTGGCGGTGGGCGGCCGCGACGAATCGCTCGTCGACCACCACGATGTCGCCGAAGCGCTCGGGTACCTGGAGGGCGACTACCGGCAGCTCGGGTGGCTCCTCACCGTGGTTGACCGCCCGCCAGAACGCCGCGGTGGCCGCGGTGCCGGCCGAGGTCGGGACGTCAGGCGCGTACGTACGGAATGTGTCGGTCACCGCGTCGTCGAAGGAGGCCACGATGACGTCGTCGTGTCGTCCGTAGCGGGCCAACAGCTCGGCGAGCGCCCGCTCGTACGGAGGGACCGTTGGAGCGGACTGTTTGATATCGAGGTTGAGGATGGTGCCGGGAAAGGCTTCGAGCACCTCGGCCAGCGTGGCAATGGTGAACTCGGGGTCGCCAGGGGCTCTGCCCCGGTAGGGGTACTCGGAGTCCGGCCGGCCGACCGTGACATCGGCCCCTGGGATGAACCAGTAGGCAGAGTCGAGCGCCTTGATCTCCGCCAACGTGAGGTCGGCGATCGCTCCGGTCCCGTCGGTCGTGCGATCAACCGTGGGGTCGTGGCAGACCACCAGGTGTCCGTCCCTGGTCGCGTGCACATCGAGCTCGATGGCGGGCGCGCCCGACTCCACCGCCTGGCGCATCGCGAACAAGGTGGACGACGGCCCTTCCCAGGCCCCGCCCTGGTGGGCGTAGGCGAGCACGCGCCGTTCCAGCCAGGGGCGGCCGTCGGTCATGACCAGATCGTAGATATCCTCGGCCGGTCGTGATCGATCACCTCCTCGTCGCCCTCATCGACGCCCTCCACCGCTCCTTCGACGCTGCGCTGCTCCAACGCCAGGCGGTCGAAGAACGGTTCCAGGTCGACGTCTTTTTGGGCGACATCTCCTTCGAAACCTCCTACAGCCTCCCCGGCGAGGAGCACCCGGCCAGGGTCAGAGCCGACCTGTCCTTCGACTGGCCGACCTGGAGCCAGACCGCGTACCGGAGTTGGTCGATCGGCGAGACCCCGAGCGAGCTGCCGGAGGTCATTGTCGAGGTGGCCCTGCGAATCCAGCGGCTGGCCGAGCCGCCGGCGCTCGACACGGTGGCGGCGGTGCTGCCGCCCGAGAGCCCGCACCTTGGGCCGGACGCGTTGGTCCGGACCTCTGCCACCATCGAGCAGGTGCTCGAGGACGGTCCGGGGCGTCTGGGCGCACCGGTGCGGTGGGCGGTGGAGGCCACCTACGAGGGGTCCATCCGCTTCGAGGAGCACCACCTGGAGGACCCGAGCACCATCGCCCCCACCATCGACGGGCTCACCCGTTGGGTGTCGTCGGTCCTCGTGCAGCTGGCTGACCTCCCGCTGGCGTTCCTCCCGCCCGACCCCCGCGAGGCGGCATAGCCAGTCGGACCGGCTGCTCAGCCCGACTGGCCCCCGGGCACCGCTGCCTCGACTGGATGCTCCCGAGCCAGACGGTGCGCCACCTGTCGCTCCATCACGAAGGCGAGCAGCGGCACGAAGCCGGCAGCAACCATGGCAGCCAGCTGGAGGAGGCCGAACCGGGCCCGACGGGCCAGGTCGGCTGCGGCCAGCAGGTACACGATGTACAGCGCGCCGTGAATCGGGCCGACGACCTGGACCACGCCGGGCGCATTGGCGGCGTACTGCAACGGGACGCCCACGAACACCAGGATCGCCAGCCCCACCCCGACCACGTACGCCATGATCCGGTAGCGGAGGAACGCGCCGCTCACCGCGCGCTCCGCCAGGTCTTCGGGCGTCCCTCGGCGGCGAGACGAGCCAGTTCGTCGTTGTAGGCGGCCAGCTCCTCGTCCTCCTCCTCCCGCCGGCGCTGCGGCGGGGGCGGGAGGAGGCCGGCCCGAGCCCGCTCGGCCTCGAGGCGCCGCTGAGCCCGAGCGCCGACTGAATCGGGGTCGGTATGAAGCAGCGACCACCACACCCAGATCCCGACCAGCGCAAACACCGGCCACTCGACCGAGTACAGGTAGCTCAGCCCGTTCCCGTCGAGGGCCCTGGTCACCTGCCACCAGCCGGCGATCAGGCAGCCGGGGACCCACACCGCCACCGCCAGGTGGAGGACCACCGCCCGGCGAGACAGCCATCGCTCGCGCACCGCACCGATCCTAGGACCGAGGTCCCCGAGCTCGTCCGCGCTCAGAGGAGGCCGGCGGTGGCGGCCATCGCCCGCAGGTCGGCCTCCGGGCGGGCGCCCAGGTGGGCGATGACTTCGGCGGCGCACAGGCTGCCAAGTCGGGCGCAGCGGGTGGGCTCCGCCCCATGGGTGAGCCCGTAGAGGAACCCGGCGGCGTAGAGGTCCCCTGCCCCGGTGGTGTCAACGACGTGGCGGACCGGATGGGCGTCGATCTGCACTGGTCCGTGGGGAGTGGTGACCACTGAGCCGGCCGGGCCGCGTGTGGCCGCGACCAGAAGACCGGTCTCCAGGGCCGCCTCCACGGCGGCGTCGAAGCTCGGCGCGTCGAACAGACAGATCAGCTCCTCCTCGTTGCCAAAGAGGATGTCGAGGTCGTCTCGGACCAGTTCGAGGAACTGGCGCCGGTGCCGCTGCACGCACCAGTGGTCCGAGAGCGAGAGCGCGACCGCTGCTCCGGCCTGGTGGGCAACAGCCACCGCCCGACGCATGGCCTCGACCGCGCTGGGCACGTCCCACAGGTAGCCCTCCAGATAGAGGACCTGAGCGCGGGCCACCAAGTCCAGCGGGACGTCCGCCGGCTGGATGGTGGTGGCCGCGCCGAGGTAGGTGGCCATGGTCCGCTCGGCGTCCTCGGTGACCACCACCAGGCACCGACCGGTGCCGACCTGCTCGTCCCCCGAGCGGTCGGCCACCGGCTCGAAGACCACGCCGCTGGCTCGGAGGTCCTCGACAAAGACCTTTCCCAAGCGGTCGTCGACCACCTTGCCCACGAACGCTGCCGACCCGCCGAGGCTGGCCACGCCCACCGCGGTGTTGGCAGCTGAACCGCCGGAGCGCTCGATCGCATCGACCGCTCGGGTCCCGATGTGCTCAGCCCGATCCCGGTCCACGAGGGACATGGAACCCTTGGGCAGCTGCAGCTCCGCCAGGTCGGTCACAGACGCCCGGATGATCACGTCGACCAACGCCGAGCCGACGGCGACCAGGTCGAGGGGCGGGCGGGGGTCGTCCCGGCCCCCGTCGGGGTGTGCGCCATCAGGATCCGACACCGCGCCACCGTAGCCAACCGAAGGGCGACGTCGGCACCGAAACCCTCCTCCGGGGCTGGACGGCTCCCGGAGTAGGGTCTCGGCGATGCCTCCCCGAAGCTCGGCCACCCACCCAGGCGCGCCAGACGAGCCCCACCGGCTCCCCCGCTCGGTCACCCCGGTCCACTACGGCCTCACCGTCGACGTCGACCTGGCCAACCAGCGGTTCTCGGGCACCGTCGAGATCACGGTCGACCTCGCCACCGAGCTGGACGCCATCACCCTCAACGCCGCCGACCTCGCCATCGACGGCGCCGGGCTGGAACTCGCCGACGGGACCAGGATCGGCGCCGAGGTCGCCCTCCAGCCGGAGCAGGAGCGGGCGGTCTTCGCCCTGGAGCGGCCAGCCGGGCCGGGCCGGGCAGTGCTCTCCTGCCGCTTCGAAGCCCCGCTCAACGAGCACCTGCGAGGCCTGTACCGAAGCACCTACGTCGACGCAGACGGCCAGACTCGGACCATCGCCACCAGCCAGATGGAGCCGGCCGACGCCCGTCGGGCCTTCCCCTGCTTCGACGAGCCCGACCGCAAGGCGGTCTTCGAGATCACCGTGGTCCTGGACGAAGGCCTGAACGCCTACTCCAACGCTCCGGTGGCCGAAGTACGCGAGGTGGGTGGCGGTCGCCGAGCGGTCCGCTTCGCCCCGACCATGGTCATGTCGACCTACCTGGTCGCGTTGGTCGTCGGCCCGTTCGAAGAGACCCCACCGATCGACGTCGCCGGAGTCCCGGTCCGAGTGGTCCACGTCCCGGGCAAAGGTGCCCTGGCCAGTTACGCCCTGAGGGTCGCCGCGCATGCGCTCGGCTACTTCGCTGAGTACTTCGGGATCCCCTACCCGGCAGAGAAGCTCGACCTGGTGGCCGTGCCCGACTTCGCCTTCGGGGCCATGGAGAACCTGGGCTGTGTGACCTTTCGGGAGACCGCCCTGCTGGTGGACGAGACCAAGGCGGCCCGCTCCGACCTGGAGCGAGTGGCCGACGTCGTCTCCCACGAGCTCGCCCACATGTGGTTCGGAGACCTGGTCACGATGCGGTGGTGGGAGGGGATCTGGCTCAACGAGGCGTTCGCGACCTTTATGGGCACAAAGTGCGTTGACGCCTTCCGTCCCGACTGGGACCGTTGGGTCAGTTTCGGGATGGAGCGGGAGGCTGCACTGGCAGTCGACGGGCTGCACACGACCCGCCCGATCGAGTACCCGGTCGGCACGCCGGAGGACGCAGAGGGGATGTTCGACGTCCTCACCTACCAAAAGGGTGGCAGCGTCCTGCTCATGCTGGAACAGTTCCTCTCCGAGGCGGCGTTTCGCGACGGTGTCCGCCGCTACCTCGATCAGCACCGCTACGGCAACACCGTCACGAGCGACCTGTGGGATGCCCTGGAGGCGGTGAGCGGCAAGCCAGTCCGGTCGGTGGCCGACTCGTGGATCCTCCAGGGCGGCCACCCGCTGGTCAGCGCCCGGGGCGATCAGCTGACCCAGGAGCCCTTCATCTACCGGCGGACCGACGGGCCGAGCGCGATCGGCGAACGATGGTCGGTCCCGGTGCTGGTCCGCTCGGTTGCCGGCGGCGAGCCGGTGCCGGTGCTCCTCGAGGGCCCAACCGGCACGCTCCCCCGGCTCCAACGGCCGGTCGTGATCAACGCCGGGGGCTGGGGCGCCTACCGGACTGCCTACGAGGAGGCGGATCTGGAGGCGCTGGCGGCCAGCCTCGGTGCCCTCGGTCCGCTCGAGCGGGCGAACCTCGTCGCCGACACCTGGGCGCTCGTGCTGGCCGGTCGGGTGCCACTCGGCCGGTTCCTCCGGCTGGCGGCTCGTCTCGACCAGGAGACCGAGCCGGCTGCCTTCTCGACCGTGGCTGGTGCGCTCGGCCTGTGTCGGCGGGCGGTCGACGACCAGGGAGCCGAGACCCTGGCCGCGGCCACCCGGTCCCTTCTCGGCCCCCGCTTCGCCGCCCTGGGCTGGGAGCCGGCGCCCGGCGAAGGCGAGCGGATCCCCAACCTGCGCTCAGTGCTGCTCGGCGCGCTGGGCACCCTGGGGAAGGACCCTGCGGTCCGGGCTGAGGCTCTGCGCCGCTTCGACCAGGCGACCGCCGGCGGGCCGCCGCTCGACCCCAACCTCGAGTCGGCGGTGCTCGAGGTGGTGGCCGACCACCTCCGACCGGGCGACTACGAGACCTGCTACCGCCGATACCGGGCCGCCACGACTCCCCAGGAGGAGCTCCGCTACCTGAGCGCGCTGGCCGCCTTCCCCGACCCAGAGCTGGCCACCGCCACCTTGTCGCTGGCCCTCGACGAGGTCCGCCCCCAGAACGGGCCCATCCTGGTCGCCTCCCTCCTCGCCAACCGGGTCGGTGGGCCGGCGGTCTTCGACGCGCTCGCCGAGCGCTTCGACGAGGCCCTCGCGCGGTTCTCGGTCAACAGCCATGCCCGCATGCTCCAAGGGATCCGCGTTCTCTGCCGGGACCGCGCCGTTGCCCAAAAGGTCACCGAGTTCATCGCCGCGCACCCCTTGCGCTCGGGCCAGCGCAGCGTCGACCAGGCGGTCGAGCGGCTGTGGATCAACGTCGAGTTCGTCGAACGCGAGCGGGCCACGCTGCCCCAGACCCTGCTCCAGGCCGGCTCGACCGGCACCTAGTCGCGCCGGGCCGAGGCATGGACCTGGCCGTCGCCGCGAGCGTCTTCGGGCTGGTCGCGCTGGCCGAACTGCCCGACAAGACGATGATCGCCAGCATCGTCATGGGCAGCCGTGGCCGGCCACTGGCTGTCTTTTGCGGCGCGACCACCGCCTTCGCCGGCCACTGCGCGTTGGCCGTGGTCGCCGGCCGGTTCCTCACGCTGATCCCCCACCGCACCCTCGAGATCGTGGTGACCTCTGCCTTCGGGCTCGGCGCGCTCTACCTGCTGGCGGTCCCCGAACGCCGAGAGGAGGAGCGGGGCCGCCGGGAGGGGGAACGTGCCCCGAGCTCGCCGTCCCCGGGCTGGCGGGTGGCGGCGGAGGCGTTCGGGGTGATCGCCCTGGGCGAGTTCGGCGACCTCACCCAACTGCTCCTGGTCAACCTGGCCGCCCGGGACCGCTCCCCGGTCTCGGTGTTCGTGGGAGGCCTCCTCGCCCTGGTGATGACTGCCGCGCTGGCTGCCTTCGGGGGACGTGCCCTGGTCCGGGTCCTCCCGCTCGGGACCATCCGCCGCCTCGGCGGCGTCGCGCTGCTGGGATTCTGCGCCTACGGCGTGTACACCCTGGTGGCATGAGCGACCACGCCGCGAGCGCCCGCCGCCGCCAGCTGATCGAACTGGCCCGCTCGACCAGGGGCTTCATGCCCGACAACGAGGGCGAGGCCCTGCTGGACGCGGCCGCTCGGGCCGGCCGGGCCTTCCCTCGGCCCCTTTTGGTGGAGATCGGGGCCTGGTGCGGCAAGTCGACGATCTACTTGGGCTGCGCCGCCGAGGAGACCGGGGGGGTCCTGTTCAGCGTCGACCACCACCGAGGCTCCGAGGAGAACCAGGTGGGCTGGGAGCACCACGACCCCGACCTGGTCGACCCGACCGACGGGCGCATCGACACCCTGCCCCACTGGCGCCGGTCGGTGGCCACCGCCGGCCTGGAGGCCTGTGTCGTCGGCGTGGTGGGAGACTCGCCGACGGTGGCGGCTCGGTGGCGGACCCCGCTCGCCTTCTGCTTCATCGACGGCGGCCACGGCGAGGAGCCAGCGTGGGCCGACTACCGGGGCTGGGCCCCGCTGGTCGCCGAGGGCGGGTGGCTGGCCATCCACGACGTCTTCGAGGACCCGGCCGAGGGCGGTCGCCCCCCCTACGACCTGTGGCGCCACGCCCTTGCGTCGGGCCAGTTCGTGGAGGACGGCCGCGAGGGGAGCCTCCGGATCCTGCGCAAGGTGGCGACGACCCCGCCCTAGCCCGAGCCTCAGAGCACCGCTGCGGGAGCCGAGCAGTCGCCGGTCCCCCACGGGCAGCTCGACTCGGGGAGGTCGAGGGGTGCCGGCAGGCCCTCGCCCCGAAACAGCCCCGAGCCCGGCGTTGCTCGACTCAGCGCGTCCGCCGCGAGCACCACGGCGGCTGCGGTGTAGGTGGTCCGCTCGGCCGCTGGGAACGTCACCTGCTCGGGGTAGACCATCCCGGTCCAGTAGGAGCCGTCGTCGAGCCGGAGCCCCTGGGCCGCTGCCAGCAGCTCGGTGGCCGCCTCGCGGAGCCCCAGAGCGTCGAGGGTGAGCGCGCACTCGGCCGTCTCGGCCGCAGTCACCCAGTCCTGGCTGGCCACGCAGCGAACGCCCCGCCCGTCGATCACGAATCGCTGCCACCCGGACACCAGCCGGAAGTGGGCTGCCCAGCCGGCCAGTGAACCGCTCAGCACTGGGTAGTACCAGTCCATCGCGTAGTCGTCCTTGGGTGCGAAGGACCGGCCGTGGTGGGCCACGGCGTGGCCCAGCCGACCGGCTGCCAGCTCCCACTCGGGCCGCTCCTTGCCAAGGGCCTCGGCCACGGCGACCGCACAGCGCAGGGCGTGGTAGATGGAGGCTGAGCCGGTGAGCAGGGCGTAGCTTTCCCGGCGGCCCGAGGGGTCGAGCGACCAGGTCACCGAGCCGTCCGGACGCTGGTGGCGCAGGACGAAGTCGACCGCTGCCTCGAGCATCGACCAGTGCCGAGCCAAGAAGCTGGCGTCGCCGGTGATTCGGTATCGGTGGAAGAGCCCGGTCGCGACGTACGCGCACACGTTGGTGTCGACCCGGGCGTCCTTGACCGAGCCACCCAGGTAGTAGTTGAACCAGCTGCCGTCGGCCAGCTGGCGGCGGGCCAGCCAGTCGAACGCCGCCTCGGCCGCCTCGTGGAGCCCGCACACCGACAGCGCCATGGCCGCCTCGACGTGGTTCCAGGGGTCGCAGTGACCCCCCTCGAACCACGGGATCATCCCGTCGCGTCGCTGGACCCGGGCGATCGAACGGGCGCTGGCCAGGACTTCGTCGGCCGTGAGCACGCCACCCACCTCGGGGATCTCGACCGAGACCGACCGATCGCTCATGCCGCCCGGCTCCGTTGGCCGGTGGCCCGGACCGGGGCGGCCGACCGAGCCGGGGCCGACGCCGGCTTCTCGAAGTACAGGACCAGGCTCTTGCCGATGACCGGGCTGAGCACCCGTTCCAGCACCCGGGTCAGCCACGGACGCTTCTCGATGTCCCAGACCAAGAACCGGTGGAACGCGGCAACGGCGCGGTTGTGGTCGTTGGTCGGCCCGACCAGGCAGCGGAGCCACCAGTAGGGGGTGTGCAGCCCATGGGCGTGGTGGCGGCCCGTGGCACGGAGCCCGGCGGCGGCGGCCCGCCGCACCAGCTCGCTGCGCCGGTAGATCCGGACGTGACCGCCTTCGACCTGGTGGTACGCGTCCGAGAGGAGCCAGTTCACGATCTCAGGACCGCACCGGGGCACGGTCACCGCCATGGTGCCCCCGGGGCGCAGGACCCGGGCCAGTTCCAAGAGCGCCACCCGGTCGTCGACGATGTGCTCGAGGACCTCGGAGGCGACGACCCGGTCGAAGCTCCCCTCGGCAAAGGGCAGCGCCAGGGCGTCGGCCCGCACGCTCCCAGCCCGGACCTGGCCCGGCGGAAGCTCGCCGGCCTCCACCATTGCCGCCAGCACCGCCCGGACCTGCACCACCTCGGCAGCCCCGGCATCCAGGGCGACCACCTGGGCGCCCCGCCGGGCGGCCTCGAACGCATGGCGGCCGAATCCGCACCCGAGGTCGAGGACCCGGTCCCCCGGCGCCATCCCCAGGCGATCGAAGTCGGCCGTCAACACGTCGGTCCCTCCGGCCCCGGCGCACCCGGGAGCGGGCGCCCCGCGAGCAGCGCCTCGTAGCACGCGGCAGTGCCCTTGGCAGTCACCGCCCAGGTAAACCTGGACATCACCCGCTGTCGTCCGGCCGCCCCCAGCCGCTGGCGCAGCGCCGGGTCGTCGAGCAGCCGGCCGATCGCCGAGGCGAGCGCCCCCGGGTCGCCCGGCGGCACCAGGAGGCCGGTCTCGCCGTCTTGCCCGACCACCTCGGGCAGCGCCCCGCCGGTGGTGGCCACGAGCGGAACGCCGCAGGCCATGGCCTCCACCGCCGGCAGCGAGAAGCCCTCGTAGAGCGAGGGGACCACCGCCACCTCGGCCTGGCCGTAGAGGGTTGCCAGCTCGCGATCGGTGATCCCGCTGATGCAGCGCACGACGTCGCCAAGGCCGAGGCGGCTGATGGCCCGGTCGACGCGGCCACCAGGCCGGGGTCGGCCGATGACCACCAGCTCGACCTCCCGCTCGGTGCGGAGCTTGGCCACCGCCTCGAGCAGCGGCACCAGCCCTTTGAGCGGCACGTCGCTCGAGGAGGTCACGATCAGGCGGCCCGGCACCGGGACAACCCCAGGGATCGGCGCGAACACCGTGTGGTCGACGCCCACCGGCACCACGCTGACCCGCTCGGGAGGGACCCCGAGCTGGGTCGAGATGTCCCGGCGGGACGACTCCGAGACCGTCACCACCGCTGGCAGCCGAGCCGCCACCTTCACCTGCATCCGCAGGAACCCAAACCATCGGCGGGTCGTCACGCGCTGCCAGGCACTGGTGGCGTGGTCCAAGGCCAGCTGGCGGTCGACCGTGATGGGATGGTGCAGCGTGGTGAGCAGCGGCCAGCCGTCGGCGATGATCCCGAGCATCCCGGTCCCGAGGCACTGGTTGTCGTGGACTAGGTCGAAGTCCCCCCGCCGCCCCGCGAGCAGCGTGCGCACCCGCTTGGAGAACGCCAATGGCTCGCCGAAGCCGGCCGAGCACATGATCGCGAACTCGAGCACCGAGGCGAGGTCCTTGAACTCTCGGGGATGGGGCACCCGAAAGGGGTCCGGGTCACGGTAGAGGTCGAGACCTGGCACCGGGGTGAATCCCACGCCGTCGTCGAGCTCGGGCCAGGGCTGGCCGGCGAAGACCTCGACCGAGTGCCCAAGCGCCACCAGCTCGCGGGTGAGGTGGCGCGTGTAGACGCCCTGGCCCCCGCAGAGCGGGTTGCCCCGGTAGATGAGAAAGGCGATGCGCAGCCCTCCGGGCTCCGGCGGCTTGGCCGGCACCGGCGGGGGAACCACGAGGGAGCGGCTCCGCTCCCACGACTCGACGGTCTGGTGGAAGATGCGCCGGGGGCTCTTCACTCCTGAGGCCCTCCGGCCGCCCAGACCATGGCCGAGAGCCTTCACCGACCGAGGGGTCGGGCGCAAACAGCATGCCAACACAGGCTGCCGCCAGGCACCGCACCGGTGCGGGCCAGCGCTACGCTCCTCCCGAGCGAGGAGCTCGACTGCACGATGGGATCCACGGCCAACGACATCGTCCACCTCTCCGATGTCGTCCATCGGACCCTGGTCGACGACGCCGGGAACCGGATCGGCAGGCTGACTGACCTGATCGTCCGGCTCGGCACCAGCCCGCACCCGCCCATCGTCGGGGCGGTCGCCAGGATCGGCGGCGAGGACCTGTTCGTCCCGGTCGCCCAGTTGGCTGACCTCGGGGCAGATCCGGTCCGGTTCACCGGCCGAGCGGCCGAGCTGCGCCGTTTCGAGCGCCGGCCGGGAGAACTGCTGTTGGCCCGGGACCTCCTCCGGCGCCACTTCATCAACGTGGTCGGCGGCCGTCTGATCCGAGCGGCCGAGATCGAGCTGGCCAACGCCGAAGGCCGCTGGGAGGTGGTTGGGGTCGATGCCTCTGCCGGCACCGTGCTGCGCCGGGTGCTGTCAGCACGGCGGCGCCACCGCCAGCAGGGGACTCCGGTCCTCGACTGGGCCACGATCGAGCCGTTCGTGGCCCACGTCCCCTCGGCTCGGCTCCGCATCCCCTATCGCAAGCTGGCCCGTCTCCACCCAGCCCAGATTGCCGACCTGGTCGAGGCCGCCTCCCACCAGGAAGGCGAGGAGATCATCGAAGCGGTGGCAGCCGACCGCGAGCTCGAGGCGGACGTCTTCGAAGAGCTCGACCCCGAGCATCAGGTCGAGTTCTTGGAGAGCCGGTCCGATGCCCAGGCGGCCCGGGTGCTAGCCGGCATGGCTCCCGACGACGCCGCCGACCTGATCATCGAACTCGACCAGGACCGGCGGCTGCCCATCCTCAACCTCCTCCCGCAGCCCCAGCAGGCCAAGATCCGGTCGCTGCTCAACTACAACCCCGAGACCGCCGGCGGCCTCATGTCCCCCGACTTCGTGGCCCTGCCGCGGCCGGTCACAGCAGCCGAGGCGCTGCGGGCGGTGGCCAGCAGCCAGGCCCCCGACGAGGCGCTCGGCGTGGTCTTTGTCCTCGACGACGAGGGCCGGGCCTGCGGCGCGGTCCCGCTCCTGCGGCTGGTCCGAGCCGATCCCGATGACACGGTCGGCGAGCTCGCCCCGCCGAACCTGGCCCACGTCCACCCGGACTGGGACCTGCAGGCAATCTTGCGCAAGATGTCGGATTACAATCTGACCGTTGCTCCCGTCCTCGACGCGGAGCATCGCGATGTGCTCGGCGTCGTGACCGTCGACGACCTGCTGGAGCTCCTGCTGCCGTCGGGTTGGCGCCGAGACTACGGGCCGGCAGCCGCCGAGACCTGAGGCCGACCGAGGAGCAAGCCCTGAGTACCAGTCCCGTCCCAAGACCAAGGACACGCACGCTCCCGGCGCGTCTGGAGGAGGTCGCCTCACCGACCCCGCGCTGAGCACTGAGGGCGTGCGTGTCAACACGGACGCCCGCGGGCAGCGCGAGGAGGTGATCCATGACCAGCCCGGTGCCGAGCCAGGACCGCCCGACCGCGGTCCTCGACGAAGCCCACGTCGGCGACATCGAAGGGGCCTTCGGGACCCTGCGACAACACGACCAGGTCGAACATCGCTCGTGGCGGGCCCGGCTGCTCGTGCTGCTGGCAATCATTGGTCCGGGCCTCATCGTGATGGTCGGGGACAACGACGCCGGGGGCGTGGCCACCTACGCGCAGGCCGGTCAGAACTTCGGGCTGAGCCTCCTGTGGACCCTCCCCCTGCTCATCCCGGTGCTGGTGGTCAACCAGGAGATGGTGGTCCGCCTGGGGGCGGTCACCGGCGTCGGCCATGCCCGCCTGATCAACGAGCGGTTCGGGCGGTTCTGGGGCGCGTTCTCCGTCGGTGACCTGTTCATTTTGAACTTCCTCACCATTGCCACCGAGTTCATCGGGGTCAGCCTGTCTCTCGGGTACTTCGGGGTGAGCAAGTACGTCTCGGTCCCGGTGGCCGGGGTCGCCTTGGTGGCGATGACCCTGACCGGCAGTTTTCGGCGATGGGAGCGATTCATGTTCGTCTTCATCGTCGCCAACTTCTTGGTCATCCCACTGGCCGTCTTCCGGCACCCCTCGGCCGGCGCGCTCTTCCACGCCCTGGTGGTCCCCGGGGTGCGAGGAGGCTTCAACTCGACCTCGGTGCTGCTGATCATCGCGATCGTGGGCACCACCGTCGCACCCTGGCAGCTGTTCTTCCAGCAGTCCAACATCATCGACAAGCGGATAACCCCACGATGGATCAACTATGAGCGGACCGACACCGTCCTGGGCTCCCTGGTCACGGTGTTCGCCGCAGTGCTCATCATGGCGATCGTTGCCGCGGCATTCGACCACACCCCCCTCAGCGGCCACTTCACCGACGCTGGCGGGGTGGCTCTCGGACTACAGCGCTACGTCAGCCACGCTGCCGGTGTGCTCTTCGCCATAGTCCTGCTCAACGCCTCGATCATCGGCGCGGCCTCGGTCACCCTGTCGACGTCGTATGCGTTCGGAGACGTGTTCGGGGCCCGCCACTCGCTCCACCGTGGATGGCGCGAAGCCAAAGCCTTCTACGGCATCTTCGCCGGCCTGGTCGTCCTGGCAGCCACGATCGTCTTGATCCCCGGCGCACCACTGGGCGTGATCACCACCGCCGTGCAGGCGCTAGCAGGGGTCCTGTTGCCCAGCGCGACGGTCTTCTTGCTCCTGCTGTGCAACGACCGTGAGGTGCTCGGACCGTGGGTGAACCGCACCTGGCTCAACGTGGTGGCGTTCGTCATCGTCAGCATCTTGCTCATGATGTCCCTCGTCCTCATGGTGACCACCCTGTTCAGCGGGATCGACGTGAGGACGCTCGCGCTGGCCCTGGCCGGCGTGCTCGGCGTCACCTACCTGGTCGGCGCGCTCTACCTCGTCGTCCGGTGGCATCGCCGGCCCCTGGCACCACCCGAGCCCGTGGAGCGGCGCGAGACGTGGCGCATGCCGCCGCTGAGCCTGCTCGGGCGGCCTCAGTGGTCGAAGGGCCGGGTCGTGACCATGTACGCGCTGCGGGCCTACCTGGTGATCGCAGCCCTGCTCCTGCTGGTGAAGGCCATCCGGTTGGGCTAGCTGGCGAGCACGCCCGCGGCGGCGGCCAGTACGGTGCACTGCATGCTCCCCGACTATGCCGAGCATGACCAAGCGATCGGCCTCGACTGGTACGCGCTCGACCCCAACTTGTCGTCGCTCCTCGACCGGCACCTGCCGGACCCGATCGATCGCAAGTTCGCCGAGGAGCACGTGGCCGAGTACGGCCAGTTGGTGGGCAAGGTCCTGGCTTCCCGGGCCGAGGTAACCGACGCCCACGGGCCCGTCCTCAACCGCTACGACCGGTGGGGCTACGAGATCGGCGAGGTCGTTCACCACCCCACCTGGACCGCCAACAAGGCCGACTTGATCCGCACCGGATTCGTCGGTCTCGAGCGGCTTGCCGGTCGGCCGGTCCCAGCCGTGGTCACTGCGGCTCGAGCGTACCTGCTCAGCCAGTGCGAGACCGCCGCCTACTGCGCGCTGGGCATGACGGCCGGCGCTGCCGACATCGTGGAGCGCTACGCCCCTCCTGAGGTCCGCGACCTGCTGGTCTCCCGGCTCACCAGCCTCGACCCGGCCGAGGCGTGGGAAGGCGGGATGTTCCTGACCGAACGCCAGGGCGGGAGCGACGTGGGTGCCAACACCACCACGGCGGTCGCCGACGGTGACGAGTGGTTGCTCTTCGGAGACAAACACTTCTGTTCGAACGTGGATGCCGACGTCTTCATCGTGCTGGCGCGCCCCCAAGGCGCCCCCGGAGGGACCCGCGGCCTGGCCACCTTCATCGTTCCGAGCCGACGGCCGGACGGGTCACCGAACGGCTTCACCATCAAGCGCCTGAAGCCCAAGCTGGGCACCGTTGGGGTTCCCACCGGAGAAGTGTCCTTGGACGGGGCTCGCGGGTGGCTGGCTGGCGGTGACCCGGCCCGGGCCAGCCAGCAGGCCGCCCGTGACGGACGAGGGATCAATCGGATGATGGAGATGGTCAACGGGAGTCGCTTCGGCGTCGCCCTCATGGGTCTGGGCATCCACCGTCGCTGTTTCCTCGAGGCCGCCATCTACGCCGGTCGGCGCACCCAGTGGGGCCAGCGGATCGACCACTACCCATTGGTGCGAGAGACGCTCGTTGACCTGTTGGTCGACCTCGAGGCCGGGATGAGCGTGGCCTTCGAATGCGCCGGCGCCCTCCGGGGGGCGGCCGACCCTGACGAGGCCCGGCTGCTGCGGCGCATCCTGATCCCGCTGGCCAAGATGCGCTGCACGCGAGTCGCCCTGTGGGCCGCGTCGAGCGCGCTCGAGGTCTTCGGGGGCAACGGATACATGCACGACTGGCCCATTGCCCGGCAGCTGCGCGATGCCCAGTGCCACACCATCTGGGAGGGGACCGAGAACATCCTGGCCCTCGACGTCCGGCGAGCCATTCGGGCTGAGTCGGCCCACCTCGCTCTGGGCGCCCGGGTCGATCGGGCTCTTGAGGCTGCCGGCGCCCACCGGGTCCTGGCCGGGGCCAAAGACGTGGTCGCCAACCTCCGGCGCGACGCCTGGCAGGCGATCTCCATGCTGGCCCAGGCCGCGGAGGATCTCGCATTGGTCAAGGCACGAACCCTGGCCGAGGTGCTCGCGGACATCACCGAAGCGGCGCTGTTGCTCGAAGAAGCCGGGGGATGCCTGGCCGCCGAAGGCGACGCCCGCAAGGCGGCGGTGGCCCGGCGGTTCGTGGCCCGGAAGCTAGCCGACCGACCCCTCCGGGGCCTTCTCGACCCCGATCGCACGGTGCTCGACCTGTTCGAGCCGATCCTCCGTTACGGTCCGGTCGAGCCGGGCACCGTGGCCGCCTAAGCCGGGCAGCGCCGAGCGATCAGAGGCGAGGCACGTAGGCGCCGCGCCCCAAGGCGGCGCTCTCGAGGTCATCCATCGAGTCGTCGAGTCCGCCGATGACCTCGGTCACCCAGGGCAGCCGGTCGCGCAGGATCCGCTCCACGCCGCCTTGGAGGGTCGCCGTGCTGATCGCGCACGAGCTGCACGCACCGGCCAGCTCGACCTCGACGATCCCCCGCTCGACGTCGGCACTCACCAGGACCAGGTCGCCGCCGTCGGCCTGAACAGCCGGCCGCATGAGGTCGATGAGCGCCTGAAGGGCCTCGAGGCGCTCGGCCCGGGTGTCGTCGTCCAGCGCCACCCCCTGGTCGTTTCCCCCGGTCTGGTCGCGTTCGTCGTCCATCGTGGCCTCGGTCGTCGTTGTTCTCCACCATTCTGCCCGCTTTGGCGACCGGGCCGTGCAGCTCAGCCCCCGAACTCGTGGAAGGCGTCGAGCGCTCGCGGACCCCAGACGGTGGCTGGGCCGCCATTCATGAGGATGGCGACCCCCACGGTCTCGGCGACCTCGGCCGCAGTGGCTCCGCGGCGGGCAGCCGCTCGGGCGTGGGAGGCGATGCAGCCATCACACTCCCGAGTGATGGCGATAGCCAGCGCCATGAGCTCCTTCACCTTGGCCGGGAGCTCGCCTTCGCCCATGGCGGCCTTGTGCATCTCGGCGTAGCCCGAGGCAACGCCGGGGATGGCCTCCTGGAGCTCCTGGTAGGAGACGCGAACTGCGTCCATCACCTCGTGGTAGTGCTGCGCCACCGGCCCTCCTTCCCTCGCCCAATGACCACCAGTGTGCCCCGACCGAGCGGAAAGCGCCGCAACCGGGCCCGACCGTCAGCGCTCAGGCGAGGGACCTCGGGACCGGACGTCCTCCACGTGGGCAAAGGCCTCCCGAAGCTCGGAGATCCACGCCTCCTCATTGCGGGCTACCAGCCGCACGCACCAGGCCAGTGCCTCGCTTCTGCTCCGGCACACACCGGCGTCGATCAGCGTGTCCAGCACATGGCGCTCGGGCATGTGGAGCCGGGTCATGACCGGCACGCTGGCCGAGGTGAAGATCTCCAGGGTTTCGCCGCACCGGGCCCCCCAGGACACGATGCGATCGAACGCGTCCTGGGCCTCTCGGGCAATCTGCACCCGTTGGTCGCGGGTTTCCTCCCGGTGACCGGCGATCCGGGCCGCCTCGGCCGTGGCCCGGTCCTCGGCCGAGGACCCGGTCGGCAGCTCGACGGTGGGTAGACGTCCGACAATCAGGATCTCGTCGGCATCGACCTCGATCTGCGGCGCTTCGATGTACCACCCTGCCGGCAATCGGCCCGCCACCCAGGCCGCGATCCGTTGCCGCTGCTCGGCCGTGGTGCGCTCCTCGCCTCGTCGCACTCGCCCCCGCGGCCGGCCCCGCCGGCCAGGTGGTGCCCCTCGCCGGATGCGGCCGGCACCGGGCCAGTACCACTGCTCGTAGAACTCCCGTGGGTCAAACATGATTACAATATTACTCGTAATCAACTGAGCGGCGCGCCGCATGGGCTGACCGGGGACCTCGCCGGCCGTCAGGTGAGCTCGTCGTCGCTCGGGGGCAGCTGCCGCAGCTTCTCGTCGATCATGTTCACGACGGTCGGATCGAGCAGCGTGGTCACGTCGCCGAGCTCGCGATGCTCGGCGACGTCGCGCAGCAACCGCCGCATGATCTTGCCGCTCCGGGTCTTGGGGAGCTCCGGGGTCAGCAGAATCTGCCTCGGCTTGGCGATCGGTCCGATCACCCTGGCCACATGGTCCCGCAGGTCGTCGACGAGCTGCCGGCCGGCAGCGCCTTCGACCTCCTCCCCGCGCACGGTCACGAACGCCACCACCGCCTGGCCGGTGGTGGGGTCCGAGGCGCCGACCACTGCCGCCTCGACCACCTCGGGGTGCCCGACCAAGGCGTGCTCGATTTCGGTCGTCGAAATCCGGTGCCCCGACACGTTCATGACGTCATCGATTCGCCCGAGCAGCCACAGGTCGCCGTCGTCGTCCCGCTTGGCCCCATCGCCAGCGAAGTACCGCCCCGGGAACCGAGACCAGTAAGTCTCACGGTAACGATCGGGGTCGCCCCAGATCCCCCGCAGCATTCCGGGCCAAGGCTGCGTCAGCACCAGATAACCGCCCTGACCTTTCCCCACCGAGACGCCATCGTTGTCCACTACGTCAGCACTGATGCCCGGGAACGGGGTCATCGCCGCCCCCGGCTTGGTCGCGGTCACTCCGGGCAGCGGGGTGATCATGATTCCGCCGGTCTCGGTCTGCCACCAGGTGTCCACGATCGGGCAACGGTCCCCACCGATATGCCGCCGGTACCACATCCATGCTTCGGGGTTGATCGGCTCCCCAACCGAACCAAGCACGCGCAAGCTGGACAGGTCGTGGGCCGCCGGCAACTGCTCCCCCCATTTCATGAGCGTCCGAATGGTGGTGGGAGCCGTGTAGAGGATCGACACCCGGTACTGCTCCACGATCCGCCACCAGCGATCCCGACCACCGGCGTCAGGAGTTCCCTCGTACATCACAGACGTTGTGGCATTGGCCAATGGGCCATACACGATGTAGCTGTGCCCAGTGACCCAGCCGATGTCCGCGGCGGTCCAGAACACGTCCTCTTCCGGTTTTAGGTCGAACACAAGCCGGTGCGTCGTGGCCACATGTGTCAGGTAGCCGCCAGTGGTGTGCAGGATCCCCTTTGGCTTGGCTGTCGTTCCGCTCGTGTACATCACGTAGAGCGGGTGTTCGGAGTCGAATGACTCGGCCACGTGCACCGGGCTCTGCGAGTCGACCAGCTCGTGCCACCAAAGGTCTCGGCCGTCTCGCCAGTCGATGTCCTGGCCAGTACGCCTGATCACCACCACGTGGCGCACATCTGGGCACTGCTCAAGGGCCCGGTCCACGTTGACCTTCAGCCCAGAGGCAGTGCCACGACGGAAGCCCCCGTCGGCGGTGATCACCACCGTGGCTCCGAGGTCAAGGATCCGTCCGGCCAGCGCCTCGGCCGAGAAGCCGCCGAAGACGACCGAGTGGGGCGCGCCAATCCGCGCGCACGCGAGCATGGCCACGACTGCCTCGGGGATCATCGGGACGTAGATGGCCACTCGGTCCCCGGTCCGGACACCAATCTGGAGGAGGGCATTGGCCGCCCGGCAGACCATCTGGTGCAGGTCGGCATAGGTGATGGTTCTCGTGTCGCCCTCGGGCTCGCCGACCCAATGGAAGGCAACCCGATCGCCGAGGCCGGCCTCGACGTGGCGGTCGACGCAGTTCACCGAGGCGTTGAGGCGGCCTCCGACGAACCAGCGGGCGAACGGAGGGTTCCATTCAAGATCCCTCTGCCACGGGGTCTCCCAGCGCAACGTCCGCGCCTGCTCCGCCCACCAGCCCACCGGGTCCGCGGCTGCCTGCTCGTAGATGCCCGGCTGGGCCACCGCCTTGGCCGCAAAGTCCGCTGGAGGTGGGAACCGTCGGTCCTCGGACAACAGCGCGGCGAGCGCCTCACCACCCGTCCCCTGGTCGCTCATCAGGCCCCCTTCCTCTTGGACGAACTGCCAGCCCCATTTCTACCCGGGAGCGAGCCCGAGGAGGCCGGAGCTCGACGAAGCGACTCCCTCCGGTTGGGACCCCGGGCCGGCTCGAACCGGTTGCCGGTAGGCTTGGAGACGATGGCTCGTCAGACCGACCGAAGCGCAGGGGGAGAAGAGCCGCCTCGCTGGCGTGGCATCAACCATCTCGCGCTGATCACCAACGACATGGACGCCACCGTCCGCTTCTACCACGGCGTCCTGGGTGCCCGTCTGGTGGCTGATCTTGCGGTCCCTGGCCAGTTCCGCCACTACTTCTTCGAAATGGGCCCCCAGAACACCATCGCCTTCTTCGAGTACACCAACCACCCGGTCGAGGCGTTCGCCAAGCCCGCCGGGATCCCCGACCCCCGAGCGATCCAGTTCGACCATGTCTCGTTCAACCTGCCCGACGAAGCGGCGCTTCTCGCTTTGCGCAACCGACTGAAAGAGGCAGGCAGCGAGGTCACCGACATCGTCGACCACGGGTTCTTACGCTCCATCTATTTCACCGATCCCAACGGGATCGCCCTGGAGGCGTCATGCTGGGTCGTCGACCCCACCGGCAGGCCCGCCGACTACACCGATGATGGCCTCTTCGCCGACCCGGATCCGGTTCCCGCCGTCGTCGAGCTGCGCCGGGATGGTCGGTTGTCGAGGGTCCCTAAGACCCGACTTTCCTGAAGGGCTGCTGTCTACCCCTCCCCAAAGGCTCGGAGCAGACTCGCCCATCGAGTTCGTCCTCGCCCAATAGGAGGCGGCTGGTTGCTGCTCGATCGCGTCGCGCCGACAATGAGCAGTGACTGGTGCGAATGCTCGTTGCCGGGCTTGCCATGAGGGGCTTGAGGAAGGAGTGCGGATGACCAAGAGCCGTGAGGTCCACCTCGTCGCCCGTCCAAATGGCCTTCCGGCAGTCACGGACTTCGAGATCGTCGATTCGCAGGTCGCGGACCCGACTGACGGCGAGGTCTTGGTGGAGAACCTCTACATGTCGGTCGATCCGGCGATGCGACCTCGACTCACCAACGGATACGAGTTGCATGAGCCGATGTCGGGAACCGCGATCGGAAGAGTCGTCCGGTCGCGGACAAAAGACCTTGCGGTCGGCGACCTGGTGATGAGCCGCCTCGGTTTCCGGGAGTACTTCACCGCCAGACCCGACCAACTCGTCAAGCTAGACACACCCGATGGACTGCCGATTACCGTCCATATGCACGCCCTCGGCGGAACCGGGTTTACCGCTTACGGTGGACTTCTCAAGATCGCTCAGCTTCAACCAGATGACAAGGTCTTCGTCTCCACCGCAGCAGGAGCAGTTGGCTCGGTGGCAGTCCAAATCGCCAAGATTCACGGATGTTGGGTGGTCGGCTCGACCGGGTCGGCGGAGAAAGCTCGATGGCTAGCCGAGGAGGTCGGAATCGACGCGGTCATCAACTACAAGGAAGCTCCGATCCGTCGAGGTCTGCGTTCGGTCGCCCCGGAAGGGATCGACGTCTACTTCGACAACGTCGGTGGAGACCATCTCGATGCGGCGCTTGCCTCGATGAACACCCTGGGCAGAGTGGCCGTCTGCGGGATGATCTCCGGGTACAACGAGCCTGGCGCGCGCACAACTGTCCACAATCTCGCCAACATCATCTACGGACGGATTACCTTGCGCGGCTTCACGGCGGCCGACTTTCCCGAGATGCGGCCGGCCTTTCTTCGTGAGATGTCGCAGTGGTTGCGTGAGGGCCGGGTCGTCTACCGAGAGACGGTGCTCGAAGGAATCGAGAGCGCCCCGAGAGCCCTGATCGGCCTATTCGAAGGGATCAACGTCGGAAAAATGCTGGTTCGGCTCGCCGACTGACCGACCTGCCGGGAGCCGAAGACCGTCCGGGAGGGCCGGAACTCGTCCCAACCGGACGGGAAGGGTCTTGCGAGATGAGGCGGCGCACCCGGCCTCCCAGAATGCGAACCTCGAACCATTGGTCCAAGGGCCGGCGATCAGCCTGGCGGCTCGACACGCCAAGGTCCGTCGCGAGGGGTATGCCAAGTGATGGGGTCAGAGAAGGGCGATGAACTCCGCCAGCGTGAGACCGGCCTGTCTGAGCACCGAGCGGAGCGTGTCGGTCGCAAGTGCCCGATGCATCGGCACAATGACCGTCCGGCCGTCGCCTCGGAGCTGCACATGGCTGCCCGCTGGCTCACCTGCACGAACCCGGCCTTGGCCAGAGCAGCGATGACCTCTGCACCGCCGACGACCGGCAGCCCCGGGCTCACGCCGGGAGTTCGACGGTGGCGATGATCGGAGGCTCGATGGCCTCGGGCAGGGTTTCGTCCTCGAAGTACAGCTCGAGTGCTTCTCGAAGATTGGCGAGAGCGTCGTCGGCCGTGCGACCCTGGCTGGTCACCTCAACCTCCAGAGCGCGGGCGACGTACCACCCATCTTCGTGCGTGACTGCCGCCGTGAACTGCACAATCGCCAGATTACGACGTCGAGGTTCACGCTCTGGCAGAGAACACACCTCGAAGTCGCTGGTCAGCGAAGTGGCGCCCCGGGCAGGATTCGAACCTGCGACGCACGGTTTAGGAAACCGACGCTCTATCCCCTGAGCTACCGGGGCGATCCGTGGCACGTCTGCCAGCCGACGCAGACGGCCTCGTGGATGAGCCTGCATCCACCCCCGACGTTAGACGTCCCGGCAGGGAGTCGTGGACCAGGCTGTCGGCCCCGCCAGGACGTCAGCGCACCGACTCGCCCGGGCGCTCGGTGGCGGCCCGACGCCGCTTCGAGGAGCAGGTAGTTTTCTCCTCTGCCAGGCACAGTCGGAGGTGAGGAGATGGGGCTGTTCCAGCGAGCGCACGAGATCGTAGAGGCCAAGGCCAACCGGGCGCTCGACGCGGCCGAGCGTCCAGACGAAATGCTCGACCTCTCCTACGAGAAGATGCTCGAACAGATCACTCAGGTGAAACGGTCGCTGGTCGACATCGCGGCATCTCGCAAGCAGCTCGAACTCCAGGAGCAACAGCTCCAGCACTCCGTCGACCACCTGCAGGACCAGGCCAAACAGGCCCTGGCGGCTGGGCGGGAGGATCTGGCCAAAGAAGCCCTGGCCCGCAAGGCGACCGCTCAGGCGCAGATCGACGCGATGGAGCCCCAGCACCAGCAGCTCAGCGAGGAGGAGGAGAAGCTCGAGCAGACCCTGGCCACGCTCCAGCAGCGGGTCAACCAGTTCCGATCTCAAAAGGAGGTGCTCAAGGCCCAGTACAGCGCCTCGAAGGCGATGTCGAGCGTCGACGAGAGTGTGGCCGGAATCTCCAAGTCGCTGGGCGACTCAGGAGCGGCTTTGCAGCGCGCTCAGGACAAGATCGCGAACATGCAGGCCCGCTCTGGGGCTCTCGACGAGTTGCTCGAGTCCGGGGCGCTCGAAGACGTCGGAGGCGGGGACGACGACATTCAGCGGGAACTGAACGAGGTCGCGACCAAGAGCAATGTTGACCAGGAACTCGCCGCCCTCAAGGCCCAGATGAGCGTGGCGGGGGAGATCGAGAGCGGCTCCTCTTCGTCATCCTGAGTCTCTCCGTCGCAAAGCCGCGTGAAGCGCGGCCTATTGTCTGAGGTCACGCGCCGAACCACAGGGCGCACCCTGTTCCGAACCGAGCCAGCCCCGGACAAGGAGGGCCCATGACCACTGCGCACGACCGGCCGCCCTTCAAGGTCGCAGACCTGCGCCTGGCCGAGCTCGGTCGCAAGCAGATCGAGCTGGCCGAACACGAGATGCCAGGCCTCATGGCCATGCGGGCCGAGTACGGACCGAGCCAGCCGCTAGCCGGAGCGAAGATCACTGGTTCGCTCCACATGACGGTGCAAACCGCAGTGCTCATCGAGACCCTGGTCGCATTGGGCGCGCAGGTGCGCTGGGCAAGCTGCAACATCTTCTCGACCCAGGACGAAGCCGCAGCCGCCGTCGTGGTGGGCCCGCATGGCACCCCGGATCAACCCCAAGGCGTTCCCGTCTTCGCATGGAAAGGCGAGAGTCTCGAGGACTACTGGTGGTGCACCGAGCAGGCGCTCACTTGGGACGATGACGGACCAAACATGATCCTCGACGACGGGGGCGACGCCACCCTCTTCGTCCACAAAGGAGTCGAGTACGAGAAGGCTGGGGCGGTGCCAAACCCCGAGACGGCGGACAACCCTGAACTTGCGGTGATCCTGTCTCGGTTGTCTGAAAGCTTGGCCTCAAATCCGAACCGTTGGACTCAGATCGCCACCGGCATCCGCGGAGTGACCGAGGAGACCACGACCGGGGTGCACCGCCTGTACGAGATGGAACGCAATGGCTCGCTGCTTTTCCCGGCAATCAATGTCAACGACTCGGTCACCAAGTCGAAGTTCGACAACAAGTACGGCTGCCGGCACTCCCTGATCGACGGCATCAACCGAGCCACCGACGTGCTCATTGGGGGCAAGGAGGCGGTGGTTTGCGGTTTCGGTGACGTTGGGAAGGGATGTGCACAGTCACTGGCTGGTCAGGGAGCTCGGGTCGTGGTGACCGAGATCGACCCCATTTGTGCGCTTCAGGCTGCGATGGAGGGATATCAGGTCACCACCCTCGAAGATGTGGTTGAAACGGGGGACATCTTCATCACCGCCACCGGGAACAAGAACGTGATCACCGCCGAGCACATGGCTCGGATGAAGCATCAAGCCATCGTCGGCAACATTGGCCACTTCGACAATGAGATCGACATGGCCGGCCTCGCCAAGGTGCCAGGCATTGTCAAGGTCAATGTGAAGCCTCAAGTTGACAAATGGGTCTTTCCCGACGGCCATGCGGTGATCGTTCTCTCGGAGGGTCGCCTGCTCAATCTCGGAAATGCCACCGGTCATCCGAGCTTTGTGATGTCGAACTCGTTCACAAACCAGACGATGGCCCAGATCGAGTTGTTCACTAGGTCCGGCCACTACCAGAACAAGGTGTACGTCCTGCCGAAGCACCTCGACGAAAAGGTTGCTCGGCTCCACCTGGACGCTCTGGGGGTCAAGCTCACCCGGCTGACCGACGAGCAAGCGGCCTACATCGGTGTTTCTCCCGACGGGCCATACAAGCCCGACACCTACCGATACTGAGCGATCGCCCTTAGGCCAGAAGGCGGGCAGCCGCCAGAACGTCTCCGTTCGAGTCGACCAACCAGGCGGCCTCCACCTCGGTGGCGGGGACCTTCAGCGCGTAGGCCCAGCTGCCCGTCCCGGCCTGGAGGTAGAAGGATCCGACCGTCTCCGCCCGGCCGTTCACACGAACCCGGCAACTGACCAAGCCTTCAGCACGAACGCCGTGGACCGACATGAACAGCCAGCCAGGGTCTCCGGGCACGAGGTAGACGGTGCCCTTCACTGTCTGCCCGGATGTGAGGGTGGCGACGATGGCCGACGCCGGCGATCGAACTTCAGGTGCTCCGCCGAGGCCAAGACCAAGGCCGAGGCTCAAGGCAAGCGCACCGGCCAGGATCAGCGACCCGATGGCACCACGCCGCCATCGGCGGCGAGGGCCGGTCAGACCCATCCGGTCAAACAGCCGGGTCTCGAAACCGGGGGTCGGGTCGAGACTCGGAGCCAACGAGAGCAGGGCGTCCGCAACGGCTGACAACCGGCTGACCTCGTCGCGGCAGGCTGCGCAACCTTCAACGTGGGCGAGAACGCTGGCCCGCTCGAGCCCCGAGAGCGTGCCCAGGGCAAGCTCGGGCAGGTCTGGACCCACCCGGCGGCAGTCGTCGTTCGGGGTCACGGCTCGACCGCCGGCTGGTCCAGCGCCCGACGGAGCTTGACCAGTGCAGTGCGGATCCGGGTCTTTGCCGTTCCGACGGGAATGGACTCGTGCCTGCTCACCGCCTCAGAGGTAAGGCCGTAGACGGCCGCGAGCACAAGCGCTCGGCGCTGCTCGACCGGGAGCTCGCGCAGGGCCCGCACCAGGCCCAGATCGGCCGCCGCCCAGCTGTCGACCGCCTCGTCGGGCGACGAGTCGGTGCTGACCTGTCTCAACAGCGCGAGGTTCGAGGGGTCCACCGGGGTGCTTCGGCGAAGGCGGAGCGCGTCGACCGCCAGGTTTCGGGTGATGGCGAGTACCCAGGTTGCCGCCGACCCGCGGCGAGCATCGAAGACCGGAGCGTGCCTCCAGACCCGAAGCAGCGCCTCCTGGGCGACGTCCTCAGCCGCTTGGGCGTCACCGAGCATCGACATGGCCAGGCCGAAGGCCCGTCGCTGGTAGCGACGCACGAATGCCACCGCTGCCTGCTCGTCGCCGACGGCCATGCCGGCCAGCAGCGCCTCATCGGAAAGCTCGGTCACCAGGCTGGCTCAGCGTCGCCCACCAGGCACGATTCTCCCATCACCAGGGTTACGGGCGGGCGCCGCCGGCAGATTGCGCAATCCGAGCCGGGACCTCGACCGTATTGCCGGGTGACGGAAGCCCGAGGCCCATGAACCTGCCCGGGAGCGGATCGACGAGGAGCGCCATGACCCTACAACCGCGAAAGCGAGCAAGCCGTGGTCAGGACCTGGTTCGGCTGGGTGTCAGCGTCGCTGTGATCGTTGGGCTCGGCACCTTCGCCCTGATGCCGGCGGCCACAGCGGCCGTCCGTCATGGTCATGGGGCGGCCAGCAGCCACCATGCCAGCGCTGCCGGCCAGAAGACCAAGAAGCGGAAGGCCAAGGTGGTCGACACGGTGAAGCTCGTCGTGCACCAAGGGCTAGGCAGGATCCTGGTCGACGCGGCTGGCAAGACGGTCTACGTCTTCACTGGCGACTCGGCGAATCACGCGACCTGCACCGGAGGGTGTGCGAGCATCTGGCCACCGGTTACCCTCCCCAAAGGTGCCAAGCCTAGGGGCGGGCCGGGCGTCACCCACCTCGGCACGATCAAGTCGGGGAACAAGCTCCAGGTCACCTGGTACAAGCACCCCCTCTACACGTACACCCTCGACAGCGGGCCGGGAATGGTCAATGGCAACGGGGTGAAGCAAGGATCGAACACCTGGTTCGTCGCGACCGTGGCCCGGGTCACCGCCAAGGAGCAGCCGGTGGGGACAACCACCACGACCAGCGGCTCGACCATGCTGCCTCCAGGCGGCTACGGCTACTGAGCGCGCCGGCCTTGACCTCCACTCGACGCGCAATTCGGCGCTGAGCAAGGTGGGAGCCAGCCGGCTCGGGTGGCTGGCGCACGACGGCTCGCCTCACCGGGGCGCTGTCTCGGTTGCAACCTGGGGAGCGTCGGCGCTCACCGTCGCCTCTGCCGCGATCCATCTCCACCTCTACACCGTCGGCTACGGCGCGATCCCGACCATTGGACCGCTGTTCCTCCTGCAGGGCGTGGCTTCGATCGTGATCGCTCTCGGTGCCTCGGCACTGCGCCGGGTATGGACCATGCTCCTTGGAGGAGGCTGGATGCTGGCCACGGTCGGCGGCTTCCTCATCTCGGTCAACTTCGGCCTGTTCGGGTTCCAGGACACTTTCAAGGGGTCGAACCAGGTCGGTGCGTTCGTCGTCGAGATTGCGGCGGCAGTCCTGTTCCTATCGGCGGCCGTCCTGGCCCTTTCTGGCCTTCGAATCCGCCGACCACGCCCGGGCTGATCACAAGGACGGCCGACGCCAGCCCGGCCGGTCAGCGGCAGACCCGCTGGTCGAACGCTGTGCCCGCGCTGGTTGCGCCAGAATCGCCTCGACAGGGCCTTGCGGCGACCACGTGCCGGTGTCCACCTCGAAGTCGTCGTGGTTCGCCGAGTGCACCGCCTCCTGCCACCGTTCGACTGCTGGTGCGAGCGGCTCCCGCCAACGCCCGGTCCTGTCCCCACGTCAGGCGCCGGCGCTCCCACATGACCTCGAGGGGCACTGGACCCGACAAACGGACCGACGATCCCCTCAGCGCCGGCGCGCAGCGCGCCAGGACGCTTAGCAGTTTCGAGTAGTCGTCATGATGTGCGACGTCGACCACCACATCGAACCCAAGCCGGCGCGGCGACAGCACCGTAGATGCCGAGGTCGAAGGCAACGACATTTCGGTCGAGCTCAGGTCGCCCTCCGCCAGGCCGAGGCCGATCCCGGGGGCCAGCGGGCGGGACCCAGGCGGCGGACCCCTCGACACCAAGGTGCACTAGCCTCCGGTCGACTGAAAGGCGTGAGCGATCAGGTCTGACCCGACCGCGGTGGCCCGTTCAGGACTAGGACCCGGCCCGGCGGGACCGCGACCCCTGGGTCACTCGGAGAACGGCGGCCCGCGGTCAAGTTTGGAGGTCGCCAACCGCCCCGGCCAGGTGCTCCAGCTCCTCGCGCCAATGATCGGGCGCAACGACGGGGCGAACCACGAACTTGGAAAATCCCACCTCGATGAATTGTTCGAGCAGCTCCCGGAGCGCCGGCAGCCCGATCGGCACCAGCCGGCGCGGGTCTCGCCCTCGAGACCGAGCCGCTATGGCCCCTGCCACCCGGTCGTCGAGTGGGAGGTGTGCATAGATGATGCTGACTCCAAAATGCTCCGGGCTGATCTGGCGGCCGGCCTCCTGGGCAGCCTCTTCGACCACCTCGCGTCCGGCCCGAGCCTCCTCCGGAGTACACAGTGAGGGGAGCCAGCCATCTGCGATCCGACCACACCGAACCAGCGATCGCCTCGCCATCCCACCCAGCCAGACATCAAAGGGGCGCTGCACTGGCAGGGGCCAGAGCTCCGTCGCCGGAAACCGCCCTGCCGGTCCGTCGTACCCGACCCTCTCCCCGGACCACAGGCGGCGGAGGACCGGCAGCAGTTCTTCGATCAGACCGCCCCGGGCAGCCAAGTCGACGCCGACCGCGTCGCGCTCGGGAGCCTGGGACAAGCCCGGCACCACGGTGAGCAGGAATCGGCCGCCGGTCAGAGCGTCTGCGGTGGCCACCTGCTTGGCCAACCGCAGCGGGTTCCGTCCGGGCAGGAGGGCGGTGGTGCCCAGCTTGAGACGCGGGTTATGGCCGCCGATCCAGGCAAGCGCCACCATGGGATCAAACGCCGGCTGGGTGAGGATCTCGGGCAACCAGATCGAATCGAAGCCAAGCTCCTCGATGTCATCTGCCAGGGCCCCGAAGCGCAGTGGATCGGCATCGCCGCGGGCGCTTACTCCAATGCGGATCTTCACCTGGTCACACCGGTGCGCTGGACAGGGCAGACAGTGCCCGCTCGAGGCCCACGTCGTCGATGTCGTGGTGGGTCATCAGTCGCATCACCCCCGGAGCGATCGTCCCGCCCAGGACACCGGCCATCCGAAGGTGGTCCAGGAGTCGGTCGGTATCGGGATGGGAAAACACTACGCAGTTGGTCAGCACCTCGTTGGGGTCGAGTCCGCAGCTGGGCCAGCGCTCCGCCACCGCTTCGGCCAATCGCCGCGCTCGTCGGTGGTCCTCTACCAGGCGCTCGACCATGGTCCGCAGGGCAACCAGGCCGGCGGCGGCAAGAACCCCTGCTTGACGCATCGTCCCCCCCAAGCGGTGCCGCTCAATGCGGGCGACGGCGATGAAGTCGGCGGGGCCCGCGAGCACCGAGCCCACTGGAGCCGCCAGGCCCTTGGACAGACAGGCCATCATGGCGTCGGCCCCAGCGACCAGCTGGGCAGCCGGCACGCCCAGGGCCACCTCGGCATTGAAGATCCGGGCGCCGTCCACGTACACCGGGACGTCCCCGGCCGCGGTGCGGAGCGCGTCCATTGCCTCGACGGAAAGGGCCTGGCCTCCCGAGGCCATGTGGGTGTTCTCGACAGCCACCATGCCGACCTGGGCAAGATGGTGCGCCACGCCAGCGACGGCTAGCGCGACCGCGTCGAGATCCAGGCGCCCTCCGTGGTCGTCCAACGGAGTGAGCTGGGCGTCGCTGTTGCGTGCACCGGCACCATTCTCGTAGGCAATCAGGTGGGACCGTCGGCCGGCCAGGACGGCGGTCCCGGGCGGTGCAAGGACCCGCAGGGCGACCTGATTGGCCATGGTCCCCGACGGAACGAACAGGCCTGCCTCCTTCCCCACGCGGGCCGCGAAGGCAGCCTCCAACTCGCGCACGGTCGGGTCCTCGCCATAGCCGTCGTCGCCGACCTCAGCTTGGGCCATGGCCTTGCGCATGGTCGCCGTTGGACGAGTGACAGTGTCGCTCCGCAGGTCGACCAGCGACGACACGCTCCGATGGTACCGGGGACCCGACGTCGGCGGCATCCCGCGAACGCCGCGGCACGACGCTGGCGCTCGCCCCGGTCGCCGCAGTAGGATGTAGTGTGCGATCGGTGCCACCGATTGGAGTACCCCGATCCCTGGGGGTCATCCTCCCAACCATCCCTTGGCGAGAAACTCCTGGCAGACGTGGTCGTACTTGTGGTAGTACTGCTGGATGTACCACAGGTGCTACCGATCGAATTCGGGCGTTCGTGGCTGAGGCCGAGAGCGCCGGCGTGGCCGGACTCTGGGCGTGTGACCACCTTTTGTGGCACCTGCCGATGCTGGAGCCCCTGACCAGCCTGGCGGTGGTTGCCACCGCCTCTCGCACCGCCATGGTTGGCACGTGCGTCCTGCAGCTGCCGCTGCGCCACCCGACCGTGGTCGCCCGCCAGGCGGCGACACTCCAGGTCCTGACTGGCGGCCGGTTCGTCCTCGGGGTCGGCGTCGGCAGCCATCCGGGAGAGTACGAAGCCGCCGGATCCCGCTATGACCAGAGGGGGCGAGCGCTCGACCACGGTGTCGGTGTGCTCCATCGGGCATGGGAGGGGCGCAACCTGGGCCGGTACCGGATGGAGCCGGAGGTGTCCCCGATCCCGATCTGGATCGGCGGCTCGAGCGACCAGGCGCTGGCTCGCACGGCTCGTTCGGGCGACGGCTGGGTGCCACTGTTCCTCCCGGCGGCCGACTACGCCCGGGCCCGGACGAGGCTCCTCGAGCTGACCGCCGGATCCGGACGGGACCCGGCCGACGTGGCGACCGCGGTGGTCGTCCCGATGTGCACCGGTGCGACCGCAGAGAGCGCACGCATGCAGGGCACGACATGGCTGGCCGAGCTCTACGACCTGCCGCCGAAGGCCTTCGAGCGCCACCTCATCGCGGGCCGCGCCCAAGACTGCGCCGCGTCGATCACCGCCTACCACGATGCGGGTGCGAGTCACGTCATCGTGCTCGTCGCCGCCGACCAGGCGCTCGAACACCTGGTGCCGGTACTCGAGGCCCTGCCTTCAACCGCTGAGCCCGCCACAACCACCAAGCTTGGAGTAGCACCGTGAACGCGAAGCTCTATGTCCTCGGAACCGCCATGACCGATATGAGCCGGCGGGACCAGACCCCCGAACAGATGGTGCTCGAAGTGGTCGACGGTGCCCTGGGTGACGCTGGGGTCGACGTCGACGACCTTGCCCTGGTCGTGGTGGGCAACGCCGGCGGAGGACGACTAAGCGATCAGGGCTGCATCAGGGGTCAAGCGTGGTTGCGCAAGTCCTCTCTCGGCAATGTCCCCATCATCAATGTCGACAACTCTTGTGCCGGAGGCGTGTCAGCGCTGCACGTCGGGTCGCACGCCGCCGTGGCCGAGGACCGACCAGTGCTCGTCGTCGGGGTCGAAAAGATGTGGACCGGCGACCGGAGAGCCACCCTCGAGGCCATCGAAGCTGGGCTACCAGCCGATTACCGGGCCGATATGCACGCTCGGCTCGCTGAGCGGGGCAACCCCGCCGGGAGCATCCTCATGGGTTTGAATGCGGCCTGGGCGGAACAGCTCATGATCGAGCGCGGGGCGACGATCGAGCAGATTGCGGCGGCCGCCGTCAAAGCCAGGCGGCACGGGTCGATGAACCCGCTGGCCCAGTGCCAGAGCCCGGTGACCACCGAAGAAGTCCTCTCCTCCCCTCCGGTGGCAGGCGTACTGACTCGGCTGATGTGCAGCTCCTTCACTGACGGTGCCGCCGCGGTCGTGCTGGGAACCAAGCCGGCCGGCTCGAGCCAGCCGCTGGCTCGGATCGTCGGCACCATTGCACGCTCGGGATGCGGCAACCTCGACTACCACGACCGGCTCGCGGAGACAGCTCGGGCTGCCTACGAGGCATTCGGGCTCGGACCTGAGGACTTCGACCTGGTCGAACTGCACGACGCCACTAGCGCGGAAGAGCTGTTCGCACTGGAGTCGCTCGGGATTTTCGGCCCCGGCCAGGCCGGGCCGGCCACCCTGGCCGGAGAGACCGCGATCGGCGGCCGTGGCATCACCGTGAACCCGAGTGGAGGCCTGGTGGCTCGGGGGCACCCCCTGGGCGCGACTGGCATCGCGCAGGTCATCGAGCTGGTCGCTCACCTCTCGGCCAGGGCCGGGGTCCGCCAGGTGGAGGGGGCCAGGCTCGGCCTGGCCGTCAACACTGGCGGAGTGGTCAACGGCGACGCCGGCTACGTTGGGATCACCGCGGTCGCGGGGGCCCGGTGAGCAGTGCGCGGGGTATCGCCGTCCGCAGCTGCGGAATCGCGGTACCCGAAAAGGTGCTCACCAATGACGACCTCGCAGCCACGCTGGACACCAATGATGCCTGGATCACAGAACGCACCGGCATCAAGGAGCGCAGGATCGGGGGTACGACGTCCTCGCTGGCTGCCGAGGCCGCTAGCGAGGCCCTGCGACGAGCCGGGTTGTCCGCCGAGGACATCGACGTCCTGGTACTGGCCACCACGACGCCCGATGGCATCGCGCCCGCCACTGCATCCGCCGTCCAGGACCTGCTCGGAATGCGCCGGGTCGGCGCATTCGACCTCAATGCAGGTTGCTCAGGGTTCATGTACGGCCTGGTCGTCAGCGCGGGGCTGGTGGCAACTGGCTACGAGCGGGTCTTGCTCGTCGGCGTCGACACCCTCAGCCGCATAACCGACTGGACCGATCGCACGATCGCCGTCCTGGTAGGCGATGGAGCGGGTGCCGTGGTCATCGAGGCTAGAGACGGCCAATCCAACCTGCTCAGCCACAACCTGCACTCGGACGGATCGCTGCGTCATCTGCTCTACTGCGAACACGGTGGCTACCTGTGGATGGATGGACAAGAGATCTTCCGCAAGGCCGTCCGTGTCGTGGTCGAGTCAGCCGAGCAGGCACTGTCAGACGCCGGCTTGGAAGCTGACGACATCGCACTGCTCGTCCCCCACCAGGCGAATCGACGCATCATCCAGGCCGCCTGCCAACGGCTCAAGATCCCCGAGGACCGCACGGCAGTGGTCATCGACCGTTACGGAAACACCTCTTCGGCCTCGATCCCCCTGGCACTGGCTGATGCCCTCGAAGCCGGCAAGATCAGCGACGGCGACCTCCTGTTGCTCTGCGGGTTCGGTGCCGGGATGAGCTGGGCAAGCGCCGTCCTACGCTGGGGGTCGTGACCGAAACAGACCTGCCCCTCGTGATCCTGGCAGCAGGCCTGGCCAAGCGCTACGGGGGGGGCCTGAAGCCCCTCGCGCCCGTCGGCCCGAACGACGAGGCGATCATCGATCTGGTGGCCAGTGACGCGCTGGCTGCCGGCTTCTCGAACTTCGTCGTGGTCGTGAACCCTCAGAGTGGTCCGTCTATCACCGAGCACGTCAGACGGACCTGGCCGAGTCACCTCGACGTTCGCTACGCAGTCCAGCCCGAACCACGAGGAACTGTCGATGCGGTGCTGGTCGCGTACCCAGCCCTTGAGGGCGCACAGTCCTTCGGGGTCGTTAACGCCGACGATCTCTACGGGGCATCAGCGCTCAGGCTGATCTCCGAGCACCTGGTCTCGACCACTGAGACAAATGCCCTGGTAGCGTTCAGGTTGGACCGTGCGGTAGTTGGTGACTCCCCCGTTACCAGAGGAGTGTGCCACGTCGGGTCGGATGGTCGACTGATCGCGATCGACGAGCGGCGAGGGGTTCGACGCCTTCCCGACGGCCGATTCGAGGCCACCGACGGCCGATCACCCCATGTTCTCGAGGCAGCCACCCTCGTGTCGATGAACCTGTGGGGGCTCCGGTCCTCGATCCGGGCTGAACTCGAGGCAGCTATGAACGACGTTGGATCGGGCGAGGTGCTCCTTCCCGAGCTGGTCGCGAGCCTGGTGGGCCGGAGCGATGGCCCACGCTTCGAGGTCCTCCCAACCGATGGCCACTGCGTCGGCGTCACGCACCCCGACGACCTCGACCTAGTCCGTTCGGCCGTTGCCACCCAGATCAGCCGAGGCGAACGGCCGGCCAAGCCATGGCTGGACCGCTGAGCGTCCGAAACCGCTCCCGGCGACTGGCGGTCGTCCTCGCTGCCAACATGGCGCTGGTGGCCGGCGAATCGGCCGCAGGGTGGCTCGGTCACTCCACCGCTCTGCTGGCGGACGCTGGGCACAACCTGACCGACGTCGCCGCCGTCGCGGCTGGCCTCAGCGCACTGCGGTGGTCGACTCGGCCCAGAAGCGATCAGCGCTCCTACGGAAACCACCGAGCCACGACCCTCGCCGCACTGTTCAACGCCTCGGTCCTGGCGCTCGTCACCCTGTCGGTCATCGCAGTTTGCACCGACCGCCTCCTGCGCCCGTCAGTACCGCAGGCCGGTGTCTTGACGAGCGTTGCTGGGCTGGCTCTGGTCGTCAACGGGGCAGCAGCGCTGATCCTGTTCGAACGAGTGGTGCCCGACCTCAACGTTCGCGCCACTGCGGTTCATATGGGCGCCGACGCCTGCTCGGCCGGCGTCGCGCTGGTGGCCGGATTGGCAGTGCTCGTAGGGGGTCCCGGGGCGGCCCTGGCGGACCCGGCAGCTGGGCTGGCCGTGGCGGTGCTCATCGCCATCCAAGCCGCCCGGCTTCTACGAGCGAGCGTGGACGTTCTCCTCGAAGGGACGCCGCCCGACGTCGATCTCGACCGTCTGCGCGCAGTGATCACTGGCGAGGCCGGCGTGGGTGAGGTCCACGATCTCCATGTGTGGAGCCTGTCCAGCGATCTTCGGGCGCTCTCCGCTCACCTCGTCCTGACCGGCCACCCCACCCTGGAAGAGGCCCAGGTCGTGGCCGAACGGGTGCGGACCACCATCGCACAGCGTTTCGGCCTGCAGCACAGCACGCTGGAACTCGAGTGCGAGCGTTGCAGCCAGATCGACGACCCGTGCCAGGTCTCCAATCTGGAGCACCGCCTGGCTGCCGGAGGCCGAACGCGACGCAGCCCCGAGTAACCGTCCGGCCGAAGCCGTCCGCGCTCCTCGGGGCCACGCCCGTGGCGGTCTGCTGCACCTGTCAGCGGGGGCCGTGTCGGACAACCCCCGCCCGGCGCAAGCCGACGGCTCCAGGGAAGCCGCCAACTCTTGCAGAGCCGCCCGTCGGGCACTTTCCTCCGCCCCGGCCGTGACTCCTTCGAGCCATCGACCGCCCTTGGTTCTGCCTCTCGGCTTCCCCTCGGATCATCCGCCGATCGGCCTTGCGGCTTCTCGTCGGTCCTCGCCTCAGGCCACCTTGCGGTATCCCTTCGGCTCTGGCGGGCTTCAGCCACCCGAACTGTTGGCAAGCGTGCGCCTTTGCAATTCCCAGGTCAAGAGCCGAACGCGAAATCCAGATGTTCTCCCCACAATTTCCAACTCATCCCCAATCTGTCTCCAGCCCTCCCCAACTCCTGCATCATGTTCCCCAGATCATCCCCAGGAGACCCACAGGCCCGCACTCCCTTCCGGTGGTCCGACCGCGCTGGATGCCACACTGAGCCAGTGATGGCCACCAACGACGACCGGCCCCGGTGCGGCTGGGCCAGGGGGGAACTCCTCACCGCATACCACGACCACGAATGGGGCGTGCCCGTTCACGACGACCGGCGGCACTTCGAGTTCCTCGTCCTCGAAGCCGCCCAAGCCGGGCTGAGTTGGCTGACCGTGCTGCGCCGGCGGGAGGGGTACCGACAGGCCTTCTGTGACTTCGACCTCGAAGCAGTGGCCCGATACACCGATCGCGACGTCCAGCGCCTCCTCGAGAACCCTGAGATCATCCGGAACCGGGCCAAGATCGAGGCTGCGGTCGCAAACGCCCGGGCGGCGCTGGAGCTGGCCGAGGTAGCCGGCGGGTTGGCCGCCTATCTGTGGGACTTCGTGGGTGGCCAACCTCTAGTCGGCAGCTGGCGCCGCGATGCCGAGGTGCCGGCGCAGACCTCACTCTCGAAGCGGCTCAGCCAGGAGCTCCGCCGACACGGTTTCCGGTTCGTCGGCCCGGTCGTCTGCTACGCCCACCTCCAGGCGACCGGGCTGGTCAACGACCACCTCCGCTCCTGCTTTCGCTACCAGCAGGTCGGCAAAGCTTCCGGGCCATGACCACCCGGGTTCCCAGGCTGTCGAGGCCGTTTCCCCGCTCGGCCTCCCTGATGGACGCCAGCTCGGAGCACCAATGCTGGCGGGGCAGCTCAACGAAGCCGGCGGAACGGTAGAAAGGTCCGTTCCATGGGACGTCGCGGAACGTGCACAGCGTGACCACCGAGTGCCCAGCTTCCCCCGCATAGCGGCAGGCGGACTCAAGCAGGGCTCGCCCCAGTCCCCGACGGCCGGCGTCACGTCGGACAGCCAGCTCTTCGATGTGTGGGTGCCCGGAGACGAGCTCGAGCCAGATGAATCCGACGGGAGGGCGCCCGGCAACCAGAACCAGCAGAGGTGGCTCTGACCGCTCGGTTACCGCTCTGTCGACGACCAGGTCCATGCCCAGATCGGCGAAGCGGACCGACGCGTCCCGCTCAATGGCCGCTAGGAGCGGGAGCTCAGGCGCGGTGGCCTGCCGGATCGGTTCGTTCAGCGGGGACGCCGTGGTGATGCCTCCTTGACCATCCTCGACACCAGCTGGCGGGAGACACCCCATCCTCGAGCAATCTCGGCCATGGTGCTGCCCTCGGCGGTGGCCAGCTTGAACTGCGCACGCTGAGCCCGGTGGCGGGCACCTTGGACCTCTCTCAGGATCTCGGACGTTGCCTCCCGGGCTTCGGCGGCGTTGACCTGGAGCGCGACCTCGGTCGCTGGATGTCCTGCCTCGATTAGCTTGCGAATCCTGCGCATAACAGTCTCCATGAACTTCAGCTGCTCGCGGGTTCGCACGATCGCCTGCTCCAGTTCTTGAAGCGTTCTGACAGCTTCGCGCCGCAGGTGCAGCAGCTGCGTCGGTCGGACTGCTGTGGCTTTTGCCTTTGCATTGCGCGCCATGACGCTTCCTCTCTGTTCGAATCACTCGTTCGCAGCTCTGTCCTGCTGACCGCGGCCCTATGGTGCGATCGCCCAGGGAAAGAACAGGGCGATCCGGGTGGCTCTACTACGAAGCCTTCTTGCCGGCCGTCCGCTTGGAAGCGGCCTTCGGGGCCGCTCCGGCTGACTTGGCCGGTTTCTTCGCTCGGCTGGGTGGCCTGACCGTTGCGGCCGACGTCCTCGCCCGAGCTCGCTTCGGCGACGGCTGCGCTCCTGCGGCCTTCACGCTGGCCTCGAGAGCAGCCATGAGGTCGACGACCTTCTGGACGGCCGGCACCTCGGCTGCAGCGATCTCTCGCCCAGTGCGCTTGGCCTCGATCAACTGCTCGATGCGCTCACGGTATGTGTCCCGATAGTTCTCGGGCAGCCATGGGGCAGTCATCGCCTGCACCAGCTGACCGGCGATCGCGAGCTCACGCTGGCTGAAAACCTGGTCAGCAGAGGGGAGATTCGGGAGCTCCTCTTTCGGAGACCTGACCTCGTCAGGGAAGTACATCGTCTGCAAGACGAGGACCTTGTCCTTTGGACCTGGTCTGATGGTCACCAAGTACTCCTTGTTGCGCATGACCATGGTGGCCACCGCGACCTTCCCCTCGGCCGCCATCGCAGTGTGCAGGAGCGAGTAAGCCCGTTGCGCGCCCTCCCCCTGCGGCCCGAGGTAGTAACCGGCCCGGTAAAAGAGGGGGTCGATCTCACCCGCGTCGACGAAATCGGTGATCTCGATCGTCCGCGATCGCTGGGGGTCGGCGGCCGCAAGTTCCTCGTCGGTCAACTGAACAACCTCACCGCTGCCCAGATCGATGCCCCGAACGATGCGAGCGTTGTCGACCTCACGGCCAGTCCGCTCGTTTACCTTCTTGTAACGGATCCGGTCGGAGGTTCCTACCTCGAACTGGTTGAAGTGAACCGTCTTGTCCTGAGTGGCCGAGAACAAGCCAACCGGAATGCTGACCAGGCCGAAGCTGAGTGATCCCGACCAAATCGCTCTCGCCATCCTCGTAGTCTTACCCAGGCCAGCGGTGGGGTCCACCATCGCGTCACACCCCTTGGCCACACTGGGCTCCATGGGGAACCGGCAGGATCTCACGAAGTTCGCATCCCTGGCCGCCAGGGGCCTGGCCGAGCTCCGGGACCACGACCTGCGAGGCGACCGCCTGCCCCTCGAGCTCCAGGTCAGCGTGTGGCTGCGCCGGTCGGGAGTCGAGCTCACCGCGGCACCCCGCGCCCTGCTCACCCTGAGGGAATCGGTGCTCGCCGCCGCTGGGCTTGACGAGTCCACCGAGCCGGTGCCGATCGTGGTAGCCGACGGGCACCGGGCCGTGCTCAGCCTCTGCGTCTACCTGTGGGGATTGATCCAGCGGGCCGCCCGGTCGGGCTCCTGCCAGCCCGTCGAAGTGATCGAGCGCGCCCTCGCTCTCCAGGGGGCGCCTGCGGCGCGTCGCACCTCGTGACCTGTCCAGAACCGCCCCCACAGGGGCCTAGGGTTTGCCTGTGAGCCAGCAACGCTGGGACGAGGTCGACCGGTACTTGGAGGAGCGGCTGATCGCACCCGACCCAGTGCTTGAGGCGGCCCTAGAAGCCAGCATGGCAGCCGGGCTGCCGCCCATTGCGGTGGCACCGAACCAGGGCAAGCTCCTCGCCCTGCTGGTCCAGGCCGTCGGGGCCCGCCGAGTCCTCGAGATTGGAACCCTCGGCGGTTACAGCACCACTTGGATGGCTCGGGGGCTGCCCGAGGACGGCCTCCTGATCACCCTGGAGATCGACCCCAATCACGCCGCGGTCGCCCGAGCCAATCTGGACCGGGCTGGTCTGTCTGACCGGGTGGAGATCCGCTTGGGGCCGGCACTTGAGAGCATGGCTCAGCTGACCGAGGAGGCCGCCGGAACATTCGATTTCGTGTTCGTCGATGCCGACAAAGAGGGCACCCGCGCCTACTTCGAGCAAGCGATCGAGCTGACCAGGCCCGGCGGGCTCATCTTCGTGGACAACCTGGTCCGGGACGGCGAGCTGGTCGACGAGGGCTCGACCGACAGCCGGGTACAAGGGATGCGAGCATTCCTCGAGTATGCGGCCACCGAGCCCCGGGTCCAGATGACCGCCCTGCAGACGGTCGGCTCAAAGGGCTACGACGGCTTCGCCCTGGCCCTGGTCAACGACACACATCCGAGGTCAGCGCGGGCCGGATAGCTCCCAGCGTTGGGGGATCTCCCTGGTCCGGCGGATCACCCCACGCGACTCCAACACAATGAGATGCGCAAGGGTCTCGCCAAGCGCGGCCCGCTGCATCCAGAACTGGATCTCGCTCCACGGTCGGCTCCAGGTCAGTTGAATCGTGATCTCCCACGCGGTAGCTCCGGGTTGCGAAGCCAGCACTGCGGTGACTTCGGAGAGGCGGCGTTCATGATGCTCCCGGAGTTGGACGATGCGACGAGCCAGGTTCCGAAACCGGTACTCGTGAGCCGGTAGGACCTCCTCGACCTCCAGCCCAGACACTCGATCGAGCGCATCGAGGAAGTCCGCGAGGGGATTCGAAGTCTGTTGCGGATGCACCGAAATGTTTGGCGTAATGCGGGGCAGAACATGATCCCCGGACATCAGGAGTCGGCGCTCAGCATCGTAGAAACACAGGTGGCCCGGAGAGTGTCCTGGAGTCCATACCGCGGTCAGCTCCCACCCCGGAACCTCGGGTCGATCGCCATTCTCAAGGAGCACATCAGGAAGAACGGCGTTGACGTAGCCACGCACCGGCATGGAAGCTCCGCGCATGCTGTCCATGGCCTCCAACGGCACGCCGCACTCGAGTAGGTGCGTCCGCATCGTCGTGAGAAGCCCGTCCATCTGCATGTACCGCTGTGGCAGGATCGCGGCATCGGCAGGGTGCAGGGCAATCCACGCGCCCGATGCCTCGCGAACCCGTCCGGCCAGACCATAGTGGTCCGGATGAATGTGGGTCACCAGTACCGACCGCACGTCGGTGATCTCGTACCCTGCTTTTCCGAGGCCAGCGTTGAGAGCGGTCCATGCCTCCTCGGTATCCCAACCGGCATCGATCAGTGTCACCCCGCTCGGTTGCTCCAGCAGGTACACGAGCACGTAGCGAAGAGAGCTCTGGGGCATGGGAACCGGCACCGACCACAAGCCCCGGCCAAGGTTCTCCACCGGGGGCAGGACGTCGTCCTCCCACGCCTGCTTCTGCAAGGTCCCGCTGATGTCGATCGCTGCAAGGTCCGCGTCCAAGGTCGACCCCCAAGGTGCCGGCTGAGTACCCGATGCTATCGACCACCCCTACCGCAGCCGCCATCTCCCAGCGTGGGACCGCTATCCGGACACGCCGGCGGCGGCTTGGTAGATTACGCAACCGTGGTTCGCCCGTGGCCGGCGCGCAGTATGGAGCGGGCTGGCTTCCGGTGACCAACTTGCCGCACGATCAACTCCGAACACTCGCCCGTCGACGCCGCCTTCGGAGGCTCGTGGCCCTCGGCCAAAGTGTCGTTGGCCTCGCGGACCTGGTCACATCGGTTCTGCCACCGTCAAGGGTTCACCTCACTTTGCTCCTGCGGTTCGCACCTCTGATCGTGACCCAGGCCGCCGCCGCCCTGGTCGCGCTGTGCGGCCTGGTCCTCCTCACGCTCACCGGTGGCCTGCGCCGTGGCCAGCGCCGCGCCTGGGCCGTCTCGAGCGTGGTGATGGTGGCCACGGTGCTTCTGCACCTTGCCCGGGGCATCGACGCCCTCCAGTGCGCCGCCGGGCTAATCCTGTTCACTGTGCTGGTTGCCAGTCGACGGGCGTTCCGCGGCGCGGCCGAACCGACGGCCGGACGCACGGGGCTCCTGCTGATCACCGGTGGCCTTCTGGCCACCGTAGCTGGGTGCACGGCGTCGATCGAAGCCTTCTTGGCTCTGGATCCCGACCACAGCAGCCTCCCCCTCCACCAGGCCGTCTTCGGAGTGGCCGAACGCCTTGCCGGGGTCCAGACGGTCGCGCTACCCGAGCGACTCAACCGGTTCGTCTCCCCGACCCTTCTCGGCGTCGGCCTCGCGATCGCCGTTGCGGCGGTACTGGTCACGTCTCGCCCGCTGGTCGACCGCCGACAACGAGGCGGCCGCCGCACGCGTGAGCAGGCCCGCCGTCTGGTCAGAGCGCATGGTGGCGGGACTCTCGACTACTTCGCACTGCGCGACGACAAGGTCCATCACTTCAGCGGTGAGACTCTCATCACCTACGCAGTGCACGCCGGGGTCTGCCTGGTGTCACCCGACCCGATCGGCCCAGCCGAAGATCGGCCACAGGCATGGGCGGAGTTCTGTCGGTTCGCCGACGACCACGGGTGGGTGGTCGCGGTACTTGCGGCCGACGACTCCTGGTTACCCGTCTACCGAGCATCTGGGCTCCATGCCGTCTATATCGGGGATGAAGCGGTTGTCCAGCTGGCCGACTTCGACCTCGCCGGCGGGCACCGCAAAGGCTTGCGCCAGGCGGTGAACCGGATCACGCGTAATGGCTATCAGGTGTCCTTCTACGACCCACGCCACCTGGATCCGTTGCTCGCCGAGTCGCTCCGCGCGCTGATGGTTCGAAGCCGTCGGGGCCAGCACGAACGAGGGTTCTCCATGACCCTTGGGCGCATCTTCGACCCCGCCGACACAGACCTGCTCCTTGCGGTCGCGACCGACTCCAACGGCCAACCGGTCGCGTTTTGCCATTTCGTACCGGCACCGGCGATCGGAGGCTATTCGCTCGATCTCATGCGGCGCGACCAAGGAAACCACCCGAACGGACTGATCGACTTTCTCATCGTCTCCACCATCGAGCACCTCCGGTCCCGCGGCATGAGCGCTCTGGCGCTGAACTTTGCAGCAATGCGGGGCGTCGTAGCCGGCGAACCAACCGGTATTCCTGGAGCCCGACTCCTTCGGTTGGTGCTCAAGGTCCTATCCCGCTCGATGCAGATTGAGTCGCTATGGCGGTTCAACGCTAAGTACGAGCCCCGCTGGGTCCGCCGCTACCTGGTCCATCCGGGCGCAGAACACCTTCCCGCAGTCGGTATGGCTGTGGCCCGGGCCGAGTCGATGTGGGAGCTTCCGGTGATCGGGCGGTACCTGGCATCGACCGGACCTCTAGCCCGACGTTCTGACCGCCGCGCCGCCTAAGGGCCAGCCATGACGAGGCGGGTTCCCTATCTCAACTCCCGTCTCCAGGGGCTGGGCACAACCGTGTTCGCCACGATGTCGGCCCTGGCCGAAGAGACCGGCGCGGTGAACCTGGGCCAGGGATACCCAGATTACGACGGACCGCCAGCCGTCCTCGAAGCGGCGAGAACCGCCATCGCGGCCGGATACAACCAGTACCCCCCGGGCCGGGGAGTCCCGACCCTGCGGCAGGCCATTGCCGACCATCAACAACGGTTCTATGGCCTGACCTACGACCCGGACCGGGAGGTCCTGGTCACCGCCGGGGCGACCGAAGCCCTTGCCGCCTCAATCCTCTCGCTATGCGAGGTCGGCGACGAGATCCTGGCCTTCGAGCCGTACTACGACGGCTACCCCGCGCTGGCTGCGATGGCCGGAGCGATCCCTCGGTTCGTGCCGCTGCGGCCGCCACGGTGGGACTTCGACCCTGACGAGCTCGCTCGATCGGTGACCCCTCGCACCCGGCTCATCTTGGTCAATACGCCCCACAACCCGACTGGCAAGGTCTTCGACCAAGACGAGCTCTCTGCGATCGCTGCACTGTGTATCGAGCACGGTCTGATCGCGGTGACAGACGAGGTCTACGAACACTTGGTCTTTGACGGTGTTCACCGTCCGCTTGCCAGCTTTGAGGGAATGCGCGACCGCACCGTGACGATCTCCTCGGCGGCCAAGACGTTCTCGGTCACCGGATGGAAGATCGGGTGGGCATGCGCCAGCGCCAGTCTCCTCGAAGCGGTCCTCACAGCCAAGCAGTTCCTTACCTATGCCGGGGGGACCCCGTTCCAACATGCGATCGCGGTGGGTTTGGGGATGGGAACCGAGGCAACTGAACCGGTGCGCGACGACCTGCGAAGCCGCCGGGACCAGCTCTGCGAGGGACTCGAACGGCTCGGCTTCGAGGTCGCCAAGCCGGCGAGCGGGTACTTCGCATTGAGCGAAGTCTGCGAGCCCTGGTCAGACGCGACCCAATTCTGCGCCGAGGCGCCAAGGCGTTGGGGCGTGGTCGCCATACCGGCGGGGGTCTTTTTCACCCATCAGGATCTCGGGGCCCGCCTCATCAGATGGGCGTTCTGCAAGCGAGCATCCACCCTGCAAGAGGCCCTTCGTCGGCTCGCTCCGCTTGCCGAGATGACCTGATCGGGGCGCAGCGGCCAAGACGAGCCCTCCTGGCCAGGGCTCGAGCGATCGATGCCAGGGCCGACGACCGGTCACGAGTGGTATACCGGACTCATGCGAACGAAACGAATCGGGAGTCTCGAGGTGTCGGTGGTCGGGCTGGGCACGAACAACTTTGGCTTCGCCATGGAAGCTGACGCCGTTGGCCCGGTCGTCGACCGAGCCATCGAGGCGGGAATCAACTTCTTTGATACAGCGGACAGCTATGGGGCAAGCGAAGAGCGCCTCGGTCAAGCCCTCAAGGGGCGACGTGACCAGGTGCTCATTGCCACGAAGTTCGGCAGTCCGATGGGTGAGGGCAAAGGCGGTGCCTCGCCCGCCTACGTTCGGGCAGCCGCGGAGCGAAGCCTGCGAAAGCTGGGAACCGACCGGATCGATCTCTACCAACTCCACCGCCCTGACCCGAACACCCCGATCGCCGAGACGCTCGGTGCCTTGGGCGAACTGGTCGCCGAGGGCAAGGTGCGGGAGATCGGATGCTCCAACTTCACCGCTGCCATGCTCGAAGAGGCAAATCAAGCGGTAGCCGATGGTGCTCCGAAGTTTGTGTCGGTCCAGAACCACTACAACCTGCTTCACCGGGATGACGAGCACGAAGCGATCCCAGCCTGTCAAAAGCTCGGGCTCGCTTACCTCCCGTTCTTCCCACTGGCCAGCGGGCTTCTCACTGGCAAGTACACGCGGGGGCAGGCCCCGCCCGAAGGGACCAGGATGCACCGCTGGGGTGAACGAGCTGCTGGTGTCCTCACGGATGCCAACTTCGACGTGGTCGACCGGCTAACTGCCTGGGCCGAGGACCACGGTCACAGCATCTTGGACCTGGCCATAGCGTGGCTGGCATCCAAGCCTTTCGTCGCATCGGTCATCGCGGGCGCCACCAAGCCTGAGCAGGTCAGTGCGAACGCCGCCGCCAGTGATTGGATCCTGTCGGACACTGAGATTGCCGAGGTCGACGCGCTCGCGACCCAAGGCTGAGTCGTCGGAGTGTGGCGCGCCAAGGCCAAGACCTGGCCAAATGCTCCCGAGAGCCTAGGACCGAGGCCAAGGCGGACCTAAAACAGGTTGAGCCGATAGTCTGACGCGCCGTGTCCGCCGAGGAGCAGTCGTCGGCCGTCGTGCTCCAGGGGTTGGTCAAGTCCTACGGTCCAGTCCGTGCCGTAACAGGTGTCGACCTCCAGATCCGCCACGGCGAGACGGTCGCCCTCCTGGGCCCCAACGGAGCCGGCAAGACCACGACCATCGACATGATGCTCGGGCTCACAAAGCCCGACACCGGGTCGGTAAGCCTGTTCGGGCAACTGCCCAGGGCTGCGGTAGCCCGTGGTGCCGTCGGGGGGATGCTGCAAAACGGGACTCTGCTCCGCGACCTCACGGTGCGTGAGTTGGTTGCGATGGTCGGTGGCCTCTACCCTGATCCCCTGAGCGTGGATGACGTCCTCAGGATCACTGACACGGTCGACATCGCCGATCGCCGGACGCAAAAGCTCTCTGGAGGGCAGGCACAGCGAGTCCGGTTCGCGATGGCGCTGGTTTCGAATCCCGAGCTTCTCATCTTGGACGAGCCCACAGCGTCATTAGATGTCGGCTCGCGCAGGGAATTCTGGGGGGTGATGCGGCGCTCGGCGGCCTTGGGCAAAACGGTGGTCTTCGCCACTCATTACCTGGAAGAAGCAGACCTTTATGCCGACCGAGTGGTGGTTATGACTCGCGGCAGAATCGTTGCGGACGGTCCGGCTACTGAGATTAAGGCTCGTGTCGGCAGGAAAAACATTCGGGCAACTCTCGCCGACGTAGGGATCGATTCGCTTCGAGAGCTTCCAGGCGTCGTCGGTGCCGAACGCCGCGGAGAGTCGATCCTTCTGCGCTGCGTCGATTCAGACCAAGCCCTTCGGCTCCTTTTGTCCCGATACCCGGCCGCAAGCGACATCGAGGTCACCGGCGTCGGATTGGAGGAAGCGTTCATCGAGATCACCGAGGGGCCTGACTCATCCCTGACTTCAGGTGAAGATCACTGATGAGGCGTGCGATTGCCTTCACCGGCTACGAGCTGCTCCGCTCGTTCAGGAACACTCGGTTCTTCATCTTTACGCTGGTGTTTCCACTGATCCTTTTCTACACGGTGGCCGGTTCAAACCGTCACGCCGAGCTGGGGGGTGTCAAGTTCCCCGTCTATTACATGGTCGGGATGGCATCGTGGGGAGCAATGACCGCTGTAATGAGCGGTGGAGCTAGGATTTCGCTCGAGCGATCGGCAGGATGGACTCGACAAATGCGGATCACTCCGCTTTCGACGTCCGTATATTTTGGATCGAAAGTTGTGGCCGGCTACCTCATGGCCATCGTTAGCCTCATCCTGCTCTTCGGTGCAGGAATCTCGCTTGGAGTACGCCTCAGTGCCGCTCAGTGGCTGGAAGCCACCGGCTTATTGTTGGTCGGGCTGATCCCTTTCGTGATCATGGGAATCCTGCTTGGTCATTTGTTGAGCGCGGACTCAATGGGGCCTGCTCTCGGTGGTGTGGTGGGGGTCTTCGCCTTGCTCGGTGGAGCATGGGGGCCACTGGGGCAGACTGGCACACTGCACCGAATCGTGGTGAACATCCCTTCCTACTGGCTGGTGCAAGCGGGTCACGTCGCTCTTGGGTCGGGGGCCTGGCCACTCCGGGGCTGGGTGGTCATCGCTGTCTGGACGCTCGTGATCCTGCGACTGACTGTCGTCATCTACAGGCGTGACACCGCCAAGATTTGATCTGCCCGCGTCTTCCGGCAACCAGCCAGGGAGAGAACCATCGGCCGTTGCACGACCCTTCATGCCTGGCTATGGGATCCAAGCACCGTCCGAAGGTACTGGCCTCCTTCCTTGGTCGTGGGCGCTCGAGCGTCTGCGGGATTCGCATGAGTACTGGCTTGCTTCTCTTGCTCCGTCTGGTCACGCGCACCTAATGCCCATTTGGGCGGTGCTCGTAGATAGTCGAATGTGGTTCTCCAGCTCTAAGGCATCCCGTAAGGCCCGAAACCTGATCGGCAATCCTTCTTGCAGCCTCGCGACCGACAATCCATTAGAGCCGGTTGTGGTCGAAGGCTCGGCCGAGCTTGTTGTCGATGATCCAATACTTGCTGCGGTGCTCGCCGAGGAGAACGCCAAATATCACACTCACTACGGACCCGAAGTCCTCGATCCCGAGGTCAACTCGTGGTTTGCCCTCCAGTTCGAGCACGTCTTCGGCCTCACTTCGGCGGACTTCACGGGCTCACCGACAAAGTGGTCGTTCACGATCTGAGTGTCCTCCCTCCGAATAGATCCTCGAAGAATCGAGACTCCCAGTACCCCTAGGTCTTCTCGATGTCACAGCCGTCATGAAATCGATCGAGGCTTCTTAGTACCCCATTAGCGCGGTCATAGGTGCCTCAGGAGAAGAGCCTCCAAGATTCTCTCGTCCTTGCGAGATCCGCATGGACGAGATGAGAAGAGAGGAGAGCCGTGAATCGACGAACAAGGTTGTTGATCTCTGGGATTGCGTTGACTGGAGCTCTGATCGGGGTCGGAACATCAATGGCTTTTGGAGCCACGACATCCAATTCGAGCCCACAGAGCACCACCTCAGCATCGAGTTCGGGCACATCGAGTTCGGATACGTCCGGCACGTCGGGTTCCGGCACATCGAGTTCCGGTACGTCGACAACCCCGTCGGCCGGGTCCACAGCGAACTGCCCGAACATGCATTCAAGCTCATCTACCACTAACTGAAGGCCCAACCACCAGCCAGGTCTCGCCAAACCCCGGGACCTGGCTGGTGGTTGGCCACACTGCCCGTCCCTGCTCAACCAGGACCCAAACGAGGTACCCTCAGCACATGACATGCCGCGTTCGTGCTGGAATCTCAAGGAGGTCTTCGTGACGTTCACCACACCCAGCGGGCTCGCAATCAGCGACGCCACCTTCTGGCGGCGTCCCCTCAACCAACGAATGGCCGACTTCGCTGCGCTGCGGGAGCAGGGCGCATTCATCCCCCAGGAGCTTGGCGATCCGGCTTTCGGAGAGAGGAGCCCCTTCTACGCGGTCATCCGGCATGCCGAGGTGACCGAAATAAGTCGCAAGCCTCAGATCTTCTGCTCAGGGCAGGGGTCAACAACCATCCAGGACATGCCGATGGAGGCTGCCGAATACTTCGGCTCGTTCATCACGATGGACGATCCTAGACATGCGCGCCACCGTCTTGTCGTTGGAAGTGCCTTTACGCCACGTCGACTTAACGCACTCGTCGACTCAGTCGAGCAGATCTGTGCAGAGCTTATCGATGATATGTGCGAAAAGGGCGAAGTCGACTTGGTCGAGGCCCTATCTGCACCCTTCCCATTGCTTGTGATCTGCGACATGATGGGGATTCCACGATCTGAGTTCAGAACTGTTCTGAACGCCTCGAATGTGATCTTGGGTGCGGGAGATCCTGAGTTCCTGGGCGAAGGCGACCCTTTGCAAACCTTGCTCAACGCGGCTAACACCCTGATCGGGCTCATGAATGAGCTAGCCGAAGCCCGTCGCAAGAGTCCCACAGACGATCTGACGTCGGCACTCGTCCACACCGAAATCGACGGTCAACGGCTTGCGCCCGAGGAGTTGGGCCCGTTCTTTATCCTCCTCGCAGTTGCCGGAAACGACACCACCCGGACCGCCACATCTATGGGCATGTCAATCCTTGGCGACAATCCAGATCAGCGTCGCATCTGGCAGGAGGACCCCGAGAAAGTCACTCCGACGGCAGTAGATGAGATCGTGAGATACGCGTCACCGGTCGTGTATATGCGCCGAACGGCGACCCAATCCGGAGTTATCTCGGGTATGCCGTTTGAAGAAGGTGACCGGTTCATCCTCTTCTACGGTGCAGCCAATCGTGATCCACGAGTGTTCGAGGATCCTGAGCGGTTTGATGTGCGACGGACTCCCAACCCACACGTCGGGTTCGGCGGGCCCGGTCCGCACTTCTGCCTCGGGGCCCACCTCGCACGACGCGAGCTCGGAATCGTGTTTCGGCAGCTCTTCGAGCGCCTACCGGACATCCACCCGATTTCCGAACCGGAGTATCTCGAGAACTCCTTCGGGCCGCCTCTCGTGAGCGGTGTAAAACACCTGAGGGTGGCCTTCACTCCGACGAAGCCCCGTCGTCTGGACTGAACCGGCTCAGCCAGACCGAATCACCCTCGCGGCGTCGAGATCGGCAGCCATCTGGGCTGACCTATTGGCCATCGCCATGAACATGGCATCACCTCGATCTGTACGCCCGACCACCATTGAGGCGAACACCGCCATCGCCAGGCTTGAGTACGAAAAGCTGACGTACTCGTGCCAACACTGGTCGAAGGAGTAGTCGTCGACTCCATAATCCTCGGTCAGACGTCGGTGGTAGCGAGCAACAAGATCACGCTCGCAACGACGCCGAACCTCAGGCTCGAAAGCGTTGCCCAGGAAATACGCCACGTCTCTGGCCCCTGTCCCAAGCTGGATCGTCTGCCAGTCGACCACAGTCAGGCCGGGAGGGCGACCGCCGAAGAGCATGTTGTCGAGCCGGTAATCGAAATGCGTAGGCGTGACCTTCGGCCTGGGGCGCGACGCCATTAGCGGTGCAAGGTCGATGAGCTCTCTTCCACTTTCCAAGGTCACAGGGAGCAGCGAGCTCCGATAGCGCTCGACGAACCCCTCCCAGACCATTGACAGGGCAGTCTCCAGGCCACCCCCGCCTCCGGAGGCCCTCGCCAACCACTCCAGAGACCAGAGTTTCGGGTCGCCCCAGCGAGGCCCGTGTAGCCGGGCGGCCTCGTCCATGGCCAGCTCGGCTTCGGCCACCGAACACCCCTGAATCTGGTCACCTTGCACGGCCGGTGCCAGGTCTTCCATCAACACAACGGCCTCGGCAGTCCCAGAACGGACAGCAGCGAAGTAACAGTAGGGTCTGGACACGTCGACCGTTTCCGCAAGCTCCCGGTAAAAGGCGACTTCAGTCTCGTAGAGGCGCATGGAAACGCCGGCTGCCGCGCTGGCCTCGTTGGAAGAGCCAAACTTGCCGACGATGCTCGAAGGTCCAGGCGCCCCTATGTAACGCAGCGAGAACCGGACGTTGTCACCGATCTGACCGGTGCCGATCGGTGTCGCCTCCACCGCTGCGACCTCGCTGTCCATTCCGATCGCACCGTCTTCGCGCAGAACCTCGGTCAGCCAGTCCGGTGTGACCTCGGCTGCCGAACCTATGATCGACGGGCTCATCGGTTAGCCTTTCCGAATATCGATCACGACGGTAGGACCCCCTCGACAGTCGTATCGGGAAAATACCGGCAATGCCGGGCTCCAGTTACCTCATAAATGGCAGTCCCTCTGCGACCGTCGTCGGCCTCAACTCGCATTTGATTCAACCCGCCGCGTCGAAACGGCTCGTAAGGCCGATCGAAAGTCCCTTCCGCCTCGACAACAATTCGCTTGCCACCCGCCAGCGTAAATACGCAAGTTCCGACCAAGCCAGCCACGGTCTCACCATGCTCGCCATAACGAGCTGGAGAACCTTTGGCATCGACCCACTGCATGGCATGTTCGAAGTCGATCACAGGAATCGGATCGGAGCGATCTGTCGGAGCAAAACAGCCATCCGTAAAGACATGAGCTCCATTGGCCAGTTCCCAGTGCCACACACCAAGGAAACCGTCATCGAACTGGAGCTGGAACCAGAGCCACAAGGGGCAGCGCGCGTGATCGCGGATGCCCCAGGAATGGTCTCGCTGGCCTACGAGACCGTCAACCTGGGTGACGTGGCCGTCCAGGCTGTACGAGCCGTGATAAGTGCCCGACTGCAGAATGTGGCTCTGGTCCCAGATCACGTCGTCGCCAGCTCGCATTGTCCCGCGGCGAAGACAATAGGGCTGAGTCCGAGCCCGGAACACCAGATCGAGGCCAATTGCCGCCTTGTCCGGGTCAGCAAAGAGGTGTAGCTCCTCGAATGGACGGACTACCTCCACCCGGGCTCCGCCAACGTCGGTGGTGTGAGGATCGCCGTCGTAGGATCTTGCCAACGATCCCATGACCGACTTGCCACCGATCTTGCCCATCTGGAGCGAGTCCATCCGCTCATGTGCCGGGTAGTGAGCCATCGTAAAGAAGATCACATCGCCCGCCGCATCTGGTCCATGCAGCTCGAAGAAGTAGCTCTCCCGCCAATGCGGATGGCGCACTGCCACGTTGGGTAGGAGCTCAGGCAACTGGTGGACGAACAGTTCGTCCATGGCGGTTGGGCGGCGCAGACCGCTAGCACGGATCTCGGCCATGATCCTCCTCGTTCGAACGCTCGTCATGGGCAGACTCGACATCCGGGAGGGCTCCCGGGCGCCCACCGATCCCGAGCATAGGCACCAACTCAGCCGCCGGCCGACTGAGGGAGCTCCGGCCCTGGGATCGGAGCACCATGAACGCCGTGGGGAAGGAGCATCTGGCCCAGTTGGCCAAGGACGGCTATATGGTGCTCGAAGACGTCATCGAGCCCGATCTCGTCTTGTCGCCTCCTCCAGCTGGAACGCGACCTCGGAGCCCGGCCAGCCGAAAGCCCATTCGAGAGGACGAGGACAGCCCACATCTACAACCTGCTCGCCCGAGGGTCCCTTTACGAGCAAATCCTCGTTCATCCAGCAGCTCTCAACATAGTCGAGCGCCTTGCGCTCAGATGACCCGGGGTCGGCTCCGGGGGAGCAGCTGACCGATCCAGAGCAACGGCGGTCATCGAACCTGCCTATGGGCCAGGTTCACAGGTCCTGAGCGGCAGCGACTCTCCGAAGACACCTAGTCTGATCCTCTCAGCACAAGGAGGAGGCAATGGCAACCGGACCGCTCGAAGGACTTCGGGTGATCGACCTCACGGACGACATCGGACGATTTGCGACGAAGCTCCTGGCTGAGTCGGGGGCTTCGGTCGTGCGCTTGAAGTCCGGGTTTGCCGGCCCACCGATGGCAGCGCCGGATGCAGCCGCTCGGGGTGGTCTACTGACCTGGTGGTACGACGGAGGGAAGATACCTGTCGCGGTCGACCTTGGGACCGAAGCGGGGCGTGACGCCTACTGTCAGCTAGCTGAGCGAGCTGATCTCGTTCTTGAGAGTGAGCCACCAGGCAGGCTCGCCGAACTGGGCATCGACCATTCGGATCTCACGGTCATCAACCCGCAACTGGTCCAGGTCTCGCTCACCCCTTTTGGCCGCAACGGTCCCCGAGCGCACTGGCAGGCGAGTGACCTCGTTGCCGCAGCGATGGGAGGGGTCTTGTCATTGTCAGGTCTGCCTGACGAGCCGATCAACCCGTGGGGGCGTCAGGCGTTCAATTTCGGAAGCCTCGTCGCGGCGGTCAGTGCCCTCGCCGCAGTGCGAGCTGCTCGGATCGAAGGAGTTGGCCAACTAGTTGACGTCTCTCTCCAAGAGGCAGTGTGTACCACAGTCGAACAGCTGCTCTTCCAGTACTGGTTCGATGACGTGCTCCCATATCCAAAGATCGCAAGGCGACAAGGATCGCTTCATTGGATCGGCGCCTACCAAGTAGTTCCAGCAGCGAGAGGCTGGGAGATGATTACCCCGACCCCCAACGCCGCAGGCCTGATGACCTGGATGGTCGAGGAGGGATTCGAGCCGGCGATCGAGCTGGCGGCCAAGCCGATGGCCGAACTCGTTGGCCGTCTCTCGACAGTCATGGAGGTCGTCGCCCAGTTCGCCCGCACGATGGACGCGGGCAAGCTCTTCCATGCCGCCCAGGACCGGCATATCGCGTTCGGAGAGGTCCAAACCGTGGCCCAGGTGGCCGCAAACCCCCAACACCGGTTCCGGGGCTTCTTCCGTCAGGTCGACTGGGACGGATCTCCGGTCCAGCTGCCCGGTCCGATCGCTCGCTTCCTCAGGACTCCCGCCCCCCTGCCGGCACCGCCTGGACCACTGACCGATGTCAGAGATGTTCTGGCCTCTTGGTCGGAAATGCGCCGAGACGCCGTCTCCGGCGAACGCCTTGAGAAGCCGCTAAGCGGCCTCCGCGTTCTGGACCTGAGTCACGTCCTTGCTGGTCCCACCTGCACTCGTTTCCTCGGAGATCTCGGAGCTGACATCGTGAAAGTCCAAACCGTAGAGCGAGCCACTGCGGTGAACGACCCCAACCACCCATATTTCTACGCCTGGAACCGCTCGAAGCGAGTCGTGACTCTTAACATGAAGCACGAGCGTGCCGCCGAGGTTATGCGAGAACTGGTCGAACAGAGTGATGTGTTGATCGAGAACTTTTCAGCAGGGGTCCTCGACAGGTGGGGGTTTTCATACAATCGGGTCCAACAGTGGAATCCGCGGATCGTCTACGTGACAATGTCGGGGTGTGGTCACGATGGACCCTGGTCACGGCTGGTGACCTACGCGCCTACTATCCACGCCCTCTGCGGACTGACGTATCTCTCGAACCCTCCTGGGCGGGGTGACCTAGGGCCGGGGTTTTCGCTCAACGACCTCGCGGCGGGTCTCTCGGCCGCGTTCGCGACCTTGGCAGCATTGCTCGAACGCGATCGAAGCGGCCTTGGCCAGCATGTTGACATTTCCCAGATGGAGACCGGCGGATACTTGATCGGCCCGGCCCTGCTCGACTTTCTGACCAACGAGCGAGAAGCGCAACCAATCGGCAATCGGGACCCCTTCGGCCAGGTCGTGCCAAATGACTGTTACCGGACCCGAGACGGGGAATGGCTGGCGATCTCGTGCCGGGATAATTCCGATTGGGCCCGGCTGGTGAATGCCACCGGCCTGGTTGCCCGACCCGAGCTGGCGGAGCTTCAGGGCCGGTTGGACCATCTCGAGGAGGTCGACCGAGTGGTCGGTTCGTGGGCCGCCACTGTGAGCGCCAAGGAGGGCCTGGAGCGGCTGCAGGAGGCCGGGGTGCCGGCCGGCCGGCTTCAGCACGCCGGCGATCTCATGGCCGACCCCCAGCTGGTCGAACGGAGACTTTGGCGGATCTTTGACCACCCCACCTTTGGGCGACGCCCACACGATCGCTACCCGGCGATCTGGAGCCGCATGAGCCTTGAGCCCTATCGCCCTCCGGCGAGCTATGCCGGCGAGCACAACTTCGAGGTCTACCACGAACTGCTAGGAATGGACGAAGCAGCAGTGGCCGAAGCGATGGGCGACGGCTTGTTCAGCTGACCGCGCCTCGCGGCCTCAAGCGGCCAGCTTGGCCAGCTCCTCGCTCACGAGTCGCTGGTAGGCGTCGAGGTCCGCCTTAGCAGCTCGCGGGCTCCAGCGGCCCCGCATAGCGAAGACCAGAGCAGCAAAGACAGCCTGCCCACCGATACACACGTACCACCAGCGCTTCCATTCGCCCGGTGATGCCCGGCGGGCTGGCACCAGTCGGCGTTCGGCAAGCAGCAGGTTGGCCAAGTCCTGGGAGTGCACCCCTACTTTGCTCTCGATCTGTGACCTACTCACTGCGTGACCTTCAGAAATCGCCTGAGCTAGGGGGTTGAAGGCGAGGAGACCCAGTAGCTGGGGGTTCGACAGCCCACCGACCGCTTGCAAGGCTGCCCCAAGGCTGTGGCTGCGCTGGCAGACGGAGATGAGCGTGCCAAGCGTCCGTGGGCCAGGTTCGTCGGTGGCCCGTAGAGCCTGAAGAAGCGCGGATGGCGCTGCCTTGGCCGCGCAACCACTCGGGCCCGGAGCGTATGGCGCTGCCGCCTCCATGGTCTGAAGCACCGTTGCCGCCTGCTGGTTGTCCACCAGGACGGTCGAGGTCGTGATCACTTGGGGAAGCACAAGAAAGGAGATAGCGACCACGATGCGCAGCGTCCAGCCGAAGATGGCCAACCCTGTCGCGCTGAGCGCGGGATTGTGATGCTCGACCTGCTCGGTGTAGCTGGCCATCCACGGCGCATAGGCACATCCGATTGTGATTGCGAGCAGTGAAACGACCAGAACGTTTGAGTAGTACCCGACATGGGATTGATCAACCTGAAGAATTAGGAAGATCATCATGATGATGGTCGCCAGGGCACCTACCAGCATGAACGGCTTCCTGACTCGAATCCGGTCGGAAAGCACCCCGAACGCGATCAGGGCGCCTGAGAGCACCGCTGCGTACCACACGTTGATGCCGTTGGCATCCGGAGTTGATCGTCCAAACACCACAACCCAGTACAGGGTTAACACGCTCACTGACGCGTAGTAGAAGAGCAAGAAGAGCGAGATCCCCGCGGCCGACACCAGGAGGTCGAATCGGAGCATCGTTCTGAAGGGGTGTGCGACCGCCTTTTCAACGTCGATCCCCCTTGCCCGGGCCTCGACCAGGGCCCGTTCCCGCTCCGAAACCATGAGCTGGTCTCGGAGTGCTGGGGACAGCTCGCGCAAGAAGAGGAAAGAAATCACCACTACACCCAGACAGACCAGACCGGAGATGATGAACTGGTCCTGCCATGGATTGAGGTGGGGCAGGGTGTGGGTGGCAACCAGGCTGGCTGCTAGTGCTCCCATGGTGGGACCCAGTGCCCACATTCCCATAGCTGTGCCGCGCCCGACCTGCGGGGAGAAGTCTCTCATTAAGGCGGGAGTCGAAACGAGAATGACGCCTTCGGCAAAGCCAATCGCGCAGTAGGCGACCGAGAACCCGAACTTCGAATGGATGTTAGGAATGGCGGCGAGTTGAACAAGTCCGACGATAAAAGTTCCGACGATCGTGAGGTTCGCCCGTCCGATGAGGTCGGAGAGGCCGCCGATGAACGCGGTGAAAGCACCGATGACATTTGACACGACGATCAAGTACAAAAAGAACTGGAACGACATGTGGTACGAAGGCAGGAGGAGTGGGAGGACAGCTCCCTCCACGTAGTAGAGGTAGTAGAGAACCACCGTCGTCACGACCACGATGGCTAGGTAGCCATATCGGGCCGCCTGGCCCGGGTACTGCCGGAGCTCACGGCGAAGCAAGGAGCTGGTGAACGAGGGCCTTCCAGCCAACGCGACCAACGCCATCTTGCACCTCCGCTCTCTGGTTCTGACCGGCCACGCACAGGCCGGGACTACAACACATTCGCTCAACGCGAGATCCCAGCGTGGGATACCCCGGCACGGGACAAGAGAACGCAGGATGGGGGGCCGTATCGACTCCGGAGTGAAGGGATTAGTCAGACCTAGGAGTCTGGGACAAAGACGGCGTGCAATGGCGGTATCTCGGCTTCGCCAGCCATAGTTCTAAGCAAGGCTTCGACTCCACCAAAGCCGACAACAGCTCGGTCAATCTCAGTGTGAGCAAACCGACCCGATGCCAGCATGTCAAGGGAGATCCGGTAAGCGGTGGTGTCGACCCCGAGGGCGCCCAGAAGGCGGATCTCCTTGTAGACCAGCAGGTCCGGGTCGAACCCAGGCCATTGGGACGATCCGCCGCGGGTGCCGGCCAGCACCACCGTGCCCTCCGGCCGGACAAGCCTCAGGGCTTGGCCTGGTGCTGCCGGCGCGTTGGCCGTGACATCGACCACCACGTCGGCTAAGCGGCCCGCCGCTGCACGCAGAGTCGAAACCGGATCCTGGACGGCGGTGTCGACAGCAACGTCGGCACCGAACCGGAGCGCGGCCGCCAGGCGCCCGGCATCTCTGGGACCCAGGCCAGTGACCATGACGAATCCGGCTCCGGCCCACTTGGCAGCGGCACAGGAAGCCAACCCACGGATTCCCGGACCGAGCACGACAACCACATCCCCAGGGCCGGTGCCCGGCAACTGAGCCGCCCATCGGACCCCCGCCCCGAGCGGGTTGAACAAGGTTGCCTCCACTGGTCCAAGCGTGGCCGGGACCGGAAGGACGAGGGCGTCGGGGGCCAAGTACAGGTGGGTTGCGTAACCGCCCCATAGCCCAGGCGGCCTGGTGACGTCGACGAATCCATACATATCGGCGATCCCGTGCCGCTCACAGCGTCGATAAACACCCATCCGGCATGCCGGACAGGCTCGACAGGAGAGGAAAACCTCGACCGCGACACGATCACCCACTGTCACGCCCCATCGATCGAGAGCAGAAGGGCCCGCTCGCTCGATGACTCCAACGATCTCATGTCCTGGGATAAAGGGGTACGGGGCTGAAAGGCGCCCTGAGTACTCCTCATGGTCCGTCCCGCACAACCCACAAGCCTCGATTCGGAGAATCCCGTCGTCGGAACCTGTCTCTGGAACCTCAAGGGCAACACGTTCCATCGAACGGGCGCTCCGAAGGACGATGGCGTGGGCGATCATCCCAACCCTGTGGGGGAAGTCCCGTCAGGAGGCCAAGATTCCATGCCTTCTTCGAGCGCCACTCCGAGGCTTCGGGTCACCTCTGAAATCGTCCTCCAGACTCCGATGGTGAGAACCAGCTCGATCACCGCTTGATCCCCAAGAACACGAAGGCAGTGGTCGGCGGTCTCCGAAGCGATGGCGCCACCGGCGAGCGTTTCGTCGGTCGCGCTCAACACCACTCGCTCAGCCTCACCGAACCGTCCGGACGTCTGCCAATCCTTCACTGCCAGCAAGTCTTCGGCTTGCAGACCGAAGACCTGCTGGGCGATCTCCCAGTGCTGAGACCATTCGTAGTCCGAATCAGTTGTCCATCCGAGTCGCATAATGACCAGCTCGCGGAGCCGATGATCCAAGGCTCGGCCTGCCAGCAGTTCCAAGATAAGGTCAGCAAGAGCACGTGCCGCCCGAGGCTGATGCAGCAGCATACGGAAAATGTTCAGACCCGCCAGCCGCGCCGGTATGCCGACAGCACTCGCCCTCTGCTGAGCTTCTTCGGAGCTCAGCAGAGGGGGTAACCGCGTCGAGCTCACTTCTCCCCGGTCACGATCCGGTAAAGAACCGTACCTCGCGCATGCACGAACCCATCGCAATCTCCGACTTCAACCTCTGACCAGAAGAGGCTTCCGTCGCGATGTACGACCCTTCCCCATGCCACCAGCTCGGAGACCATTACGCTATCGAGCAGCTGCGCCTCGATAGCAGCCGTCGATGCCCTAAAGGGACCGGGTCCAGTAACGGCCCATGCCGCCATGGCCCCGGTGGTATCGAGGAGTGCCAGAACCGCACCTTCGTGAAAGCTGCCGCTGAGGTCGGCATTTGCCGCCCCCAGAGGCATCACGAGCCGAGAATGCCCTTCCTGCATATGCTCCACTCGGAGCTGACGTGCCCCGGTGAAGGGCAGCGCCTCGACCGACGGACCCATGCGCCCAGGGTCGCTTCTGCCCTCGTCGCCGCGGGCGGCAGGGAGTCGTGCTGGCGGGGCACCTGACCGGCCCATGACCACAGTGGAAACGTGGGCCACGGGCTTACCCTCCACCGTTTCTACTGATGTCTCGACGAAGCACAGCTCCCTTCCCCGGCGCGCGAGCTGAGCCACGGCAACCACGTCTTCGCCAATCGCGGCGGCCAAGTAGCGAATGTGGCAAGAAGCGGTCACAAATGGGGCAGCGGAGTCGCCAAGCGCCTGGCGGGCCAGAACCTGACCACCGATCAAGCCCAGCGAGGCGGCGCACCCACCGTGAAGGGCACCACCTGGATTCGCGTTCGAATCACGAAATGGGAGAAGCAATCGGGCGGTTGTGGCCGACGCGTCCACCAGCCCGACCCCGAGACTCCTCCCATACGGAGACCCTTCCACCCAATCACGCACGGACAAAGTGTGGCATCTGCGGGAGAGTGTCGTCACCCCCTCGCAGCCGCCGATGGGTCGTCCCTAAAGGTCAGACGAATCCCACCACCGGGTGGGGTTCGTAGGGCTCCTCGAGGCGGGCGATTTCGGAGGGCTCAAGGCGGATCGAGACTGCTGCGACAGCGTCGTCAAGATGCTCTAACCTCGTCGCGCCAACGATCGGTGCCGTAACTCCCTTGGCAAACAGCCATGCCAGGGCAACCTGGGCCTGAGAGGCTCCCCGCTCACCAGCAACTTCGGCTACTCGCTCGACCACATGCCGGTCGCTAGCTCGGTAGAGTCGACGACCAAACTCATCGGTCTCACTCCGTGCCGTCGTCGAATCCCAAGGTCGAGCCAATCGGCCACGCGCCAAAGGACTCCAGGGAATGACTCCCACTCCGAGATCGGCACAGAGCGGCAGCATCTCGCGCTCCTCTTCCCGATAGAGGAGGTTGTAGTGGTTCTGCATTGAAACGAACTTTGTCCAGCCGTTCGCCTTGGCCAGGTACTGGGCTTTCGAAAACTGCCATGCCCACATGGACGAAGCACCGATGTAGCGCGCCTTCCCAGCCTTGACCACGTCGTGGAGAGCCTCAAGGGTCTCCTCGATGGGTACTGAGCGGTCAAAGCGATGGATCTGATAGAGATCGACGTAGTCCGTGCCGAGTCGTCGCAGACTATGGTCAATTTCAGTAAGAATCGCCTTGCGCGAGAGTCCGGCGCCGTTTGGCCCTGGACGCATTCTCCCGTGGACCTTCGTCGCTAGGACGATCTCGTCACGCCGAGCAAAATCCGCCAGTGCTCGGCCAACGATCTCCTCGCTCGTACCATCTGAATAGACGTTCGCGGTGTCGAAGAAGTTGATGCCAGCCTCGACAGCACGACGCAGGAAGGGACGGGCTGCCTCTTCATCAAGACTCCAAGGATGGCCACCCCGCTCGGGAACACCGTAACTCATGCAGCCAAGGCAGATGCGCGACACGTCGAGGCCGGTTGATCCAAGTTTCACGTACTCCACGTCCCTACCGTAGCCGTTGGCCCCCGGAGCGGTGCCAGACGTACAGCCCGTGAGGCTTGACCTCGCCGTCGAAAATGTGTTAGGGACTAACGAAAGTTAGTAGCTGCCACGGACGCTCGGGCCTCGGGCAAACACGGAGAGCATTCGCTCATCTAGGAGGACACATGGCGGAGTTCCGCAATCTCGGGCGATCGGGCCTCAAGGTCAGCCAAGCGTGTTTGGGGGCGATGAACTTCGGCGAGGACGAGCACGCGCCCTGCGACGAGGCCGAAGCCCGTCGGATCATTGATGCGTTCCTTGATGCTGGGCATAACTTCATCGACACTGCCAACGTCTACACAGGGGGACAATCGGAACGAGTAGTAGGACGAGCAATTGCCTCCAAGCGAGACCGAGTGGTGCTCGCCACCAAAGGTCGAGGTCCGCAGGGGCCGGGTCCAAACGATTCAGGACTTTCTCGGCTCCACCTCACTCGCGCCCTTGAGGCCAGTCTACGGCGCCTTAACACCGACTACATCGACCTCTATCAGGTGCACTCCTGGGATCCCGATACCCCTATTGAAGAGACCATGGCAACGCTCGATACCTTCGTACGTGACGGCAAGGTTCGGTACATCGGATGCTCTAACTTCACGGGGAGTCAAATCGTGGAGGCCCAATGGGCAGCGTCTCGCGCAAACTCGACGCCCTTCATATCACTCCAACCGCGATACTCGCTGATTGCACGCGAGATCGAAACTGATGTGCTGCCAGCTGCTCAGCGACACGGGCTGGGAGCCATGGTGTACAGCCCACTCGGTGGGGGGATTCTGACCGGAAAATACCAGCGAGGTGCTAATCCTGATCCTGATACACGGTTCGGTCGCCGGCCGGGATGGGGTGCGGCCTTGAACGATCAGAACCTCGACATCGCTGAGGAAGTGAAAAAGGTTGCCGCCGACCTCGGTTGCACCCCCACTGCTCTCAGCCTCGCCTGGGTCCGGGGGCGCCGCGGCGTAACCTCAGTCATTATCGGGCCCCGAACATTGAGCCAACTCGAAGAGAATCTGCCGGGTTTCGAACTAGAACTCTCCGAGAACGTCGTGCACCGGCTCAACGAAATATCACGACCGGCTGTCGGCGTGCGAGGACGTTGATCTCCCAGGCGATCCCTTGAACCTCTTACCAGAGAACCCGGAGTCCGAACCGCGCCTTCGTGAACGCAAAAAGCTCCGGACGCGAGCTGCACTCGTCGCGGCGTCACAACGCCTCTTTGCGGAACGAGGATACGCAGCAACGACCCTTGAGGACATTTGCGATGCAGCCGAGGTGGCCTTGCCGACGCTATTCCGCTACTTCGAGACCAAGGCCCACCTCGCCCTCGCACCTCACACCGGATGGGTAGCCAAGCTCCGGGCGGAACTAGAAGACTGCCAGCGGTCTACGCCGACGATCGATGTTTGGCGTCGTCATATTGCAGTGCTGTCCCAGCCAGCGATTGCCCGGGCCAACAAGACCAGGCTTGCCTGGATCGAGCCGGAACCAACGCTCCGATCTCTCCTGGCTGATGTTGACGTCCAGCTGGAGGACATCCTGACCACTGGCCTCGCCATGGATGCAGGCTCCGACCCCGACCAGGACCTTCATGCCCGGCTAGTGGCAACGACCTTGGTCCGCGGTCGGGCCGCAGTTTTCCGGCGATGGCTTCTGCGTCGTGAGCCTGTCACGAGGCTGGCGGCTCAACAGGCGGCGTTGATCGACTTTGTCGCCGCCGAGCTGCCACGAGACCGGGCAGCAGTGCTCGATCGCTCGCTAGCCGCATGTCGCAAGAACCAAACCCGATGAGCTTGGAGGTCCCATGGGAACGCTAAGAGGTACAGCCGCTTTCGTTGGAGTGGCTGACGATGCTTCACCTACGGGTGAACTCGAGCTTTATGGGCGAGCCCTGGAGGCCGCCATGATCGAGGCCGCGCTGGATGACGCAGGCCTGACAATCTCCGATGTCGACGGCATCTGCCATGCCAATAGCTCCATGGCGCTTGCCGAGTATCTTGGCGTTCACCCTCGATTCACCGACTCCACCTCAACGGGTGGCTCTAGCTTCGAGGTCCACGCCGAGCATGCGGCAGCGGCCATTGCAGCGGGGCTCGCCGAGGTCGTTGTAAGCGTCTATGCGGCGACTCCTCAGGGGGACCGCCGCCGCAGCGGTCAGCGTCGCGGAGGAGGTGGCGGTCGGCCCTTCATGATGGCAGGACCGAATCCGCAAGCTGAGTGGGAAATGCCCTACGGCCTCCGCCAGCCGATGGGACCTTACGCTATGGCGGCCACTCGCCACATGGCGCAGTTCGGCACTACCCCGGAACAACTTGCCCAAATCGCTGTCTCCACTCGCGCCTGGGCCTCCTTGAACCCCAAAGCCCGTTACCGTGACCCGATCACCGTCGATGAAGTGCTCTCATCTCCGCTTCAATGCTCTCCGCTGCATCTTCTGGACTGCTGCTTGGTGACCGACGGAGCAGGCGCATGGGTCATGACTAGTGCCGAACGATCCGCAGATTTAGCCAAGCCTCCGGTCTTCATCCTCGGGGCTGGCACGTGCCATGACCACCAAATGATTTCCCAGATGCCTGATCTCACTACCACTGCCGGAGTCATTTCAGGTGCGAACGCATTCGCCATGGCAGGGATCAAGCCGGATGACGTGGACCTACTTATGGGTTATGACAGCTTTACTATTACCGCCCTACTTCACCTGGAGGACCTCGGGTTCTGCCCAAAGGGTGAGGGAGGAAGGTTCGTCGAAGACGGCCGTACCGCTCCCGGCGGGTCACTCCCAATGAACACCAACGGCGGAGGGCTCTCATACACCCACCCCGGGATGTACGGGATGTTTCTCATCGTCGAGGCTGTCCGCCAGCTACGGGGCGAGGCTGGCGCGCGCCAACTGGACTCGCCTGAGATTGCGGTGGCTCACGGCTCTGGCGGTGTGCTGTCATGCATGTCCACCCTCGTCCTCGGCACGGAGGCAGCTCGATGACCACCTTTCCCGAATCGCCTACTCGGCCCCAGCCACCCGGGAGCGAGGCTGCAGCTCCATTCTGGGAGGCCACCCGGCGACGTCAGCTCGTCTACCAATGGTGCACGATGTGCCGCCAACCTGTGTTCTTCCCGCGCGAGGTCTGTCCACGTTGTCTTAGGTCGTCCCTGGAATGGAGGGAGTCCTCGGGCCGCGGCACCGTGTACACGTTCAGCAACGTTCACCGACCCCAGATGCCGAACTTCATTCTTCCAGCTCCATACACGGTCGCACTCGTGGATTTAGAAGAGGGGGTGCGAATGATGAGCAACGTCGTGAACTGTGACCCGGCGACTGTCACTGTTGGTATGGCCGTCAAGGTGACCTGGGAAGCATTGGAGGATGGACGCAACCTTCCCCTTTTCGAGCCCGCGTGAGGGATCGAGTGGAACAAGTACTGGAGCACAGACAGAAGGGACACGGTGACTGACACCAAAACTTCCGCGCAGGAGGATTCCGACCAACCAAACTCCGACGCCAGTGCCGAGCGATTTCGACTGTCTCAGACAGGTATGCTCCTGGCGTTCTGGGCCTCGGTTCAACCAGAGGTGCCAGCCATCATCGCCCCGAGCGGCACCCGGACATTTGCCGAGCTAAATGCCAACGCCAACCGACTCGCTAGGGCTCTGCGCGCTCGCGGACTAGTCGAAGGTGACTCCATAGCCCTCATCTGTACCAACCGTCCTGAATTTGCCGAGGTCGTCTATGCAGCTCAACGCTCAGGGCTGCGCTTGACACCAATCAATTGGCACCTCACTGCAGGGGAAGCCGCCTACATCGTCAATGACTGTGAGGCGAAGGCACTTATCGCTGATGGATCATTGGCTGAGGTGGCTACAGGCGCGACTGCCGCTGCACCCGCATGCACAGTTCGGTTGTCGATCGGGCCTAGCGTCGAGGGTTTCGATAACTATGCCACTGTCGTCTCTAACGAGGACGGTGCTGACCTGCCCGATCCAGTGCTGGGCTCGACCATGCTCTATACATCAGGGACCACCGGACGACCGAAAGGTGTCTATCGCCCGGCAAGTGTCGGAAGGGCGGGTGGAGCTCGAGCGGCAGCTGCTTCGCAGGGTGGAATGTTAAATGCCGGCGCCTACCGACCTGGCGAGGACATGCATCTGTGCACCGGTCCCCTCTATCACGCAGCGCCTCTTGCGTTCTCACTCTCCGCGCCGCTGGCCTTCGGTACGGGTGTGGTGCTCATGGAACGCTGGGATGCTGAGGAAGCCCTCCGTCTGATCGATGCTCATCGGATCACCCATACTCACATGGTCCCAACGATGTTCCATCGGTTGCTCTCTCTGCCCAATGAGGTACGAGCCCGCTACGATATCTCAAGCCTGCGCTACGTGCTTCATGGAGCTGCGCCTTGTCCGGTTCCGATCAAGCGCCGGCTCATTGAGTGGCTCGGGCCAATCGTCTACGAGTACTACGCCGCCACCGAAGGGGCAGGTAGTGCCGTTGACTCAAAAACTTGGCTCGAACACCCTGGGACCGTCGGTCGACCAATGAGCGAAGGCCAGGTCAAAATCGCCGACTCGGATGGGAACCCGCTCCCACCTGGCGAAATCGGACTGGTATTCCTCCGAGCGCCGGAACAGGGGGCATTCGAGTACTACAAGGATCCTGAAAAGACGGCCGACACCTACCGAGACCAATATTTTACGCTCGGTGATGTTGGATACCTCGATGACGAAGGTTTCCTTTACCTCACTGATCGGTCTGCCAACCTCATCATCTCCGGGGGCGTCAACATCTATCCAGCCGAGGTCGATGCGATTCTCCTCCAACATCCCGCCGTCGGTGATGTGGCAACGATTGGTATTCCAAACCCCGAGTGGGGAGAAGAGGTCAAGGCAGTTATCGAGCTTCAGCCAGGGCTTCGGGGGAGCCAGTCGCTAGCCGACGAATTGATTAGCTTCTGCCGAGAACGACTTGCTCACTTCAAATGCCCGCGGAGCATTGATTTTGTTGACGAGCTCCCCCGCCAGGACAATGGAAAGATCTATAAGCGTCTTCTACGAGATCGATATCGAAATGACGTCGCCTCGGCATGAGTGAGCCTGAAAGGAATAGGTGAGATGACCGCAACTGAGGACGAATCGACTCACGAGGCCGACCCGATTGCGGAGCTGCTCGGATGGCTTGAGGAGAACTGGGATCCAGACCTGACCGTGGCTCAGTGGTGGGAGCGGCTCGGACTTGCTGGCTGGTCAGCGCCCATGCTTCCACCTGACCGCTATGGACGCGGGCTTAGTCGAAGGGACGCGCTCCGGGCCACGAGGGCAATCGCTGCGTTCGGAGCGCTCGGGCCACCAGGAGGGCTAGGCCTCGGGCTCGCAGCACCGACGATCGCTATTCACGGGACGCCGGAGCAAGTCGAGCGCTATGTGCGGGATATCGTGACCGGAAAGAAGGCTTGGTGTCAGTTGTTTAGCGAACCAGGCGCAGGCTCCGACCTGGCTGGTCTCAGCACCAGAGCTGTCCGCGACGGCGACGTATGGGTGATCAACGGGCAGAAAGTCTGGACTTCGGGCGGCCACCTCGCAGATCTCGGAATGCTGCTTGCTCGCACTCACCCCGAAGCGCCCAAGCATCAAGGAATTACCTGGTTTGCGCTGGACATGCACCAGCCTGGGGTCGAAGTTCGCCCGCTCCGCCAAATGACGGGAGCAGCCAACTTCAATGAGGTGTTCTTTACGGACGCAGTCGTATCGGACGACGCCCGCATCGGCGACCTCAATAACGGATGGACTGTCGCTAACACTACGCTTCATTACGAGCGCTCCGGGATGGGCGCCGGCGGGGATGGCCCAGGTCCGGGGTTCTCGGCCGTACCCGGCACTGTGGCTGGCTATCTCGATCGACGCGCTGGAGACTTGGTGCACCGAGGATCCCGACCTGCAACGCCACAGCCTGCTCATGTGCGACGGAGTTCGCCTGCTGCCGCCCAGATCGAGCTCGCCCGAGTGTTTGGTAAGCAAACTGATCCAGTCATTCGACAGGGACTGGTCCGATTGCACACACTCCGAGAACTGAGCCGGATGAACACTGAACGTCACCGAGCCGCACTGGCCACCGGCTCAGATATCCGAGGCATTGCGAACTTTTCGAAGCTTCTCATGGCTGACATCGTCCGATTGACGAGGGATCTGGGCATGCAGATTGTCGGAACTCGGGGAACGTTGCATGCTTATCGTGACGAGGACCGATCGATGGTCACGGAGCAACCTGGTGGAGAGGCCGCGGTGGCAGTGACCTCTCAAGCGCTTGGCGCCCAAGCACTCCCGATCTTCGGAGGTACTGATCAGATTCAACGAAACATCATTGGCGAACGAGTGCTGGGGTTGCCAAAGGAGCCCGGTGACCTCTCGGGCATGCCCTTCTCCCAACTGCCAAGGAACGGGTGAAGGTCCGAACATCACCTGACATGTGATCCACCTGACATTTCACACAGTCCCCATACACAAACGTAGATTGAGGACAGCGGATCGAGATCATTATCGTCTAACGTGGCTGCGATTCAGACGAGACGGCTCCTCGACGTTCGCCGACTGCCGTGCTGAACCTTTGTCCGGAGGCTGAACGGATAGATCCCTGTCGCACTCCGATGGAAGGGCCGGCCTCTTCTATCATCGTCACAAGTTTGGAACAACGAGGCTTTGTGCTTTGCGCAGGTAGATTTCTGCGCCATCGATGAGCTCGCGAATGATCTCTCGTGCGGGTTGTTCCCGACGGAGTTCGCCGACGCTCTCCCCCGCGTACTGAGCCATGGCCTCAACGTGCCCGCTTGACGTCCTTCCCGGAGGCAGTGGAGAAAATCGTGGCACGGATATGCGACCAATTCCATCGATCTCAACCGCACCAATTGGGCTGTCCTCGATCGACCGTGCTTGCTCGATGCAGGCTCGCAGCACGCGGTGTGGCGCATCGGGCCACTGCTCGGAGAACATAGTCGTGATCACCGTGTCCTCTGCCCGGGCTGCGATCAAGGATCGCAAGTACTTAGGGTGGACGTCCGCTTCGATGGCGCCAAGAAATCTGGTTCCCAATCGAACAGCCGCGGCACCAGCCGTCAGAACACCAGCGATCGAACGCGCTGAACCCAACCCGCCAGCAGCTATGACAGGCACCTCAACGAGATCAATCACTTGGCCGAGAAGAGAGAGCAGTCCAACCTCACCTCGCACATGACCGCCGGCCTCAACTCCCTGCACGACAATGAGATCGCAGCCAATGTCGATCGCTGCCTGAGCTTCTCCGACTGACCCCACTTGCCAACTGGCCAAGGCACCACCGGAATGAGCAACACTGACAAGCTGCTCGTCGGGGTTGCCATAGAAGAATTCAACCACCCGTGCTCTGTGAGCAGCGACTTCTACCGAATTGCGGTCGATGAAGGGCATCAGGAAGTTCACACCAAAGGCCCCTTCTGTCCGGGAGCTCAGGTCGTCAAGAACGCGCGCCAACCTGCTGGGGTCAGCTCCGGGAAGAGCCACCATTCCCAGCCCTCCAGCGCCAGCTACTGCTGCTGCGAGCTCAGGACCCGAAACCCCGCCCATACCGGCTTGCTGAATAGGCACAGCGCATCCCACCAGGTGCGTGAACGACGTTTCAATCGGCACTGTGACAAGATTAGCAATGGCTACTCGAATCTTCTCCTTGTCTGAGGAACCCCAAGACCGCCGAAAACGAGCCGACCCAAACCATCATTTCGGCGCTACAGTTCGACATGCTCTATGACGATGGACGAGTCGCGTGCGACGAGAACGACCTCATCATTCGGACCTATTACATATGGGGATCGGCAAAGAAGATCCCTTATGCCTCGATTCGCACAGTAACAAGGCAGCCTTTGACTGACGGGAGCGGTCGTTGGCGGATCTGGGGCTCCAGTGATTTTATCCACTGGTGGAACCTCGACCCCGCCCGCCCAAAGAAGCAGGTAGCTCTCATTATCGATCTTGGAAAATCGATTCTGCCGTCCATAACACCAGACGACCCCGAACAGGTCGGTCGCATTCTCAGGGAAAAGGGTGTCACCGTCGAGTTCTGAACGTCGTGCGCTAGCCGGTGCGTATTCTTGAGTCGAGGCTGAAAGGGCCCGTTTCACTGATTTCTTGCTTTCTCCTGCAATCTCAAGTCGACGATCCGTCTGCCCTCCCACGTAAAGTGCTCCGGTAAACCAAGGCGCCTTCGAACAGCCCGGCGGGCGACTTCGAGCACAGCAGCATCGTCGGTCATGACAAAGCTGGCATTTGCCGCCAGAACAATGCCGTTAAGCTCGAAGACCAAAAGAACGAGATCCTCACCGGAAGCGAGTTGGCCCAGATCCTGGGCTCTTGCTGCAAGACTGAACATTCGGCTCAGCAACCTCTGCTGAAACTGGCCGACTCGTTCCTTCACTGGTCCCGGCCTCGTCCCCATCTCGAGGATCGCCGAAGCGAAGAAGCAGCCACCAGGAAAGACGCGGCGGCGCAGGTGATCAAAGAAGAGATCACAAAGCGCCACAAGCTGATCGAGTCCCTCGGGTGCCGCAGTTGACGGATGAATGACCTCCCCGTCGAAGATGCGCTCCGCTTCGTCAATAGTCGCCAACTGCAGCTCCTGCTTCGAGCCGAAGTGGGCATACAAGCCACTCTTCGAGATTCCCGTGGCCTTGGCCAACCCCCCGATACTCAGACCCTCGAGTCCCTCGACAGTGGCCAAAGACACCGCCTCCGCAAGGATCGCTTTGCGGGTTCGGACCCCGTCTGCTCGCTCTTTGCGCATTCGAGCACGCTGATTCGACATGGCCCTCTCATGAGCGCTCGGCTCGCCCCGAACTGCTCCCCCTTGACAATGAGTACGACCGGTCGTACTATTTCCAATTAGCACGACCGGTCGTACTATAACAGGCCGGCTGGGTTGAAGGTGGCCGACATGCAGGGGAACCAGGCACTCTGGGAGCAGGGGGACTTCACACGAATTGCCCCTAGCCTGCGCGAGAGCGGGCGAGCCCTGGTCGAATCCCTCGGAATCGTCAAAGGGTTGGACGTCCTCGACCTCGGCTGTGGTGATGGAACCACTGCGGTCCCGGCAGCAGAGCTCGGCGCCAACGTCCTCGGCGTCGACATTGCCCGCTACCTGGTCGAAGCCGGGAATGCTCGGGTAAAGCAACGCGGGCTCACCAACTGTCGGTTCGAGGTTGGCGACGCCTCCGATCTGCACGGCATCAAGAGTCAAAGCTTCGACTTGGTCATCAGCGTCTTCGGCGCCATGTTCGCTCCAAGGCCGTTCGACGTGGCCGGAGAGATGGTTCGCGTCACTCGACCGGGAGGCCGGATCGTCATGGGGAACTGGATACCCGGAGACCCCACGCTGGTCTCCGAGCTATTACGGATCTGTTCTCTCTACCTTCCTCCCCCACCCGATGATTCCGTCAGTCCCATGCTGTGGGGAGTCGAGGCGGAGGTAACCGAACGCTTCAGGCGCGCCGGTGTTCTAGACGACCGCATCTCCTGTCAACGCGAAACCTATGCCCTGATCTACCCCGGAACGCCGCAGCAATACCTACAGGAATTTCGCTTCTTTTACGCACCAACAATGAACGCGTATCGCGCTGCGGCAGCGACAGGCAAGGAGGTCGACCTGCATCACGAGCTCGAAGATCTGTTTCTCGCGCACAACCTCAGTGAGTCAGAAGACTCAACTTTGATCCGTGCCGGATTTCTAAAAGTTGTGGTCGAGGTCTGCTAATGAGGTCGGCGAATCATTTTGCCAGCCGACTGGAGGATCATCCGAGGCTGCCCGGTGGTACCGGTGAGCGCGTTTCAGGCTATGGCGTTATGGGATTGCCCTTCAGCTCGGGACATCTCCTCGGGCTGCGCCGTTGGACTGCGTCGTCCGTGGGCGATGGCTTCACATCTATCTGGCATCGCGATCCAGCAGGTAGATGGACGTTCTACGAGACGGTGATCCCCCAGCTAGGGTGCAGCCGCTACTTCGGTGCTGATGTCGGAAACTTCGTGGTCGGTCCAATTGACCTCCAGTGGGAAAGCTCGAATTCCCTCCACGTCCGAACTCGAGACGGTGCGATCGACTGGATGATCAATCTTGGTTCAACGGTGATGACTCGCCTGATAAGCATGCTCGGCGTTCTGACCCCACCGCCGGTGTGGCGCTCACGCGCAGTGCTCACAATGATGGGAGCCGTTGCCGGAAGGGCACTCGATGCTGGAAAGATCCAGCTCACCGGGAGAACGTCAAACGATCAGCACTTCGATGCCAATCCTCAACGAATCTGGACCGTGACTGACTCCCATGCCTTAGTACGGGGGACGGACGTTGGAAGCCCTGCACCACTGATCAACCAGGCCCACATGGCAGACTTTTACTTCCCCCAACGCGGGATCTTTGCCGTTGGCCGGGTGTTCGTGACGGACGGGCAGGACGAGCGATCGAGCTGTCTCTCCGTTGCCAACTCGCGGGTGTCCTTTACCAGGTGAGAAGGTCCGTCACTGAACGCAGCTTCAGTCGCATAGCGACCTATCAGATAACGACCCAGGACCGCGAGTTCTGTGCGCACTTCCGATGGTGACACGACTTCCACACTGTCTCCAAAACCCACCAACTCCCTGGCTGCACATACTGCGTCGGGCATGGTTGCAATAGCTCGTCGGCGGCCGCTTGAATCGACCCCCAGATCGAGAAGATCCCACCATGCGCTGAGACGACCCACAAACCTCGGCCAGGTTGTCGGTTCGACCAGGATTTCAACACTCACCTCTGCAGGAGGCCACAACGACGCGAAATTGCGTAGCGTCGTTTCCCAGATTGTGGCCAAGTCGAACCCGGTCGGCGTCATGGCCAGATCATCGGTGAGTTTGACTGCCTTGACTCTTGACACCCTGTAGGTACGCAGTCCACTTGGTGTGGTGGCAACCAAGTACCAAACACCGCGCTTGACGACCAGGCCATGGGGGTGCACTCGCCTCCACGAAGGATCCTGACCGGGGCGGGAATAGCAGAGGTCAATCTGGAGACCTTCTTCGATTGCACGCCGAAGGCCGCCAAGGATGGTCTCATCCGTACCCGATCCGCGCTCACTGAGACCGGCATCGCGAGGCTGTCGCCAGCCGCTGTGGTCGACGTGGACCTTCGCCAGGGTAGCCATCACTTGCTCCCGCAGTTCAGATGGAAGAGCAGCAAGAACCTTTTGTAGGGCGAGGCCGACGTCCGGCTGGCCAGGCACACCGACCGCGGCAAGCACCAACGAGCGAGCCTCGGAGGCCGTCAAGCCCGAGAGGTCGATGCGATGCCCGCCGAGCAGGGCCCACCCACCACCACGTCCGCGCTGCGCATAAACCGGCACTCCAGCACCTGACAGCGCTTCAAGGTCTCGCCGGATCGTTCGCTCTGAAGTCTCCAGAGCCTCAGCCAACTGGCCGGCGGTGCGCTGGCCGTATGTCTGTAGCAAGAGCACGATGGCCACAAGCCGATCCGCCCGCACGCTTCGAGATTACCCAAACAAACTGGACAGAAGGTGGCCACTTTTCCTGTGCATACTTGAGCCATGACCAACATCTCATCACCCCAACCTCCAACTGCCGACCACCGAAAGTCCCTCTTGGCCGCGTACGACCTCGCCGCTGCCGTGGTCGCGGCAGTACAACCAGACCAGTTGACGGCGGCCACCCCGTGTCCGGAGTTCGACGTTGCCGGATTGGTCGACCACCTGGTTGGGGCGGGTTGGAGAGCGGTCGAACTGGGCCGTGGCCAGACACCGACTGGTTCGGAATTCCCTCACGTCAGCCTGGTCGACGCACCGGGGCAGTTGCGCACTGCTGGTGCTGAGGCGGCTGAAGCGTGGACCGATGGCCGCCTTTCGGTGACCATCAAGATGCCCTGGGGGGAAACCTATTCTGGCCTTACGCTCATTGACATGTACCTGTGCGAACTGGTCGCTCACGCCTGGGACCTATCCGTGGCAACCGGCCAGACTCTCCTCTTCGAGGAAGATCTCGCCTTAGACGCCCTTACCGCGGCCCATTCGATGCTCCGACCTGATTACCGGGACATGATGGGTACTGGAAACCCCTTCGGGCGTGAGCAGCCGGTCGAGTCCGATGCCACGACTCTCGAGCGCTTCGTCGCCTTCATGGGTCGTTCTCCCGCTTGGCGTCCATAAAAACGATTGCGCGTCACCGCGTCTATCGGCCGAGCATAAGCGCTTTGCAATGCGCTGCTGCACCCTGCAACGCAGGCGTGCTCGGAGAGCACGGCGAAGTCCCCAGTGTAAGGAGTCCAAGTCGTCGTGGTTATCAGCACCGTCAGTTTCGCGGGTTAGTAACCTGCAGCCTGCATTGCGCGCCAGAAGGCGCTGATCAGTTCCCGGCCGGACACGGGGTCATGCGATCCGACCTGCTCAGACCCGCTCATCTGAGGGCCTGATCCCCCAGTGGGGTGCTCCCTACACGGAACTTGGTGACGAGGGGAGGGTCCACCACCACCTCGAAGACCTCCGGAAGTAGGCAGGTGTTCAAAAACAAGACCTCCGGGACGAGTACCAGCGACACTCACGACACTGACTCACCCTAACGCCGGGCTCACCCCCAGGGCGACTTCTGCTGTGCCAGCGGATCGATGACGGCTGGCCAATCGCCCATCTCGCCGATGCCGTGGGCATCTTGAGGCGCTATGGTTCGGCGTGGTGGCACTGATACCTTGAACTCGGCGCAGATGACACCGTCCCCGAGCTGCCGTGTGGGGAAGGCAGTAAGTTAAGGTTTGTACAATGACAGCTCGTGGAGGTGACATCGTCAGATGTCCCGCATTCGCTCCTCTGATCGCGCGAAGCCGCTGGTAGCCGACCTGGCATATGGCGGCACCACGACCACGTCCATCCAAGCGCACCGCCACTACCGGGGGACCACGGTCACCGGACAGCCGAGTCCTGGAGCTCCACCGAGCCGTGCGTCTGCAGTAAGCAGTGCACAGCCGAGTGATTCGGCCAACGCGACATACGAAGCGTCATAGGCCGAGAGATTCTCCCGCAGCTCCCAAACGCGCTCCAGCAGATGGAAGACGGCATAGCGCGATATGCCGAGCCGGCGCCACCGGCCGAGCGCCGTCCATGCAGCGCCAGGCTCGACCCGCGAGGCAGCGACCCCGCGACGAAGGGCGTTGACGACCTCAGGGTCGATCAGGTGAGGGACGTGTACCTGCTCCTCGGCCAATGCCCGACGAGCGGGGCCAGCGTTGAGCAGCGCGGAGACCGCTGCCGACGCGTCGACGACAATCACCTCGCGCCGCGCCCCGCGTCCACGTCGGCGACGACGGAGACCGGATCAATGGCCAGGTCCGGCAGGTCGCCCAGCAGCGCCGGGTTGTCCACCCGGCGCGAGACTTCCTCAAGCTCCCTCACCACTATCGCCGAGACCGACATCCGCTCACGGGCGGCCATCCGTTCCAGGCGCTCGACAACTTCGTCGGGCACGTTGCGAAGGTAGATCGTCCTCATGTCGCGCTATGCTAGCAGATGAGTTGCGGTCTGCATACGGCCTCCAACTCACACTGTCGTCTTGGCGGTACGACTCAGTTGGCGACCCGTTCGTCGTAGTCCTCACGCCTCCGGCCAGCTCCAGCGGCCGGGCGCCGAGGCGGAAAAGCCTTGAGCCCGAGCCAGGTACGGAGTGCCGCATGCAGCCACCGCCAACGTGTCGCGACCGAAGCGGACGTCGGCGAGCGACACGACGCCGGGGCACCCTTCGACGTGCTGGCAACGTGCGACGAGACCCGGCGTTCGTCGCCCTCGATGTCGGACGCCAAGACTTCGACGTCAATGTCGAGGATCTTTGCCGGGCATGGCAGTGCGAGCGCATCGCCGAAGACTGGGAAAAAGGCCGTGAGCTCCTCGTCGACACCGTACGCGTCGAGCAGGACGGACTCGATGAGCTCACACAGGGACTGACGTGCCACGGTCTCAGGCCAGGCCGTCAACAATTGCGGCCACCTTCTCGACCGCACCGGGGAGGTCGACGAGCTCGCCCCCCCAGAACGGGCGGACCGTGAGCGCCACGAACCTTCCCGGGCGCAGGAGTCGCGCTGTGCTCAGGAGCACGTGGTGCAGACCGTCAAGCAGGCCCGGCGTGCCTAGGTGGGCGAGGTTGGCAGGGTCGGTCGAGTAGCCAGTAGTGGGCCTTCTGATGCCTCTGCCCGGCCGGGTCCGCACCTGGCCGTGGAGTGACACCCCACAGGGCGGCGAGGTGAGCGCGCACGCCACGAGACCGCGTACCGAGGAGTCGCCGACCGAGCTGAGATAGCGAGCGTTGAACCACCCTGGATTGATAGAGGCTCGGGCTTGGATGCCAACCAGTGACTGGTCGGCCTCTTGGGCAGCGTAGAACGCCGCCTCGAACTCTGCTGGTGAGATGTCATTGCAGTAGCTGTGGAGGCGCTCGTCGCTCAACAAGCGGTACGTACCCGAACCGCTACCTGCTCGTAGCGGGGCCGGAGATCTCCCGGGCCAGGGGCATCCCTAAGGACCGCAGGACCTCGAGGGGCGGCGCCCTGGAGCACGCGCCGGAGCGTGGCGGCTAGACCGGCGTGTTGGTCGGAAATGACGAGCTGCACCCCTGACAGCACTCGGGCGCAGAGATCGCGCACAACGGTGCGCTAGGAGGTCTCGTCCTCGGAGTCGCCGACGTCGCAGCCGAGCACCTCCCGGAGACCCTTCGAGAAGCCTCCCGTCGCGATAACCACCGCGTTCGAGGTGACGTGGTGACCGTCGCGCTCGCGTACGTGCAGGTAGGCGGCATCCAGCCATGTAGGGGAACTCAAGGTGGTCGACGCGCCGTGAACGGAACGCCGCGACGGCCTCGTCGATGCCGGCACCGATGCGGCTCACCTCTGAGCGGCTGCTCCCCGAGTCGATGCCGAGGGCCTCGACGAGATCGTCGACGGCGCGTGTCGACACCCCTGCACGTAGGTCTCCATCACGATGGCGTAGAGCGCCTGCTCGATCCGCTGGCGCGGCTGATAGAGCCCCGGCATGTGGTGGGAATCCGAGTGTGATGCTCGGTGTGCTCAGCTCGTGATTTCGAGCTGACGGTCGGCAGTCTCGCGCGCGTTCTGCAGTGCCGCCATGGATTCCTCGCAGAGGTAGCGGCGGGCGACCGCCCACTCGTCGTGTTGGTCGGCGAGCACGGCTCCGATGAGGCGGATCGCGGCGGTGTCGTTCGGGAAGATGCCCACGACGCGGCTTCGGC